>ERZ1031347.12-NODE-12-length-134482-cov-72.316283_pt1 | contig 134482 bp, 88 predicted proteins | sample MGYA00517106_ERZ1031347 | MGnify/ENA primary metagenome ERZ1031347 (study PRJEB33719, sample SAMN04261392) | wastewater metagenome | biome: periurban shantytown; feature: human; material: feces | host: Homo sapiens | place: Peru: Lima | collected 2012-07-19 ...
AAGCGCCTTCCCTGCTCACGAGCCCCCTGCGACAGCTCCCTTCGTGAGCAAAAGCACCTTTCCTGCTCACGAGCCCCCTGCGACAGCTCCCCTCGTGAGCAAAAGCACCTTTCCTGCTCACGAGCCCCCTGCGACAGCTCCCTTCGTTAGCAAAAGCGCCTTCCCTGCTCACGAGCCCCCTGCGACAGCTCCCTTCGTGAGCAAAAGCGCCTTTCCTGCTCACGAGCCCCCTGCGACAGCTCCCTTCGTGAGCAAAAGCGCCTCCCCTGCTCACGAGCCCCCTGCGAAAGCCCCTTCGTGAGCAAATGCGCCTTTCCTGCTCACGAGCCCCCTGCGACAGCTCCCTTCGTGAGCAAAAGCGCCTCCCCTGCTCACGAGCCCCCTGCGAAAGCCCCTTCGTGAGCAAATGCGCCTTTCCTGCTCACGAGCCCCCTGCGACAGCTCCTCTCGTGAGCAAATGCGCCTTTCCTGCTCACAAGCCCCCTGCGACAGCTCCCTTCGTGAGCAAAAGCGCCTTTCCTGCTCACGAGCCCCCTGCGACAGCTCCCCTCGTGAGCAAAAGCGCCTTCCCTGCTCACGAGCCCCCTGCGACAGCTCCCTTCGTGAGCAAAAGCGCCTTTCCTGCTCACAAGCCCCCTGCGAAAGCCCCTTTTTCGCGGAAGGGGGATTGAGCCGTTTTTTATGATAAAATCACTACATTTGCAGAACGAAGTAGAATGAATATATTCAAAGGATATGAAAAAAAGTTTTGTGATTATGGCTTCAGCGCTTGCGATGGCGGCCTGCGGGCCAAAACAACAGGTGGCTACGGTTCCGGCAATTGACCTTGCGAACCTTGACACCACGGTTTCTCCGGCGGTTGATTTCTATCAGTACTCGACCGGCGGATGGCAGAAGAACTACCCTCTCAAGCCTGAATATGCCCGTTTCGGCTCATTCGACCAGTTGAGGGAGAACAACGTCAAGAGACTCAACGACTTGTTCGCCGAGATGGGAACGTTGAAAACGGAAAAAGGCACGGTCGAGCAGAAGATCTCCGACCTTTACAAGCAGGGACTCGACTCCACAAGGCTGAACGCCGAGGGCGCGGCCCCTTTGAAGAAATATGTCGATGAGATCTACGCGGCGGCTGACAAGGACGCTCTCGTGAAGATCATCGCCGGGCTTCATAATGTCTCCGAAAGCTCGTTCTTCGGGGCTTACGTGATGTCCGACCTCGCCGACAGCGACAACCAGATCCTCTATCTGGGACAGGGCGGCCTCGGAATCGGCGACCGTGACTACTACGTCGAGGCGGAGAATGCCGCCATTAAGGAAGGCTACCGTAACTTCCTGGCTAAAGTGTTCTCACTGACCGGAGTGGCCGAGCCGGAGAAAGCTGCCGCCAATGCTCTCGCGGTCGAGGATGTCCTCGCCGCCAACTCCTGGACCAGCGTTCAGGAAAGGGATATCCAGGCTCAGTACAACCCTTGCAGCACCGAGGAACTCATCAAGAATTACCCTGGCTTCGACTGGAAACTCTACTTCGAGACCAGAGGAATCGCCGACCAGCAGAAACTGATCGTCAGCGAACCTTCGTTCTTCAAGGCTTTCTGCGAATATTTCGGCGGAGCTGACCTCGCTGTCCTCAAGGACTATGTGGCCGGCCAGCTCATCCAGGGCGCGACCGGATCTCTCAGCGATGACTTCTACACCGCGTCATTCGATTTCTTCAGCACCCAGATGTCCGGCATCAAGGAGCAGAAACCTCGCTGGAAGAGGGCCATGCAGGTTCCGAACAGCATCCTTGGCGAGGCTGTCGGCAAGATGTACGTGGCTAAATACTTCCCGGAGTCCTCGAAGACAAAGATGATCGATCTCGTGGAGAACCTCAAGAAGGCGTTCAGCCAGCACATCGACGAGCTCGACTGGATGAGCGATTCCACAAAGACCAAGGCCCACGAGAAACTGGACAACTTCACAGTTAAGGTCGGCTATCCTGACAAATGGAAGGATTACTCGACCCTTGACATCGACCCGGAGAAGAGCTACTACGAGAACCTCCGCGCCGCCGGTGCCTGGTACACAGCCGACAATATGTCCAAACTCGGCAAGCCGACCGACAAGACCGAATGGGGAATGTCTCCTCAGACAGTCAACGCCTACTATAACCCTACGACGAACGAGATCTGCTTCCCTGCGGCGATCCTCCAGCCTCCGTTCTTCAACGCCGACGCTGACGACGCCGTCAACTACGGCGGAATCGGAGTCGTGATCGGTCACGAGATGTCCCACGGATTCGACGACCAGGGACGACTCTTCGACAAGACGGGAATATGGCCGACTGGTGGACGGCGGAGGATGCCGAGAAGTTCAACGCCAAGGCCAAGGTGCTTGTGGCCCAGTTCGACGAGGTTGAGGTCGTGCCTGGCGTACACGCCAACGGCCAGCTCTCCCTCGGTGAGAACATCGGGGATCACGGCGGACTCAGCATCGCCTACACAGCCATGAGGAACGCCATCGCCGGAAAGAACATCGGCCTGATCGACGGCTTCACCCCGGATCAGAGGTTCTACCTTTCCTACGGTGCGATCTGGGCGCAGAACGCTACCGACGAGGAGAAGGTGCGCCTTACGAAACTCGATGTCCATTCTCTTGCCGTGAACAGAGTCAACGTGTCTCTGAGGAACTTCCAGACATTCTTCGACGCTTTCGGCATCAAGGAGGGCGATCCGATGTGGCGGCCGGAAAGCGAAAGGGTTCACATCTGGTAAAAGTTTCAATCGGGATAGGTCTGGAATATTCATTAGCGATTATCCGGAAGTTGTGAAGCGGCTTCAGTGGCCTGTCCCGGCACAAGCATATTCATAAAGGAATAATTTTTTGGACGCGTCAAGGTTCATAGCCGGACGCCTCCGTTTCGGAGGAAGGATAGCGATGGTCTCCATCGCTGTCTCTTTCCTCATTATGATTGTTTCCGTCTCCGTCTCGTCCGGCTTCAGGAACGAGATCCGTGACGGCATTTCAGACCTTACGGGCGACGTGCAGTTGATGCCGGTGGACATGAACTACATCAACGAGTCGTCCCCGATCTCGGTCTCGCCAAGCTACCTCCCTGAGATAGAGAAGATTCCCGAGGTCAAGAGCATCACGCCCGCCGTCTATCGCGCCGGTATCGTCAAAAAAGGCGAGAGCATCCACGGAGTGCTCTTCAAGGGAACGCCGGGGGCGGTTTCCGAGGCGGATTCGGTGAAACTTGGGGTGTCCATCCCGGTCAGGCTTTCGGAAATGCTTGACCTCCAGGTGGGTGACAGGCTTCTCACCTATTTTGTAGGCGAGAAGATCAAGGTTCGCAATTTCAACATTGTCAGTGTCTACGAAGGTGTGATGGACGGCACGGACAACATCGTCGTGCTTGCGGACATGGCTGATCTTCAAAGACTTGACGGATGGTCTTCGGATGAGGCCTCGGTTCTGGAACTGACATTGGCTCCGGGGGCGAAGACCGATGCCGGGATGCGCGCCGTTACGGATGAGGTGGGGCACATCGCGACAGCGTTGGCCGGCGAGGATGACGACATCCTGATCGCCACATCGGTGATCAGCCGCTATCCGCAGATCTTTGACTGGCTGAACCTCATCGACTTCAATGTCCTGTTCATCCTTGTCCTGATGACAATCGTCGCCGGATTCAACATGATCTCCGGGCTTCTGATAATGCTGTTCCGCAACATCTCCACCATAGGTACGCTCAAGTCATTGGGAATGACTGACAAATCTATCGCCAAGGTCTTCCTTCGGGTGGCTTCCGTGATCGTGTTCAAGGGAATGTTGGCCGGGAACGCCGTGGCGCTGCTTCTGTGCGGGATCCAGAAATGGACCCACGTCCTGAAACTGAACCCTGAGAACTATTTCGTGCCGTATGTCCCGGTGAGCGTCAATCTACCGGCCGTGCTTGCCGCTGACCTGCTTTCCTGGCTGGTCATCATGCTCCTGCTCCTGATCCCTTGCCTGTTCATCTCCAAGGTCGATCCGGCTCAGACTGTCAGGACTCAATAGGATTTCCCCGGCATCCACGGTCTCTCTTGCCGGCGTCAGCGCGGTGTCCGCAGGCTGAACCTTGTATCTCGGCGTTGTGCCATTGAATATGTCGTACTGGTTCAGCACGGCCTTGACGTAGGCCATGGTCTCTCTTCCCTTGAACTTCCCGTATCTGACATCCTCCACGAACTTGATGGAGTCCTGGCTCATCTGCGGCAGCACGGCGCAGAGACTCTCCCATGTGGACGGATTGACTCCTTGGGAACGTGCCAGGTTGACGCAGTCATAGATGCGGCCTTCTCCGGCATTGTAGGCGGCAAGTGTGAACTTCACAAGTTCCTCGTTGTTCAAGGCGGTGTCTCTGAACTTGTTCTGCAGTCTGGCGATGTAGGCGGCGCCGGCCTCGATGTTCTCCTTCGGATCCAGAAGATTCTCAATGTCATAGCGGTCGGCTGTGCGAGGCATCATCTGCATGAGACCCATCGCCCCGCGTGGGGAGCTGGCCTGAATTCTGAACCGGGACTCGCTCCAGACCAGGGCGGCGAACAGTTTCCAGTCCCATCCGATCTTTTTAGCGTTTTCCTTGATAATCTCATCGTAGGGGCTGATGATTCCTGCCTTCTTCCTCACGCCTTTGCGGTAAGGGTTGTAGCCGTTGAAGAAACGGTCGTGGACGTAGGCATGTTCATTGGTTCCGTTGAAACTGTTCATCCAACGGATGATCTCCTTCTGCCTTCTTTTGTCGGCTTTCACCACCCAGGCGGCTTTGCCGTCCCCTATCGGAAAGGACATGACCTCTCCTTTTTCTGAATATGCCGGTGTCTCGGACGATGGCACGACGAGGATGTCGAGGCTGTCCAGAAGCAGGGAGTCCAGATAAGGCGCGTCCGCATCGGCGAGGAATATCATTGCGGAGTCTTTAAGGTGGGCGGCTAGGCGCTCGGTCATTTCGTAGCAGTAGCCGGTCAGGAATCCGTCCGACATCTTTTCCTGGAGCTTGATGGCGCATCTGACCGGGCTTCCGCGGAAGACGGAGCCTGACTCTTTCCGGTTGCGTCTTATCTCGCCTAATGGAATGATTAGAAGAACCAACAAGGTTGGTATCATGTACTTGAGAAATTTCTTCGTGACTCTTTTCAATCCCATAGGCAGTGAGTGCATTAATTGAATCCGCCGAGTCCTCCGGCTCCACCGCCGGAACCTCTGCCGAAGCCACCTCCGAAGCCGCCTCCGAAACCGCCGCCTCCGCCGCTGCCACCGCTGCCGGAGCCTCCGGAAAGTCCAGAGCCGGCGTTGACCGCCTTGTTGCTCCTTGGCTGGATGTAGAATGGCCAGTAGACTCCTAATTTTATGCAGCTCTGGGTGCGGATGTAGTGGTGGGCGCTGAAATAGTCAGCCTTGTCCATCGGCCAACCGTTCCCGATGTTCTGGATTTTCACGAATATGCACGCTCTTTTCCACTGCACGTTAACGAACCCGTCGATCACCGGCCCGTTGCTGTACTTCTCCTCTTTCTGGTTGTGGAACGCGCCGACAGCCGGATTCCAGGCCGGAGAGTAGAACTTTGTGTTGTACCATCCTTCCGCTCCGATCTGCATCTGCATGATGTTCTTCTTTACGTCGAACTGGATGTAGAGTCTGGAGTTTATCGCCAGTTTAGGCAGCGGCAGCACATCCTCGTCGGATGAGATCTGGAACAGGAACCTGTTGTCCAGGCGGACAGGCCCGAGCGCGAAATTCTTGTCAAGGGAAGCGCTGAGGACGCTCGTCGGGGAGTTGTTCTGGCGCACCACTCCCGTGGTGTCGTAGTAGATGTTGCCGGAAAGCAGCGCGTAGCCCACCCTTGCTCCCAACTTCCATCTTGGCACGCTCAGGCCGCCTTGGAGTCTGGTGGTAGAGATCTTCCCGAAGTCATTGTCCCACCTGTAGTGGTTAGAATAGTAGTGCTGGTGGTAGTACTCAGGCTCTTCCAGCGATGTGTCGAAATGAATGTCAAGGGTGACCGGACTCTTTTTGGCGCGCCGGAACGGATGAAAGTCCAGTCTTGCGTTGGCCTTGACCGACAGGTCGTTCATCTGGTCTCCCAGGAACACATAGTCGCCGGTGGCGTCCCAGTGGATGTAGTCTTTCAGTTGTCCCTCGACACCCGCATAGACAAAAGCCGAGTTCCACACCGTGTTGGTCGTTCCTTTCAGGAATGTCGGATCCAAGGAGCTGAAACTCAGGATCCTGTTGCCGATACCTCCGTTCAGTTTCGAGACGATCGCCTGGTCGGACCAAGGCTGGAGCCTTATGAAAACCCTGTTCTCCAGCTTCCTCACGCTGACCGAGTCGAATGAGCTGGTCGGATGATAGTTGAAGACGTTGTTGTAGAATTTCCGTCCGACCTCGTCAGTGATCTGATCCTCATAGCTCCTTCTGAACACGGAATACTCACTGCTGTGGCCGATGAAGGCGGTCGTGACCCTGTCGTCTCCCAGGGTGTCCGCCGCCTGCCTGGCCTCCCTCCTCAGGGCGACGATGCTGTCCAAGGATGCTATCATGGCCGTGTCACCGGAAGCCACGATGCTGTCCCTCAGAGCCTTGTCAATCTTCTTTTCCTGGATGTTCTTGATGAAGGTGAACGGAATCCTGTACTGCTGGTCGATGAAGTAGGTGTTCCGGATCACGGAAGAGGACGCCTTGCTCAGGTAGACCGGGTACTCTCTGGCGTCGAGTGTGGTGTCCCTGACCATGGAGTTGTCGCTTGTTCCTCCGTTCTCGTTCCTCATGATCTTGTTGTGGATGTAGCCGGCATGCATCATGTAGCGTTTGCCCAGATAGTTGGCAGAGGTGACGAAGGTCTTGTTCACGGTCTTCTCGTTCTGCATGATACCGTTGCCGCCGAAGCGGTCATATTCAAGAGTGAGGTTCAGCTCCGGGAATATGTTCTGTGTCGTCAGGATGTGCAGGTTGTCGGACTCTTTCTGGGAGTCGGCGAAAAGGGTTCCGAAGTAGGACAACTCGGTGTAGGGAGTCTTGGTGTTGTACATCGGAAGCGTCCTGGCCGAGTAAGTCCACGCCTCGTAAGGATTGTAGAACGACACTCCGTTCTCGCTCTCGCGGTTGAACCAGTTGTAGTGTTGGACTGCCGAGCCTGCTACACCCAACCATGTGGCGTTCACGTCCTTGCGCCGGAACGGGTAGTCGTGCAGCCAGTAGTTGTAGCTCGTGTCAGGCTCGCTGACATCCATCTTGTGGAATTCCCGCTCGTGGGTCCAGTGGATTATTCTTTTGTAGAGAAGCGAGTCCGGAAGCGCGAAGGTCTCCAGGATCCTCGGCGTGGCCTCCTTTATGCTGTCTCTCTGCGCCTTAAGGCTGTCCTTCACGTTAAGGACGCTGTCCGCGAGATGCTTCTTCAATTTCTCCTTGACCTCGAAATCGTACTTTTTCCGTTCAATCTTCGAGAGTCCGGCATACCAGGCGTCGAACTCGGCCTTCTTCCTGGCCGCCGAGTCAAGGTAGTAAAGCGAATCGACCCTCGGCCAGTCGATGGAGTCTCCCGCCGTCTTCAGGGAATCGACCACGATCCTGTGTGTCAGCGAGTCCAGGATCGCGACGTAGTACTTGTAGCGGAAAGGGTCGATGTCCTTCAGCGAGTCCGGAGGGAAGATCGTGTCTCTCGCGGCCAGGTACCGTGTCGTGTCGATCAGGGCGAGGAAATCGGAGGTGTCCTCCTTCCCTGTCACGTTGCCGATGAATTGGTTCCGATAGCGTATCGTGTCCGGTTGCAATGCTTTTTCCGCGGAGACAAATCCATAGCCGGGATCGCCGGCCAGCGGACTGTTGCCCATGCCGATGGCCTGGAGCGCGATGACGCACACCACAACCATAGGAAACCATATTCTTTTCAAAGTCTCTTTCGCTTTCATATTCCCTTAAGGGTAGAATCAGACAAAGTTACGGTTTTTCCGCTTTTTCCACAAATCCCAAGCCGAGAGAAAGCAAGTTGTGATTTTTTTGTATATTTATAGTTGTTTTGAATAAGGTTATGAAGAAGAAACTCTGGATATACGACAACGACCCGTACCTTAAGCCGTTTCAGGCGGCTATCGAGGCGCGGCACGGGAGGATTCTTGACGCGGCGGACAGGCTGACGGGCCACGGCGTGGAGGGGCTTGCCTCCAGTGTCAACAACCATCTGTACTACGGGCTGCACAAGTGCGGGGACGGCTCATGGGTGATCCGGGAATGGGCTCCGAACGCCAACAGGATCTATCTTGTCGGCGAGTTCAACAACTGGAGGCGCACTTCGGCCTATGAGTTCAAGCCGGCGGGGAGCGGCAACTGGGAGCTGAGGCTGGATCCTCTGTTCCTCAGCCACGGAGAGCTGTACAAACTGTTCATCGAGTGGCCTGGAGGCGGCGGGGAGAGGATCCCGGCCTACTGCACCAGGCTTGTGCAGGATCCGGAGACCAAGGTCTTCTGCGCCCAGGTCTGGGATCCCGCGCGGGCATATTCATGGAAAAATGACAGGGTGCTGCGAAGGCCGCATCCGCTGATCTACGAGTGCCACATCGGGATGAGTTCCGAGGAGCGGAAAGTCTCCACTTTCAGCGAGTTCCGGGAGAACGTGCTGCCGAGGGTAAAGAGACTCGGCTACGACACCATCCAGATCATGGCTCTACAGGAGCATCCCTATTACGGCTCCTTCGGCTACCAGGTGTCCAATTTCTTCGCGCTGAGCTCGCGTTTCGGCACGCCGGAGGAGTTCAAGGAGCTGGTGGACACGGCCCACGGGATGGGGATGGCTGTCGTGATGGACATCGTGCACTCGCACAGTTGCAGCAATGAGAATGAGGGTCTTAGCCTGTTTGATGGCCACGAGGATCTCTATTTCTACAAAGGTTCGCAGGGACATCACCCGGCCTGGGGGTCCCGCTGCTTCGATTACGGCAAGGACGAGGTTGTGCGCTTCCTCCTGAGCAACTGCAAGTACTGGCTTGAGGAATATCACCTTGACGGTTTCCGTTTCGACGGTGTGACGAGCATGATTTACTGGGATCACGGTCTTGGGAAGGACTTCAACGGCTACGAACCGTATTTCGATGCGGGAGTCGATGAGAACGCGGTGACCTATCTGGGGCTTGCGAACCTGCTGGTCCGTCAGATCAGGCCGGAGGCGGTCACGATCGCGGAGGATGTGAGCGGTATGGCCGGCCTGGCGGCTCCTTTCGAGGCCGGAGGAGTCGGCTTCGGCTTCCGGATGGCGATGGGCGTGGCGGACCATTGGATCAAGTGGATCAAGGAGAAGAGGGACGAGGAGTGGAGTCCGGGAGAAATGTGGTACGAGCTGACCAACAAGCGGGCGGACGAGAGGACCATCAGCTACGCGGAATGCCACGACCAGGCGCTGGTTGGTGACAAAACCTTGATGTTCAGACTCGTCGATAAGGAGATGTACTTTTCCATGAATATGGATTCGAAGAATCCGGTCGTGGATCGTGGGGTCGCTCTGCACAAGATGATCCGTCTGGCCACCATCGGCACCGCCGGTGACGGCTATCTGAATTTCATGGGCAACGAGTTCGGCCATCCGGAGTGGATAGATTTTCCTCGGGAAGGGAACGGCTGGAGTTACGAGCACGCCCGGAGGATGTGGTCTCTCGCGGACAACGGACTGCTCCGCTACCACTGTCTCCAGAACTTCGACAGGGCGATGATCCATCTTGTAAAACGATACGGCGCGCTTGCCGCAAGGCCTGAGCTTTTGAGGTCCGATGAAGAAAAGAAAATCTTGATATTCAAGCGTAAAAACCTTATCTTTGCACTCAATTTCAATCCAGTGGAATCGTTTGCCGACTATGCGTTTCCGGCCCCGTCCGGACGCTATGTCAAGGCGCTTGATTCCGACGCCAAGGAGTTCGACGGATTCGCAAGGCTCGAAAACGACGGGGAACATCTGACAGTCGATGGCTGCCTGAGCCTCTACCTTCCGAGCCGTTGCGCTCTTGTGCTGATTGGGAAGAACGAAAGATAATAATATTAACCGTTATGGCATTTTTGAAGTTCAACAAGTCGGAGTTGGTCAACCTTTCATATTCACTGAAAAGGGAGATCATCTGTGCCAACAAGACCGGAGCCTATTGCAACACTTCCATAGTGACTTGCAACACAAGGCGTTATCACGGTCTGCTTGCTGTGCCTGTGGATGCTTTCGGAGGCAAGAAGCACCTGCTCTTGTCCTCTTTGGACGAGAGCCTCATCCTGAACGGAAAGCAGTTCAATCTCGGCATCCATTGCTATGGCAGCGTGTATGAGCCGCGCGGCCATAAGTACATCATTGATTTCGAGGCTGATCCGGTGCCTAAAATCACCTACAGGGTCGGCGAGATCACCTTCACGAAAAGCATCCTTCTCGTACCGGATTCGGATCAGGTGATGATCCGTTTCGAACTGGTGAAGGCGCCGGCCAAGGTCAGACTGCTCCTCACGCCGTTCCTTGCCTTCCGCGACATCCATGCCCTGACGGACGAGAACCCGAACGCGCGCACCGACGGCTGGGAGATCCCTAACGGAATGTCCTTCAACCTCTACGACGGATTCCCGGATCTGAATATGCAGTTCAACACAAAGGATGTGTCCTTCGTGACGACCCCGTGCTGGTACAAGGGCGTGACCTATTCCGACGAGTACCGCCGTGGGTTCGCGTGCAAGGAGGATCTCTATGTCCCGGGACATTTCGAGACAGAGATGAAGCCGGGCGACACGATAGTGTTCTCCGCGTCGGTCGGTCTGACGACCCCGTCCGGGCTTAAGAGAAAGTTCGACTCCTATGTGGCCAAGGCCGCAAGGATCACCACCTACCACGAGCAGCTCGTGCATTGCGCCGATCTGTTGAAGCAGGACCGCGGAGGCCACAAGATGATCACCGCAGGTTTCTCCTGGCTCTACACCGGTCTTCTGAGGGAGACCCTGGAGGCTCTGCCGGGCCTGACACTTTACGCCAATGGCGACAAGGCCGAGTTCGAGGAGATCCTCGACAATCTTATCGCCGACAATCAGGATCGCCTTTTCCACCGGACCACGCAGGTGGACTCGCCGCTGACCCTGGCCGACACCCTTTCGCGCTACATAGAGTTCGGCGCCGATCCGAAGGCGGTCTGGAAGAAGTACGGACAGACGGTCAAGGGCATTCTTGAAAGCTATCTGCCCGGACGTAGGGGCGAGGTCGCCATGCAGCCGAACGGCCTTCTCTGGGCGCAGCTTGACCATTGGGCTCTCTCGTGGATGAACGCCTACATTGACGGCGAGCCGGTGACCGAAAGACCGGGCTATCAGGTGGAGACCAACGCGTTGTGGTTCCGTTCCATCCTGTTCGCCGTGACGATGGAAAGGGAATATTCAAAGAAAGACAGCGCATTCCTGAAGGAATGGTCGCACATACTGGATCTGGTCAGGGAGAACTACCAGAAGACCTTCTGGAACGCCCGCGCCGGCTATCTGGCTGACTATGTGGACAATGCCGGACAGCATCTGGAGGTTCGTCCGAACATGCTCTGCGCCCTCCTTGGAGACGAGATGCCTGTCGATGCCGAGGTTGCTCGTAAGGTTTTGCAAGTAATTGACAATGAGCTGGTGACGCGCAGGGGCATCCGCACGCTTTCCCCTCGCCACGCAGAGTACAAGGGTGTCTATGAGGGAACCCAGACCGAGAGGGATCTCGCCTACCACAACGGAAGCACCCGCCCGGCTCTTGTGGGGCCGTACTGCGAGGTTTGCTTCAAGATGAGGGGACCGGCCTTCCTGAACAAGGCCCAGTGGCTGGTCAACGGCTTCTACGAGGATCTGAACAAGCACGGAGTGGGAGCCTTCTCCGAACTATACGACGGAGACCCGCCTCACGAGCCTCACGGAGCGATCTCGTCGGCCCTGAGCACGGCTGCCCTGCTGGAGGTTGAGTACCTTAAGAACAAATACAAGGAGGAGTAGGAATATGAGAGTTTTGATGTTTGGATGGGAGTTTCCTCCTCACATCGCGGGAGGACTCGGTACGGCCTGCTACGGAATCGTCAAAGGCTTGGCCTACAATGGTGTGCAGACTTTGTTTGTGATGCCTTCCGCTTCCGGCGACGAGGATCAGAGCGCCGCCAGGATCATCAGCGCCAGTGATGTCCCGGTCGAGTCTGTGGGCTCGACGGTGGATGAGTTTCTGGACAAGGTGAAGTTCGTGCGCATCGGCTCGAACATGATCCCTTACGTGGATCCGGAGGAGTTCCACGAGATGGTGGAGTCGGAGCGCAGGCTTCAGAGCGAGAATCTTGCCAAGTGCATCGGCACGAAGTTCCGTTTCTCCGGACGCTATGGCTCGAACCTTATGGAGGAGGTGGCCCACTATGCGATGGTCGGAGGCACGATAGCGATGGAGCACAAGGATGAGTTCGACATCATCCACGCCCACGACTGGCTGACCTATCTGGCCGGCATCGCGGCCAAGGAACTGACCGGCAAGCCGCTCGTCGTCCATGTCCACGCCACGTCGTTCGACCGGGGCACGGAGGATCAGATCGACAGCCGTGTCTACGACATCGAGAGGAGGGGGATGATGGCCGCCGACAAGGTCGTGGCCGTCAGCGACCTCACCAGAAACATTGTCATCAACAAGTACGGAATCGATTCATCCAAGGTCGTGACGGTCCACAACGCGGTGGATTTCAGCGGTCGGGAGAATCTGAAAGTCGAAAGGGGAGTGCGCGACAAGGTGGTCACCTTCCTCGGCAGAATCACTTTCCAGAAGGGTCCTGAATATTTCATCGAGGCTGCCGCCAAGGTCTTGAAGAGAACCGACGGCGTGCGTTTCGTGATGGCCGGAAGCGGGGACATGATGAACCGCTGCATCCGCTACGTCGCCAGGTTGGGAATATCCGACCGTTTCCATTTCACCGGATTCCTCAGGGGGGCGGAGGTGCAGAAGATGTTCGCCATGTCGGATGTCTACATAATGCCTTCTGTCTCGGAGCCTTTTGGAATATCCCCGCTAGAGGCCATGCGTTCCGGCGTGCCCGCGGTCATCTCCAACCAGTCCGGTGCCGCCGAGGTGCTTAAATATGCCTTCAAGGTGGACTTCTGGGATGTGGATGCGATGGCCGATGACATCTACGCGCTTCTTAAGTACCCGGCTCTGGCCGATTTCGCCGCCAGAGAGGGCTATGATGAGGTCAACCGCCTGAAGTGGAACATCGCTACGGCGAAACTCAAGAACATTTATGAATCAGTGGTAAACAATCAATAGGGAACGATTATGAAAAAGAGCATTTGCCTGTATTTCCAAGTCCATCAGCCGACCAGACTGAGACAGTACCGATTCTTCGACATCGGCAAGGATTCCCACTACTATGATGATTTCGCCAACAGGACCATCCTTCGCAGGGTGGCCCAGCGGTGCTATATTCCTATGAACAATCTCCTGCTTGACCTGATCAGGGAACACAAGGGGGAGTTCAAGGTGGCGTTCTCGATCACCGGCTCAGCGCTGGAGCAGTTCGACAGGTACGCCCCTGAGGTGATCGAAAGTTTCCGCAAGCTGGCGCAGACCGGTTGCGTGGAGTTCCTCGGGGAGACCTATTACCACTCCCTTGCCTCGCTTGCCAATTTCGGTGAGTTCAGGCATCAGGTGGAGAAGCATTCCGCCGCGATCGAGAGGTATTTCGGCGTGAAGCCGACGGCTTTCAGGAACACCGAGCTGATCTATTCAGACTCCATCGGTCGTGACGTGTATGATCTCGGCTTCAAGGTCATGCTGTCCGAGGGAGCGAAGCATGTTCTTGGATGGAAGAGTCCTGACTATGTCTACACCGACAGCCAGCAGAAGCATCTGAGGCTCCTGCTGCGCAACTATTCCCTGAGCGACGACATCGCTTTCCGCTTCTCCGACAGGGGATGGAAGGACTGGCCGCTTACGGGTGAGAAGTACCTATCATGGCTCAAGGCCGCCGACGGGGAGATCATCAACCTGTTCATGGACTACGAGACCTTCGGCGAGCACCAGAAGGAGGGTTCGGGAATATTCGATTTCATGAGGTTCCTTCCGGGAATCCTCCTTCGTGACGGTTCCTTCGAGTTCACGACTCCGACCCAGGCCGCGAGGAGGCACAAGCCTATCGCCGAGATCGAGGTCCAGGATCCTATCTCCTGGGCTGACGAGGAGAGGGACGTGACGGCATGGCTCGGCAACGAGCTGCAGCAGGATGCCTACAACAAGCTGTACGGTCAGGCCGAGAAACTGGCGCTGCTGAATGATCCTGTCCTCTGGGAGGATTACGGGCATCTTCAGGAGAGCGACCACTTCTACTACATGAGCACCAAGTTCTTCTCTGACGGGGAGGTTCACAGCTACTTCAATCCTTACAACACTCCTTACGAGGCGTTCATCAACTACATGAACGTGCTGAGTGACTTCATCATCAGGATTGACGACGCGATGACCACTTCGGGGAAGAAGATGAAACCTGCCGCCGAGCCTGTCAAGGCACCGGTTAAGGGAAAGGCGGCGCGGAAGGTCGTGAAGGACGCTTCGGCAGGCTCGACGGTCGCCGATGCTCCCGCACCGGCGAAGAGAAAGCCCGCAAGAAAGACAACCAAACAAGTAAAAAAGAAATAAGTAAATGACAAACGAACTGACGAATCCAGACTATCTGTTTGAGGTCAGTTGGGAGGTGTGCAACAAAATCGGGGGGATCTACACGGTGATCGCCACCAAGTCCCTCTATCTGAAGCAGCAGCTTCACAAGCACCACATCCTGATCGGCCCTGATGTCTGGATGGACACTGAAAGCAATCCGGATTTCATAGAGGATCCGCATCTTTACAGTCTATGGAAAGCTCAGGCCGCCTCTGAGGGCATCAGAGTGCGGATCGGCAAATGGAACGTTCCGGGGAATCCTATCGCGATTCTGGTGGACTACAAGCAATTCCTGACAAGTCAGGACGACATCCTGTCCAAGTACTGGGAACGCTTCCAGGTCGATTCCATCACCGGAAACTGGGACTACAAGGAGAACTTCCTGTTCGGTTACGCTGCCGGAAAGGTCATAGAGAGCTTCAGGAACTTCAATCTGAGCGCCTCGGACAAGATCGTGGCGCAGTTCCACGAGTGGCAGACCGGCGCCGGACTCCTTTACCTTAAGTACAAGCAGTTGCCTGTGGCTACTGTGTTCACTACCCACGCGACCGTGGTGGGGCGCTGCATCGCCGGCAACAACCTGCCGCTGTACGATTCGATGAACCTTTACGACGGCGACCAGAAGGCCCGCCAGTTCAATGTGATGGCTCGCCACTCGCTGGAGAAGAAGTCGGCGCAGAACGCGGACATATTCACGACCGTCAGTGAGATCACGGCGAGGGAGTGCGAGCAGTTCCTTCAGCGCAAGGTGGATGTCGTGACACCGAACGGTTTCGAGAACAGCTTCACTCCGGCGACGGAGGAGGAATATGACGCGAAACGCCGCGCCGCCCGCGCCAGACTGATCGAGGTGGCCACGGCGATGTCCGGGGAGATGGTGTCCAAGGATGCCGTCCTTGTCGGCATAGGTGGCCGTTACGAGTACCGCAACAAGGGAATCGACGTGTTCATCGACGCCCTTAAGAAGCTATCCGACACAGAACCGCAAGGCCGTGACATCCAGGCGTTCATCATGATCCCTTCCGGCCACAACGGAGCGGACAAGGATCTTGTCGCCAAACTCGCCGGCAGCGGTTCTCCGGACTACACGACACAGGTTTCCCACTATCTGATGGACAATGAATATGATGTCGTCACCCGCCGCTTCAAGGAGTTGGGCTTCACCAACGCCAAGGGCAGCCGCGTGAAGGTCTATTTCATACCGTCCTACCTGAACGGCTCCGACGGCGTGTTCGACATGAAGTACTACGACCTGCTTGTGGGACTTGACCTGACGCTGTTCCCGTCCTACTACGAGCCTTGGGGCTACACTCCTTTGGAAAGCCTTGCGTTCAGCATCCCGTCCTTGACGACCAGCCTGGCCGGATTCGGCCTCTGGGTGAGGTCGCACTACGGCAAGGAGCATCCGGGCATCACGGTTCTGGACAGAAACGACTCGAACTATTTCGATGTCGTGGACGGAGTCGTGGCGAGGATCAAGGAGATCGCCGCCCTGGATGACGAAGGCCGCAAGGCCTACATGGCTTCGGCCAAGGATGTCTCCACGATAGCCCTGTGGGAAAACCAGATTCAGTATTACAAGGAAGCATATTCAAAGGCCATAGAGAAGGTAATTGAGGCCAGAGGCGCTTTCCCGGATGAACTTAATGAAGATAAATCAATGGCATACAAGAAGATAGCTATTAACAACCCGACTTGGAAGAGTGTGATGGTGACCCGCCACCTTCCTGCTGCCCTTTCCGGACTTGAGACACTTTCCAAGAACCTTTGGTGGTGCTGGAACGAGTCCGCGAAATCCCTTTTCAAATCGATCGACCCGGTCATCTGGCACGGCACCTGCCACAACCCTATGGCTCTGCTTGACGCTGTGAGCCTTAAGAGGTTCAAGGCTCTGGCCAAGGACGACGCCTTCCTCGGCGAGCTCAAGTCCGTGATGGAAGAGTTCAACGCCTACATGGCCCTCAAGGCCGAGCGCAAGGATCCTTCGATAGCGTATTTTTGTATGGAATACGGTCTGGACACCTCTTTGAAGATCTACTCCGGTGGCCTCGGACTTCTCGCCGGGGACTACCTCAAGGAGACCAGTGACATGAATGTCAATCTGGTGGCTGTCGGACTTCTGTACCGTTACGGCTATTTCACCCAGATCATCACCGGACAAGGCGAGCAGGTGGCTCGTTACGACGCGCAGGATTTCACGAAGATCCCTGCGGAGCCGGTCATGGATGCCGAGGGCAAATGGATGACCACGAGTGTCGCTTTCCCTGGCCGTACGATCACGGCGAGGATCTGGAAGGTGGCAGTAGGTCGTACCGACCTCTATCTGCTTGACACTGACTACGAGGCTAACTCTCAGGAGGATCGTCAGGTGACCTATCACCTCTATGGCGGCGACTGGGAGAACCGTCTGAAGCAGGAACTTCTGCTTGGAGTCGGCGGCATCAGGGCACTCAGAAACCTCGGAATCAATCCGAGGATCTACCATTGCAACGAGGGACACGCCGCGTTCACGGGACTTGAGAGGCTTCGTGAATATATTGAGGAAGACAATCTCGATTTCGGCGAGGCTCTTGAGGTAGTGAGGTCGTCATCGCTCTTCACCACCCACACTCCGGTTCCTGCCGGTCACGACGCTTTCGACGAGGGACTGCTCAGAAAGTACATCGGTCATTACCCTCAGCGTCTGAAGATTGACTGGGAGACGATGATGGGCCTCGGCAAGGTGAACGGCAACGATGTGAACGAGAAATTCTCGATGAGCTTCCTCGCCGCCAACCTCTCGCAGAACGTCAACGGTGTGTCGATGCTTCACGGTGATGTCAGCAAGGAGATTTTCAGCAGCATCTATCCGGGCTATCTGCCTGAGGAACTGTTCATCAGCTATGTTACCAACGGCGTGCATTACCCGACCTGGGCAGCCGCTGAGTGGAAGAAGATCCACGCCCGTGTGTTCGGTCCGGAGTTCGCGACCCATCACTACGACAAATCCTGCTTCGAGGGCATCTACAAGGTTGCCGACACGGAGATCTGGGAGACCAGGAAGGCCTTGAAGAAGAGGCTGATAAACATTGTCAAGGAGCGGATCTCCGATCCTTCGCAGTGCAACCATTACTCTCCGAGCCAGATTGTGGCGATCAAGGAGAACCTGCGTGACGATGTGCTGACCATCGGTTTCGCCCGTCGTTTCGCGACCTACAAGAGAGGAACCCTTCTGTTCTCCGATCTTGACAGGCTTGACGCCATCGTGAATGATCCCGTGCATCCGGTCCAGTTCCTTTTCGCCGGCAAGGCCCATCCGGCTGACAAGGCCGGACAGGATCTCATCAAGAGGATCATAGAGATCTCCAAGCAGGATCGCTTCATCGGAAAGATCGTGTTCATCCCGGGCTATGACATCTCCCTCGCCAAGAGGCTTGTTCAGGGTGTCGATGTGTGGATGAACAACCCTACAAGGCCTTTGGAGGCTTCCGGTACATCCGGCGAGAAGGCCTCGATGAACGGAGTGATGCACTTCTCCGTGCTTGACGGCTGGTGGGTGGAGGGCTACAAGCCGGGAGCCGGCTGGGCTCTTCCTCTGGAGCGTACCTACGACGACCAGAACTACCAGAACGAGCTGGACGCCGCCACGATCTACACGACGATCGAGAACGAGATCGCCCCGGCCTACTACGATGTGGACAAGTCTCTCGGACTGTCTCCTACCTGGGTGAGCTACATCAAGAACACCATTGCCCAGGTGGCCGACAACTTTACCACCAACAGGATGCTGACCGACTACTGTGATCAGTACTACATACCTCAGTCGGAGCGTGCCGGTAATATGGTGGCCGATGACTACAAGATGGCCCGCGTGATCTCGGCATGGAAGAAGAAGGCGCGCCGCGAGTGGCAGAACGTGGAGGTCATCTCCCAGACGCAGCCTGACCCGTCCTACAGCCTTACCGAGTCCAATGCCTTGACCTCTGAGGTTGTGCTGAATCTCGGCGATCTTTCTCCTCAGGACATCGGTGTGGAGATGCTGTTCGCCACGACTGACGTGAAGCATCAGCTGCATATTCAGGAAAAATGTGACTATGAGGTTGTCGAGTTCGACGACGGTGTCGCCAAGTACCGCGCGTCCATCCTTCCGGACAGGACGGGTATGTACCAGGTGGCGGTCCGGATGTTCGCCAAGAACCCGTTGTTGCCTCACAGACAGGATTTTGAGCTTGTGAAATGGTTATAGCTACCGGATTCTTTGACGGTGTCCACATCGGGCACCGTTTTGTGATTGAGCGGCTTGTGAACGCGGCCAGGGAGAGGGGCGACCAGAGTATGGTCGTCACTTTCTGGCCTCATCCTCGCAACGTGCTGCAGGACGATGCCCGCAACCTTAGGCTTCTGACCTCTCTGGAGGAGAAGAAGGCGTTGCTCCGCGGTCTAGGCGTGGATCACGTCGAGGTGCTGCCTTTCACCAAGGAGTTCAGCAGACTGACCACCAGGGAATATTTCCGTGATGTCCTGATCACCCGTTTCGGTGCCAAGGCCATCCTGATCGGCTACGACAACCGTATGGGCTGCGACCCTCAGACTCCGGAATCAATCGAGAAAGTGGCTCAGGACGAAGGACTTGACGTGATCCGTTTAGGGAGCGTGGCCTCTCCTGCCGGTGTAACCGTCAGCTCCACGAAGATCCGTGACGCTGTGGCCGCCGGGCAGATGGAGGCCGCAGCAGCGATGCTTGGGTATGAATATTCATTGCTGGGCGTTGTGGTGGCGGGCAACCGCCTTGGCCGCACGATCGGCTTCCCGACGGCGAACATCCAGCTTTACGAGCCTCTGAAACTCCTTCCCGGCAACGGTGTCTATTCGGTGGATGCCGAGACTCTTGGCCGTAAGTTCAAGGGAATGTGCAACATAGGTGTCCGCCCGACCGTCCGTGCCGGCGGCCAGCGCACTATCGAGACCAACATATTCGACTTCGACGAGGACATCTACGGTCTCGACCTCAAGGTAACCTTTCATCACAAGATCCGTGACGAGCGCCGCTTCGACTCCATAGACGCCCTCCGCTCCCAACTCGCCGCCGACAAGGCTTGCATCCTCGCGGAATGACAATGCGGCTGTCTTGGTGCACTCATTTGGTCGCTGAGCTTGTCGAAGTGACCATTGTAAAAGATTATGTCAAAGGATAGGCGATGCCCCGCTCCACCAGAATTTTGCACGTTACCAAAATTCTTGGGTGGAGCGGGGCACTCGCCTATAGAAACATCTCTCTTGTAATGCCTTACGTTATTCAATGTAAAACACACAAACGCGATATCCTTTCTCAGGGAAGGTCACACTCATAAGTTAAATCGCTTTTGCAAAAGTTAATTTGATAGTGTTTGTCGCTTTTCTATAAGTTAAAAATGCTATAATAATTGCTTTTCCGAAAGCGAATGTGCGGAAACAATTTCCCAAACTATAGAAAGTGACCTGCCGGCCGTGGAGGACGTGACATTCGAGACCGTGCAGAAGTCAAAAAAGTTGCTGATGATCATCGCCGAAAAAATTCCGTTCATCCCGAACATAAGCAAACTCTGTCAGGCTTTGGGAACTACGCGTGATTCCTGTCTGAAGATACTCTACGCTTTGGACAGAGCCGGAGTGCTGAACCTGTTGACAGCTGAGCTGAAAAGTTACAAGAAACTTGTCAATCCGGACAAGATTTACATTGGCAACAGTAATATAATGCAGGCCTTGGGAGGCTCGTGCGACATTGGAACAATTCGTGAGACTTTCTTTGCGAATCAGGTCGGAGCCCGGTATCCACTTCAATATCCGAAGAAAGGGGATTTCTTCGCCTGTGGAAAATACCTTTTCGAGATTGGAGGCGCAGGCAAGACTTTCGACCAGATCAAAGACGAGCCTTACAGCTACCTTGCGGTTGACGACACCGAAATAGGCTCCGAGGCGCGAATCCCGCTTTGGATGTTCGGCTTCCTGTATTGAGATTGTATTCGAGTTTAGCGTTCCTTTCAGTGTGAAGTTCTGTGAGATTATAGTAGTAAACAATTCTGATATGCGAGAGAGACATCTCGATATTCTGTCACCTTTATGATTTTGAGAGGCGGGGATCGGATATTCGCTATTTGAAAGAAAATTACTATATTTGCAGAAACGGGAAGGGTTCCGCCGGGAAGGGCGGGACTCCGTTTTAATTTTATTCCCCGAAAAGAGGAATGGCGGTAGGCAATGGCCGCTTGGTTGTGATTTAATTTATTTGTTTGCAGACGATTGTCCGTCTGTGAGTTTGATATAAAAGAAAACAACAGTACGTTTCATTATGGCTGAAATTCATTATATGACCCAGGACGGGTTGGACAAGCTTAAGAAGGATCTTGCTGACGCATTGGCGCAGCGTCCTGTGATCTCCGCGGCCATTGCGGAGGCCAGGGAGAAGGGGGACCTCTCCGAAAACGCCGAGTATGACGCGGCGCGTGACGCGCAGGGACTGCTGGAGGTCAAGATCGCCAAACTGAAGGATCTCGTCGCCAACGCCAAGGTGATCGACGAGTCCAAGATCGGCACGGACAAGGTGCAGATCATGAACAAGGTTAAGGTGGAGAATGTGGGTGCGAAGCAGGTGATGGAGTTCACCATCGTCGGCGAGACCGAGGCGGATTTCGCCCACGGGAAGCTGGCCTCGACCACACCTATCGCAAAGGCCCTGCTCGGTCACTCCAAGGGAGAGACTGTGGAGGCCAAGGTGCCTTCCGGTGTCATCAAGTTCAAGATTCTCGACATTTCTTTATAATAGAAGACAATGGCTACAATATTCACAAAAATCGCGAAAGGGGAGATTCCTTCATTCAAGGTGGCCGAGAACGATGAGTTCTACGCCTTTCTGGACATAAGCCCTCTTGCGAAGGGGCATACGCTCGTCATCCCTAAGAACGTGGAGGATGACTACATCTTCCATCTGGACGAGAAGACCTACGAGGGGCTCTGGGCTTTTGCCCGCAAGGTGGCGATCGCCATCAAGGCCGCCGTGCCTTGCCAAAGGGTAGGGGTCTGCGTGCTTGGAATGGAAGTCCCTCACACTCACATCCATCTGGTTCCGCTCCAGACCGAGGCTGACATGGACATCAAGAAAAAACGCCTGGAGATCTCGCCAGAGGAAAACAAGGCCATCGCCGAAGCTATATTCAATGAATATGAAAAATTGTAGAAACATTATTCTCGCGGCAGCCGTCCTGGCCGCCGCCTCTTCTTGCTCGGACAAGGTTCAGATCAAGGGAACGATTGCCGGAGCGCCTGACACCCAGGTGGTTGTGAAACAGCTTAACGGTGGTGCGCTTGTGGCGCTGGACACAGTGAAGACCGATGGCAAGGGAGCATATTCATACAGTGCCGAGGTTCTTAAGGGGCAGCCTCAGTTCATCTACCTGTACAAGGGTGACACCAAGGTCGCTTCGCTGCTTCTGCAGAAGGGCGACAAGGTGAAGGTGGCCTCCGACACTCTCGGAAAGTATTCCGTGGAGGGTTCCGCCGAGAGCGAGCTGCTTCGACAGGTTGAGGAGGATTTCGCCGCGTTCCTGGATAAGTTCACGGCAGACGCCGCCAGAGGCGACAATGCCGCCGCCTCAAAGGACTACATCGACTACTACAGAGGCCGCGTGAAGTTCATCATGGAGAACGCCAAGTCCTTGACGGCGATTCAGGTTCTATATCAGAAGATCAATGACAACTTCCCGGTGTTCAGCCAGGCCACGGACGCCATCATGTTCCGTAATGTGCATGATTCCCTGATGACGGTCTACCCGGAGTCCAGGTACGTCTCGGCTCTGGCCAAGGAGGCGGAGAAAAGGTTCAACGCCTTTGATCTGAGCCAGCGTATTCAGAACGCTCAGGAGAGCAGCTATCCGGATCTGTACCTTCCGTCTGTTGATGGTACTAAGGTTCGGTTGAGCGAGGTCGGCTCCAAGGTTGTGCTGGTCTATTTCTGGCAGGCCGCCGACGCCGCCCAGAAGATGTTCAACCAGGATGTGCTTCTGCCGTTCTACAAGGAGTACCATCCTAAGGGTCTGGAGATATATTCAGTTTCGCTTGACACCGACAAGGGAGTCTGGGCAAGTGCAGTGAAGAGCCAGAACCTGCCGTGGATCAATGTCTGCGATGGTTTGGGAGCCGCTTCCCAGGCAGCAGTGCTGTACAACATCAACCGCGGCCTTCCGGTCGCCTATGTGATCGCGGACGGCACGCTCAGTGCGGAGACGATCCGGAATGATAGTGACCTGCGCCGTGTCATTGCTTCAAGACTTTAATTTTCAGGAATATGCCGAGGGCTGACTATGTTGATTATGGTCAGCCTTTTTTATCTTTCGCCTTACGCCGGTAGTGTGTGTGCCGGGCTTTTGGGATGAGGCACAAAAACAATTCAGAACATGACCAGAAAGACAAGAGTAAGATTCGCGCCGTCGCCGACCGGTCCGCTGCACATGGGCGGAGTCCGCACGGCACTCTATAACTACCTCTACGCCAAGCAGCGCGGAGGAGATTTCATCATCAGGATCGAGGACACCGACTCCCACAGGTTCGTTCCCGGGGCAGAGGAATACATCATCGAGGCGCTGAACTGGTGCGGCATCATTCCGGACGAGGGCGTGGACATCGATGGCAAGGTGGTCGAGACAGCTTCCGAGCGCCATCCTCACGCTCCTTACCGCCAGAGCCAGAGGCGCGGAATCTACCGCAAGTACGCCGAGCAGCTGATCGAGGCCGGCTACGCCTACTATGCCTTCGACTCATCCGAGGCTCTGGAGAAGGCTCGCGCCGAGGCTGAGGCCTCCGGCCAGACCTTCATCTACAACCAGGTGACAAGGATGAGGATGCGCAATTCGCTGACCCTTCCGGAGGATGAGGTAAGGAGGCTTTTGGAGGAGACTTCCGACTGGACTGTCCGCTTCAGGATGCCGACCGACACGGTTGTCAAGATGGATGATCTGATCCGAGGTCACATCGAGGTGAACACCGACACTCTTGACGACAAGGTGCTCTGGAAGAGGGCCGATGAACTGCCTACCTACCATCTCGCCAACATCGTGGACGATCACCTGATGGAGATCACCGAGGTCATCCGTGGAGAGGAATGGCTCCCGTCCCTGCCGCTCCACTATATGCTTTACAAGGCTTTTGGCTGGGAGGACACGATGCCTCGTTTCGCCCACCTGTCCCTGCTTCTGAAGCCGGACGGAAAGGGCAAGCTCAGCAAGCGCGACGGCGACAAGCTCGGTTTCCCGGTGTTCCCGCTCAAGTGGGTGAACGCCCAGGGAGAGGTCTCAAGAGGCTACCGTGAGGACGGTTACTTTCCGGAGGCCTTCGTGAACCTGCTTGCGTTCCTTGGCTGGAATCCCGGCGATGACAGGGAGATGTTCACGATGGACGAGCTGATCAAGGCATTCTCGCTTGACCGCATCGTCAAGTCCGGCGCCCGCTTCAATCCGGAGAAGGCCCGTTGGTACAACAAGGAGTATCTCCGTCTGAAATCCGATGAGGAGTTGGCGGAGTTGTTCGTCCCGATTCTTGAGGAACACGGAATGAGGATTGTCGGATCAGCCGATAGCGCCAAGGCTGCAGGAGCCGAGACCAACGAATTGGGCGCTGATCCGGCAAGTCACATATTCACAAAGGATTACGTTCGGAATGTCATCTCGTTCACCAAGGAGCGCGCCACGTTCGTGAAGGACTTCTGGACGATCGCTTCCTACCTCTTCATCGCGCCGGAGGACTTTGAGAAGTACGGTGTCAAGGCTGGAGCCGCAGTCGAGCCGCAGAACAATGATCCTCGCCGTCAGGCGGATCCGCGCGCCAAGGTCTTCGACGACGCTGCTACCGCGCCTTTCCTTGCGAAGGACGTGGACAAGTTCTGGAAGCCGGAGAACGCTGAATATGTCGCCCGGGTCGCTTCCTTTGTGGATGAATATGCCGGTGAATGGACTGTCCCGGCCTTCGAGAAGGCTCTTGAGGATTTCATCAGAGGCAATGAATGGCCGATGGGCAAGGTGATGAACGCCACCCGTCTGGCTCTCGCCGGAGCCTCCAGCGGACTGGGCATCGCCGACATCATCGTCCGCATCGGCAAGCCCGAGACCCTCGCCCGCATCGCCTACGCCACCTCACGTCTGGCGTAGGGCTACGTTGCTCCTGATGGCAAACCAGAAGCAGGCGGTTATGCTTACCAATGGCACAACCCTTAGGCACAGCCTGTAAGCCTCCCATATAAACAGAAACATCTTATAGAATTTATTTATTGCGATAAACAAATCTGATACAAATTTGTTTATCGCAATAAACATTTTTATATTTCAAAAAGCGTTTCGCCGGACAAACACCTAATTCTATTGATCAATGCGGTGTTTTTTCCCTCAATGAGTGATGATTTTCGGCTTTTTCTTCCCTTAATGAGGGAAAATTGCTATATTTGCGCGGAAGTTATACAAATTCATGTTATTATGATTGACACACAACTTTATGAATATATGATGGAGATGCTGCGGAAAACTCCCACGGGGTTTCATCGGTATCTTTATCAGGATATTCCCTGGGAGGCGCAACTTGTCGGGATCACCGGGGCGAGAGGAATCGGAAAGTCCACGATGATAAGGCAGTATATTCTTGGAAATCAAGATAAAGGACGATTCCTCTATGTTTCGGCTGACCACACGTATTTCGCTGACCATAGACTGTCCGATCTGGCGGATGAGTTTGTAAAGGATGGGGGAACGCATCTGTTCATTGATGAGGTACATAAGTATAGTGACTGGTCACGGGAACTGAAGCAGATTTATGATGTTCATTCAGATTTGCACGTGGTGTTCACTGGATCTTCTATTTTGGATATCGAGGACGGTGCCGCGGATCTGAGTCGCCGCGCGCTGGTCTATCCGATGAGCGGACTTTCGTTCAGAGAGTATCTTAAACTCTTCCACAAAGTTGATGCACCGACATATTCATTGGTGGATATTCTTGCGGGGAAGGGAGAGATCCCTGGCATTGAGCATCCGTTGCCATATTTCCGTGAATATTTGAGGAAAGGGTATTATCCTTTTTCGGGTGAGATTGGATTTGAGATGCGTCTGCAGCAGGTTGTGTCGCGGACGATTGAGTCAGATATCGCACAGCACGTCAACTTGAAGGCCTCCACCGCCCGTAAGTTGAAGAAGATGCTTGCCATCATAGCTTCGCTGGCACCTTACAAGCCGAGTATGGAGAAACTGGCGGTGGAGATAGGGGTTAGCAAGAACAATGTTCCTGAATATCTGACGTATATGGAAAAGACAGGCCTTATCGGCCAACTTCGGGATGACACAGGAGGGCTCCGTGGATTGGGAAAGGTAGAGAAAGTTTACATCGACAACCCTAACTTGATGTATGCGCTGTCGGGAAGTTCGGTTGACATCGGTAATGTCCGGGAGACCTTTTTCTATAATCAGACGAAGGTCCGTAACGATGTCATCTCATCCAAGGAATCGGATTTTGTGATTGGCAAGAACACCTTTGAGATAGGTGGCCGCAAAAAAGGTCAAAAACAGATAGATGGGATAAACGGAGGCATAGTCGTGAAAGACGACATTGAATATGCCCACGGCAACGTCATTCCGCTCTGGCACTTCGGGCTTAACTATTAGGCGATCGCTCTACATTTCTTTTTCCTGGCGGTTTGTGCGCTTGATGGCCGGGACTCTCTCTAGTTCCGCCAGATTCTGGCCGTGCTCCACAGCCAGGGCTGGTTTCTTGTCCGGATCGAAGCGGAATCGCTTCACGTTGTCGGAGGTGTTGTAGCCGATGATCTTCACCTTGCCGGTGAGGTTGATCTCCTCGTCCTGCTCCGGCAGACTCTGCCTCTCGAACCTGAAGTCTTTGCCGATGATGATCATGTTGCCCAGGTCGGCTTTTGCGATCTTCCTCAAGTCGTTGACTTTGAATCCAGTGGCGATGGCGGTTATCTGTACCTTGTCGCCGATCTCCGGTTCTGTCATCCAGACTAGCCCGGTCTTGAACTTCTTGACGTTCCCTGTATATTCAGAAATCTTCTTGTTGATCTCGGAAAGGTCGTCCATTGTCAGACCGTTCTCGTTCTTGCCGCAAGTGATGTTGATCAGCAGGCTTTTGGCGGTCTTGAGGTCGAAATCGTTCAGGAGAGGGGACTGCAGCGCCCCCTTCACCGCGTCGTCGATCCTGTTCTTTCCGGTGCCGGTGCCGCAGCCCATCAGGGCCATTCCGCTGTTGCGCATCATGGTCTTGATGTCCTCGAAGTCCACATTGATGTAGCCCGGACGGCTGATGATCTCCGTGATGCCTTTGACGGCGGTCGCCAGCACCTCGTCGGCTTTCGGGAAGGCCTCATGGACAAGATGGCTTCCGAAGAAGTCGTAGAGTTTCTCGTTGTTGATGATCAGGAGGCTGTCCACGTTCTTCACAAGCTCGTGGATGCCGTCGATGGCTCTGGACATAGCGTTGTCGCCCTCGTTCTCAAAAGGAAGCGTGACCACGCCTACTGTGAGTATGCCTTTGTCCTTGGCCATCTTGGCGATGATCGGCGCCGCTCCCGTGCCTGTGCCGCCGCCCATGCCGGCGGTGATGAAGAGCATCTGGGTCTCCTCGCCGAGTACCACCTTGTCAATCCTGTCGTGGGCCTCCAGCGCGGCCTTGCGCCCCTTGGCGGGATCTGTTCCCGCTCCGAGGGCGTTGTCCCCGATGTGTATCTTTACAGGGACGGGGCTTCCATCAAGTGCCTGACGGTCAGTGTTGCAGACAATGAAACTGCAACCTTCCACCTTTTCCCTGAACATGTAGTTCACGGCATTGCAACCGCCTCCGCCCACGCCGATGACCTTTATCATTGACTGGATCGGTGTCATCATAGGGCTGCTCTCAGCCAGATCTATGTCGAAAGTGTCGATAATGTCTCCCATAACCTCTTGCAGATTAAACCTCTTCGTTGTTCATATCGTCGTACAGTTCCGCGACTGTCTCCTTGATGTGCTTTGTCCAGGTGAAGTTGAACAGGCTCCTGTGCTTTTTCTCCTTTTCCTTCTTTTCCCGTTTCCTGTTCTTGTACTCCTTTATCTCCTCCGGAGTAGGAGGGTCGAACACGCCTCTCTCGTCTTCCTCCTCCCTTCCTGAAGCCACGGTCTCCTCTATCGTAGGGTGATTGGTTTGTGAATATGGATCGTAGTCATCCTCTGGTTCCTCCTGCCGGGTCTCTTTCTGGCGGACGACTTCCTCCACGCCTACGATCACCGTCCCGGCCTCAGGAATATCTTCCACAACCTCCTGTACAGGAGTGGCTTCCTCCTTCTCTTCGGGAATCTCCGCCGAACCGGTCTGAGGCACCGTCATGTTTCTTGCCACCGCTTCGTTCACGCAGTTGAGGAACCGGTCGTTCCTGGCGGACAGTATCATGCCCATGGAGGTCGCGGCGCTTGTCTCGCTTGCCTCCGGGCAACCTTCGCAGGAGAAGAGTTTTCTTGGTCGTCCCACCTTCACCGTGTAGCCGGACAGCTCCTTGATGTAGTTGGCGCAGTTCACGAGTTCGGCTCCGCCTCCAGTCACCACGACTCCGGCCCGTAGATCCTCCTCGGATGCGAATCCGCTTTCCTGGATCCTGAACAGCAAGGCCTCTATGATCTCCTTCATCCTGGCCGTGATGATCTCGGAAATGTACTTCACGGAGACCTGGGCGGTAGTGTTTCCGTCCTCGTCGACAATCTGGATGGATTTCTCGCCAAGCGACGACAATTTGTTCGGCATGCACGCGCCGTAGGCCTTTTTGATGTTTTCGGCAAGTTCGAACGAGAAGTTGCACTCGGACTTGATGTCGTTCGTCACGCTGTTGCCTCCGAAAGGGATGGCGGCGTAGAAACGCATGATCTTGTCTTTGAATATGGTGACGGAACTTACCCCCGCTCCTATGTCGATCAGCGCCACGCCGTTCTCCATCTGCTCGGACTTCAGTACGGCCTTTGCCGTGATGCCCGGTGTGAAGTACTTCTTGGCGATGGCTATTCCCAGATCATTGAACACGCTGTCGATGTTCGAGGAATATCTCCGGTTTCCGATGAAGACCTTGAAATTTCCCTCAAGGGTCTCCGCCGCCATCCCGACGATGTCATTCTCCGGCTCGTTGATGCTGTCCTCTGTGGAGAAAGACTGAGCGACGGCACCGTAGATGACCTCTTTGGTGGAGTCTTCCAATGGGTAGGACTCCAGTGCCATCGATTTGAGAGCCTTGATCTCGCTCTCCTGGATCAGGTCATCAGGCTCAGGTCTGGTCATGCTGGCAGAGGCCGTCTCCTGGCGGACATACCAGCGCGGGAGACCGACGATCACCTGCTGGATTTTGATTCTGAGGGCTTGCTGGGCCTCGCTGATGGCTTTCCTGACCTCTTCCTTGACCTTGCCGGGAATAAGGACATAGCTGTAGCGTATGCCAAGCGAAGGTGATTCCTTGTAGTAGATCACCTCGACATTCTGATCCTGGATCCTGGCCACACAGACGGCCAGCTTGGATGTTCCCAAGTCAACAGATGCTATGTATCTCTCTTCCATATCCACTTATCTATTTTCTGCAGACAATCTGCCCGTTGTATTTAACATTCACAGTTTTGTAGTATCCCGCGCCCTTCTCTGGCAGGATCGATGTGTAGTAGCGTCCCATCATCTCGAATTTCCGTTCGTAGTCCACGGGGGATCCGAAGATGAAGGTCTCTTTCCCCTGGCGAGGAATCATGATCATGTCACCGCCTTCCGTGACCGTGATCTGGCAGATGTTCTCCGCCCATGTCTTTGACTTCTGCATGAAGTTCACAAGATCAATCACTTCCGACAGCCATTTCTTCTCCGCATCGGTTTTCGGCTCTCCCTTGTAGCCTCTTTCCACATTAAGAGGCACCGCTCCGTCGATGATAGGCACCATCGATGTGTAGTTGCGCTGGAGAGGGAACAGAAAGCCTTTCTCATCGGCGTAGAAGCCGTTGTTGTCTTTCTGGAACCTGATCACAGGCTCCCTCTGGCGAAGCCTTACATTGAGGTAGCCGTCGGGTGTCGTGTAGGCGTCGGCCTTCAGAATCGCGCTCTTGCCTTCAAGAACATTCTCGACTTTCGCCAGATCCACGCTGTCCAGACGCTGCCCCAGGTAGTTCCCGTACCCTTTGCTCAGGTAGCCCTCCACGTCCTTGGCTGTGACGAATGTCAGATTGTCGGCGAACTCCACCCTGACCCCGGCGCAAGTAAGCTGTCCGATCCTCCTCTCGTTCAACCCGTGGATCACAAGGTAGACGAGGACGATCAGGCAGGCAGCCGCCGCGGCGAGGGTTATTCTGAGGCCTTTCTTCATGCTACAATCGTTTTTTCAGCAGTTCGGTGACCGGCGCGATGAATCTGTCGATGTTGCCGGCGCCGAAAGTGACCAGCACATCCACAGGCTCGTTCTCAAGATAGGCCATAAGCTCCTCTTTCTTAAGGAGTACCTTGTCAGGGCAAGTCACCTTGTCGAAGATCAGTCCGGAGGTGACTCCAGGGATCGGCTCTTCCCTTGCCGGATAGATGTCAAGAAGGATCAGTTTGTCCACCTTGCTCAGGGCCTGGGCGAAATCATCGGCGAAATCCCTTGTCCTGGTGAAAAGGTGGGGCTGGAATATGGCCGTGATTTTCCTTCCGGGAAACATTCCCCTTAGGGAAGAGATCGCGGACGCGAGTTCCTTGGGATGATGGGCGTAGTCGTCAATGTAGGACAGATGCGGAGTGTTGATGTGCGCGTCAAGCCTGCGCTTTACCCCTGAATATGTCCCGATGGCTTCCTTGATGGCCTCCGGAGCCACTCCATGGTTGAGGCAGACCGCCGCCGCAGCGACGCTGTTCTCCACGTTGATCCACCCCGGGATTCCTACCCTGATGCCCCCTATGGTTCCACCTGGGTAGACCAGATCGAAAATGTAGTGTCCGACCTCGTCGGGTCTTGGGTTGACGGCATGGTAGTCCGCCGCCGGATCGTCATAACTGTAGTGAAGTATCCTGGCCTTTGTGTCTTCCGGAGTGATGTCCAATCCCTGTTTCACGATCAGAGTCCGGCTGACCTGCGAAGCGAAGGCCTTGAATGCCTTACGGTACTCCTGGAGGGTTCCGTAGATGTCCAGATGATCCGCGTCCATCGACGTGATGGCGGCGATGGCGGGGTGGAGCTGGAGGAACGAGCGGTCGAACTCGTCGGCCTCCGCGACGATTGTCGGGGTGTGGCTCGTGAGAAGGTTCGTGTTGTAGTTCTTCGAGATGCCTCCCAAGAAAGCCGAGCAGCCTTTTCCGCTTTCCGTCAGGATGTGCGCCACAAGAGTGCTTGTGGTTGTCTTTCCATGCGTTCCGGCCACGGCGAGGCATGTCTGCCCCTCGGCCAGTTCTCCAAGCATGCGTGACCTCTTGACAAGGGTGTAGCCGTGTTCCTTGACGTAGACGAACTCCTGAAGATCCTCGGGGATCGCCGGAGTGTAGACGACAAGGGTGGAGGCCACATCCTTAGGGATGTAGTCCGGATCGTCCTTGTAGTGGATGTCGATTCCTTCTTTCTCAAGCTCAATGGTCAGCTCGGACTGCGTCCTGTCATAGCCGGCGACCGGGTAGCCTTTGAACTTATAGTATCTGGCGATGGCGCTCATGCCGATGCCACCGATTCCAAGGAAGTAAATCTTTGAATATTTTGACATTTCTAATCTTTGATCAATTTGTAAACCTCTTCCGCGATTTTACCCGCCGCGTCCGGCAGCGCCATTTTTCCCGCGTTCTCTTCGAGCGCGGCTATCCTGGCCTCATCCTTCAGCAGATCCAGGGCTGTAGGGATCATCTTCTCCATAGCGTCAGCGTCCTTGACGATGAGTGCCGCGTCTTTCCTGACAAGAGCCATAGCATTGTGTGTCTGATGATCCTCGGCCACATTAGGTGACGGCACGAAGATCACGGCCTTGTGGGCGGCGCAAAGTTCTGACACAGAGCTGGCGCCGGAACGGGAGACCACAACGTCGGCGGCGGCATAGGCAAGTTCCATCCTGCCGACGAAATCTGTGTGATGAACATGCCTTAGTACCTCCGGGTTCCGGGCTTTCTGCTCCGCCATGAACTCGTCAACGCCCTTCTTGTAGTACTTGCCGCACTGCCAAAGCACGTCCACTCCGTCGATCCCCGGACATCCATCGCTGATCCATTTCCTCATGCATTGGTTGAACCTGCTGCTGCCAAGGCTTCCGCCGACCACGAAAATGTGCTTTCTGGAAGGATCGAGGCCATATTCCTTAACCCCTGCCTCCTTCATCTCTCTGGTCGCCGGGACTATGATGCCTCTGATCGGATTTCCTGTCATGACGATCTTGTCGGCGGGGAAGAAACGCTCCATCCCTTCGTAGGCGACGCAGATTTTCTGAACCCTTCCTCCGAGTTTCTTGTTCGTCAGCCCGGCGAATCCGTTCTGTTCCTGGATGAGGGACGGGATCCCCATCCCTGTGGCCGCCCAGAGCAGGGGAGCGCTCGCATAGCCTCCGACGCCGATCGCGATCTGAGGCTTGAATTCCTTGATGATCCTTCTGGCCTTGAACACGCTGGCGACCACCTTGAACGGCACGCTCAGGTCATTCAGGATGTTCTTAAGGTTAAGCTGGCGCTGAAGTCCGACGATCGGCAGCCCGACTATCCTGTAGCCTGCCGCCGGCACCTTCTCCATCTCCATCTTGCCCTCGGCTCCCACAAACAGGATCTCGGTCTCGGGATTCAGTTCCTTCAGCTTGTTGGCGATCGAGACAGCCGGGAAGATGTGTCCTCCTGTCCCGCCTCCGCTGATTATGACTCTCAATGCTTTATGCTCCATGTCTCTATTCATTGTTATGATCGTCGATCCCGTAGTCCGGGATGTCGTTCTTGTGTACCGGGATGTTCGCGTCAACGCCGCCGAAATCCTCCTCCTGGGCGTTGAGTCTGCTTTCAGCCTCGTCCAGCTCGTCCATCCTGCTGCCGATCTCGTCCCTGACCTGCCTGTCCACCAAAGGTTCGGCCTTGGCCGCCTCCCTATCGATCTTTCTCTTGGCCATCTTGCTTATGGACAGGATGATGCCGAAGGCGAGGCTGAACATTATGAACGATGAGTTGCCGTGGCTGATCATCGGAAGCGTCTGGCCTGTCAGCGGCCCGATGTCGCAGTTGACGGCTATGTGCATCATCGCCTGTCCGGTGATGAGCAGGACGAGTCCGGCCACCGCGGTCTTCGCGAAGTGGTTGTCACAGTTCCTTACGATGATCGAGCCTCTGGCCAAAAGGCTGATGTAGAGGATGATCACGAATATTCCTCCAAGCAGGCCGTACTCCTCCACCACGAAACTGAACATGTAGTCCTCGAACATGATCGGCACGACGTATCTCTGGGTGCTTCGTCCGGGGCCCTTGCCGAACAGTCCTCCCTCGTGGATGGCGATCTTCGCGCTTATCGGCTGCTTCACGTTGTCGAGCGCTTCCTGGAACTCGACGCTGTTCTGCGGATTCTCCCTCATTATCCTGAGATTGTCATCGATCCCTGCGCCGACAACCCTGTTGATCGCCGAGTCAAGATGCGGGAACAATTTGTGACCTTCGTCCCGGCTCGCGTTGATGCAGATGCAGACGGCGAGCAGACCTATGCCGATGGCTATCGGCTTGACGAGTTCCTTGACGCTGATTCCTCCGATCAGGATGGTGATGAACATGATCCCTCCGATGAACAACGTGCTGGACAGGCTGCCGACCATGATTAGGAGGCAGACACTGAATATCGGAACGTAGATGTAGACGATTTTCTTGGTCAAAGGCTTGTTCCACAGCGGGTACTTCTTTCCCAGATGGTTGGCGATCATGAAGCTGTCGTTGCGGAAGGCGTTCACCGCCCATGCCAGGTACATGATCATGGCCACTTTCACGACCTCGAACACGTGGACCTGCAATCCAAGGACGGACACGATTCTCCAGGCTTTGTTGAGGTACAGCGCCTTGACCGGGCCGACGGTGATGTGCAGGGCCAGGATCAAAAGCAGTCCGATGGAGACGGCGTAGCCCAGCTGCGAGACGATTCGGAAGAATCCTATCTTCTTGATGCTGCAACAGATGAGGATGATCGCAAGACCGCCGAGCGCCAGCACGAGTTGCTCGCTGATTATCGCCATCCTGGTCGTTTTCTGCTGGAGGGCCAGCAGTGAGGTGGATGAGAATATGGCCACGATGGACAGGAGGATGAGCAGCATCACGATCATCCACACCACCTTGTCGCCTTCGAAGGAATCCACGAAGTTCCAGAGGGTTCTCTTTTTCTTTGTCTCCCCGGCCATATTCATTCAACTTTTAGAGTCTTCTTACAGCTTCCTTGAATTTCTCTCCGCGGTCCTCGTAGCAGGTGAACAGGTCGAAGCTGGCGCAGCATGGGCTCAGCAGCACGATGTCTCCGGCCTTGGCGAACCCGCTGGCGGCCTTTACAGCCTCGTCAGCCGACTTGGTGTCCACGATGCTGTCCTTCCCGACGATCTGTTCGAACGCCTCGTGGATCTTGCGGTTGTCAACACCCAGGCACACGATGGCCTTGACCTTCTCCTTGACGAGCGGTTTGAGGATCTCGTAGTCGTTGCCCTTGTCGGTTCCGCCGACTACCCAGACAACCGGTCTCTTCTGGCATTCGAGGGCGTACCAAGCCGCGTCAACGTTCGTGGCCTTGGAGTCGTTGATGTAAAGCACGTCCTTGATGCTCAGCACGGGTTCGAGCCTGTGTTCGATTGGCTGGAATGTCGCCAGGGCCTCACGGATGGTCTTGTTGTCGATGCCCGAAGCCTTGGCCGCCAGAGCAGCCGCCATCGAGTTGTAGATGTTGTGCCTGCCGCCGAGGGCGAGCTCTTTCAGGAATATGTCGCATTCGTCGTTGTCGTACTTTACGACGATCTTGTCGTCCTTGAGGAAAGCGCCTTGTCTGACCTCGGTCTTCTGGCTGAACGGCAGACGCTTCGCCGAGAGGATGATCTTGTTCAGATGCTCGATGGTGATCTCGTCGTCGGAGTCGAAGATGAAGCAGTCCTCCGGCCTTAGATTCTGCGTGAGGCGGAACTTGGCCTTGACGTAGTTTTCCATCTGGTAGTCGTAGCGGTCCAGATGATCCGGAGTGATGTTGGTGATGATCGCGATGTCTGGACGGAAATCGTAGCAGTTGTCCAGCTGGAAACTGCTGATCTCCAGAACATAGTAGTCGAAGTGTTCTGTGGCGACCTGGTAGGCGTAGCTCTTGCCGATGTTGCCGCCGAGTCCCACGTTGAGTCCTGCGTTCTGAAGCAGGTAGTAGATCAGGGATGTCGTGGTGGTCTTGCCGTTGCTTCCGGTGATGCAGATCTTCTTCGCCGAGTCATAGCGGCCGGCGAACTCGATCTCGGAGATGATGTGGATTCCCTGCGCCTCGATCTTCTTGATGATCGGAGCGGTGCTTGGAATGCCGGGACTCTTGACCACCTCATCGGCGTTCAGGATAAGTTCCTCAGTGTGATGACCTTCCTCGAAGCTGATGTCCCATTTGCGGAGTTCGTCCGCAAAATGATCGGCAATCTTTCCGTAGTCGGAAAGGAAGACATCGAATCCTTTCACCTTAGCGAGAACAGCGGCTCCGACTCCGCTCTCAGCGCCTCCCAAAACTACAATTCTGCTCATATTCTTAAATTTATCTTATCTTCAACAATGCCAATGTGGTGACGGCAAGGATGACTCCGATGAGCCAGAACCTTGTCACGATCTTCGCCTCCGGTATGGCATGGTCCGGTCTGGAGATCAGTGCCGGGATGCCTTCCTTCTGGTAGTGGTGGTGCAGAGGGGTCATCTTGAATATTCTTCTGCCCTCGCCGTATTTTTTCTTCGTGTACTTGAAGTAGCCTCTCTGCATGATGACCGAGAGGGACTCGACGAAGAAGATTCCGCAGAGAACCGGCAGCAGCAGCTCTTTTCTCATCAGTATGGCGCTCACTCCGATGATGCCTCCGATGGTCAGGCTGCCCGTGTCACCCATGAACACCTGCGCGGGGTAGGAGTTGTACCATAGGAACCCCATCAGCGCCCCGACGAAGGCGGACATGAATATGGCGATCTCTCCACTGCCCGGAATGTACATGATGTTCAGGTACTCGGAGTTGATGAGGTTGCCGCCGAGCCAGGCGAAGATGCCCAGCACCACGCCGACGACCGCGCTTGTGCCGGCGGCAAGGCCGTCCATGCCGTCGGTGAGGTTAGTGCCGTTCGAGCAGGCCATGATGACTACCACTATCATCAGCATGTAGATCGCCCATTTGCAGTACCATCCCCATTTGCCTTTGAACGGAGAGAAGCACTTGTAGTCGAACTCGTGATCCTTCACCAGCGGGATGGTCGTCTTTGTACTCTTGACGACATTCTCCATCTTCCATCCTGCATCCTGAGCCACAAGTGTCTCGGAATCAACGTTCAGTGATCCGCTGTTGCCTTGTTCCACCACGTTGGTGGCCTCTGGCGGCGCGGTCACTTTCTCCCTGACGACAATGTCGTCGTTGAAGCAGACGGTCAAAGCTATGATAAGCCCAAGAAGGAGCTGTCCGATGAGTTTAGCCTTGGGATGCAGTCCTTCCTTGTTGTGTCTGAACACCTTGATGTAGTCGTCGGCGAATCCGAGGGCGCCGCACCAGATCGTTGTAAGAAGCAGAAGCTGGGTGTAGATGTTCTTAAGATTGCCGAACAGCAGGACGGCGACCACGATGCTGAGGATGATGATGACACCTCCCATTGTCGGAGTGCCTTTTTTCTGCATCTGCCCTTCGAGTCCGAGGTCACGTATGGTCTCTCCGATCTGTTTTTTCTGAAGCCATCTGATGATCCTGCGGCCCGCGAAAAACGAGATCAGCATCGCGGTGACACTGGTCAGCATGGCCCTGAAAGACAGGTAGGTGAACAGGCCCTGTCCAGGAATGTCGTAGTCTTTGAGATATTCAAAAAGATGGTAGATCATCGCGTTTCCTCCTATTCATTAACCATGTTTCCGAACACTTCGGCGACCACCTCGCGCTCGTCGAAATGACGGTGCTCCGTGCCGATTATCTGATATGTCTCGTGGCCTTTCCCCGCGAGCAGGATGACGGCGCCGTCTTTGGCGAACATGATCGCCGTCCTGATGGCCTCCTTGCGGTCGGCGATGAAGATGGCTTTTGACAAGCCTTTAGGACTGAATCCCTTACGGATGTCGTCAAGGATGTCTTCCGTCTTCTCCGTGCGGCTGTTGTCGGATGTGACCACAATCCTGTCGGCGTAGTCCTCGGCCACTTTGGCCATTTCCGGTCTCTTGGTCTTGTCACGGTCTCCGCCGCATCCGAACAGGCAGACAAGTTCCCTTCCGGAGTCGATGCTCCTGAGGGTCTTCAGCACATTGTCCAGCGCGTCCGGAGTGTGGGCGTAGTCGATGATGACGGAGAGGTCTCTCGGCCCTCTGATCGTCTCCAGCCTTCCCGGCGCGGACTCCAGCTTGCTGATGGCCACAAGAGTCTCTTCCGGATCGGCTCCCACGGCGATTGCGGCGCAGTAGATCGCCAGGATGTTGTAGGCGTTGTGCTGCCCGATGAGTCTGGTCCAGGTCTCCCGGCCGTCAATCCTGAGCAGCATGCCCTCGAAGGTCTCCTCCATGATGCGGCATGTGTGGTCGGCCAAGCCTCTGCATGAGTATCTTACAACCTTTGCCTTGGTGTTCTGCACCATGACCTCGCCGTTCCTGTCGTCGATGTTGGTGATGGCCGTGGCCGTGGCCGGAAGGTTGTCGAAGAAGAGTTTCTTGCAGCGAAGGTACTCGGCGAATGTCTTGTGGTAGTCCAGATGGTCGTGGGTGAGGTTTGAGAATATTCCCACCTTGAACTCCAGACCTGCCACACGCTCCTGCTCCACTCCGATCGAGCTTACCTCCATGAAGCAGAACTCGCATCCGGCGTCCACCATCCGGCTCATCAGGGAGTTGATGGTGATAGGGTCGGCGGTTGTGTTGGCCGTCTCCAGCCGCTTGGTACCCACGTAGTTGGCGATTGTTGAGAGAAGTCCGCAGTTGTACCCTTGCGACATGAAAAGCCGGTAGAGAAGCGTCACGGTCGTCGTCTTGCCGTTCGTGCCGGTGATTCCTACCAGCGTGAGCTTGCGGGATGGGTTGTCATAGAAATTGGCGGCCATCATCGCCACGGCATGACGTGAGTCGGCCACCTTGACAAGGGTGACCGGAGCGTCCGGCTGTCCTGCGGCAGCGGTACGTATGGCCTCCTCGTCTTCGTAGACAATCGCCGCCGCTCCGGAGCCGATGGCTTTTCCGATGAAGGCATGTCCGTCGCTGTCATGACCTTTCACGGCGATGAATATGGCTCCCGGGGTGACTTTCCTCGAATCGTTGCAGACATCAAGGATCTCAAGGTCACGGTTTCCCCGCACCTCGATGACTCCCACGTCCCTTATGATGTTCTCCAGTCTCATTTCAATGTAAGTGTTATGGCGGAACCTTCCGTCGCCCTGGCTCCCGGGGAAGGAGTCTGTGAGGTGACGTGTCCGGTTCCTGTGTACCTGCACCTCAGGCCGCTGTTCTCGATGATGAACATCGCGTCCTTAAGTCCAAGTCCTGTAACGTCCGGTACCACCGGATTCTTGGAGTCGGCTTGTTCGTGAATCTTCCTGTCGAGCTTCATCTGTGGAACTTTTGCCGAAGATGATATTGTGTTTCCCCACTCAGGGTCAAGTACATAGATCGCATCAACCACTTCCCGCATCACCGCCGCCGGACCGACACCACCGTAAAGGCTTCCTCTGATGAGGTCGGATTTCATGCATACTATCGCGCTGTATTTCGGATTCTCCGCAGGGAAGAATCCGACGAAAGTGGCCAGGTTGTGGTAGCTTCCGTCCTTGGTCACATAAGGGGATGACATCCCGTACTTGTCGATCTCCTCTTTGGAAAGCACCTGCCTTGAAGTGCCTGTCTTTCCGGCCACTGTAAGCTTGGCGCCTTTGAGCCTTTTGGCCGTTCCCTCGGATGTCACGGCGCGCATCGCCCTTAGCATCGTGTCGGCGGTGGCCTTCGAGCAGATGGACGCGTTCAGGACGCTCGGCCCCTTCCTCGTCTTGACGGCACCGTTCTTTTCGATGCTCTCCACGAGGTAAGGTTTCATCATCCTTCCCTTGTTGGCGATCGCGTTGTAGAATGTCAGGATGTGGAGAGGTGTCTCCTTGACGGAGTAGCCGATGGCCGTGGAGCCGAGATCGGTCGCGCTCCATTGCTTGGAGTCCGGTGAAGGAATGTAAGGCTCGCTGAGACCTTTGAGGTCAAAATCGAAAGCCTGACCGAGCTTGTACATGTACAGTTTGTCAAGGAACCTCTTAGGGTTGTCATTGTAGTTCTTGACGGCGAGGTACCGGAACACATAGTTGGAGGAGATCTCGAAGCCGCGCAGGACCGAGATCTCTCCGTTGCCCCTGATGTGCGTGTCCTGCGGGTAGCCCGGTATCACACCGTTGTTCATCGGGATCACGTCGTCCAGGGACTTGACGAAACCGTCCTCTATCACGGTCATCAGCGTTGTGGCCTTGAACACGGAACCCGGCTCTGCGGCGAATCCGATCGCCATGTTGTAGACTTCGTTCAGGCTGCTGTCCTTGGGATCCTTGGTGAGGTTCACCATCGAGCGGATCGCACCGGTCTTCACGTCCATGATCACGGCGCACCCCTCGTTGATCTTCGGGTTGGCCGCCATCTGCTTCCTCATCGCCTTGTCAACGATGTCCTGAAGAGTGATGTTCAGGGTGGTCCTGACATTGAGGCCGTCTTCCGGCTTGACGTAGGTGCTGTCGTAGTTCTGGATCCTCTCCCGGTTGTCGGTCGGACGGAGCCAGATCTCTCCCTCTTTGCCGTGAAGGGCGTAGTCATATTTCCCCTCAAGGCCTATGTGATTGTTGCCGTTGGAGTTGCGGTTGTCTTTCACGTACCCTATCGTGCGTCTTGCCAGGGTCCCGTAAGGGTACTGCCTGGAATCCCGCTTGTTGACAATGATTCCGCTCTTGTAGCGACCTTCCTTCATCAGCGGCAGTTTCTGCAGCCGCAGAAGGACTCCCCTGTCAAGGTCGGCGGTCAGTCTCATGTACCTGTTGCCGTCCTTGCGCCCTGTGACGATCATCCGGTAGTAGTCTCCGGCGCTGCCTCCGACTTCCTTCGCCAGTCCGTCGCTGAAAGCCTTCGCCTTTGACAGCCAGTCCCTTTCCAGACTGTCGGGATTGCTCTTGCCGCGGAAAACGCTCTTGAGCACCGTGCAGTCCATGTAGAGCTGGTACATCGGTGTGGACATCGCCAGCAGTTTCCCGTCGCTGCCGATGATCGCTCCACGGTCCGGCTCGATGACGCTCTTGGTGCTTGGCGGAAGGAAGAACCTCGCCACATCCTTGTCCGGCTTCCAGAACAGCTGGATGCAGACCATCTTGCCGATGATGAAGAATCCGGCGACCAGCACGATGGCATAGAAGCAGTACAGTATCACGCCGATCCTGTCCCGTTTCTTCTTGGCCTTGTTCTGTCTCTCTGCCGTCATGTCTGTCATTCGCTTATCTTGTCCGCCGGTTTATCCGGCATTGTCAGCCTGGAGCCTGAATCCTCAAGCATCTTCTGCACCTTGCTCATCCTTGAAAGCCCCGCAAGCTCAACGGTCTTCTGAGCGTGGTAGATCTCCACGTCCTCCAGCACCTTCCTGTTCTCCTCGACCCTTGTGAGCGTCTTCTCTATCTTGAGACTCAGCCAGATGCTGACCCAGAACAAGAAGAACGTGTAGATGATGTGGATGAAGTAGCGGCTGACGTGCAACCTCAGCAAAAACTCCCCCTTTATCGTGGCCAGAGCCGCGTTCCTGAACCACAGCAGGATGTCGGAGAACTTCCATTTTCTCAGTTCCGTCATGCCTTGTTCCCTCCTTTCTCTTCTGTTTTCTCCGCGATCCTCAGCTTGGCGCTCCTCGCCCTCGTGTTGGAGGCGATCTCGCTCTCCTGCGGCAGGATCGGCTTGCGGTTCACCGCCTTCAGAGGGGCATGAATATTCCCGAACACGTCCTTTTCCTCCTTGCCGTCGGCCCTTCCGGTCTTGATGAAGTTCTTGACCATCCTGTCCTCAAGCGAGTGGTAGGTGATCACGACAAGCCTTCCTCCCGGTCTGAGTGTGTCCGCCGCCCCTTCGAGGAATTTCTCCAGGGAGCGCATCTCGTGGTTAACTTCTATCCGCAAGGCCTGGTAGACTTTCGCAAGGAACTTGTGTTCGGCGAATTTCGGAAGAGCGGGCCTGATCGCCTCGTCAAGCTCTCCGGTGGTGCTGATGCCGCGCTTGTCTCTTGCCGAGACGATGAGTTGGGCTACCTTGCGGGCATTGTCCACCTCGCCGTAGATGCGGAGCAGCCTTTCGAGATCCTCCTGTGAATACTCATTGACCACATCGGCGGCTGTCTTTCCGCCCTCGCGGTTCATCCTCATGTCCAGAGGAGCGTCATAGCGGAAGGAGAACCCCCTTTCCGCCGTGTCGAACTGGTGGGAGGAGACTCCGAGATCGGCGAGAATGCCGTCCAGGCCGCCGGACAGCTTCGCGCCAAGCGCCTTGTCGCCGGTCTTGTGTGCCAGGTCAAGCACGAAATTATGGATGAACCGGAAATCCGCGCGCACCAATGTGAGCCTCGGATCGTCGATCCTGTTGTCTATGGCGTCGCTGTCACGATCGAAGGCGATGACGTGACCGTCCTCGTTTAAGCGTGAAAGTAGTTCGGCGGTGTGACCACCGCCTCCGAATGTGGCATCGGCGTAAGTTCCTGATGGATTGGTAACAAGAGCGGAGATGCTCTCGTCAAGCATTACTGGTGTATGGTAGTCTGACATTCCGGTTCCTCCTATCTCTCCTGAGACAGCTGTCCGGCAATGTTCAAGAATTCCTCGTTTGAGATCCCGCTTGCCTCGTACTTTTCCTTGGCCCAGATCTCGATCTTGTAATCGTTGCCCGAGAAGACTACCTCTTTCGTTACACCAATTGACTCCAAAAGCTTCTTGGGGATAGAGATACGTCCGAGTTTCGCGTCCGGTTCGACGACAGCCCTGTCGCGCATGTACTCTCTCCAGAAAGCGGCGTGAGCACGATTAAAGATGTTCAGTTTTGACTTAACCTCTTCGGACTGGCGCTCCCATTCCTCGAAGGTGTACATTTCAAGGCAGTCCTCAAAGATGTCCTTCTTGACGACGAGCCTCTGGTCTCCCTCGGAAGGCATCAGTGACTTGAACGGCGAAGGGAAAACCACTCTCCCTTTGTCGTCGATCTTTCCTGAATATTCTCCGATGAATGTTACCATTGTCTTTAGCCTTTCACGCTTGGTTACAAAGTTAGGAATATTTTTCCAATTTATTCCACTTGCTTCCAATTTTTTCCACAAAGGTTTCAACAATGCTCTCCCGCGCGTTTCGGGAGGGTGTCAAGCCAAAATTTTCGTTGACTTCTATGAAGTTTTTTCTTGTTGTTCCCTTTGACGGTTGCGAAAAATATGTATTTTTGCCACATGAAAAAGTTCCTTACAGCCGCAGTCCTTGCACTGCTTTGCGCCGTGGCACTTCCGGCGCAGACCAAGATTATGTCCCACAGGGGTTTCTACGCCCATCCGGGATCCTTTGAAAACACTTTGACCAGCCTTGCCGGCGCTCAGAGACTTGGTGTCGAGGGGGTTGAGCTTGACGTACACCTCACCTCGGACGACTCTCTCGTGATCCTGCACGGCCCGATGATTCCCGGTACGAGACACAAGGACGTACAGAAACTTGACTTCCTCACCGTCAGGAACTGCGTCCTCCCGAACGGCGACCATATTCCTACGTTGAGGGAGTATTTCACCCAGGCGAAGAAGACTCCCGCCCTGAAGCTTTTCCTTGAGCTCAAGTCCCACCCGACTCCGCAGAGGGAAACCCGACTTGCGGAGAAGGTGGTCGCACTGTGTGAGGAGATGAACATGTTCGATCAGGTCTGCTTTATCTCCTTCAGCGAGCATCTCTGCGACGAGACCCTTCGTCTCCATCCGGGAGCGGAGGTGGTGCCGATCTCCTCCAGGAAGACATATTCGGTGAAGGAGCTTCAGGACAGAGGCTACGCCGGCGTGTCCTATAACTATAATGTGGTGATGAACGCCGTCCATTATCTGGATGAGGCCCATGCCGCCGGTCTTCAGACCGTCCTCTGGCCGGTGAACAGCTACGATCTGGCGGATTTCGCCATGAGGCACGGGGTCACCTATGTCTCCTCCGACCAGCCCCAGGGAATGAAGCGGCTGATGGACTCGATCCGCGAGCTGAGGTGGAAACAGGAGAAGAAGCTGATCTGCTTTGACTTGGACGGAACCCTCACGCAGCACAAGACTCCTCTCACCGCAGCCAACAAGGCTGTCCTTGACACCTTGGCCAAGCGCTACGAGATCATCATGGCCGGCGGAGGAAACTGCGCGAGGATCTACAGGCAGATGGGAGACTATCCGATCACCATACTCGGCAACTACGGCATGGAGGAGAGCCGTGTCATCGACGGCGAGTTCAGGATGGTCAGGGAGGAGAAGTCTCCGGTTGACAGGAAGTTCTTCCTCAAGACCTGTGAATATCTCAGGAAGAAATACGGCTACACCGACTACAAGGGCGATCCTCTGGAGTTCCACGAGTCGGGCATGGTGACTTTCGGCCTGCTCGGAACCAAGCCTGACAAGGCAGCGAAACTGGCCTTTGATCCGGACAAGGTACGCAGACGCGCCATGTTCCCGGAGGTCCGTGACCTGTTCAAGGACTATTCCGTGTTCATCGGCGGCACGACTTCGTTCGACATCACTCCGAAGCGGTACAACAAGTTTGACGCTGTGATGCGCTACGCCGGTGAGAAAGGCTACACGATCGACCAGATCCTCTTCGTAGGCGACGATTTCCTCGATGGCGGAAACGACAGCCAGATTCGTCTCGGCGGCATGGACTACATCAGGATCGACGACTACACCCGCCTCCCGGAGAAGCTGGAATTCCTGTTTTAGGAAGCGGCGTGGAATACGTGATGAGGGAGTACAGACATTTTTTCTCCCTACTTTTCTGCAGAATATAGGAATTCTCTCCCTATTATCATGTTTTTATCCCCACCTTTTGGATAGAGATATTTTTACAAATCGCTTTCATGGTAATGTTCCACGGAATTGTGTGGAATAGCGTTATGCCTGAAAAAGTCGTGCGATCGGGGGCGGGATATTCATCAATAATAGGTCTGTGGGTGGTTCTGCTGCCGATTGGGCTGAAAGTGTTTTGTAAAAAATTTGACGATTCACTTTCGACCAGCATATTCCCGTTTTTTTGGCGTATAGTAATCCTTAGTAACCTTCAAATAATAACCTGCATCATCTTAAGGAATCTTTTCGGTCTATATCTCTTTCTCATCGGTCATGTGCCACCGGCACACTCCTTCTTCCAAAAGACATCTATCCTCGAATATACTGCCAAATCTTTACCTACTAATTTTTTAGCGCTTACTAAGTAGTACCGACAATCCGCTTACGGTACGCAAAAGAGGGTGGCTATCAGTCTTTCGACTTTAGTCACCCTTTCTTTGTCATGTCCAGTGTCCGGCGGCGGGTTGATTCATTACGTCATGGAGACAAAATCCAATGAATAAATCCCGCCAGCGGAGGGGCTGGCGGGAAGGGAGTCATATTGATTCTATTGCGTCATGCCCGTAGGGGCAGGACAAATTTATGGACGAACGGGACGAACCGAGAACCCGAGGCAACGTAAGAAGGTGTCCATGCTGTGCTGCCCGTTCGAATAGAAGTAGATGCGGAAGACTACGTCGTTGCGGGACGTGCTGTACGAGCTGTGCGAGCTGTGCGAATTCGACAAGTAGAAACCACGGCTGCCAGCAGAACCGAGCGCGGAACCGCTGCGGTAGCCGGCGGCAGGCAGGAAGATGGCGTTGCCGTTCGGGCCGTCCACCTGATAGCCGTTCACGCCGTCCTGCGTGGTCCAGGTCCAGGTGCATTTTGTGATCAGTTCCTCTTGTTCATCAACGGTCGGCATGCGCCACGGCGAGCCGAGCTGCTGGGTGGCGGCGTCGTCGGCAGGCCTGAGGGTGGTCAAGTTGTCGCCGATGAAGTTGCCGGAGGAGTCATACCAGATGCCCTCGGTCTTGCCGTCGGCGAAGGTGTACTTCGTGATGTACTGCCAGTCGGACTTGCCGGCCTGCATCCACTTGTAGGTCGCCCAATCGTAATCCGCCTTCGGAGCGGTCTCGCCCCAGGCGTAGTAGTCGCCGTAGTCCGACGGCTTCGACGCGCCGAGGTTGCACTTGGCCCACTTCAGGCCGCTCGGAAGGCCGAGGTCCACATATTCGACAGGGGAAGGGGTCGTGCCGCCTCCGCCGATGCTGCCCTTGAGTTCCTCGAGCTTCTGGATGATCTGCGCGAGGGCCGCGGCGGCGCTGGTGTTGCCGCTGTTCACTTCGGCGACGAGGTCGTTGATGGCGTCGGTCACGCCGGCTATCTTCGAGGCGATGGAGGTCTGGCCGGTGCCGAGAGCCTCGGCCTGGTCCTTGATCGCATTGAGGGACACCACGATGGCGGAGAGCTTCTCGCCGTAGTCAGGCATTCCCTTGACGGCGGCCTCGATGGCGGAGAGCTTGTCGCCGTAGTCAGGCAGGTTGGCGATGGCCGTGCTGATGGCTTCGAGCCGTAAGCTGTAGTCCGGCAGGGCCTTGACGGCAGCCTCCAGGAGGTCAAGCTTGCCCTCCAGCGACAGCGTCTGCGCCTTGATCGCGGCCTCGATGGCCTCCAGCTTGGTCTTGAGGGTGGTGTTCTGGTCGTCGAGGACGCCCTTGATCTGATCCAGCTTCCCCCCGAGGCCCTCGCCGAGGTTGTCGATGGCGGTGACAAGATTCTCCGCCAGCTCCTCCTGCTTGAGGGTCTGGTTGTCGACCGCGGCGGTGAGCAGGTCCAGCTTGCCCTCCAGCGACAGCGTCTGCGCCCTCATCGCGGCCTCGATGGCCGCCAGCCTGGTGTCGAGGGTGGCCTTCTGGTCGGCGAGGACGCCCCTGATCAGGTCAAGCTTCCCCTCCATCGAGAGGGTCTGCGCCTTGAGCGCCGCCTCGATGGCGACGAGCTTGGTCTCGAGGGTGGTGTTGACCGAGCCGAGGACATCGCGGATGGCCTGGAGCTTGGCCTGCTGGTCGGAGTTCATCCTGTCGATGGCGGCCGCGAGTTTCGCGATGGCCTCCTCGTTCTTGAGGGAGCCCCTGTCGATGGCCTCCACCACCTTGGTGAAGTCGTTGGTCACCGACACGCTCATCGTGTAGTTGATCTCTGGCGCGTCCTCCTGGCATGAGGTGAGGAACGCGGGCACCGCCAACAGCATGGTGACGGCGAGCGGAATGAGTTTTATCCGTTTCATAAGTCTTTGGCCCCTCCTTGACCCTCCGCGCGGGGAGGGAACGCTGCCGGGGCGTGGGCGTTCGTGTTATTATTGCGTTACTTCTTACTCTTTGACTACTGTGATGGTCACTCTGCGGCCCTCTGCCGAAGGCTTGCCGTTCCTCGCCCCGATGGCGGTCGCGGGCCGCAGGTCGCCGGCGGGGAGTCCCTCTCCGACGAGGATCTCGACCACGCGGCGGAGGCGGCGCTCGGAGAGGCGGACGTTGTAGTCCTCGCCGCCCGGCGTGCTGGCCTCGGCCACGAGGGAGAGCCTCTCGCCGCGGACGCTCCGGGCGAAGGCCTTAAGGCGCTCGGCCTCGGCGCCGCCCACATGGGAGCTGTTGTGGTCGAACTGCACGTAATGCGACGGAGGGGCTGCGGAGGCCTCGGCCTCGGCCCTGGCCCTGCACTCCTCGCAGTCGGAGAGGAGGCCCTGGAGGTCGGCGTTCCGCGTCTCCGCCAGGCGGAGCGCCTCCCCGGCCTCGTCGGCGCGCGCCCTGGACCGGTCGGCCTCAAGACGCAGGGCGTCCAGTCGGCCGCCAAGCGCGGAGATCTCGCCCTCGTAGTAGGCGCGCTGCACCCTGGCGCGGCTCGGCACGAGGTTGTAGCGCAGGGTGACGAGGGCGAAGGCGTACCCCTTCGGGGCTATGTCCCCGCGGTTGAGGAGCCAGTCCGCCTCCCCCTTCAGCCCGACGGTGAGGCGGCGGCATAGGTCGGCCTCGACGTGGAGCGAGGCGGGGATGTAGAATGTGTTGAACCTCTCGTGGCGGTTCGTCGTGCGGACGTTGCCCGTGATCGTTATCGCGTCGTCGTTGCCGATGGACGCGCCGCCGGTGAGCGGGGTTGTCTGGCCGCCCTGCGTCTGGGTGCTGCTGAAATGGATGCCGTACTCGTTGCCGCGCCCGAAGGTGTAGCCCGCGCCCGTCCCGGCCCAGATGTTGAGCCACTGCGCCCGGCGCTCCGGCCATATCTCCATGAGGTTGAGGCCCACGCCGAGCTTGGCGTTGTGGAGGTTCATCATGTAGTTGCCGTAGGCCTTCACAGGCATGGTCTCGGCGTCGAGCGCCGAGAGGCGCTGCTCGCGGCGGTAGCGCGACCAGATGTACTCGGCGCCCACGCGCACCCATGGGCGGATGGTGAAATCGACTCCGCCGCCGGCCGCCGCCGACTGCCTGTAGCTCCTCTTCGCGTCGATGTTCCGGTACCACACGCCGGTGGCCCAGGACAGCCCGCCCTGCGTGTAGACGCTCCACGTGCGGTGGCGCAGCTCGCTGTTCAGATCCCGCGGCGGCGTAAGGACGATCTCGCCGCCCGCGGCCAGATCCTGTGCGCCTCCCCGACCGGCAGCACACGTCTGCGCCTGCGTCTGCGTCAGCGTACCGCTCTCGCCGGCAGTCTGCGCCTGTGCGCCTCCCTGGCCGGTAGTCCGCGCCTGCGTGCCGCTCTCGCAGGTAGCCTGCGCCTGTGCGCCGACGGTGACGACCGTGGTGAGCAGCGCCGTCAGACACACTCTTGCCCATCGGCCGCCAAGCGGCCGAATGAGAGGTTTAGTTAGACTTTTGTTCATACTGTTTTTGAATTAGATAGGTGATGGTTTGCATCATATGTTCAATATGTTTATGTTTATGGATTGATGTCACGCCTTGCCCGCCGCGCCGGTTGTTAGATTGTTAGATTGCTACATTGCCACACTCTCTCTGTCAAGGCCGGACTTCCGTCCTTTCGCCGGTGGCGGAGACCGCCATGAGCCTGTAGGACGGATTCCATCCGCCTGGAACGCTGAAGACCGCCTTGGAGGACGGGGCGAGCTTGCCTTCGGAGGCGAAGACCAGACCGCCGTCGGCGTCCCTCACCTCAAAGACAACCACATTCTTCCAGTCCGTCAGGGTGACGGTTCCCGAAGAGCTGACCGACACAGAGCCGGGGATAACCTCCGGCCTCGTCTTGAACAGACCCTTGTTGTTGTCTGTGATGTACTCTATAGGGGAGTCCGGCTTAGGAAGCCCCAGCGCCTCGACCCTTTGGCGGATCTCCTCGATCCTGCTTTCCGTCACGGTCATCCTGCCAGAGCCGTAGTCGTCAATCGACGCGTCCACGGGGGTGAGGAATCCCCATTTGGTGAAGAAGTCCAGCAGATTGTGTCCCGAGGCCTTGGAGCAGGTGAGGACGAACTCCGTCTGCTGCTCCCCGGCGGTTCCGAGGTCAGGGGAGGTCCTGACATATTCAAAGACATCGGGGTAGAACCCTCCTTTGTCCTCCCGCAGCTCGGGTGTCTGCCCCAGAACCTCTCCGAAGTAGAGCTGGAGCTGCCAGAAAGGGACGAGCTTGCAGAACACGTCGCCTTCTGTGGAATGAGGCGCGCCAGCGGCCAGAATGTCCCTCCAGGCTTTGGCGTAGCGGTTCGGCAGTTCCTCTCCCATGTCCTCGGTCTGAAGCCTTGAAGGCTGCCTGAGGATTGTGGTCTGGACATATTCGGACATTATGTTGTTCGTCACTTCCGTGGTGCCCAGCCACTTGAGTCCCGGACGGGTCTGGTTGCAGTGGCCGACCTCGTGGGCGGGTCCCCAGCATGAGCCGGTTGTCAGACTCAGGACATCGCACAGCTGCGGCAGGGTGGAGTCATTGTAGGCCGTATAGTAGCTTGTGGCGTACATGTAGGAGGTGTAGATCACGATGAACCTCATCCTGTTCGGGAATGTCCTGCCGTAGCGGTACAGCCCCATCAGCTCCTGCTCCGCCCTGACGAACGAGTCGAACACGCGGACAAGGGCGGCTCCGTCCGGGGTGTGGGCGCGGAAGCGGGAGGTGGGAAAGGTGAGGTGTGAATATTCCCCCACAACATCAAAGAAAGAATATTCCGCCGCTCCCAGAAGCCTCTGCCAGTCTGTGTCCTTGTGCCTTCGCAGGTCAAAGAGTCCGTTGACCCTGCCTCCCGCGAAATGCACCTTGACGGGATTGGCTGTCAGATAGTCGTCGCTTTGAAACACAACGTAGAGAAGCCCCTTGTCCATGGATTTGATCTGGTTCACTCCGTCGCTCAACGGAAAGGAGCGTCCGTGGAAGCCATCCCCGCCGGGCCTGTCCAGATTCTGGACGTAGACCGAGGCCTGACGGTTTCCAAGTCCATCGACGAGTACTACCATATCCTCGCCGCCGGGCGAGAAGATACCAGTGGCTCCGTCCATGAAACTGTAAGGTGAGATCTTGAGATCCCGCGCGACGACTTCCGGATAGGGATAGGCGGAATATTCCTGAACCCTGAATTCCGTAGGATAGCGGCCCGCCTTCATGTAGGCTGCCATATTCCTGAAAAACTCCGAGCCGCAGGAGCGTATGTCCTCGTCCGTGACCCCCGGCCTCAACGCTGAGCAGGCCCTGTCGGTGAACAGTGACAAGGGGTCGAACTTGTCCGGGTTGACCTTGTAGAACTCCATCTCGGAGCAGGAGGCGAATCCCTGTCCGTCCCCGGCTCCGGACCACACCGTGAACCGGATGCTCTCCACGTCTTTCAGTGTGGTCCTGAAGTCCACTTTGGACGGATGCCCCGAACCCTTGAAGTCATATTTCCCCGCGGCGGACCATTCCTTGCCCCGGATCTTGTAGTGGATTTCCGTTTCCCTGAAGTTGCCGTTGGAACCGGATTTCCGGGGATGGTAGACAAGGTAGTCGATGTCCGTTCCCTTGGAGAAGCTGTAGGTCAGGGTGACCGGGAAGTAACCGCCCGCCGAGTTGTCCCAGGAGGAGTGGTAGAGGGTCTCGTAACTTCCGTCGAAGGATTTCTCTATGTTCTCACCCTGCTGCCAAGAGGAGGCGGTTCCGGACAGCACCTTGACCCTGATGTCATCCTTGATGTCCGGCTTGCCGACCGGAACATATTCCCCCTCCGGAACAAGAGGAGGAACTTCCGGTCCGTCAGGAGACTCCTTCTCCCCGCAGGAGAGCGGGAAGAGGAGACATAGTATAAGGGCTAAATTCCGTAGTGTTCTCATTCCGCTTCAGGGTCAACGACTTTCACCTGCCACAGCCGGAACTCGGACATCGTGAAGAACACCTCGCCTGAGTTGACGGCGTTCACGACCATCCTGATGTGGTCAAAAGGCTGTGTGACAGGCAGGTTCGGCGAGGTGTAGGCATCGGTTGCCGTAACAGGCAGACCGTCCTCGTCCTTCGTGAACTTCTTGACGAGTGTCCAGTCCGAGCCGCCTGTGCTGACCAGGATGTCGAAGTCCGTAGGTTTCTGCCGCCCGTTGTTTCTCGGAGCGTACCAGAATTTCCAGTGGCCCTCGGTCAAGGCCTCCGGAAGCCGGATCTGGAGCCAGTGCGGCCCCGGGATTGCCACGCTCCACGCCGTGTGGAAGAACGTGGCGGTGTTCCCGTCGATCAGATTGGCGATGGGACCCTCGCTCGGCTCCTGGGCGTTCGTGCCGAGATGCTCGGCCTTGAGGATGATGCGTGTGGCCTGCTCTGTCACGGGAGCCCTGCCCGACCTTGCGGTCACGGTCTGGGTCTTTCCGCCGTTGTCCGTCCTGCTGAACGGCTGGATGGTGAAGCGGTAGTCGCCGAACCTTGCCCTGGTGTCAGGAATCAGGATGGAGTCACAGCTGGAAAGCCGGACCTCGTCTATCCCCAGCAGATGGTCGTGGTAGGACACTTTCACATAGTGGACACTCTTGTCGGCGGGGAGGGTCCAGAAGAGGGCGATCCCGCCGGGACGCTCCTCCGAACGGACATCCTTGATCGGGGACGGGACCGTTCCCTTGTCGTCATCATTGCAGCCGACGGCGAGCAGCGGAAGCAGGAAAAGCAGATTGAATATTCTGTATGGTCTCATATATCTTTGTTGTTTACGATGTTTTCATCAATATCCCGGATTCTGCACAAGATTCAGATTCTTGTTCACGTCGCTCAGAGGAATCGGGAGAAGGTACTGGGTCGGTGACTCGAACTTCCGTTCGAACATGATGGTGCTGACGGTGGCGAAACTGTTGATGTCCCTTGCCTCGATGTTGAATCCCTCAGCCTTCACGCTGAAATACTTCTCAGCCATCTTCCATCTCCTGAGATCCCAGAAATTGTGGTTTTCGAGGTAGAATTCGATCTGCCTCTCCTGTCGGACGATGTCCCTGAGGAGGGACTGGTCCAGGGTCTTCCCCGCGATGGTCTCCCACGACTCCTCCACGGAAGGGATCCCGGCCCTTTCCCTGACCTTGTTCAGGTAGGTCTTTGCCGTGGCGAGGTCTCCGGTCTCGACGCAGGCCTCGGCGTAGCCGAGATAGAGTTCGGCAACCCTTATCAGCGGCCACGGATAGTCAATAGGGGCTTTGAGAAAGGTCGCGACTGCATAGCCTGGATTAACGCCCTTTTTGTTGAGGTAGCCCGAAGGTGAGTAGTTGTTGGTCCTTAGTCCGCCGTAGTCCCTGGAGCAGTTGCCTCCAAGGACGAAGTCGCAGACAAGCTTGCCTCTGTCCGTCCCGGAATGCCTCTTGTAGGACGGGTCGTTGGCGTACGCTCCGTTGGAGGCCGCCGAGAGAATCTCGTAGTAACCACCCTGGAACGCCACCCAGGCGTAGAAGCGCGGCTCCCTGTCCAGATTGAGCCTGATGGTCTGGGCTCCCACCTCGGCCTCGGAGGCATGATCCTCATCGACGGTCACTACATCGTACATGCTCGACGGGGAGAACAGGCTCTTGTCCTCACTCAGAGGAAGTCCGTTCTTGGTGTAGAACCGCTTCACCATCGCGAGGGTCGGAGCGACCCCGTTCCAGGCCGAGCTGCTGCTGTAAGGCGTGGATTTGTTCTGGAGGCCGTAGTATCCTTCGCCGCGGGAGTCCGCCCAGATGATTTCTTCGTTGAGCGGCTCCATTATGTTGTAGCGGAGCCTGTGCTGCACAGGGTCTGCCGGCTCAAGGTTCCCGTTGAAGAAGCTGTCGTTCATGTAAAGCTTGTGGCCGGCCTCCTCCGCGACTCTGATGGCCTCGGCGAATGCCTCCTTCGCCCTCTGCCATTTCGCAGGATCGTACTGTAAAGGCATCAGCTGTGTCCCGTCCTTGCCCTTGAAATCAGAGTAGAACTCGGAATTGCCGTTGAACAGAGGTGAGGCCGCGGTAAGCAGCATCCTGGCCTTCAGGGCTTTGGCGACCACGCTTGTCGCAAGTCCGTAGTACAGCGCAGGACGCTTGGCAGGGAGACCCGCCGCCGCTTCGTCCAGTTTGTCGCAGATGAAATCGACGCACTGGTCGTACGGTGTCCTGGCCTTGTAGTCCGAGGCCACGGTCAGGATACTCGGCTCCTCGTCGATGATGATGATCGGGCCGTAGCATCTTGAGAGCAGAAAATGGTAGTAGCCGATGAGGAAGGTGCCCTGCGCCTTGTAGTCCGCGAGTGTGCCTGCGGGTAGGTTAGGAACCTTGTCCACATTGTTAAGGAATATGTAAGTCTGCCTCAAGCCCTGGAACAGGGTGTTCCAGTAGGAGATCACCGGCGAGGAGGCGGTGAAGTTACCTTTCGGGAACGCCGCGAATGTCTCGTGCTCGAAGGCGGTGATCACCTCGTCTCCCGTCATGAAATCCAGAGAGGTAGGTCCCTCGCGCGGATTCGGGAGGTAGCTGTAGCAGGAATACAGATACCGTTCGGCGGCCCTGACATCCTCGAACGCATCCTCGGCCTTCTCCTTCTCGTCAGGAACGATGTCCAGGAAATCACAGGAGACAACGCCCGCGCACAGGCAGGCAAGAAAGACTATTTTACTGAATGTTTTCATCGCTGTTATCATTTAAATGTCACTTGCAGACCAAGATTGAATGTCCTCTGGGTAGGGTACTGCATACCTGCCCCGCCTCCCATCTCCGGATCCCAATGCTTGAACCTGGAGAAGGTCAGGACGTTGATGGCATTGGCATAGATCCTGACGTTGCGAATCTTCCACCCCACCTCGACGTTCTTGAGCTTGATGAAAGACGCATCCCTGAGCCAGAAGTCGGAAGCCCGCGAGTTGTGGTTGTTCTCGTACTTGGTAAGACGCGGGTAGGCCGCCCTTATGTTCTGGTTGGTAGGACTCCAATGGTCATCAGCCACGAACTGAAGCACGTTCCTGTTGTACTGCGCTCCGAAAGGATGGAAGCCGGACATCATCAGCGATGTCCTCGCCGCACCCTGAAGGAAGAACGAGAAGTCAACGTTCCTGTACGTCATCGTCGGCCCGAAACCGTAGACAATCTCCGGCACTGTCGGATAGCCCATTGCCACCACGTCGTCCGTGGTGATCTTTCCGTCAAGCTTGCCGTTCTTGTCAGGCTGGTCGATGTACTTGATGTCACCCGGGGCTATCGCTATGTTGCCCAGAGTGGATTCCGGACTGCGGTCCAGATCCGCCTGGTCGATGTAGAGACCATCGCTGACAAAACCGTAGATCGTGTTGACCGGATGTCCGATCCTGGAGTTCGCCGGACGCGTGCCGGGGGCTTCGTCATATTCAAGAACCTTGTTGCGCGCGTAGGTGAACGTGCCGAGGAACTGCACGTAGAAGTCCTTGGAGAAAGACTTGCCGAACTCGGCGGAGATGTCGAATCCGTAGTTCTTAACCTTGGCGAGGTTGCCGTAGATGACGGTGTTTGCCGTTCCGAGATAGTTGGGAATCGACAGTTTCTGCTGGAATATGTTGCTCCGGATCTCCCTGAAAGCCTCCATCGTGAGGCTGAGCGACCCGAACAGCTCCATCTCGACCCCCGCGTTCACCTTCCGTCCGATCTCCCAGGTGATGTCATTGTTCTGGAAGCGGTTGTAGGTAGGACCCCGGAGGCTTTGGGTCTGTCCTGTACCATAGCCGGTAGTGAACCACGGTGAGGCCTCAAGGTTCACATCCGCCAGATAGATGAACCGCGTCCCTCCGATCTGGTCGTTGCCGACAAGTCCGTAAGAGCCTCTGAGCTTGAGTCTTGAGATGACCGGCTTGACAGGAGCCCAGAACTTTTCCGAGCTGACGTTCCAGCCCAGGGCGACTGAAGGGAAAAATCCGTACCTGTGGCCTTTGGCGAAGTTCTCGGAGCCGTTGTAGCCGGCGTTGAACTCGAGCAGGTAACGGTGGTCGTAGTCGTAGGAGAGCCTGGCAGCGTAGCCGACCTTTCTTCTCGGCAGCGAGCTGATGAGGTCTCCGCCGCTGTTGAACGACAGTTCGTCCATGTTGAACAGAAGCATCGCGCTGGCCGAGTGCTTTCCGAAGGTTCTGTTCCAGTCCAAGAAGGTCTGGAAATATATCCGGTGGTCTCCCTGCATTATTCTGTTGGTGGAGAGCACCGGCTTGCCCGGTGTGCCGATCGGCGTCACTTTCAGGTCATAGGTTCCGTCAGGGTTGACAGTGTAGCCTTCAAGGGAGTAACGGTTGACGCCCTGCGAACGGTTCGTGGTGGTCTTGCTCCAGTTTTTGAACGAGAGCATTGCCTTGAACCTCAATCCTTTGGTCAGCACGTCGAGTTTCTGCTCGAAGTCAAGGTTGGCGATGACCGTGCTCGCGAAACTGGTACCGTAGCCTCTGGTGGCCTGCGCCAACGGGTTCGTCGCACCCTGGTCGTTGCCGCCGCTGAACGCTCCCCACTTTATCCATTTCTCCTCTCCGGCAGGGAAGTAGGCAGGAAAATCCACAGGGTTGCAGTCCATTATGGAGGAGTAGATCCTGTTCATCTGTCCGGCGGGACTCGTGTCATTGTTGTTGATTGCCGGAGCGGTGATGTCATTGACCTGCGCGTTGAGGTGAAGCGAGATTGTGGAACTCTTGGACATGTGGAAGTCGATGTTGTTCTGGAAGGCGTACTTCATCACGTTGATTCCGTTGCTGAACGAGAAGAAGTCCTTGCTCCTGTCGCGGAGCATACCCGTCTCGTGATTCACGGTCAGGTTCATGAAGTAGGTGATCTTGCCGGTTCCGCCGCGGATGTTGAAGTTGACCTTCTGGTTGAAGGCGTGGTTGCGGAAGATCTCGTCGTACCAGTTCACGTCCGGGAAGACGTAAGGGTTGAGCCTCTTCCTTGTGCCTTCGATCCTCTCCTTGGAGAAGAGCACGTCGCCTGTACCCTGGTTTGTCACGGCCTCGTTGAAGAGTTCCATGTACCTGGCTCCGTCAACGAATTTCGGCAGCCTGGTAGGGGTCGTGACGTTGGTCTCGATCCTGAATCCGATGATCGGCCTGTCAAGGTCGCGCCCGCTCTTGGTCGTGATGATCATCACTCCGTTCGCGCCTCTTGTTCCGTACATCGCCGTGGCCGTCGCGTCCTTGAGGATGGAGAAGCCCTCGATGATCTCCGGGTCGATGGCGTTGAGGTCTCCTGCCGAGATCTCCACTCCGTCAAGGATGATCAGAGGTGACGTGACTCCGCTGATGGTGGAGATACCCCTGATGTAGAAGTCAGACCCGTTCTGTCCCGGCATTCCGCTTCTCTGGAAGGAGACCACTCCGGCGAGTCTTCCCGCGAACGCCGTGGAGAGGTTGGCGGAAGGAACGATCAGGGACTCCGGCCGCACCAGCTGCACGGCTCCCACGACGCTCTCCTTTTTCTGTCCCACTCCGAACGCGGTGACAACCACGTCTTCGAGAACCTCTGAATCAGGCTCAAGGAGAATCCTGATGTTGTCCCGGTTCCCGACATTCAAAGACTGGGAACGGTAGCCAAGCGATGTGACGGTGATGACCGCCCCTGACGGGACGTTGATGGTGAACATTCCGTCAAGGTCGGTGATCTCCCCGCCCTGACGGCCGCGCACCTGGACCGCCGCCCCGATCACTGGTTCGTTCGTGACGGCGTCCAGAACGGTTCCCGATAGGGTTCGGGTCTTCTGTTGTTGCTGCTGCGGGACGGTACTGTCGGAGAATGTCTCCGCCGCCCGAAGAACAGCCGGAAAAGCCAGGAGAGACATGAGTATCCCTCCTGTTATGCTTTTGATGATTAATTGTTTAAGCATAATTATATGGTTATTGATGATTTTTAGGAAGTCTTCTGACGCTCTGGACACGGCGGTTCGCCCGCAGTCCGATTATAGCTTGTCATGGCCTCTGATAAAGAATCACTTCCGAGAGGCTGGCGTGCGGGGCGTTGTTGCTGCCTGTCACCTTCAGCCGGAAATATCTTCCTGTGGCTTTTCCCGGCAGCACCAGAATACGCATCACCGGAGTCGGACTGTCCGGAAAGTCCATCGCTCCGGCCTCAGTCCACTCAACCTTGTCCTCGCTCATGTCGAATGCGACTGCCTTGGTGTCCTTGTTGTTCAGACGCCGGGCAAGAAGAATGGCGGAGATGGTCTTGGACTCGCCGAGGTCAATGACTATTGTGTGCGGCATCACCGGTCGGGCACCGTTATTCCACTCAGAGTGCCAGAAAGTGTTGAAGTTTCCGTCGATGATGCAATGGGCGAATCCATTTGAACCTTCGCCTACCGCTTCCTGTGTGCTGAACGAGTCTATGGCAAGACTAGCCTGCGGAATTTTTGAATATTCCGACATCAGTCCGGGATTCTCCTCGGTGCCTACCCATTCCTCCCGTGAGACAACATAGTAGAAAATAGGAAAGACAAAGGTTTCCGGTTCGGATTCGACAAGATCTATGGCGTTTTCCTCAGGCCTGAACACGGAAACCACCGAGAACTCTCCCTTTGAGATGAAGTCTTCGATGAGGAGTGTCGGCTCGCTCGCCGACTGTTCGATTGTCTTGACCGAGCCGTCAATGCTGCTGACATATGTCACCTTTACTGAAACACAGTCGTCTACCGGAACCCATGTGATCGTGGCTCCATCCCTTGAAGGCACGATGGATCTGCATCCGCGTCTGTTCAGGTTGATGCTTTCCTTGTAGGCATCCCCATAGACCTCTCCCGAGATGGTCTGCGGAAGGGACTCCTTCCCAGACTGGCTATGGGACGTGATGCTGAAAATGTACTTTCCCTCAGGAATGTCAAAGGTGGCCTCGTGCATCCCGTCTGATGTGGCCTCTATCGGAACGACCACAGGCGCCTCCGCTCCTTGCCAGGTGATTCTACAGGAGTTTATCCTTGGATCCGCATTCAGCCTCCACCTCAACCGGATCCGCTTGAATCCGGCATCCGCCTCCAGATCCGCCGGCTTGCCGAGATACGTGTCCTCTCCCATCTTTAGATACTTGTCGTGAATCTCGTACATGTCGCCACAGGCGGGCAAGAAAAGGGAGATAGCCAGACACGTCACCAAATATTCAAATATTCTTTTCATACTTCATATTCATTAAATAATCCCTACTGCACCACTTGTCCCCAGAAGGTCATTTCGCCTATCTGGGTGTAGATTCCTCCGCTCCAGGTCTCCAACATCAGGATTCTGACGTAGCGGAACGGCTCGGCCTCGATCGGCACCTCGTGCTCGTCCCCGCCACGGATATATTCCGCGTCCTCGTTGGTTATGACCCCGCTGTCGGCGCCGGATGGCTTGTAGCACTCAACATCCATTATCTTTCTCCAGCCTTCGAATGTCGGATAAGTGAGGCCGTCGTCGCCAACGACTCCTCCATTGTACATTTCGCTCGTCAGCTCGTCGCAGCCATAGATTGTGTAACGCTTGAGGTTGTTGTGGGTATACATCCAAGAGTTGCCGGACAGACGCTGGAACATCTTGAAACGGCTGAGTTTGGCGCGTTGCCCCATATCGAACGTAATGCACTGTCCTATGTTTGTCGGATCATTGCTGTGGAAGCACTCCGACTGGTTGACTATGCCGTTCCAGATGTTTCTTATCGGGAGACTGCCATGTACGTTGCAGTCGCCGGGCAGCTTGTCCACCTCTCTGAACAGAGACTTGTCAATCAAGGACTCAGGTAGAGGATTGCTCTCCTGTGACATAGTTTCCGAATAGTTGTCCCAGCGATCCCTGACACGGAATGACAGCAGCACCGGCTCCGGGTCAAGTCCCCTGATCGTGGCACTTCCAACGCGGGCGCTCGTGTACACGTTCTCAAAGGAAATCCAATCCTCGCCGTCCTGTCTCGCCACCTCAATGATGATGTTGCTTTCTGTCGGATTCTCCCATGTCATCTTGATGCCTCCGAAACTGTCAACAATTTTCAGGGACTCGAAGATGAACTCTACCGGAGGTTTCAGAGGGCTGACCGTCACGGAGACTGGAGTGGACTCATTACGGCTCTTGTCAACGCTTGTCAGCCTCACGGTATAGTCTCCCACTTTGCCGAAACCTTCGACCGTAAGTTTGTTGACATACGGGGACGCTTTGGTGAATCTTTCCACGCCGTTGATTGTGTAGGTTGCCACGACACAAAGCAGGTCATCCTCCTTGGGAGCCGTGAAAGTGATTATCGCTCCGCCGTTGATGTTCTCGACTCCTACGACCGTCGGCGGTGCGGGAGCGACATCGTCCACCTTGTCAAGACCGAGTTTGCCCTCCTCGCCGCATCCGCCGGCAAAAGCGGCGCACAGCAAGGCAAAGCTGTATTTAAAGATGATTCTATCTAAACTTTTCATAAGCGGTGATGTTCTTTATTCACTGAAAAATAACTCTTCACTCATTTCCTAAGCCGGATCACCAGCCCGGATTCTGGACCAGATTAGGATTCTTCAGCAAGGAAGAAACCTTCAGTGGCCAGAGATAATCCTTGTAGGAATATTTAGTCCTGCGGTAGAGAGTTGTCACCCTGTAGAACTCCTGCGCGCTTTGTCCTTTGATGTTCCATCCGCGCACCTCGCTCGGCAGATCCTGCTTCCACCGGCGCAGATCCCAGAAGCGCCTTCCTTCGCCTGCCAGCTCGTTGAGTCTCTCGTTCCTGATAATCTGTCTCATGCCGCCTTGTGTCATCGGCTTGTCCGGATTTATTGAGTACTTCCCCCACGAATCCACAACGCCCTCTAGACCGGCTCTCTCACGCACAAGGTCAACATATCTGTATACCTCATCGTCCGGACTGTCCTTCACCTCATTCAAGGCCTCGGCGTACATCAGATAGAGATCCGCGAGACGGATGATCGGGAAGGCATAACGGTACGGACTCCAGCTGCCGGAAGTCAAGTTGCACTCATAGCTGCAGACTTTCTTGTTGAGATAGCCTGTGAAGGAGTGATCCTCCGAAGTGCTTCGTCCGGACACTTCCCGCGCCCTGAAGCGGTACAAGCCAAGATTCCGCTGTTCGTCATTCGTGTATCCCTTGCCGTACCAGGTGCCGCGGTCGAAAGCGAGGCTCGCATAGAAGCGCGGCTCTCTCTCGAGATGGAGGGCAGCCGTTTCAGCACCGAGTTCAAGAATATACCTGTTGTCGCCCTCGTCAGGAATGGTCATTGTCGAATATCTCTTCGGATAGTTCTCCGACCAGAATGCTCCGTTGTCCTCGGAAATCGGCACTCCGTGGGAAGAATAGAAGGTCTCCGCGACCGACAGGGTAGGAGCGAGAACAGACCTTGCGTTCCAGTTGTTTCCTTTAGTGTGCTTCGCCATCGACACGGTCTCAAGTCCCGTGACGTTGCGTGTGCTACCCCAGAGAATCTCCTTGTTCCATTTCTCCGTCACGGCTCCCTTGATGCTCAGGATCCTCTTTGTCGCATCAGAAATGCTGGACAAGGCCAGATGATAGGTGTAAAGCGCATGCCCATGACTTTCGGCAAGTTGAATGGCTTCCATCGCGGCGTCAGCCGCTTTCTGCCACTTGTTCTTGTCCGGTTCCGCGGAGCCGAAAATATACCTGTCCCTGTTGTCCTTGACAGACGCATAGTCAGCGTTGCCGTTGAATAGCGGACTGGCGGCCAGCAAAAGTACCTGAGCCTTCACGGACTTGGCGATTATCTGTGTGGCTCTGCCGAGTTCTATCAGCTCATCCGCGATGGTGACAGGCAGATCCTTCGCCGCTTCGTCCAGCAGTGCAACAATGTAAGCCACCACATCATCGACCGGGTCCCTGTAGCGACGCACCTCTTCCTGAGAGGAGTCTATGCTGATGTTCTCGTCCATGATAGGAATCGGCCCGTACAGGGAGAAAAGGTAGTAGTGGTAATATGCCTTGAGGAACTTCACCTCCGCTATCCATCGCACGCGTTCATATTCCTCGATGTCCTCCGGCTTGTGGATATTCTCTAAAAAAGTGTTGCAGTCCCGGATTGCCACCCACAGGTTCGTCCCTCCGTTCCCGCCGTCCCAGTAATTCTGCCACGGGTCGTTGCTGTTCTGCTCTCCTCGGCCGATCTCCCAAGCGTTCAGGCTTATGCGTTGTTCTATGAATCCCGTTCCTTTCGGGATAAGCCAGTGCTCGTCCCCTGCAAGGAAGCCTATCGATCCTCCCTGATCCCAGGAAGGAAGATAGCTGTAGCAGGTGTAAAGGAACTTGAATGAGTTTATCCTGTTGCTGAAGGCGTTGTCCAGACTCGGTGTCCCTTCGGGTACAATGTTGAGGTAGTCGCCGCACGATGTCCCCGTAAAAGTGAGTGTGAGAGCAATGGTTGCTCCAAGTATTATCTTTTTCATATATCGTGTGACTTTAATTATAGTGAAACCTGAATGCCAATGTTGACGACTCGCTGGAGCGGATAACCGAGGCCGTTGCCGCCCATCTCCGTGTCCCAGACCTTGAATCTGGAGAAGTTGTACAGATTGGTTCCGTTGAGGTATACCCTGAGGTTCTCAAGACCTATCCTCTGCGCGATGCGGCGAGGAAGAGTATAGCCCAGTTCCGCTGACTTAAGCCGTAGGAATGCCCCGTTGCGCAGCCACCATGTGCTCGTTTGCTCATTGTTCCTGATCGAGGTGTCGGAAAGGCGAGGCCAGAATGCATAGGCGTTCTGGTTCGTCTCGCTCCAATGATCATCGGCTACAACCTTAAGCAGGGCGTTGGTCACGACCTTCCCGCCCATGATATTGTCCGGGTCATAGTTTGCGAACGGTGTGATGCGGCTTGCCGAGATGAAGAAGGACGAGCGGGCGGAGCCCTGGAAGAAACAGCTCAAGTCAAAGGCTTTCCATCCGAAAGACAAGCCGAATCCATAAATTATCTCCGGAGTGGTTGGGTAGCCTATCGGAACCCTGTCCTGCTCGTCTATGATTCCGTCCCTGTTGATGTCTTTGTACTTGATGTCTCCCGCCATGCAGTCACCGAAACTCTGCTTGGGCGAGTTGGCGACATCCTCCTCGTCGATGAACAGGCGCTCGGCGATGAATCCGTATGCCTGGCTGATTTTGCTACCGATGCGCGAACGCCACGGAGTGGCCGAGTAGTCCGGTTCCTCGAACTTCGAGTACTTGCTCGTGGCATAGGTGAAATTGCCTCTGACCGTGGCCCAGAGGTCCTTGTTGAACGAGTGGGAGTAGTCAAGTGAGATGTCCACGCCCTCCCCCTTGGCCTCTCCAAGGTTAGCCATCGGATCGACGCGGAATCCCACCAGAGAAGGGATGTCCGCACGTGTCTGCAGGATGTTCGTCCTCCTTTCGCGGAAATATTCGGCCTGCAGCTCCACCTTGTCGAAGAACTTCACTTCGATTCCGGTGTTCAGCTTATGGGATATCTCCCATCCGATGCGCGGGTTGGCGTAACGATTGACTGTAATACCGGTCATTGTGACATTGTTGTAGGAGGTGCTGAAGTCAGTTCCAAACGCGAAGCCCCTGTTGCCGTCGTTCATGTTCACCTCGGAAAGGTAGAAGAAGCGGTTGGCGGACGATGAGATCTCATCGTTGCCCACCAGTCCGTAGGAAGCCTTCAGTTTGAGGAAATTGACTGCCTTTGAAAGTTTTCCGCCCTTCCAGAATCCCTCGTTTGACACTACCCATCCAAGTCCGAATGAAGGGAAGAAGCCCCACCTGTGGCTCTTGTCGAAGCGCTCCGAGCCATTGTAGCCGAAGTTGAACTCGGTGAAATATCGGTCGGCGTACCCATAGGTGAAACGACCTGCGAGGCCGAGGTTCCTTCTCGGAAGAGAGAGCTGCAAAGTGCTTTCGTTCGCCGACTTGCCCTCCCTTGCGGTGAAGACAAGCAAGCCGCTCACATTGTGCCTGTCTCTGAAAATCCGGTCATAGGAGAGAGCTGCCTCCATGTAGATGGAGCTGCTGATCGTCTTGGCTCCCTGGGTATATCCCAGATAGTCTGTGCCGCTCTCGGGATTAATGGCCGACAGGGTGTATTCATCCGTGGCCTTGTCGTAGATGCCTATGGTGTAGTAGAAAGGCACATATGCCCTGTAAAGGTCATAGTAGGACTCTCGGGAGACGTTGCCAAGCAGACGTCCGTTCAGCCCTTGGGTGATGAAGGAGAAGTCCTGCTTCAGTTCCAGCTGTGCCAGAACGACCGTGTTCTCGTATTCCTTGTAGCCTCGCGCCATCTCAGCGTACGGATTCAGGTAGTTGGCGTCTCTGCCGTAGTTTCCGAAAAGGACATTCTTCGATGTCTTGTTCTGCTTGTCGGGGGCGAAGAAAGCCGGGAATCGTACAGGGCTTGCCTTTATCGCCTTGGCGTACATGGACGCTCCTCCGTCAATCGGACCCTGGTAGCTGTCGAAGGTACCGCTTACCCTGACAGCCAGTTCCGTGGTCTTTGTGAGGTTGATGTTCACATTGGACCGTACGGTGTACTTGTCGAGTTTGATGTTGTTGTCGAAGAGGTTCTTCGGCACCTGTTTGAGTATACCGTTGTCCCTTGAATATGAAAGGGCGACATAATAGCGGGCGACACGTCCTCCTCCGCTTATGTTCATGTTCCCCCTATAGTTGGATGTGTAGTCCTTGAAGAGCATCTGTTTCCAGTCCACCGTCGGATAGACATAGGGGTTAAGACCTCGTTCCCTTGCGGCGATCTCGCTTTCCAGATAAGGTAAGGCATTGTTCGGATTGCGTGTACGCACCGCCTCATTGTGCAGGTACATGAATGTGATCGGATCGGCGACATCGACTTCCCTCACCGGAGCCGATATTGAGTTCTCCGCGCGGAAAGACAGCTTCATCTTCCCTTCCGCACCCTCCTTGGTAGTGACAAGGATCACACCGTTGGCTCCGCGCGCGCCGTAGAGGGCGGTGGCGGTGGCGTCCTTGAGAATGGAGAAACTTGCGATGTCATCCGGGTTAAGCCTGGCCAAGTCGGATGAGGTGAGCTCTACATTGTCGATAAGAATCAACGGATTCGCCTTTCCTGTTCCGAACGTGGTGACACCACGGATGAAGAATTCCGCGTTGTCCTGCCCCGGCTCTCCGCTTCTCTGATAGGCGACCACTCCGGCAAGTTTTCCGGCGAATCCTGTGGTCAGGTTACTGGTCGGGGTCTTCAGCTCCGCCGGTCGCACTGTGGTCACGGAGCCGAGTACTGACTCCTTTTTCTGCTTGGCGAAAGCCACGACCGTTGCATCCTCAATCGTCATCCCGGTGTCCTCCACCAGGGTGATCACACGGAATGCGTTGAGTTTATCCGGACTGAAGGGGATGACTTTCTTCTGGTAGCCGATTATGTAGACTTCCACGGTCTTTGTGCCTGCGGGAACCTTGAGGGAGAAGTCACCGTTGAGATCCGTGGTTGTGCCTACTGATGTCCCGGGTACATAGACACCCGCTCCCGCGATCGGTTCGTTGTTGAAGTCCAGAACAACTCCTTTGATCGTATATGTTCCGGTTTGAGACTGAGGGCTTATGGCCTTCGGACTTGCCGAGGCGTGAAAGGGGCATATAATCAGGGCTAAGGCCAGGGCCATGGCCCTGGAGAGCCAGATCACTGTCTGCCTGTAGATTCTTGTGGTCATAGGCATGGTTGAGTTATTGATGATTTGAGTTAATGGGTATGTTCAATTTCAATGTGCTCCTCGGCGTTCAAGCCGGCGGATTATGCGACGGATGACAGCATCGATGGACTTGTCCGGCTCGATAACGTTGTAGTCACCCCAGAAGTCGTCGTCCCGGAAGTCGCCGACCTTCTCGGAGAGGAAGTCCTTGAAACGTATCCTCTCGTCCGCGCCTATCCGCGCGGGAGCCTCGTTGTGGGCGGTGACGGCCATCTCGCCGGTGATGACGTAGTTGTTGCGGAAAAGGGACTTTCCCTTTCTGGATGAGAGGTTGATCCTCATCAGGCTATAGTCATAGTGCCATGTGTCACCGAACCGTTTGTAGTTGACGGCGTAGTCAGCCTTGGTGACGTAGAACCTCGTGTCCGGAGGCCTCTTGACGACCATTATTCCCGCAGCCTTCTCCTCACGTCCCTTGACATTCAAGGAGAGTTCGATCCTGCCTATCGCAAGACTCTCGCTCTCGATGTACAGTCGCCCGGAATAGAGGATCTCCTCTGATCTATCAATCTGGGTGAACGTGATCACGTAGAAGAAGAGGCCATCCCTCAACACCGGCTCGCCCATTGCGAACCTGTAATGTCGTTCCACTTCTCTGAGCCAGACTCCCGCGAACGGATTCTTCACATTGTCCATGTCAAGAGCGGCCACCACTCCACCTCGGAAGCGGATAAGGATGCTGTCTGCGGCTCTGTAATCAGTGCTGGCGCGGCCTTTGAATATCCTTGCCCTGTCGCTCTGAAAAGAAGTGTAGGAGGCCTTGTTGATGTCAAGCACAGCCTCGCTCAAGGCCAGATACCTGCCGCTCTGCCGTCGGATGATCTCCCTGTAGAACGCAGTCATGCCGGTGGTGAAGGACGGATAGTTGTCCTTGACCTTGTCATAGGCCTCCATCAAAAGAGACAGAGGCTCGATTGACCTGATGACAGCGGGATCCAGAGTGAACGAGACCGGCGGAAGCCGGATCCCGTGCGGTTTGTCCGGACTGGATTCCGAGAAATCCTCTACGCGCAAGGTTGCGGTCACATAGCCAAGAAAACTTACCCTGATCTCATCCTCAGGCGACACTTCCATCGGAAGCTTCAGCGAGAAGAAGCCCTCGGAGTTACTGACGTTGGAGACTCCTGACACGACGTGGGTGACGGAGGCGTACGCCAGTGGATTTCCGTCGGGTGAGTCGGTTACCTTTCCATAGACGATAGGGATCCGCAGGCTGTCCTGCGGTATGGATGACAATGCCGGAGCGGACAGCGTGAAAAGGAAGGCCGCCAAAGCCGCGCATGCCAACCGGGCAAGAGTGGTTCGAAGATCAGGGGATGCAGTGGTGCATGCTACACCAACTTCTGGAGTCAGCATCAAAACGATTGAATGTACTCATGCGTCCAAGGGTTTCTTATGTTGCACTTCAGTTCGTATAATAAATGGGATGCTTATGAAAGGATGTCGCCTTGTCGAAAGAATCCTCTGTCTGTTGGTTTCGGTTACAATGATATTGATAATAATTCTAATTTGCAAATAAAATGTGCAATAATGCGAACATTTTGATTTACTGCTTGTTGCGCAAACGTTTTTGTTGACTGTCGCATAATCCAACTTGGTTAAAGGACCGCTTGACCGTCGGGCGGTCCGCTCTGGTGTGACACCTGATCCCTTGGACTTGGGCTTAAAAAAACTCGTGGTACCGGATTAAGTACCACGAGTTCTTTTATTGTGTTGGCTGGCAAATTAGTTGTCTGCCACGCGGACTTCGTTAGAAGTTACCCTTGGCGGCGTTGTCCCACCATACGCGGGTTCCGCCTTGGTCGCCGGAGTGGCCGGTCTTGCTGGAGTTCTCCTTGTTGAGGAGCTCGATACCGGTCTTGAGGCCCTCGGCGTTGGTGTCACCGGCATTGCTGCTGTAGATCTGGCGGCGTACGCCTTCCTCTGTGGTGACGGCTCCGTTGCTCTCGTTGACGTAGGCAGGGAAGAGAACCGGATAGCCGGTACGCCTCTGCTCGGCCCAGGCCTCGGTTGAGAGAGGGAAGAGCGCGATGTACTTCTGGGTCATGATGCGGGCGAGCTTGTCCTCGTTGGAGGCATTGTTGTCCCACTTCACGCCCAGCTTGTTGAGGGCTTTGGTGTTGAGTTTCGGATCGAAAGGATCGACGAAATCAATCTGCGTGTCGGTTCCGCTGATGTACTTCTCGACAGCGCCTTTCGCATATTCCGCGATCTCGGCGTACTTGCCCTTGTAGGCAAGCTCATTGGCCATTGAGGTTCTGATGCCTTCCTCGTAGAGGGACTTCACGTCGCCGGATGTCCAGCCCCTGAGGGCGGCCTCGGCGAGGAGGAAGTAGGACTCGGCCTGCTTGAAGATCGGAAGCGGAGCGCTGTAGATGCCCTTGCTGTTGTTGCCGTCTACCCAACCGGAGAGCTTGCCCCAGTTGTTCGGCTTGCCTGGCAGACCGCTGGCGAACCTGATGCCGTAGTAGCCGGTTCCCTTCGCGACTTCCTTTCCGTCGGAGGTGGTGAACTTGTCCTGGTTCTTCGCCATGTACAGAGGCTGGCGAGGATCCTTGAGACCTGACATCAATGTCACGAGGTTGGCGTTGAATCCGCAGTCTCCCCAAGCGAACATAAGCCAAAGCTCGTTCTCGAGACTCTTGTCGATCATGATGTCCTTGCCGCCGTTGGCTAGGGTGTTGCCCGCTGCCGCCTTGGCGATCGCAGGAAGGTCGTAGCCCGCGGCCTTCATCTCGTCCGCTCTCTTGGAAAGACGCAGGGCGATACGGAGTCTCATCGTGTTGGCCACCTTCTTCCACATCTCGAAGTCGCCGCCGCACCAGATGTCGAATGTGCCGAGTCCGGCCTTTTCGTCATCTGTAGGCTTGTTGAAGGCGTCCAATGCCTTCTGAGTGTCGTCAAGCATTGTCTGGTAGAGCTGCTGCTGGCTGTCAAACGGGAAGTATGACTCATACTCACCGGACAGGATGGAGCTGTGGGCGAGAGGGCCGTACACGTCGGTGGTCATCATAAGGCTGTAGGCCTGTACGATTCTCATCACGCCGGCGAGGGCTGGCTGGTTCTTGCCGTCAAGGGTGGCGATCAGTCGCCTTGTGTTGTTGAACACGTGGAGGTAGTGGTTCTCGTACATACCGCCCGAGTGTCCTCTGTTCTCGCCCATGTCACCGTTGGTGAAGTTTCCGTTAGGGGTCATGAAGTAACCGCTGTAGAAATCCACGGTGAGGTTTGTCCAGAACTGGAACATGTTCTGCTGAGGAGGGTAGCAGTACTGCATCGGCTCAGCGCACTGGGATGAGAGAGGAAGATCGTCCGGGTTCACCTGCACGTCGCTGGTGTTCATCTTCTCGAAGTCGCCTGTGCAGGCTACGATTCCGAGTCCGAACAAGGCCGCTACTGAATATTTTAAAATATTTTTCATTGTCTTGGAAATTTTTAGAAGTTGAGTTTAAGGTTCAGACCGAAGCTGCGTGAGGTAGGGAGGGCGAACATGTCGATGCCCTGCCAGCCGTTGCCTGTACCTGCTGAGACATCAGGGTCGCAAGGTGCGTCCTTGTAGAAGAAGAACAGGTTGCGGCCGATGATGGATGCTGTCACGTTCTTGCCGTTGCCGAGGAGGTTACGGAATGTGTAGCCGAAGCTGAGCTCGCGCAGACGGACGTTGGTGGCGCTGTAGACGTAGTTCTCGTTGGCGTAAGGAGAGTTGAAGTTGCTGGCTCCCGTGGTCTCGTACCAAGCCCTTGGATCGAAGGAGACTCCGTCAACGGTGATGGAGCCGGCGTCGCGGGCCTCGCCTGACCTCTGTGACACTCCCCAGCCGTCCAGCGTGGCCTCGGTCATGGAGATGACCTTGCCGCCGAATCTCGCGTCGATGAGCATCGAGAGATTGAAGTTCTTGTAGCGGAATGAGTTGCTCCAGCCGGCGTAAACCTTGGAGTTCATGTTGCCGACATGCTTGAGCTGGTCGTTGTTGTCGTCGCCGAGGATCGGCTGTCCGGCATCGTTCTTCTTGATCTTGCCGCTCTCGTCCCTGAGGATCTGGCGTACATAGAGGTCACCGTAGGAACCACCTTCCTTGAGGATGATCTTGGCGCCTCCGAAGTTGGAGAGTGTAAGGCCGTTAGGAAGCTCGTCCACGAGTTCCACGATCTTGTTGTTGTTGTAGGAGAAGTTCACTCCTGTCTCCCAGCTGAAGTCGTTGCTGAACTGCTCGTACCAGCTGGCGGTCATCTCGATACCCTGGTTCTCCACATTACCGGCGTTCACATAGCGGTTGCGCAGACCGGACTCGTAAGGAGAGGCTACGGAGAAGAACTGGTTCTTGGTGTTGGTCTTGTACCAGGTGGCGGAGACGTTGAGCCTGTTGTTGAAGAAGGCTCCGTCGAAACCGGCCTCGATGGAGTGGGTCATCTCAGGCTTGAGGGTTCTGAAAGGAGCGCTGTCCGGAGCGGAGATCGATCCCTGTGAGCCAAGGCTGTAGAGCAGGTTGGTCATGTAGACAGGGACATCGTTACCCACGATGGAGTAGCTTGCGCGGAACTTCACGAGATCCACGGCAGGGCCGAGGTCGGCGAACTTGTTCAGAAGGAAGCTGGCTCCCACTGAAGGATAGAAGAATGACACATTGTCGGTGAAGGCAAGAGCCGATGACCAGTCGTTACGGGCGGTGACATCGATGAAGAGGCCTTCCTTGTAGCCGAACTGCGCGGTAGCGAACACGGCGTTAAGACGCTTCTCGGTGTTCCAGTGGCCACCCTTTCCGACAGATGACATATTCCCATAATAGTTGTTAGGGGTGAATATGTTAGGGTAGTAGACGTTGCCGTTGCCAGGGGCTGTGAACTGTGTTCCCTCGGCCCAGAGATCCACGTTTCCGGTCTTGCTGTGGGTGAAGCTGGAGCCGGCGGTCACGGAGAGTGAGAAGGTGTCGTTCCAGTTGTGGTTGTAGCCGACGAGCACATCGCCGTACATCTGGTCGCTGAAGTAGCGGTTGTCCTTCATTCTGCCCATAGGGTAGAGGTCACCGGTGCTGGAGGCGTAGGCGTTGTGCACAAAGTGCTCCTCGCCCCTCTCGTAGCGGAGACGGCCCTGTACGTAGAGATCCTTGATGATGTCCCATCTCACGCTGCCGCCGAACTCGTAGCGGTTGCGGTCAACGACCGGCTTCTGGCGGTTGAGCACCCAGTAAGGGTTGCTGTACTGCTGCTGCTTCGTGTTGGTCCAGTTCTGGACGTAGCAGCTGCGTGAGGCGTCATAGACCTCGTAGTTGTTCTTGTAGTGATCCCAGTCCTCGCCTCTCGGGAAGAGGTAGGCGCCGGTCAGAGGGTTCCAGAGGAATCCCGATGCGGACTGGTTCTCGATGTGCTGGTTGGTGAGCTTCGCGCTGGCCTCTATCTTGATGTTGTCGAGGACGGTGAAGTTGACCTTGGTGTTGAAGTTGTGGCTTCTGTACTCATTCTCAGGAGTCATGCCCTCTGAGTAGACATTGCCGTAGGAGAAGTAGGCTCCGAAAGAGTCGTTTCCGCCGGACACGGCGAATGTGTTGTTGGTCGTGAAACCTGTGCGGAAGAACTTCTTGAGATAGTTCGGCGCCTTTGAGGAGAGCTTGCTGCCCCAGCTGTAGGTGCCGTTGTCCGACATCCCGTAGTTGTTCTGGAACTTAGGAAGCACCATAGGGCTTTCTGCTGTCGTGTTGCTGGACACGGTGACGTTCACCTTGCCGGCTGCCGCTGACTTTGTCGTGATCATGATCGCTCCGTTGGCGGCCACGGCACCGTAAAGCGCTGCGGCTGACGCACCTTTAAGGAGGGTGATGGACTTGATGTCGTCAGGGTTGATCGTGGACATCACATCGCCGCCGTCCCTCTCGCCACCATAGTTGGAGGCCACCTGGGATGAGGTGATGTTCTGCATCACAGGCACACCGTCCACAACAATGAGAGGCTGGTTGCTTCCGTTGATGGACTTGTTGCCTCGGAAGAGGATCTTGGATGATCCGCCGGCTCCTGTCGAGTTAGGAGTGATGACCAGACCGGCGCTCTTTCCCTGGAGGGAGTTGATCATGTTGATGCTCTTGATGTCGTTGACATCCTTGCCGCCGACTGTCTCGGCAGCGTAGGTAAGGCTTTCCGACTGGCGGACCATACCCATGGCCGTCACCACGACTCCCTTGAGAGCTGTGGCTTCCTCGAGGATGACGATGTCGAGTGTGGCCTGGCCGTTCCAGACGATCTCCTTGGTCTCGTATCCGATGATGGAGACGGTGATCACATCGTTGGCCTTAAGATTGCCGAGTCTGAATTTACCGTCGATGTCTGTGGTCTCACCGGTGGTTCCACCTTTGACAAAAACGGCGGCGCCTACGACTGGGCCGTTGGCGTCCTTGACTGTACCGCTTACGGATCCTGCCCTGTCCTGGGCCGCCGCCGCGGCTGAGAACGACACGAACAGAACGATGGCTGCCACTACGGTCGCCATTCCTCTGAGTGTCGAAGATTTGATTCTGTTAAACATAATAATAAGATATTGGTAGTGTTTTCTATAGTTTTTATTTTTCATCCGGCGAAAGAGGCGCCGGCTCATTATGTCGTTTTTTCGTGTTTAGCATATTTATTCATTATGCAAAAATATGTGTCATTTTGTAAAAAAACAAGAGATTCTCTTAAAAAATGATATTTTTTATAAACCGTTTGTTTAAAAAATGGTAGCGATTCGCCTTGAACCGCATGTTTCTTGAAGGTTGTCCCCGTAGGTTGAATTATTCTAAAATAACCATTCCGTGACAGGCTAAACCGATAAAGTTGAAAAATCTTTTTGCGGTTAGAAATTGATTTCATAACTTGCGGCATCAAATTTTTCAAGGAGTATGACACTCGAAGCCCACACATACCGACAGCAGCGTTTCCAGCAGGGATTTCAGAGCCAGATTGTTCGGGCGCTGAACGCTTTCGTGTGTGCCGGCCTATCAGCCTGACGGCATATTCATTTAGGAAAGCATATTATGATTTAAATAGTTGGAGGCTGGTTCGGATGGATCAGCCTTTTTCTTTTCGTGAGACGCTACGGTTATTTTACACAATATAATAGTTAAGGAAATACACACCTTTAACAAATAGACAGATTATGAGCATTGACAGATTTGATCTGGTGAAGGAATCCTTCGAGAAGAAGGCGGTTCCGGCTGAATGCCCTGCGGGCAAGACCTCCGACTACTTCGGAGAACTGGTCTTTGATCGTGCCAAGATGCGTAAGTACTTGGACGTTAAGACACTGAATGCTTTGATTGACTGCATCGACAAAGGCAAGTCACTGGACAGGGAGACCGCTGACGGAGTGGCCAAAGGTATGAAGGAATGGGCTATGGAACACCATGTCACCCATGTGACGCACTGGTTCCAGCCTTTGACCGAGGGTACCGCCGAGAAGCACGATTCCCTGATCGACTATGACGGCAAGGGTGGAGTCATCGAGACTTTCGACGGAAAATCCCTCGCCCAGCAGGAGCCTGACGCCTCCTCTTTCCCTAACGGCGGCATCCGCGCCACCTTCGAGGCGAGGGGCTACACGGCCTGGGATCCGACTTCCCCGGTGTTCATCATTGATGACACGCTCTGCATCCCGACGGTGTTCATCGCCTACACCGGCGAGGCGCTGGACTACAAGACCCCTCTGAAAAAGGCTCTCAAGGCCGTCTCCGACGCGGCTCTTCCGATCTGCCGACTCTTCGACAAGTCTGTCACGAAGGTGTATTCCTATCTTGGATGGGAGCAGGAATATTTCCTTGTCGATGAGTCCCTCTATGCCGCGCGGCCTGACCTGATGATCACCGGCCGCACCCTGATGGGACATAACTCCTCCAAGAACCAGCAGCTGGACGACCACTATTTCGGCGCCATTCCGACTCGTGTGGCCGAGTTCATGCGCGACCTTGAGATCGCCGGCCACCGTCTTGGTATTCCGCTGAAGACAAGGCACAACGAGGTGGCGCCCAATCAGTTCGAGCTTGCCCCCATCTTCGGGGAGACCAATCTCTCCAATGACCAGAACCAGCTGGTGATGAATCTGATGAACAAGATCGCACGCAAGCACGGTTTTGTCGTCCTTCTCCATGAGAAGCCTTTCGCCGGGGTCAACGGCTCCGGAAAGCACAACAACTGGTCGCTCGGAACCGACACAGGCACAATGCTTTTGGCTCCAGGTAAGGATGCGAAAGGTAACCTCCAGTTCGTCACATTTTTCGTGAATGTGCTCGCCGCCGTGCAGAAGCACAACGCTTTGCTGAAGGCCTCCATCGCCACGGCCACCAACGCGCACCGTCTCGGAGCCAACGAGGCACCCCCTGCCATCGTGTCCGCCTTCCTTGGAAGAACCATGACGGAAGTCCTTCACAAACTGCTGGAGCTTCCTTCCGACACGCCGATTGAGATCGCCGGCAAGAAAGGCAAGAGCGTCGGCCTTGTGGAGATTCCGGAGATATTCGTGGACAACACCGACCGCAACAGAACCTCGCCGTTCGCCTTCACCGGCAACCGCTTCGAGTTCCGCGCCGTCGGCTCGCTTGCGAACTGCGCCGGTGCGATGACAACCCTCAACGCCGCTGTGGCTGAGCAGCTTATCGCCTTCAGGAAAGATCTTGACAAGGAGCTTGCCACCGGGAAGGCGTTGAATGTGGCCATCATGGACACCCTCAAGCCTATCATTGCCTCGATCATCGATGTCGTCTGCTTCGACGGCAACGGCTACACCGAGGAGTGGAAGGCCGAGGCCAAAAGGCGCGGTCTCGATGTCGAGACCAGCGTCCCTGAGATGATAAAGCAGTTCACTGCTCCTGCGTCTGTGAATATGTTCAAGGAGACAGGGGTATATTCAGAGAAAGAACTTCAGGCGCGCAACGAGGTGAAGTGGGAGACTTACAGCAAGATGATCCAGATCGAGTCGCGCGTGATGGCGAGGATGGCGATCAATCACATCATTCCGGCGGCACTTGACTACAAGTCTAAGTTACTGAAGGAGGTGGCGTTGAGCAAGGAGGTCTTCGGCGGCACCGAGGAGTGCAGGGAGGAGATCTACCTCATCCGCGGCATCTCGAAATATGTTGACCAGATCCGCGAGAAGGCGACCGCGATGGTCGAGGCGCGCAAGAAGGCCAATGTCCTTGAGGATGAATATGCCAAAGCCGTGGCCTACCACGAGATCGCCGAGAGCTTCTCCGCCCTCCGCCGTCCGATCGACAAGCTTGAGGAGATCGTGGACAACCGCACCTGGCCTCTCCCGAAGTACCGCGAGCTCCTGTTCATCAGCTAGTTCCCGCGTCGGTCACTGAACTTGTCGAAGTGACTTTGGCGTTCAAAAATAGAAAATTCCAGAATTTTGCACGTTACCAAAATTCTGGAATTTTTATTTTCTGAACGCGGTGTTTCTTTTTGAGTGGATCCCTTAAATCTCTATTATCTATGACTTGTGTCAGCCTCTATGCCTTGCGTCAGGGGCGGAAGATTCTTGGATGATCTCATCAACCAGAAAGGCGTCACTCATATTTTGCAGACCGTTTCTTAAGTCGTTGAGATTGCAGTAGGTCTTTGAATTATAGAAAATTGCCATCGCTTTATCTTCCGGAACGGCCAATTTCTTGGCCAATAGAGAAATGACTCTGGCATATTTCATTTGGAGCAGAGTCTCATTTATTAAAGGATTTCCGTTCATTGTTCTTCCTCCTTTATTTCACGCGCCTCAACAAATGTCAAGTGATTATCGATAATATCCTGGTTAAGAATGCAGATCTGATTGTTCGGCTTTTCATAAATCAATCTTTGAAGAGCCTCGTTTTCGGAAATCAAGCCAGAGGAGTATAACTCGATTGTGTTGAATATCCTGTCGTTTGCTATTCCACCTTCCACAATGTCAAACTGTCTCCAGTCGGAGCCTCCTTTTCTGTTGGAGATCACAAAATTCAGCCATTCGGCGTTGTATTCATCGAAATGGAGGTATTGGTAGTCTCCGTTTGCAATTGCGGATGAATCCAGTTCATAGATATTGAGATATTTCTGTTTGCCTTGATTCAAAGGTCTTGAGGCCCAGGATATTGCTTGAGCCTCCAAAGTTGTCAGATAGAATCCTTTGCCGAAGTCCAGAAGATTCCGTCCGATATTGGCGAGCGGCTTGTCGACTATTGATGTGGAGCCGTGAAATACTTTCATAGTTTTATGCTGAGGTTATGGCTGGAGATATAAGTCTGGATCTCATCCAATATGTATTCCTTGCTTTGTGTATGCAGGGACTCGTAACTTGGATAAAGGAAGCCTGAGATCGCTCCTATGCTGTTCAATTTATTGAATATTACTGAACCAGGCACACCTAAGCGATCCGCAAGATTCTCAATGCAGAACACCACAAATTCCGTTGCCCGTTCTTTTTGGCTCATATTCTTTCAATTTCCGCAAACTTAATCATTATTATGGAAATTAGCAATCGTATTCTGTAATACTTCAGTAATGGTATGTGATGATGCCGTTACCAATAAGTAAGTGAACGTCAATTAAAAAGGCTTTTCTCTTGTGGTGTGGGTACCTTAAGGGAAAAGCCTGATCGCTTGTTTTTCAGCCGGTTATTTCAGTCCTGTGGTCTCGCAGGCGTCCATGTCGCCGTAGTCGAGGTTCTCACCGCACATGGCCCAGATGAACGTGTAGTTCTTCGTGGCGCAGGCGGCGTGGATGCTCCACTCCGGGGAGATCACGGCCTGACCGTTTCTCATCCAGATGTGGCGGGTCTCCTGAGGCTCACCCATAAAGTGGCAGATGGCCTGGTCGTCAGGAATCTCGAAGTAGAAATAGACCTCCATCCTGCGGTTGTGGGTGTGCGCCGGCATCGTGTTCCATGTGCTGCCCGGCTTGAGCTCGGTCATACCCATCTGCAGCTGGCAGGTAGGCACCACCTCCTTCACGAGCATCCTGTTGATCACCCTGTGGTTGCTCTCCTCAAGTGTGCCGAGTTCCATATGCACGGCGTTCTCCTTGGTGGTCTTGTGGTCAGGATAGGTGGCGTGGGCGTTGGCGGAACAGAAGTAGAACTTTGCGGGATTTGCCGGATCGAGGCTTCTGAAAGTCACTTTCCTGCTTCCTCGTCCGAGGTAGAGGGCCTCTTTGTAGTCGAGTTCGTACTCTTTGTCGCCGGCGGTGACGATTCCCTTGCCTCCGACATTGAATATTCCCATTTCCCTACGCTCAAGAAAATAGTCCGCGCGGAGGATGTCGATCGGCTTTAGCTCAAGGATCTCGCCAACCGGCATCGCGCCGCCGGCGATCATCCTGTCGTGCATCGTGTAGGTCATGTTGACTTCATCCGCCGAGAACACGTTCTCGATAAGGTAGCGACGGCGGAGTTCCGCGGTGTCATAGCGCTTTGCATCCTCCGGAGAGGATGCGTAGCGAACTTCCGAATTGATAGTCATAATTCTAAAATTTTAAAAATCAAGCATTTCGGTCGCGGCAAGGAGGAACGCTCCTACTCCGTACACCTCGGTCATGTCCTTGGTGATCTTGCCTGGAGAGCCGGCGACAGGCTGGACATATTCCAGTTTGCCGTCCTCGCGCACGTAGGAGCACAGGGCCTTCCAACCTTTCTCGACCGCTTTCCTGTAGACCTTTCCTTTCAGGATCCCGTGGTTCACGCCCCAGGCAAGGCCGTAGGTCATGAATCCCGATGAGCTGTTCTCGGCGGTAGGGTAGTTTTCCGGTGCCAGAAGGCTGGCGTGCCAGGAACCATTCGCGTCCTGACACTTCAGCACGGCCTCTGTCATCTTGAGGTACAGGCTCTTGAAGTAGTCGTACATCGGATCGGACTCCGGTGTGGTCTCAAGCAGGAATGTCAGTCCCGCATAGCACCAGCCGTTGCCTCTTCCCCAGAACACTTTTGCCCCGTTTGCCTCCGTCTTGTCGAAGTAGCGGGCGTCGCGGTAGTACAGTTTGTATTCAGTGTCAAACAGATGGTTGGTCGTGGCGACAAACTCTTCATTCATGAAATCGACATATTTCCTGTCCCCGGTGATTTGGGTGAGCATTGAATATACCGGCGGAGCCATGAACAGCGCGTCGCACCAGCACCATCTTTCCTGGCCACCCTTGACGTGGATGTCCATCGCGACATGGGAACGGAAGTCAATCACGGAGTCCGCCCTTTCCTTGACGTATTGGAGCATTACCGGATCCTTGTACTTCTCATACAGCAGGAGGAAAGCCTGTCCGACGCAGATGTCGTCGGCGTGATAGAGCCTTCTGGCCATGTGCCAGTCATGTGTCTTGGCGATGTTCATCACGAAGTCCTCGGCTGGCTGGTAACCGGTCTTCGCAGACCATTCTACCATGCCGCGGAACAATGCTCCGTTGGCCCAGTCGAGAGGGGCGCGTTTCTTCCCGGTGTAGGAGACGTTGTTGAAATTGGCGATCTGCCAGTCCGCGACGCGGTCGGCGATCTCCTTTACATCATTCCTGTTGATTCCCGCAAATGACGGGACGACGATTGCCAATGCGGCGGCGAGGCAGCATATTCTTTTGAGAATCATATTGTTTCGTGTTAGTTTAGTAAGTGTTGAAAAATAAGACAATCAAGGATTGCCAGGTTGTTTTTTAAGAATTACTTAATGTGACCACCTTGTACTTAGGCACGAGTGCCTTCATGATGCACCATCCGATGAGGTACGCAGTGGCGCAGAAGCAGAAGATGATGAAGTAGCCGGCCGGCTTTCCGGAGAATCCGAGGAAGGACAGATTGACCTGCTCGGAGTAGACGAAGAGTTCGCCGGCGACTTTCTGTAGGAACATCGAGCCGAGGCCTCCGGCCATGCCGCCGATTCCGGTGATGGTGGCGATGCTGGACTTAGGGAACATGTCCCCGACGGTCGAGAATATGTTGGCCGACCATGACTGGTGCGCCGCCGCCCCGATGCCGATCAGGATGACCGGGAACCAAGGGGAGATCCTTCCCAGAGGCTGAGCCAGAAGCACCACCAGCGGAAGGAAGGCGAAGATCAGCATCGCCTTCATCCTGGCGGCATAAGGGTCGAAAGTCTGCCCCTTCCTCATCGCGTTGTTGATGAATATGGTAGGAAGCTTGCCGCCGTAGATGGAAAGCATGGTGATGGCGTAGAGGGTGAAGATCAACGCCATGCCCTTAGGATCGCTGGTCTTGATCCCGAACTGGGTGTTCAGATAGGACGGGGTCCAGAAGAGGAAGAACCACCAGACTCCGTCGGTCATGAACTTGCCGACAGCGAACGCCCAGGTCTGCCTGTATCTCAGACACTCCATGAACCCCAGTTTCTTCGCGGTTCCGTCCTCGGATGTCTTCTCGTTGTCAAGTTCCTTGTCCTGCTCGATGTAGGCCAGTTCCTCCTTGCTCACGTGCTTTGAGGTCTCCGGCCTGTCGTAGAGGAACACCCAGAATCCCATCCAGATGAAACCAAGCGCGCCGATGATGATGAAAGAGATCTCCCAGCCGAAGTTCTTGGCGAGAAGCGGGATCGTGAGAGGGGCGAAAAGCGCGCCGATGGAGGCGCCGGCATTGAATATGGACGTGGCGAAAGCCCTGTCCTTCTTTGGGAAATATTCAGCTGTGGTCTTGATGGCCGCAGGGAAGTTGCCGGCCTCGCCGAGCGCGAGGATGCTTCTTGCGACGATGAAGCAGTACATGCTGATCGTTGAGATGAGCACAGCCGTGTCTCCTGTGGCCTGGACTAGTTCGGCAGCGGTGTTGAGTCCGACCACGCTTTCGGTCACGACCCCGCACAGGGCGTGGGCGCAGGCGCCAGCCGACCACACTCCGATTGCCCAGAGGTAGCCTTTCTTCGTCCCCATCCAATCAACGAAACGCCCTGCGAACAGCATGCAGATCGCATAGATGATGGAGAACAGGGAAGTGATCGTACCGTAGTGCGATTCGTTCCAGTGGAACTCCGGTTTGATGAACTCGTCCCACGTCAGGGACAGAACTTGCCTGTCAAGATAGTTGACCGCCGTCGCGACAAACAGCATCGCGCAGATCACCCATCTGAAATTGGTCTTAGTCTTACTTGCCATTTTCTTATCTGCTAATTGTTATGGTCAGCGGCGAGCAGACCGCACCGGCCTGTCCGCTGACATATTCATTCCATTCCTCAGGAGAGCCTATGCCTCCGTGGCTCCATCCTGAAGCCGTCCAGAAATTGATTGCCTCTCCGCATTTTACCTTAAACTTCAGCACGGCGTGTCCGTCTATAGTCCCGGCTGTCGCCTTGAATGACTTGTCCAGGATCAGTCCGATGCTGATGTTCCCGTCCCTCTCCGGGTTCCGGGAGTCGGAGGCCCGCTCGGTGAAGGCGATGAAATTGTCTCCGTCCTCCCTTGAGAGGACATTGTGCATCACCGCACCGAGCACGACATCAAGAGAATCCTTCCTGGAGTGGAAAACCGTTGTCCAGTGGACCAGACGTGTGTTCGCGTCAAGGGTCAGAGTCCTTTCGGCACTGACTTTCACTCCGTTAACGTCAAACTCAGGATAGCGGAACGTGGCCTTGGTGCGTACCGGACCGTCGCAGACATGTTTCTGATCCGCCCAGTTGTCGCCAATGAATATGGTGTCACCGGAATATGGAACACAGGCTCCTCCGCCAAGAGTGTTGGCCACTTTGTAGCAGTCCATCCCTTCTCCGTGGTTGTGGTGGTAGTCCCCGACGGCGAACCAATCGTTGATCACCATCCTTTCCGTGCATTTCAGCCAGATGTCCGGCCCGAATGTGCGCGGATCCTTGAGTGAGGGACCGTAGATCCTGCCGGCGACGAGATTGTTCTCGTAGGCGTAGTCGTCCTTCCTTTCCGGAACATAACGGCTGTAGGCCAAAGTGTCGAAGTCCTGTCTCTCGCCTTTTGTGCAGATGAATGTCGCGTCACTTTTCCTGTCAACCGTGGCCTGGAACAGAACCGAGTTTCCGTCGGCGCTGATCTGTGAGGGGATCTGCTTTCCGTCAGCGTTCCTGATGACGAGATTGCTCCCGTCCAGACCTTTTATGCCGATGTCGGCAAGCCTGACTTCCACGGTCTCGTACTGACGCGCGGTGTCGGATCCGTTGCTGACCGTAATACTCTTTTCGACGGCACCGCAGGAAAGCAGCGCCATCGAAAGACATACTAAAGGTAAAACCGTGCTTCTCATTACTGAGGCTGTTTTCCGATGTAGGCGAGAATGCCTCCGTCCACATAGAGGACGTGGCCGTTGACGAAGTCTGATGCCTCTGAAGCCAGGAACACAGCCGGTCCCTTGAGGTCATCGGTTGTGCCCCAGCGGGCCGCGGGGGTCTTCGCCACGATGAAAGCGTCGAACGGATGTCTTGAGCCGTCAGGCTGACGCTCGCGCAGAGGAGCGGTCTGAGGAGTGGCGATGTAGCCCGGCCCTATTCCGTTGCACTGGATGTTGTACTCGCCGTATTCGGATGCGATGTTTCTCGTGAGCATCTTGAGGCCACCCTTGGCCGCCGCGTAGGCGGAGACGGTCTCACGGCCAAGCTCGGACATCATAGAGCATATGTTGATGATCTTTCCGCCCCCCTGGGCTATCATTGAAGGGATTACGGCCTTTGAGACGATGAACGGAGCGTTCAGGTCAACGTCGATCACCTGGCGGAACTCCTCGGCCTTCATCTCGCACATAGGGATGCGCTTGATGATGCCGGCGTTGTTCACGAGGATGTTGACAGGCCCGAGGTCGTTCTCGATCTTCTTCACGAGGTCGGTAACCTGATCCTCCTTGGTCACATCGCAGACGTAGCCCTTGGCCTCTATCCCTTTTTCTTTATAGGAAGCGAGACCCTTGTCCACGAGTTCCTGCTTGATGTCGTTGAACGCAATCCTCGCTCCCGCCTCCGCGAATGCGGTGGCGATGGCGAAACCGATTCCATAGGAAGCGCCCGTCACAAGGGCTACCTTTCCTTCAAGTGAAAAATTTACCATAATGAATATGAATATAGATGTTTTAGTTCATTTCGGAATATGTGTCTGCAAATATAAGCTTTTTTTTGTAATCGTGCACGTGCACGGAAAAAATATTTCCAAATAAATGTCGCGGGAAAAGTCATTCGGTTCCAAGAACAGTCCGGAATAAGGCTCTGCCGCCAGATGGAACGGTGGCCGTGAACCCGACAATGTACGTGCCCGGAACCGGCCTTTCATATTCTTTGAGAGGTGAGTCATAGTCCTTTGGATCTGCGCTCCATACTTTGTACTCTATCCTTGCACCTTTCGCGTCGGAGCGAAGGAACCGGACTTTGTCTCCGATTGTCAGCCTGATTCCGTCCCCTGTCAATTCAGGGACTCCGTTGGTGACGAGTGTCCAGCGGACCACAGCCGGCTTTCCGTCAAGGGCTTCTACCTTGTCTGTCACGACAAGATCCTTAGCCTTGACCACCTCCACGGTGCGCATGGCTTTGGACAACTCTCCGGCAAGCGCCGGTGTCAGATCAATTACCGCTCCCGACCGGTTCCGTTTCTCTATGACTTTCCTTATCGGGGTGAATCCGCCCACGATGTGGTCTTTGTCGTTGACTGTCAATGTGCTGTGCTGCCGGTTGTTGTAGGCGAAGGCTCTCCACCTCAGCGAATTCTGCTCCATTTTCCACAGGCTTCCGCCCAGTTTGATCATCGGGCCTTCCATTGAAGTGTAGGACGGAATCGGCAGTTCCTTTGCCCAGCGGACTCCTTCCGCGTCGAACACGAACGAACCAGCGTCCATGTGTGAGTGCGGAGCTCCGGCCCCACCTCCCTTGACACCAAGATAAACGTCTGATTCAGAGAAAGTCCAGTCCGTGTGGAACATCACGACAGGAGTGACCCCGTTGCCGGAATATACTCCCTTCGGGGCTTTGACGCCGCCATGCGGGATATTCATGGCGAACGCGGCCATAAGAGGAAGCAGCCTGGACTCTTGGCCGAGATTCAGATAGCTCCCCTGCCTCATCAGCCTGAGTTCATTGTAAAGAACATCAGGAGAATTGAATCTGTCCGCGAAATACCATAGCGCTATCGACGGAGTTCCGTACTCTCCGCAGTCCGAGTAATTGTAGAACCTTCCGGTTGTTCCGTATGAGTACACGACGTACCGGCCAGTGTCACGGAATCCCTTTGTCTCGGACAGGCCGAAGTCCGTGCCGACGCAGCTTTCCAGCGCTGAGAGCATCAGGGCTTCGAATGTGCTTCCGTAGCCCCAGTAGCCAGGACCCTCGGGATAGTTTCCGTCAGGCGGGTACATCTCGTTCATTGCCTTCCGGTTGGATTCGACCGAAATCCCGATCAGTTCTCTGGCTCGTTCCGGAAATGTCTCGTACATCGCCAGGCAGCCGCAGACAATCCCGGCGTTGCAGACTTGGTTCCAGTTGTTCGTCATCCTGTAGAATCTTGCTCCGCCTTTCTTTTTCCGCGCCGGATTGACGGCGAAGTCCACGAAAGCCTTCTCGGCCATCCTTTTCGTGTCCTCGTCCAAAGCGTCATAGAGCCAGTCGTAGCCTATGGCCACTGCCGCGGCCATCTCCCCGGTGTCGAGAAAGTGCTTGCCTGCGTTCCAGTCCTTGAAGCCACAGACCGTGCGGATGGTCTTTTCGGCATGTTCCAGATAAATCTGTTCGCCGGTGTAGCGGTAGGCGTAGGCGCAGAAGAATATTCTTGTGAGAGCGTCTCTGGATACGTGCAGGATTCTTTTGTCGCTTGCGTCAAGCTTGTACTCAAGAGGAGAGTCTTTCATCGCGTCCAGCCGGCATATTTCCATGATGATATCATGAAGGTCGGACAGATAGCTGGACGTTCCCGATCCGATCAGCGACTTCATCGCTTCAAATTCTTGATTGTCAAGGAATAACCTGGGGTGGTGCTCAGCTGTAAGTCCGGAGTAGTCCGGGACTTCCGCCTGCGCGGAAGCGAAGGCGGGCACTAATATCGCCAGGACCATCAGTAAGTGTTTCAGTCTTGTCATCGCAGTTTGTTTTTACCTGTTGTCAGATCTCTTCACTTTGCAATAATAAGCAAAATCGACGATTTTCTGTGCACGTGCACGGAAAATCTTGTATATTTGTCCGTTTTTCCTTATTATTGTCTACTTGAGACTATTAAATAATATGCAGAATACTAAAGTGACTATAAAGGACGTTGCCAAGGCGGCAGGCGTGACCAACGGCACAGTGGACCGTGTGCTCCACAACAGGGGCGAGGTCGCTCATGAGACCAAGGCGAAGGTGATGTCGGTGGTTGAGAGGTTGGGGTACAAACCTAACGTTTACGCTTCGATGCTGGCCAGGAACAAGGCACACAGCATCGCAGTCCTGATGCCGAGCTTCAGCAAGGGGGATTTCTGGGAACTGGTACACAACGGGTTGGCACTGTCAGAAGAATATGCCGGCAGATTCTCCGTCAGTGTCGTGGTCTATTATTATGACCAGTATGACGTGGAGTCTTTCCGAAGCCAATGCCGTCAGGTGCTGGAGGACGGGCACTCGGGCGTGATTCTGGCTCCGATGTTCCTGGATGACACGTTGAGTTTCTCGGCTCTTCTTACGGAAAACAACATTCCATACGTGATGCTGAACACAAGCGCCGGGACGGATGGCCACCTAGCCTACTACGGCCTCGCGATGTACGAGAGCGGACGCTGCTGTGCGGACATCCTGATGTCTATGTCGGACGAGGAGCAGAGGGACAAAGTCTATATGGTGCAGATCGAGAGGGACAGCAAGGGGCTCTCGGACCCTTCCTCGGACAGGCGCAAGGGATTCCGTGACTACCTGTCCCACTACTATCCGGACACGGAGGTGGTAACGGTTCTGGTCAATCCGAACAGTCCGAGGCAGACTTTCGATGTGCTCTCCGGTGCTTTCGACGGGCTTTCCGGACGGCTTAACATAGTGACGATGAACTCCAGGATATTCCTTGTGGCGGACTATCTGCGGTCCAGGAACATGTCCGGGATGAACGTTGTCGGCTGCGATGTGCTGAAGCGGAACATCGACGCCCTGCGCGAAGGCTATGTCCGTGTGCTCCTCGGACAGCATTCCGACAGGCAGGCCGCCGGGGCTGTGATGGCTCTCACAGACTATCTTGCCCTTGGCAGGAAGCCGAAGGTCCGGGACAACTATATGTCCATAGATATTCTTACAAAGTACAATTGTAAGTTTTATGATTGCTTGGAGAACCCAATCGGATGAGAATCAAATCAACTTTTACAAGCTTGAAAGGCATCGTCTGTGCCATTTCTCATAAGCCGGGAGCCTATAAGCTTGGAAAGCACTGTGTTGATGTGGGAGAACCGGATATTCTTGTCTTGAGATAATGAGAACGTGGCGGCACATATTTCTGCTTTTGGCGATCGGTCTGTGCGGATCCGGGGCTTTTGCCGGTTCGCGCAATGTCGAGGACATCTCGAATCTTACCATACATTCGTTCGCGCAGGATCTGAAGGGTTATGTTTGGATAGCCACTGATAACGGACTTTGCAGGTATAACGGCAACGACTACCTTCATTATTACCACGATGCGGAAGGAACGGGCTCGCTCCCTTCAAACACTGTTCTGTCCTTGGTGACAGATGATGACGGGGTACTTTGGGTCGCAACCGACCGGGGTGTATGTTGGTACGACGGGACGAATGACTCGTTCGAGCTGGTTGATGGCGCTCCCGGAGTAAGCAAACTGGCTTTCAATGACGGTAAGGTGATCTGCTATGGCGCAGGTCAAGGGATGACGCTCCTGGATCCGAAGAAAAAGAGGATAGACTCTGTCCACAACACACCGTCGCATGATGTCGCGGTACTTGTGGCTGACAAGTCCGGCTGCCTTTGGGGTGGACATTCGGACGGGATTCATATCATGAAGTTCGACAAGTCCGCCGCGGTAGTGGCTTCAGAGGCATTGCCGGAGAAATCCGCTTTCAGGAGCGTGGCGGTTGATAGCCTTGGAAGGGTCTGGTTCGGTCGGAACGATGGATTGCTTATCCGTGACACCGGCACGATGGAATCAGTGGAGGATTCCCGTTTGGCCAAGCTTGCGGGCTTGGTGTCCGGACATGCTGTCACGACGATCCTGTCTGTGCTCGGGACAATGTATGTGTGTATGCCTGGTGTCGGGATCTATACTGTGGAACTGGACGACGGGAGTGTGCGCAAGGACGCTGTCAAGAGGTTCGACCTTAGTTATATGAGCGATTTCAGCTGCGGGTTCAGGGACAGTGAGAACCATCCGTGGATCGGAACCATGGACAGAGGCTACGGTGTCCGTTTTTTGGAGAAGAAGAACTTCAAGTACGTTCCTGCCTTAGGGAGGGCGACCTCTGGTAAGTACATTAACTGTGTCACCGCCTCCGTGAGCTCTAATACTGTCTGGATGGCGAGCTATTACAAAGGATTACTGGCTTTTGACATCCCTACCTCCAAACACGTGTGGTATAACTATGGAAAATGCAAGCCTTTGGACGCCATAGGCGAGAAGGGTGTCAAGGCGTTGGCTTTGGACGGGAAGAACAGGCTTTGGATAGCTATGGCCGGAAAGGTGGCGGTTTGCGGAACAAGGGGCTCGGAGATTCTTGATTCTAAGGTTGTTGCCGACGGGATAGAGGTGAACGCCTTTTGCGAGGATGGGGACTGGACGATGTGGGCGGCCACTCCCGTTGGCGTTGTGAGGCTGGATGGTGGAACCGATGACTGCCGGCTGCTTCAAGGTTCGGATATTCAAGATATTATAAGATTTGACGAGGACAGGCTTCTCGTTGCCGTCAAGGATTCCGGATTGTTCTTTGTGGCTCCGAAGACTCTCCGGGTGGAAAGATACCTTCTGGCCGGAGACGATGCCAAGAGAAACCTTGGGGATGTGTCGTGCCTGTATATTCAAAACGGGGAATTGTGGATAGGCACCTCATCCAAAGGGTTGCTGCGCTGCCGAGGGAATGAGGTTGTCAATGAATATTCCATCAGGAACGGACTGGGCAGCAATGATGTGGCCAGCATTGCCGCAGATCCTGAAGGCAACGTCTGGGTGGGGACATCCTACGGCCTTTCTGTGGTGACGAAGCGCTTTGACAAGCCGATCACATATTACCAAGGACGCTGGATGGACACGCAGCAGTTCTGTAAAAGAAGCGCGGGGTCGCATTCGGGGAGGATGTTTTTTGGCGGGAATATGGGACTGGCGTTCTTCTTTTCGGACAGAATTATCTCGAATATTTCTGATGAGCCGGTGAATGTTGTCCTTACTGGTCTGAGCGTCAATGGAGTGGATCAGAAGCCGGGGGAAGGGGAGATCCTTGACCGTCTTTTGGATGACACGGATCGGATTGTCCTGAAAAGCAGCCAGAACAGTATCGGAATCCGTTTCGAGCCTGTCTCATTCATCGCCGAGGACAACATCGGATTCTCCTACAGACTTACGGGAAAGTACGCGGATGACGAGTGGAATGACATAGGAGGCTACAGGCGTGTCAATTTTTCCCACCTGCCTCCGGGACATTATGTCTTTGAGCTCAAGGCCAGCAACGTGGACGGCTTCTGGAGCAAGGATCCGCGCCGTTTGGAGATCATCATAAGGAAGTCCCCGTGGCTTTCCTGGTACGCATTGCTTGCGTACCTTTCCCTGGCCGTCGCCGGGATGATGGCGGTCTCAAGGTTCATAATCAAACGTAGGATGGAGGAGATGGAACTACAGGCCGCCAAGGATGACCTGAACCGTGAGAAAAGGCTTTCCGAGATGAAGGTGAGCTTTTTCACGAACATCTCGCACGAATTGAGGACTTCTTTGGCTCTGGTCTATGGACCGGTCAACATGCTGTCCAGAGTCCGCGACAAGACCAGTTTCGACAAGATGATAGAGTCGATCAACTACAATATGAGGAACCTGCTGAACCTGGTCGACCAGCTTCTGAATCTGAGCCGCATAGAGAACGGCGCCCTTCCCTTGTCCGTCTCCAGGACAGATGTTCCTTTCCTTCTGCGCAGGCTCGCGGACGGTTTCTCTTTCCAGGCCCACGAAAAGTCCATTGAGTTGACCTGCGACTGTTACGGAGATCTGGCAAGGGTGCCGGTTGATGCCGGCAAACTGGCCAGGGTGGTCGTGAACCTTGTCTCCAATGCGTTGAAATACACTCCGGAGGGTGGCCACGTCAGGATTGTCGCCGAGTGTGTCGCCAGGCCTGATCGGATTCTGTCCGGCTACAAAACGTCCGCTTCATATCTTCAGATCTCCGTGACTGATGACGGGATCGGTATGAAGGACGAGGATGTCGCGCACATTTTCGACCGCTACACAAGACTGGCACAGACAGAGTCATCGGTGACGGGAACAGGCATCGGGCTGCACTATGTAAAGGAACTACTGCGAATCCACGGCGGTGCTGTCAACGCCCAGGTGCGAAAAGAAGGAGGGATGAGGTTTGTCTTCGCTTTGCCGGCTGACGAGAGTCTCTATGAGATAACGGAGTCAGCCAAGGATTTCCGCTCCGATGTGATTGACGGAATGCTGGTTGTGGATCCGGTCAAGGATGAGGCCGTCGAGGAGGATGGAAACAGTGAGCGGTACAAGGTGTTGGTGGTTGAGGACAATGCCTCCCTGCTCGCCTGGCTTAAGGAGATTCTTTCATCAAGGTATGATGTTTACACCGCTTCAGACGGTGCCGATGCCCTTGACATCGTCAATGATGTCCTTCCTGACATGGTGCTGACCGACATCATCATGCCGAAGGTGGACGGCTACGAGCTGTGCCGCCGTATTAAAGAGGATAAACTGCTCAGTCATATTCCTGTAGTCATCCTGACATCCCGTACCGGGGATGAGGATCGCCTGATAGGGTATCAGCACGGGGCCGACCTTTATGTGACCAAGCCTTTCAGCGCGGAGATGATCATGACCTTGATAGGGAACGTTCTTGCCACAAGGGAGAAACTGCGTGAGAGATTCACTTCGCAGGAGGAGATTGAGGATGATGGTCGGCAGGGGAATGAGGCGGACATCATCAGCGCGGAGGACCGTGCTTTCATCGATCGCCTCAGAAAGTACATCGAGGACAATATTTCCGAGACCTCCATCAGCATCACCTCCCTTGCCGGAGAGATGTGCATGAGCCGGGCCAGCTTCTTCAGGAAGATGAAGTCTCTGACGGGCATGACACCGAATGACTTTATCCTGACCTATCGTGTCAACAAGGCAGCCGCGATGCTCAGGGAGGGGAAATGGAGGATCGGCGAGATCGCGGACATGCTGGGATTCAGTTCCGCCTCGCATTTCTCAAGAGTTTTCCGCCAGAGATTCGGAAAAACACCTAAGGAGTTCACACAGTAACAGTTCTTCCGTGCTCGTTAACGGAATTGAGATTCTCAGACAATTTTCTGATACTTTCGTGGCTTGTGGTTAAGGCTTGATGGCCTAATTTTGCACCATCAAGTTTTGCTTTTATGAAAAAGACACTCCTTACATTTTTGTCAGTTTGCATAGCTTTGGGAGCAATGGCCCAGGGCAAGGCAGGGCACAAAGTCGTGCAGACTTCAGTCAAGCCAGCCGAAGTCGTAGTCAACAAGGACAGGATCGAACACCCTTTCAAAGGTAGTATGGACGGTCAGAGGGTGGATGGCTACAGAGGGATATGGTTCACCATTGGCCAGGCCAGATCAGACTATGGCGACAAGTATTCCGGAGGACTGGGCACGTACACGATGAAGCATATTCCTATGGCGGTCTACTCTAAGGAGGCTGACAAGACGTTCTTTGTCTATGGAGGCGCTCCGGACGCCCGAGAGAATTACCTCCTTTGCATGATTGGCTGCTATGACCACAAATCGGGGATGCTCTCGAAGCCCGTGGTCGTGCACGACAAGGGGTGCTACCGTGTCTGCGATCCTCACGACGACCCTACCGTCCAGATCGACAAGGACGGCCACATCTGGGTTTTCGTTGCCGGAAGGGCCAACAAGCGCCCTGGCATCCGCTACCGCAGCGTGAAGCCTTATGACATCTCCGCCTTTGAATATGTCAACGAGAGCATAATGGCTTACCCGGAGGTCATTTATGATAAGGAGAAGGGCTTTTTCCTGTTCGACACCCGCTACGACGGAATCCGCAGGACGTTCTTCCAGACCAGCAAGGATGGTGTCAATTGGTCTGATTTCCAGCCGATCGCCTCGATCATCGAGCCGGGGGAGGAGAAGTCCGGCCACTATCAGTTCGCCAACTATGACGGCGAGAAGCTTGTATGCTGCTTCAACCGTCACATCAACGGCAGCGTGGACACCAGGACAAACATCTATTTCATCCAGAGCAAGGATTGGGGCAAGACCTGGACCACGGCAGACGGGACGGTTGTCGAACTTCCGATCCTCAGGGAGCAGGGGCCGGCTCTGATCCGGGATTTCCATAAGGAAGGCAAAAACTGCTACATCAAGGACATCAATTTTGATTACAAGGGCAATCCTGTAATATATTATGTGACCAGCGACAACCACCTTACCGGCCCTGACGGCGGAGCCCGTGTGCACTCGGTGGCGCGTTGGACCGGAAAGAAATGGAAGTTCAGTGACTTCACCGAGTCCACTCATTGCTACGACAGCGGCAGCCTTTGGGTCGACGGCAAGGAAATGACGATCATCACGCCGTCCGATCCCGGTCCTCAGCTTTGGGGTACAGGTGGCGAGATGGTGATGTGGAAGAGTTTCAACGGCGGAAAGACCTGGAGGCGTTACAAGACTCTGACCCGCAACAGCCCGCGCAACCACGGCTATGCCAGAAGGCCGCTGAACTTCAACAATGGTTTCTATGCTTTCTGGGCCGACGGCAATCCTGACAAGGAGAGCGTGTCCTATCTTTATTTCTGCAACAGCGAGGGCGATGTCTATAGAATGCCCTACCACATGACCCAGGATTGGCAGAAGCCGGAACTTGTCAGGAAGGCGGAAAGGTAATTAGACAATGCAGACCCGTTTATACCATATTCTGTGTGCGGTTGCCGCCTTGTTTTGGGTGGCAGCTGCTTGCTCGGTAAAGAACGAGGATGTTCTGGAGCTGCGTGACACCGGGAAAATCTCACTTCTTGGCGGCAGGGAACGGATAGTCTGCAAATGGAGCGGAGTCCCGGACGATGTCTCCGGCCTAATGCTGGACGGCGGCGGGAACAGTTTTGAAATCAGTCTTGAAGGCAGGGAAGGATCCACAATCCTGAGTCCGGTGCCGGAAGGGAGCGGTAGATTCTCAGTGACATGGCGCGCCAAAAGCGGAGAAACCTTCCCCGGAGCCGGAATCGAAGTGGTAGTCTATGGCTCTGAATATGAGGACGGACTGGAGAACCGGTCTGTCCTTGCGGCGTCCTACACCGGAAACGGAGTTGAAATACTCCTGAGTTCATCGTGTCCTGACGACATCAAGGGAATGGAATTCACCTTCACATCGGCGGACGGCAATCCGGACTCAAGAAGTGTCTCGCATCTGTATTTCTGCGACAAGGAAGGCAAGGTCTACAGGATGCCTTACAGTATGACAAAGGAATGGGAAAAGCCTGAGCCGGTCTATTAGATGCCGAGGGTCGGTTTATGAGTATAATTGAATGAAGAATGATAAAACGTAATTAGTAACATTATGAGAAAATCACTTAGACTAATCTTTCTGCCGCTGATGGTTCTGTCGGGCTTGTTCCTGGCATCCTGTGCGGAAGAGGAAAAGGGAACCGAAGAGGTGGTTGACATCAATGGCCTTTCTGACATTCGTCTGTCCTACGACGGGTCGGAGAACGCCACGTTCACCGTTTCTTCCACAAGGACTTGGTCAGTGTCCAAATCCGGAATGGACTGGTTGACGGTCACTCCTGTCAGCGGCGGTTCAGGAAAGCTCGCGACTGTCACCGTGAAGGCCGAGGCCAACGATGATCTTGAGCGTTCCGGCCGGTTGACGGTCAGGGCGGGTTCTGTGAAAAGAACGATCACAGTCACGCAGGACGCGTTTCCTATCGTCCCTGAAATCAAGGTCTATGATCTTGACACTGACATCATCGCCTTTGATTTCGACAAGACTGATCCGGTAGTGTTCAAGGTCTGGAGCAATGTCGACTGGGCCGTGGAGAAGACCGGTTTGGATTGGGTCGTCGTCTCTCCGGAGTCAGGAGGGCGTAAGACAGAGAGCGTGATCACTGTCACTCCCGAGCTCAACACCGGAGACGCGCGGGAGGGTACATTGACCTTCAAGGGCGAGGGCGCTCCCGATGTGGTGATCAGGATTACCCAGACGAAGTATGTGGACGATCCTGTCTTCAATGTGACCGGCGCCGAGGGCAATGAAGTCTCATTCACCGACAAGGCGGAGACCGTGGCGGTGCTGACGGTCACGACAAACAGGAACTGGACTGCCGTCAAGTCCGAGGGTATGGACTGGCTTACCGTGACACCTGCCTCAGGGAACGCCAACATGGAGGGTACAACTGTCAAGGTGTCCGCTTCCGGGAACACTTCGGCCGAGCCGCGCACAGGCACTCTTACATTCAGATGTGAGGACGAGGCGATTGAGGACGTGGTCATAACCATCAGTCAGGCCGGAGTCTTTGTCATGCCTACTGAATGGACTTGGACGCTTGAGGACTCTGTGCTCAAGGGTACGGAATGGGTCACCAAGGGCATAGCCGCCGATGACAGCAAGACTGCGGAAATGAGATGGAACACGGTCAATGACGATTCCAAATACGCCGCCAGCGATTTCATAGTGAGCGGCGACGGAAAGGGGCATTATGCAAGGAAAGGCGCATGGACAGATGATAATCTGGAGTTCTCCGTTCCTGTCAAGGGATTTGCGGCGGGATCCAAGGCCAGCATCCAGTTCGCCATGTCTGGCGTGGCCACCGCTCCTTGTTTCTGGATGGTTGAGTATCTTGACGGAACAGAGTGGAAAGCGACCAGCTCAAAACCGCTGAAGAGCCCTAAGGGTGGTGTCACGAAGGAAGCGACGTATATGCTCACCAAGAAGGATGCCGTTGTCAATGTCAAGGAAACGGCCACATTCTCCAATGAGATAGTGGACGGGACATTGAGGTTCAGAGTCAGATGCGTGGCTGGCGAGTGCTTGATCAACAACGACAATGCCGCACAATCGGGCAAGAACGCTACCATCCGTGTCCGCCAGTGGAGCGATGGCTCCTGTGACGCGATCAAGATCAGGATTGAAAAATAATAACCAATAACATGAACAGTTGTCTGAAAATATTCATCGCTCTCTTGGCTCCGCTTGCCACAGTCTCGATGGCGGCGGCGCCGGCGGAGAGTATGGCTCCGGCAAGGAATATGTCCGCACAGCAACAGCCTAAAAACCTGTCGGTTAAAGGCTTGGTTGTGGATCAGGACGGAGTTCCGGTGATCGGGGCCGCAGTTATGATAAAAGGAAACAAGTCCAACGGTGCGGTCACTGACATTGACGGTCGTTTTGTGATCAAGGCTCCGGCAGGTTCCGTTTTGGAGATATCCTGTCTGGGCTACACGTACAAGACCGTTACCCTGGCAAGCGCCAAGGACTTGAGGATCATTCTGGAAGAAGAGTCCACGATGCTGCAGGAGACTGTGGTCGTCGGCTATGGACAGCAGAAAAAGGAGAGCGTTGTGGGCGCGATCTCCCAGATTTCCACCGACGACATCGTCAATTCCGGTACCGCCAACATCACGAGCGCGATAACCGGTAAGCTTTCCGGTGTTGTCACTATCGCAAACGGAGGTCAGCCGGGCAACAATGATGTGAGCATATTCATCCGCGGTGTCTCCAGTTGGAACGGCTCCAGCCCGCTGGTGCTTGTGGATGGTGTGGAGAGAAGCTTCTCCGACATTGACCCTAACGAGGTCGCTACCATATCCGTGCTGAAGGACGCGTCCGCCACCGCTGTGTTCGGAGCGAAAGGCGCCAACGGTGTCATCATTGTCACGACAAGGACCGGCTCGGTCGGAAAGCCAAAGATGCAGGCCTCCGTGTCGTACGGAATGGATTTTCCGACTATGTTCCCTGAGCACATCTCTTCCGCCACTACGGCGGAGATGCTCAACGTCGCTCAGAAGAACGCCCTGAGTTTCGGATCGATGATCCCTCGGTGGCAGATCAATGAATATGAAAACCCTACTTCCAGGATAAATTCCATCCGTTACCCTGACAACGATTGGTTCGCGTTGACCACCAAGAGTTTCTCCAGCAGCGTCAACGCCAACCTGTCCGTTACCGGTGGTTCCGACAAGGTGAAGTATTTCGTCTCCTTCGGCTACAACAAGGAAGGCTCCATATTCAAGGATTTCACGTCCTGGGGAGGCTCTAACTTCAGTTACGACAGGCTCAACTACCGGACCAACCTTGACGTGAACCTGACGAAGTCCACTCTCTTGTCTGTCAAGGTGGGAGGCAATCTCGGAGTCCAAAGCGCCCCTACGGGTACCGGCGGCATGAGCCCGTCCGGGCTTTTCGGGCACATGTACTCCTCGTCCCCGATGATGTACCCGGCATATTATCCGGACTGGATTCTGGATGAGATTCCGGACACGGACTATCCGGACCGGCGAGGAGACCGCATCGCCTCTTCGGCTGGAGCGTACTACGACAACGCTGTCAAGCTGCTGGGCTATGGATCATATTCCCAAAGTGTCGGCAACAAACTCTACACGGATGTCAAGCTGAAGCAGGATCTGGACTTCATCACGAAAGGTCTCTCGCTGTCCGCCAGCTTCTCGCTGAGCACCTATTATTCCAGGATATCCCAGAGCGCGAACCACGAGAATCCGGTCTATTACATCGACTGGGATCTTTATGACGCTGGTGTCGGTAACCCTTGGGTGAACAACAAGAGCACCGGAGAGGCGGTCTACGAGCAGCCCGAGTTCGCCGTGACCAAGGGTGGTGTCGAGAACAACTACTATGTCACATTCTACTGGGAAGGCGCGTTGAACTACGCCAGGACATTCGGAGGCCATTCCGTGTCCGCCCTGGCTCTGTTCAACCAAAGGGAGAACATCCGCACGACGGCCTTCCCGTACAGGACAATGGGGCTTGTCGGACGTGTCACCTACGACTACAGGAGAACCTATCTGCTTGAGGCTAACCTTGGCTACACCGGATCAGAACAGTTCTCCCCGAAGAACAGGTTCGGCCTTTTCCCTTCGGTGGCTGTCGGCTGGGTGCCTTCGCAGTACAAGTGGTGGAAGAAGAGTATGCCTTGGTGGTCCAAGATGAAATTCCGCTATTCCGACGGACTTGTCGGAAACGACCAGACCAGCTCAAGGTGGCTTTACTACAGCTCCTATTCTAAAGGCTCATACGTCACGGAGGACAGCGCGGCCAATGACACCGCCCAATGGGAACTTGCACACAAGAGGGATCTTGGCATAGAGTTCGGCTGGCTGAAGAACCGGCTTACCTTGGAGGTCGATCTGTTCAATGAGAACCGTACGAATATGCTCGTGGCTCCTAACGTCACGATGATTGTGGGCACGGCCTACAAGGAGGTCAACAGAGGCTCGATGAAGAAGCACGGCATCGAGATCGAGGCCGGGTGGAAGAACGATTTCAAGAACGGTTTCGGCTACGATGTCTCCGCGATGCTGTCATTGAACGAGAACCGCATCACGAACTACGAGGACGCTCCTTATGCGCCTGAGTACCAGAAGACCGCCGGCAAGGCCTACAGGGGACAGACCAACGGTGTCTCTGTCGTTGACGGCGGCTATTACACCAGCGTGGACGACATCCACAACTACCCTTCGTACGCCGGTAACTGGCAGTACCTGAACGTCGGCGCCTATAAATACCTTGACTATTCCGCTGACGGTCTTCTGAATGTGAATGACCTACACGCCATAAAGGGCACCCAGTACGCTCCGGCGGTGGCTTCCCTGAACTACGGAATCAGCTACAAGGGCTTTGAGTTGAGAATGCTCTGGACCGCCAACTTCGGGAAATATGTCAATTTCAACAGAAGCTGGGAGGTTGAGTTCAACAAGGGAGACTACCGTGTGAACACCTCGCAGCTGGATTACTGGAGGCCGGACAATCAGGGCGCGAACCACGCCACGTTGGTCTATGGCGGAGCTTCCGGACACCCGATGTATATGTGGGCGGGTGGTGATCCGACAAAATCGTACACGATGATGCTTGAGGGACGTACCTGGAGAAAGTCCGACTATGTGAACCTGAGGGAAATCTACATCGGCTACACCATCAAGTCAAAGGCGTTCCTCAAGGCGACAGGTCTGAGGAGCCTTAACGTGTACGCCACCGGAAACAACATCTGGACCGGCACAGGGCTGATCGAAGGCGATCCTCAGAGCACGACGTTCACGACAGGTTTCTATCCGAATATGCTGAGTGTCAAGCTCGGTGTCAAAGTTGGATTCTAATGGAAATGATCAAGATGAAAAAGATACTAAACAGCGGCATAATTGCGTTATGTCTTGTTTTCTCAGGATGCGACTGGTTGGACATCAATCCCGAGACAGGACTTGACGAGACAGAGGTGTTTACCATCTGGGACAACTACAAGGCATATTTTGACTATGTCTATGGCAGTTCGGTGGCCAATTCCGAAAGGAACACCAACATCAAGCAGGGTTATCCTCTCTACCTGGACAACTGGAGCCTTCGTTTCACCTGGCTTGCGATGACGGATATGTGTGACACCGGCCGTCTCATCAGGGCACAAAGCATCAAGGCCGGTACACTCGGAGCCAATGTGGAGGTGTTCACGACGGATCTGACAAGAAGACCGGTGTCATATTCAATGTTCAAGATCATCAGGATCTGCAACAAGGCGATCGGGAACATCGACAGGGTGCAGAACATCCCTTCGGAGCAGGATAAGAATGACATTCTGGGACAGGCGTATTTCGTGAGAGGCTTCGCTCATTTCGTGCTCTGCCGCTATTTCGGCGGGATGCCTTACCTTGACAAGGCTCTTGGCTCCGAGGACAACTGGGATCAGACAAGGCTCAGTGCCAATGAGACTTACAGGCGCTGCGCCGAGGATTTCGAGCAGGCGTATGTATTTCTCGCCGCAGCCGGCAAGACCCGCCGTGACGGAACTTTCGGCAATCCCGGACACCTTTCGGCTCCTGACCAGGATCGTCCTAACGGTGTGGCCGCCAAGGCGATGAAGGCCAGGGCTCTACTCTATGCGGCGAGCCCGCTGAACAACGTCTCCGGCCAGAAGGACTGGGAGGATGCCGCCGAGGCTTCCGCGGAAGCTCTGAAGCTGGCTCTGGACAATGGCTACGAGCTGCTTCCTATCGGCTCCTGGAAGAACAATTTCATAGCCTCCAAGTACACCAACGAGCACATCTGGGCGTGGAACTATGGTTCCGCCAAGACAAGCTCCTTCACCGGAATGTACACGTACTCTATCTCCAACGGCAACAACGCCAGCGGGGATTGTCCGACGCAGAATTTTGTGGACAGGTTCGAGACCATCTACGGAGACCCTCTTCAGACGGAGAAGGAAAGGGGTGAGGCCGAGGCCTTAGGTCACTATGACGAGCAGAATCCTTTCGCCGACCGTGACCCTCGCCTTGATCTTACCGTGCTTCACGACGGAAGTGTCGTGGCCGGCTGCGCGTCAGGTGTGAACATGTATTATGATCCGGATCTCAAGATATATCCGACAACCAGGATCAGTGGCGCGAGCTCTCCGAGAACCCTCAATCACGAATGGGGCGCGGATGACGCCAAAGGCTGGACCAACACCGGTTATCTTGTGAACAAATGGTGGGACGGCAACTATCAGAAGAACTATCAGAGGACTGATCCGCTGATCCGTCTGGCTGAGTTGTATCTCAATTACGGCGAGGCCGTGAATGAGGCTTACGGCCCGTCCGGAAGTGCCGGAGGTCTGGACCTTACCGCTGTCCAGGCGGTCAACAAGGTCCGTGAAAGGGCCGGAATGCCAGGGGTGCAGGACAGGTTCACGTCGGACAAGGACTCATTCCGTGAGCGTGTCCAGAACGAGAGGACCGTCGAGCTTGCGTTCGAGGGACACCATTATTACCTTGACATCCGCAGGTGGAAGATCGCACCGAAGACAATGACCCAGACACTTATGGGTATCTATGTCGAGAAAGTCCCTGTCAGTGAGGAACATCCTGCCGGAAGACGGTATGAGCGCCGCTCCATTCCGGCAAACCGTCAGGGCTCCTGGAAGCAGGCGATGTACTATATCCCGTTCCCGACCGACGAGGTGAACAAGATGAAGAATTTCACCAACAATGAAGTTTGGTAACAATCAGCGGAAATGAATATGAAAAGATACACTAAGACAATCAGCGCCGTACTGGCATTAGCGTTGCTGGCGGCTGTGTCGGAATCACCGGCCAGGGCTGCCGGCAAGTCTCCCGCGGACACTGTCAATGTCCCGGCGAAGGCCGGCCATAGGGTGAGGCAGACACTTGTCCTTCCTTATGGTAATAATTATAACAAGTCCCTGTCCACTGGCGGTTCTTCCGTCTTCTACGAGGAGGACATCAACAAGTACCCTTCCTCGGATTTCAGGAACGCCCTGACAGGAGTGGTGCCCGGGCTTTTTATCACGGAGATCAACGGAATGACTGGACTTATGTCGGACGGGATGCGCGGTGGAATGAACTTCCGGGGCATGACTCCGAAGTTCGTAGTGGACGGGCAGCCGGTCTATCTTTCCGAGATCCAGATCGATCCTGAGGAGATCGAGTCTGTGACATTCGTCAAGGATGTCCTGGACAAGGCTCTTTTTGGCTCAAGATCTTCGGAGGGAGTGATCTACATCACCACCAAGAGAGGCCTGCCCGCCGGGAAGACCATCAAGGTCGGAATGGAAAGCGGAGTCAGTGTCGTTGACAGGATGCCAGGATATGTCGGAGGAGCGGAATATGCGACTTTGCAGAACCAGGCCCGCGAGGCGGCCGGCTATCCTTTGGTGTACACGGCCGATGATATCCAGGCTTATTCATTGAACAGGCCTGATGATCTGATTCATCCGTCGGTGGATTGGAGAGGGCTGATGTTCAAGGACACCAAATCCTACAAGAAAGCCAACCTGACGGTTCAGGGAGGCACGGAAGCGGTGAAGTACGCTGTCTATTTCGGCTATCTTGGCGAGGGGGACTTCTATGCCGCGGGACCGAGCGCCGGTTTCAACAAGATTAATGTCCGCGCCAACGCTGAAATGAAGATCACAAGCGACCTTCGGTTCAACGTGGGTTTGTTCTCCGGCCTTAATTTCAGACGCAGCCCTCACTACGGCTATGGCGGAAGCGGTACGTTCAACGAGTTCGACAACTATCTCGTTCTGGCCAGCACCACACCGCCGACCGCTTTCCCTGTCCACGTAGGGCTCAACACGGAGACCGGGGGATGGATCTACGGTGTGAACGAGAACTATACGGCAAACCCTTACGCCACCTTGGCCGAGAATGGATTCTTCACCGAGAGGGAACGTTCCGGAATCATCAACGGCACATTGACATGGGATATGAACAAGATAGCCAAAGGACTTAGGTTCGAGTCGTATGTCGGCCTTAACGTCTTCAACATGGACCGTATAGGAAAGAACCCGGATTACATCGCGGTCATCTATGACAAGGAGACCGGAACAAGTGTGAAGACATCCCACGAGGGAGCCAAGGCTTCCGGCAAGTCGGCGTTTGGTAAATGGTATCATCAGAGCCTGTACCTCAACGAGAGGCTGAGCTATGTCCGCGACTGGGGTTGGAACCGCCTTTCAGCCGCCGCTGTCTATTATCTTGAGACTACGGAAAGAAGTTCTTCCGCCTATAGGGACCGTCAACAGTCCGTTATCCTTAACGCGGACTATTCCTATGCGAACCGTTATCTGGCCCAGATCGTCATGAACACGACAGGTTCCTGTATGTTTATGAAAGGCAAGAGGTACGGTGTGTTCCCGTCTCTCGGCCTTGGCTGGGTGGTGTCCGAGGAGGATTTCCTCAAGGGATCCGGCCAGGTTGACTACCTCAAGCTGCGCGCTCAGGCCGGTGTCATCGGCTACAATCCGTTTGGAGCATTGGATCTCTATGAGGATGAGTATCTTAAGGAAAAAGGCGTGTATTTCGGACCCGCTTCCACTGACTTTGAATGGATCGGCGGCTCCACAAAGTACCAGTCCTACAAGACCACTCTTCTGCGTCTCGGCAACAAGGATCTTACCTGGGAAAAGCGCAAGGAGATCACGGCCGGCATTGAGGCGAAGTTCTTCGGCAACCGGCTGTCCGTTGACGCGGATTACTTTTACATCCTTCGTGACGGCATCATTACCAACACGAGCGATGTGAATCCTAAGCTTTTCGGTTTCAATGGAGTGGCTACCTATGACAACTACAACAAGATTCGTTACCAAGGCGCCGAGGTGGCATTGAACTGGACGGACAAGATCGGTGACTTTGAATATTCAATAGGGGGTTGGGCTATCTACAACCGTGGCAAGTACCTCCGTTACAGCGAGAGCCAGATAAACGACTACAACAAGGTGGAAGGCTCTATGGCAGGGGACTATCACGGCTATGTGTATCTCGGCAAATATGCGTCAGCCGAGGACATCGCCTCATCTCCCGAACAGACCTTCGACTCTGAGGTTCAGGCTGGAGATCTGAAGTACAAGGACTTGAATGGTGACGGAAAGATTGACTCCAACGACAGGACAATCATCGGCAACACCTCCCCGAAATTGAACTACGCTGTCAACCTCTATTTGAAATATAAAGGTTTCGACCTGACGGTTGTCGGCACTGGCCGCGCTTTCTTTGACATCCCGTTCACAAACAGCTATTTCTGGAGCGGATGGGGACAGAACAACTACTCGAGATTCGTGAGCGAGAACATTGGCGGCGACTATCCGCGTCTTTCCTACGACAAGATCTCGAACAACTTCCAGGCTTCCCGTTTCTGGCTTCGCAAGGGAGATTGGTTCAAGATTCAGAATGTGGAGCTCGGTTGGGCTACCTCGTTCCGCAACTCGAACTGGATCAGAGGTGTAAGGCTCTTTGTCCGTGGCTCTAACCTGTTGACCGTTAGTGGCATCAAGTATGTCGACCCAGAGTCTGTCTCGGCTGGTGTCACCACGGATCCTCTGTACAGGACATTCACCGGTGGTGTCAAGTTGAACTTTTAACGAGAATCGGCAATGAAAAACAATTTACGAATATTCCTGCTTTCAGCCGCCGCCGTCCTTGGCGGGTGTGATTTCCTCGATCCTCTTCCGATGGGAAATGTGACGGACGAGAACATTTCCGGCTATCCGTCCTATGTCAGGGGCTTTGTGGAAAAAGCCTACGATTTACTTCCGAGTACGTACATAAGCAATGAGTACATCTACCTTGATGCCATCACGGAGGATGCCGTGATCACGTCAAGCGGCAGCGCGATCAGACGCTATGGCACAGGGGCGGTCTCTCCGGCCTCTTATCCTTTCGATGCATACTGGACAAGGGACTACACTGCCATTATGTACGTGAACACTTTTCTGGAGGACAATCTGGGACTCAACACCCGCTTCCTTGTCGATAACACCACAAACGCTCTTCTGCAACGCTATCTGCAGGGTGACGCGTATGCGATGAGAGCATGGTACGAGTTCGACCTTCTTAGGAAGTTCGGTGGTGTCGGCACTGACGGGAAACTGCTCGGTTTCCCGATCCTCACCTCACCGGTCGACGTGTTCGGGACAGATCCTGAGAGTGTGGAGAGGAACACTTATGACGAGTGTGTGAAGAGGATCCTGGATGACTGCGACTCCGCGCTTGTGTATATTCCTGAAGCCAACAGGGATTGGCTTGGACAGCACAGCACGATAGACGGGGCTTCCCGCTGGAAAAGGATGGACGGACTTTCTGTGAAGGCCTTGAAAGCGATGGTCTATCTGTACTGGGCCTCGCCGGCCTTCAACCCTGGCGGGGATGTCTCCAGATGGGAGAATGCCGCGAAGTACGCCGCCGAGGTGATGGATTTCAAATTGTTGAGGGACGGAGCGCAGCCGAACGGCTTCAACCCTTCCCTGAAATTCAATTGGCTCTGGCCTAACTCTCAGGAGATCATATTCTCTTCCAGCTGGACGACGAACTCAAGTATGGAGAATCTTTTCTATCCGCAGGGATTCCGTGGCAGCGGTTCCGTCGGCGCGACCCAGAACCTTGTGGACGCTTTCCCGATGGCGAATGGCTATCCTATTGATGATCCGCGTTCCGGCTATGATCCCGCCGACCCGTATTCCGGCCGTGACCCTCGTTTCTACAGTACCGTCAACTACAATGGAGCCAAGGTGGTGCGTCCGTCCAGCAATGAGACGATGTACACCTTCGACATGTCCGTGGGCGGCAAGGACGAGGCCGGTGGAGTCGGCAACACTTTGACAAACTATTATGTCAAAAAATTTGTGAACCAGGAATGGAACAAGAATGATGACAAGGTCAACACGCAGCCTCGCTCGGTCTTCTTCTTCAGATGGGCGCAGATGTGCCTTGTGTTCGCGGAAGCCGCGAACCAGACCGCAGGCCCTGAGACAGAGATATTCGGCCACACCGCGAAAGAGGCTCTGGCCTATCTGCGTAACCGTCCGACAAACGATGGCCTCGCCGGTCTTGGGTCTGTATCAGACCCTTATCTTGATGAGGTTGCCTCAAAGGGCAAGGACGCTTTCGACGCTCTTGTGAGGAATGAGAGGCACATCGAGCTATGTTTCGAGGGCCAGCGTTTCTGGGATCTCAGGAGATGGTCTACCGACGCAGACTGGCAGAAGAACATAAATGTTGAGGTGAAGAAACCTGTCTTTGACGGATCGTCCATCACTTATGAGACTGTCGAGACCCGCAAGTTCAATTCCCGCTGGCTACCGATTCCCTACTACGACGCGGCGAAGACCGGAATGGTACAGAATGAGGGATGGGACAACTGGCGTTAATACATTAAAGAAACAGAAATATGAAGAATATCAAGAAACTATACATCCTGCTGTCGTCAGTCGCCGTGGCTTTGTCGTTGACTGGCTGCTACAAGGATTATGTCCAGGACTTTGATTACAGCGGAGCCTACCTTGCCTACCAGTACGACCTTCGTACCTTCGTGGTTGGAGAGGGAATGCAGTTCAAGATCGGCGCTGTCCTCGGGGGAGTGATGAAGAATGAATATGACCGTGACATCTGGTATGAGTTTGACGACAATCTGATAACCGAGGATCTCCGGTTCTTTGTGCCGGACGCCGAGACGCCGTTCAACGCCTTTTCGGAGATGAGCGGCCGGACGGCGGTCGGCTCTGTGAGTCAGGACTATGTCAAGAACGCTGTTCAGTTAAGCGGCATCAAGGCTTTCACTCCGCTTCCTATGAGCACGGTGAAGATTCCGGAGGGAGAGCGCTTCCGGATAAAGAAAGGGAATCACACCGGCACAATCACTGTCAAGGCTGATTCGGCAGCGTTCCTTGCGCTTCCGGGAGCAGGCAGTCATCCGTACTATGCCATCGGCTTCCGTCTGACATCCGCCGATGTGGACACAGTCCTTCTTTCCCGTTCATACGAGATCATCGCCCTCAGGTACGAGAATATGCTTTTCGGCAATTGGTACCACGGTGGAAAGACCGTTGTGACCGACGCTTCCGGCAATGTGATAGACACTGATGTCTATCCGACATCCATTCCTTCGGATGAGAAGACACACGAGGTCTATACCCTCAGCACGGTTGCTCCTGATGCTGTAAAGACAAATTACCGTGGGAAAGGAGCAGGTTCTGTCAGGATCACCTTCAGTGACGGCAAAATCACCCTCGCTTCCGCCGATGCCGTGGCGATAGAGGATCTCGGTTCGGGGTACAATAATGCCAAGTTGCTGCAAGACAGAAAGATATTCCTGAACTACAGCTTCGCAAACGCGGACGGGACCAAGTCGGTCGTGACAGACACCCTGACTTTCAGGAACCGCATCCGTGACGGAGTGAACGAATGGCAGGACGAGAACCCGGAACACTACAAATAGGATTGGCTATGAGGAAATTTTTGAATATAATGGCGGGAATTATGCTCCTTGCGGTTTCCGCATTGCTGCACGGGTGCAAGGACGATGATGGATTCATCCTCCCTTACAACCTTAGGATGGAAGACACGACCGTGCAGTCCGGAGAGAGGCTGAACATCCAAGGTCAGGGATTCAGTGCTGGTGACGCTCTGATCTTCGAGACGCTGGACGCCGAGTACAGGTTCCAGGCCATTCTGGAGGAGGGCGACATCACCACCGACGGCATCAGCGTCACCCTCCCCGACAATTTCGTCTATGAGGAGACCTACAGAATATACCTGGTACGTGGCCTTGAGCGGGCAGAGATCGGTAGAATGAAGGTCTCGATAGGCGCGATGCAGCAGTTCCGCCTGATGTCCAGCAACATAAGAGTCTGGACTGGAGACTCCGGCGAGCCTTTGGACAGCCCTAGGCGATGGGAGAACCGTCGCTCGGCCTTGGTGGCGATGTACAAGGACATTCAGCCTGACATCATCGGCACGCAGGAGGCTTACCTCTCGCAATGGAATTATCTTAAGGATCAGCTGGCTCCTCTGGGCTATGACTGTGTGGGCAAGGTTATGAGCGATTGGAGCGATAATCCGTCTCCAAAGGACACCAACGAGGAGGTCGAGCTTGGACAGGCCGTGGGAATATTCTTCCGCACAGATGCCGTAAGCCTTGTCCGCTGGGGCGTTTTCTCATTGTCCGAGACTCCGGATGAGCCGATAAAGGCTCCCGCTCTCGGCGCTCAGTACAAACGTCAGGCGACATGGGCGGAGTTTGAGCTGAAGGATAACGGACGGAGAATATTCCATCTCAACACTCATCTTGACACGAAGGACAACGATGTCAGATCAGCTGAGATGAAACTGATTATGGAGCGGGTGAAGATGTACAATACCGAGGATCTTCCTGTCCTTCTGACTGCGGATTGGAACGCCGCGGCCAATTCGGTCGTGTTTGACTCCATCAGGGATTCTTACAATCTTGCCAAGGACGCGGCTCAGGACACTCAGGATGAGGCCACGAACAACGGCTATGGCAACAGTGGCTCCTACATTGACCACATTTGGTTCTCAAAGGGCAAAGGCTTGCGAATCCTGACATATCGGGTGGTGAAGGCTCAATACGATCCGGCGATCGAGTATTATTCGGATCACTGGTCGATCTACTCTGATTTTCAGTTTTAGTGATCGGATATATACAGGATTTCCGGGTTGTGGAAGCGATTTCTACAGAAGAGGCGCGAAAAGTCGTATGAAGCTTTCAAGGATCCGGCAGTACCACGGTCGGGCGCTCCATTCCTCAAGGGTCAGCTCGCGGCACTGTCTGGTGTCGTACATGAAGATCTCCTTGTTCATCAGCGCGGTCTGCTCGTCGTAGATGTAGGAGTTGACCTCGTAGTTGATGGCGAAGCTGCGGAAGTCCAGGTTGGCGGACCCGATGCTGGAGAGGTAGTCGTCACAGACGAAGGTCTTGGCATGGATGAACTCGCCCTGGCGCAGGAATATTCTTACGCCTGCCTGCAGCGCCTCCTCGTAGTAGGCTCTGTTGGCCGGGCGCATCAGGATGTTGTCCGCCACCTCCGGCACCATCAGACGCACATCGACCCCGCACAGGGCGGCGGTTTTCAGCGCGTCCATGACAGGCTCTGTCGGAACGAAGTACGGTGTCTGGAGATAGATGTAGCTTTTGGCATGCTGCAGGGCCCACTCGTAGCTCAGCTGGAGGATCGGCTGCGGAAGATCCGGCTCGTCCGGCACGATCTGTACCAGCTTGTCCCTCAGGGTCGGATGGGTGTCGTGGAAGTCGATCACGCCCGCCGCTTCTCCTGCAGGAACGCCTGTGGAGCATTGCTGCCCTGTCGCTGAGCTTGTCGAAGCGACATTGTTCAGGATTAGAGGGTCTTGTGCGGTCACTTCGACAGGCTCAGTGGCCGGGGCGACTTTCTTGGCCATCGGGTAGTAGTCGATCATCGCCTTGTCGATCGTCCCGCCGCCGGTCAGCCATGAGTCAAGGAACGTGTACTGGAGAACCGCCACGGCGTCGCCGGTGATCCTCATGTGGGTATCCCGCCAAAGACGGAAATAATGGTCGTTGATGTTCATCCCGCCAGTGTAGCCGATCTGCCCGTCGATCACGACTATCTTCCTGTGGTTCCTATAGTTGAGCTTGGTAGCCATGTCCAGGACGTGCATCCTCGGATTGGTGAACTTGATGACCTCCACGCCAGCCTTCCTCATCGCGTTGTAGTAGGCCGCGGCGATCGGGAAATTGGCGATGTTCTCGTACAGGAAACGCACCTTGACACCTTCCTTGGCCTTCTGCATCAGCAGTTCCTTGATCGCCTTGCTGCCCTTGTCGTTGCCGAAGTGGAAATACTCGACATGGATCGACTCCTTGGCCGCCAGTATGTCCTCGCGCAGCAGGTCGAACTTCCGCGGGCCGCTCGTGATGATCTCTATGTCGTTGCCCGAGGTCACGGAAGGGTGTCCCTCCGCTCCCATCAGCCTTGCCAAAGGACGAAACTCCTCACGGATTCCGGCCTCGTTGTCATGCCCGAACAGGATCCTGTTGAGTTCCGGGGTGGTCCCGGCCTCGAAGAAGTCCTTGTACCTCTGATGCCGGCGGTTGAAGATCCAGTGGTGCCTGTAGTTGATACCGAACATGAAGTAAAGTATCAGGCCGACCACGGGAAGCACGGCTATGACAAGCAGCCATGCGAATTTCCTTCCGGAGTCCCCGGTGTCCACCAAGATCACTATGAAGACACTGAGGATCAGGAGAAAGTACAGAACTGTAAGAATCCACTGCATGATTATGTCTTTAAACCAACTTGCCTATAAGGGTGGCCGAGGTGCAGGAGACCACTTCCACATCGACATAGTCTCCGGCCTTGTGGCCCCCGCCGGGGAACACGCACATCTTGTTGCTTCCGGAGCGTCCGCAGAGTTCCTCGGGATTCTTCTTGGAAGGCCCCTCCACAAGAACTCTGAACACCTTTCCGATGTCGTTGCGGTTGCTCTTGAGGCTCAGCTCGTTCTGCAGGGCGATGATCTCGTTCAGCCTTCTGGTCTTCACGTCGGGCGGAACATCGTCAGGATAGTGTCTCGCGGCGAGTGTCCCCGGTCTCTCGGAGTAGTAGAACATGTAGGCATAGTCGAAACCGACCTTGCGGAAAAGTTCGAGGGTCTGCCGGTGGTCCTCCTCGGTCTCCGAGCAGAACCCGGCGATCACGTCGGTGGTGATCCCGCAGCCTGGCATTACCTCCCGGATCCTCGCCACCCGGTCAAGGTACCACCCGGAGGTGTAGCGCCTTCTCATCTTCTCCAGAAGCCTGTCGCTGCCTGACTGGACAGGCAGATGAATATGCTCGCAGATGTTAGCGTACTTCGCCATCGTGTCGATCAACTTGTCACTGATGTCCTTTGGGTGGTTCGTGGCGAAACGTACCCTGAGTTCCGGACTGATCCCTGCCACCATCTCAAGCAGATCCGGGAAGTCGCATCCCTGCCCGTCCTCCGGGTTCCAGTTGTAGGAGTCCACGTTCTGCCCGAGCAGTGTCACTTCCTTGTAGCCCTTGCTGAAAACATCCCTCGCCTCGTCCACGATCGTCTTCGGGTCCCTGCTTCTCTCCGCGCCCCTGGTGTAAGGCACCACGCAGTACGAGCAGACATTGTTGCATCCCCTCATGATGGAGATGAACGCCGAGACCCCGTTCCTGTCCGTCCTGACAGGAACGATGTCCGCGTAGGTCTCCTCGTGGGAGAGCATCACGTTGATCTGCGGCTTGTCGGGAGCGATGTCCCTCAGAAGCGCAGGAAGCGTCCTGTAGGAGTCGGGGCCGGCCACCAGATCCACCTTGTGGGTGTCCAGAAGCTTGTCTTTCAGCCTTTCAGCCATGCATCCGACGATGCCGACCACGACACCGCCCCTCTTCTCCTTCTGTTTGTGGAACACCTCGATGCGTCCCCAGATCCTTTGCTCGGCATTGTCCCTGACCGAACATGTGTTCGCCAGGATCACATCCGCCTCGTCCATGGATTCCGTCCTTTCGTAGCCCTCTTTGCCGAGGATCGAGAAAATCACCTCTGAGTCGCCGACATTCATCTGGCAACCATAAGTCTCTATGTAAATCTTTTTGCTCATGTCTGATTCAACTCTCACTTGTAGGCAATTACCTATTGTTTTTACAACCTTATCTCATGTTCGAAGGTGATTGCCCACCCTCATCAATTCACGTTACCCCCTCCCTAAATCCCTCCCCTCGGGGGAGGGACTTGCTTTCACCCTTTCACCGCAAGCGGTGAAGAAAATAGGTTCTCGCAAATGCGAGACTTGAGTTCCTGATTATAACAGTCTTTTGCAAAGATAGATAATTATCCTTGAATAATGGCTTGGTGATGTTCGTCAAATCTGCTGTGGCATGATTTTATGATGGTTCGCAGATTCTGTCAAATCCATTCGGTGATGCTTATTATTTCAAATGGCTTAGATAGGTACACATTTATGGGTTGTCCATCAACAGGCGTGACTGCACATATCAGCTCAAGTAATGTAAAAAGTCGTATCCAACAACCAAACTGGACATACGTGGACATAGAGACCGGAAAAACTCTCTGATTTTCATCCAAGTAAAACTCAAAAGAGCAGCGGCACAGTTCCCGCTGCTCTTTTTCAAAATAATCCTCGCCTGTAGCCCTGAATCAGTGGCTTATTTTTGCGAGTTCCTTGTGAAAGTCCCAAGCCTGGATATGAGTTATTCCATCCTTGCTTGGAAACCTGAACTCATCCATCGTCACGACATATTTAGGATAGTTGTCCTTTATCTGTTCCAATGAATCATACTCCCGTTTCATCGTTTCCGGATTATCCATCTTGTATGACACCTGGACATAGATTCTATTATCCCCCCGGACACCGACAAAATCCACTTCAAGCATTCTGGCTCCAGCAGAGTCTGGAACATTTCCAACATATACGTCATATCCGGCCCGCCTTAAATCAAGATAGACCAGATTCTCCAGTTCATATCCGTACCCATACGCGAACCCCCTGTAGAGATAGTTGTGAAAGGCGAGGTCGTTGATATAATACTTGCAGTTTCCGGATATGGTCTCCTTTCCCTGGATGTTGTATCTCTCTGTTCTATGGACAAGATAGGTGTCTGTCAAATATGTCAGGTATGCGGTAACGGTTTCATAATTGACTGTTTTGCCTTTACCCTTATAGTATTTCACGATGGTGCTCGGAGTGAAAAGTTTGGTTGCATTGTTTACAAGGTACACGAACAGATCGTCAAGAGTATTCACATCGCGTATCTTGTGCCTTTCAACGACATCCCTCAAGAGTACGGTATCCTTAAGGCTGGACACATAATGCCTCCTGATTTCCTGGGCGGACAGATGCAGCATCTCCGGGAGTCCGCTTTCATGCAGGTATTCCTCATAAGACCTCATTCCCGCATCTTTCATGTTCGCCCCAATCCATTCCTCGTATGATAGAGGTAGAATCTCACATTCCACATACCTGCCGGACAATAGAGTCGCCAACTCTCCGGACAGCATTTTTGAATTGGAACCGCTGATGAACACTTCGCATGGGAAAGTAAAATCCTGCGAGATAGAATTGACAACTTTCTCCCATCCTTCCACATTCTGGATTTCATCAATGAATATATAGGTATTTCCTTCGGGTTTCAGATGTTCCCTGTATTCTCTGATGATGTCATCCAAATCCGTATACGACCGGATAAAATCAAAACTTGTATACTCCTTGCTGACATAAAGAAGGTTGTTGTCGGCGACTCCATCGGAAATCAGGTCCATCATTACCTGTCTGAGAATGTAACTCTTTCCGGCACGCCTCTGCCCGGTAAGCACCTTCACCAAGCTGTTGCCGGAGAACGCTTTGATCTTTGACAAATAGAAATCCCTGCGGAATCCACAAGGGACAGCATTCCCGTTCCAAGGGTTATAGCGGGATAAAAGTTCAAGGTGTTCGGTCATATCCAAAAATTTTCTCAAAAATATAAATTGTTTCGGTTATATCCAAAAATTTCCTTTAAAACCAAAAAAGTTTCGGTTATATCCGAAACTTAGGGGGCGTGCTTGAAATTTTCTCCTAAGAGGTACTTCGCCTATGGATTTTTTCCTTTAAGATGCAGTTCGGGGGAAAAGTTTTTCCTCTGACGTGCAGTTGGTTTTTGCCGTTACTTCCTTTTTACTATCTTTGTGGTAATAGTGTTGATAAAATGGAGACAATAAAGAGAAATATTTCGGGCATTCTCATCGCTTTGCTGGCGTGTGCCATCCTGTCCGGATGCTCCGGGCTGTCGAAGGTCAAAGACATAAAAGTGACCTCCTGCGGTCTGGAGTCCTATTCATTGAAAGGCCTCCGCTCGGTTGACGCCGTGCTGGCCGTTGGGATCGACAATCCGACCTTCGCGTTCAAGATTCTGAATGTCAGCGGCACGGTCAAGTACAAGGGCGAGGATTTCGCCACCTACACTGCCGACTCGGTGAGCGTCGACAAGAAATGCATGAAGGTCTATGACGTGCCATGCACGGCGACCTTGGATGACGGAATAAGCTTGAAGAGGCTGATGCTGATCGCGAAGAAGGGCAGTCTTGAAGGGTTCACGACCGACGTGACGGCGACCGTGAGACTGAAGAGCGGCGCGGGGACGACCTTGAGATTCAAGGACGTGGATCTTAACAAAATGACGGAATAGTTATGAATATTTTTGCTCACAAGATACTTGCCATCCTTGCCGCCGCCTGTGCGGCCTTGTGCGTCACGGTTGCCGCCGGCGCCCAGGAAAGACGGGATTCCGTGATCTACCGGCAGAGCGCGGCCATGGACTCCACGTTGGTAGGCAAAGGCATATTCAATCTCCTTTCAGGAGGTGTCGGTAAGGACACGAAAGTTACGGTCCGCCAGTCTCAGCGCATCATTGATGCTTTTGACGCCCACGTCGCGTCCAATTCGTCCAGAACGCAAAGCGGCTTCCGCGTCAGGATATTCAATGACAACAAGCGGACATCGAGGAACGATTCCGAGGTGGCTTTGACCCGTTTCAAGGGCATGTTTCCCGGGGTGGCGGCCTACCGGACCTATTCTAACCCGTTCTTCAGGGTGACGGTCGGGGATTTCCGCACCAAGTCGGAGGCGATGCAGCTTCTGCTGCAGGTCAAGGGGGCTTTCCCGACCGCGTTCATTGTGAAGGAGACAATCGGCTATCCGGTTGTCGATAGGTTTCATTCCTACACAGTCGAGGCTGTGCGGGCAGACAATCAGGAGTAATCTATGCTTAAGCAAGGACTAGAACTCAAACAGGCTCAGAAGCTTTCGCCTCTTCAGATCCAGACCATCAAACTTATTGAGCTGCCGGTCCAGGAACTGGAGCAGAGGGTGAAGGCCGAGCTGGAGGACAATCCTGTGCTTGATGACTCTCCCGCTCCCGAGAAGAATGAGGACAGCGACGAGCCAAAGGACATTTCCATCGACGAGATCGACGAGAATGATCCGATTCCGTCGTACAAGCTCAGGGTCAACAACTACGGGAAGGACGAGCGTCCCCAGTACAACACATTCTCGGTCAAGGAGAGCTTCACGCAGAGCCTTATGGAACAGCTGGGCTATCGCAACCTCTCCAAGCATGACCGTGACGTGGCCGCCTTCATCATCGGCAGTCTGGACAGTGACGGGTACCTCCGCAGGGACATTGACAGCATCGTCGATGACCTGGCTTTCAGGGCGAACATAGAGTCCACGCCCGAGGAGGTGACGGCCATGCTCAAAGTGATACAGGAGTTCGAGCCGGCCGGTGTGGGCGCGAGAGACCTTAGGGAATGCCTTCTCCTCCAGCTCAGGACGCAGAAGCAGACCCGGGTCGTGCAGCTCGCCGAGACCATCCTCACGGACTATTTCCAAGAGTTCTCCAACAGGCATTTCCAGAAGATAATCACCAGACTGGGACTCGACGAGGATGAGATGAAGGCCGTAATGGCGAGGATAGTCAAGCTGAATCCCGCTCCGGGAGGTCAGATTGACGACTCCTACAATGACCAGGCTCAGCAGATTGTCCCTGATTTCGTGCTTGACATTGTGGATGGTGAGCTGAAACTGTCCATGCCAAGGTTCAACATCCCCGAGATTCGTGTCAACCGCAAGTACGCCGAGCTGCTGGCCGACGCGCAGGGCTCTTCCGACAGGCAGAAAAAAGAGGCAGCCACCTTCGTCAAGCAGAAGCTGGATTCCGCAAAATGGTTTGTGGAGGCGTTGAAGCAGCGCTACAACACTCTGGAAAGCACGATGAAGGCTATAGTGGACTACCAGCACGACTATTTCGTCGATGGTGATGAGTCTCATCTGAAGCCGATGGTACTCAAAGACATAGCGGCGAAGACCGGCTTTGACATCTCGACCATCTCCCGGGTTGTCAACAGCAAGTACATTGAGACCCATTTCGGAATATTCCCTTTAAAGTATTTCTTCTCCGAAGGTCTTGAGAACCAGGAGGGTGAGGAGGTCTCCACCAGGGAGCTGAAGAAGGCTCTCCGTGAATGCGTTGATGCCGAGGACAAGCGTAAGCCTCTGACCGATGACCAGTTGGTGGCTGAAATGAACAAACGTGGCTACAAAGTCGCCCGCCGTACCATAGCGAAGTACCGCGACCAGCTGGACATCCCCAAGGCCCGCCTCCGCAAACAGCTCTGACGCTGTCCGCGGGACTTGCCGGAGATTCTCCCTCCTGTAATATTCGATTATGCTGTTCTACAGCTTGGCTCCGTAGGCCAGGTCGCCTGCGTCACCGAGTCCGGGGACGATGTAGGAGTGGCTGGTCAGTTCCTCGTCGACGGCGGCGGTCCAGAGGGTCGTGTTCTCAGGAAGGTGCTTCTGGAGGAACTCGATGGCGTAGATGCTGGCGATAGGGCAGACAAAGTGCGTGTGAGCCGGCTCGCCGCCTTCCTCGACAAGCTTGCGGTAGGCTATCTCGATGGATGAGCCGGTGGCCAGCATGGTGTCGGCGATGATCAGTGTCTTTCCTGTCAGGTCAGGGCAGGTGCAGTACTCCACGTTGATGTGGAACTCGTCGCCCTTGTCGTACTTCCTGAAAGCTGCGATGAACGCGTTCTCGGCGTTGTCGAAAACGTCGAGTACACCTTTGTGGAGAGGCAGACCGGCGCGCAGGATGGTGGAAACCACAATCTTCGCGTCACATGTGCGTACCTTTGCGGTGGCAAGAGGTGTGATGACATCCTTCGGGCTGTAGTCCAGCACTTTGCTTATCTCGTAGGCAAAGATGTGTCCCAACCTCTCAAGGTTGTAGCGGAAGCGGAGGCTGTCTTTCTGAACTGTTTTGTCACGCATCTGCGCAACGATGTTGTTGAGGACCGAATCGGTCTCGCCAAGATTGATGACTTTCATTGGTTTTTCGAAATTGTTTTTCGAAAACCAAAAGTAGGGATTAATTTCTTCATTTCCAAATTTTTCCGCCCCAAGGAGCACCCAAGGAGCCGCCAAAGGGCCATAAGGGAAGCCTTATTCCACTATTGTCACCCTGTCGTCCGCGAAGCTGAAATAGCAGTCATCGCAGATTATTATGTGGTCAAGAAGCGAGATGTCGAAAGTGTTGGCGGCCTTTTTCATGCGCTCGGTCTCGGTCAGGTCGTTGCCGCCGGGTCTGGGATTGCCTGACGGATGGTTGTGGACCATGATCATTCCGCTTGCCCGCTTGTCCAGCGCCATCCTGACCACGAGCCTTGGGTCCACGACAGTGGAAGTCAAGCCGCCCAGGCTGATCATCTCCTTGTGGATGACGTAGTTGGCCCTGTTGAGGAATATTATCCAGAACTCTTCGTGGTCCGCTCCCCTGAGTCTGGGAAGCATCATGCGGAAAACCGTTCCGGGATCCGTCAGCGGCACCTTTTCTATTCCCGGATCCTCCAGACAGCATCGCTTGCCAAGCTCAAACGCAGCCACGATCGAGGCGTAGCGCACGCTTCCTATCCCTCCGATCTCTTTCATCCTCGACGCGTCCATCCCGGCGATCATGGACAGTTTCCCCTCGTTCGCCGCCAGCAGCCTGTTCGCCACTTCAAGGACATTCTCCTTTTGCGTCCCCGACCCGATAAGGATGGCGAGCAGCTCGGCGTTGCTCATCGCGTCAGCCCCTTTGGAGAGCATTTTTTCCCGTGGCCTCTCTTCCACGCACAAGTCTTTCATCTTCATAGTCTAAAATCTTTTCCGCAGGCGTTTATGAATATTCCGGCTCCTCGGAGCCGCAGCATCCCTCGCGCCTACTGTGTCCGGTGCGCAAGATAGGCATATAAAACAGAAAAAAAGTTAAGAAACATAAACGTCTCCTAACTTTTTTCTGTTTTTTATAAAGAATTCCGTTATTTCCTTTCCAGAACCTTTTTGGCGGCCTCGACGATGTGGGCGGCGTCCATGCCGTAGGCGGCGAGAAGCTCGGACGGTGTGCCGCTCTGGCCGAACTCATCCTTGCCGTTGACATATTCAATCGGCTTTGGTGAGGTGGCGGCAAGCACTCCGGCGATCAGCTCTCCGAGTCCGCCGGCCATGTTGTGCTCCTCGGCGACGACAACGGCACCGGTCTTGATTGCCGATGCAAGAACGGCCTTGGTGTCGAGAGGCTTGATGGTGGCGATGTCGATGATCTCGGCGCAGATGCCCTCGGCCTCAAGGGCTTCGGCTGCCTGAAGAGCCTCCCAGACCATGTGTCCGGTGGCGAAGATGGAAACGTCCTTGCCCTCGTTCAGCACGTAGGCCTTGCCGATCTCAAACGGCTCGTCCGGCATGAAGTCGGCCACCTTCGGTCTTCCGAAACGCAGGTAGACAGGCCCGTCGTACTTTGCCGCCGCGATCGTGGCGTTCTTCGTCTGGGTCCAGTCGCAAGGGTTGATCACAACCATGTCAGGAAGCACACGCATCAGCGCGATGTCCTCCATCGTCTGGTGTGTCGCGCCGTCCTCGCCGAGGGTGACACCGGCGTGGGATGAGGCGATCTTCACATTGGTCTTGCCGTAGCAGACCTCCATCCTGATCTGGTCGTAGACGCGTCCGGTGACGAACTCCGCGAAGGATCCGGCGAACGGAACCTTTCCGGTGAGAGCCATGCCTGAGGCCACGCCGATCATGTTGGCTTCAGCGATTCCGCACTCGTAGTACCTCTGAGGGAACTCCGCGGCGAAAGCATCCATCTTGAGTGAACCCTTAAGGTCGGCTGTCAATGCCACAACTCTTGAGTCAGCTTTTCCTGCCTCAAGAAGACCGGCTCCGAATCCGCTGCGGGTGTCTTTCTTTCCTCTGTCTGTATATTTTTTCATGATGTTCCTGAATTAAAAGTCTCCCAATGTTTCCTCAAGCTGGCTCAAGGCGATGCCGCACTGCTCCTCGGAAGGAACGCTGCCGTGCCATTTGTGCGTGCCGGCCATGAAGTCAACTCCATGTCCCATCTCTGTCTTGAACAGTATCATCTTCGGCTTTCCGTTGCCTTCGCTGGCCTTTGCCTGCGCGAACGCTTCGAGGATCTTGTCCATGTCGTGTCCGTCGGCGACGAAAACATCCCATCCGAAGGCCTTCCACTTGGTCTCAAGGTCACCGAGACCGGCGACATCCTCGGTCGTTCCGTCGATCTGCTGGCGGTTCCAGTCGGTCATCGCGATCACGTTGTCCACCTTGTGGTGAGCCGCGAACAAGGCGGCCTCCCAGATCTGGCCTTCCTCGGTCTCGCCGTCTCCGCAGAGAACGTAGACACGGTGAGGGTCATTGTCGGCCTTCTTCGCGAGAGCCGCTCCGATCGCCACGGAAAGTCCCTGTCCGAGGGAACCGGCGGCCTGGAACACTCCCGGCAGGCCCTTTCTTACGGAAGGGTGTCCCTGGAGCCTGGTCCCGAACTTGCGGAACGACTCCAGCTCGGCGATAGGGAAGTACCCGGCTCTTGCCAGGATTGAATAGTACATCGGCGTAAGGTGTCCGGCGGAGAGGATGAACATGTCCTGATCCTTTCCCTCGCGGGTCCAAGTCGCCGGGTTCTGATCCATCACGTTGAAGTACAGGGCTGTCATGAAGTCAGCGCTGCTCATGGATCCGCCCGGATGTCCGGATTTGGCCTTGACGACCATCCTGATGATGTCTCTTCTTACTTGAGAGGCCATCTTCTTCAGATCTTCTGTTGACTGCATTTTATTTGTATTTGAAATTCGTTAAAATATTCCGAGGGCAAAGATAATCCTTTTTATGTCAGAAATTTGATATTTCGAATTTGATTTATGCTATTTCTTGATTCACCTGCAAAGTTAGTACTTTTTTATGTCAGGAAGAAGTCCTAACTTTGTCTTGGTAAGCGTTAAAAAAGTTATTTTTTAAGGATTGCCTGACAAGATGTCGTTCCGGCGATGTGCGCTGTGAACAACCTCCGACAAAGATAATTGATAATCATTTATATTTAATGGCACACGTAGTAATCATGCCCAAACAAGGGCAGTCTGTAGAAAGTTGTATTGTCACGGAGTTCAAGAAAAAGGTCGGAGACAAGGTCGCCGTCGGTGATGTTCTTTTCAGCTATGAGACTGACAAGGCTTCATTCGACGAGGATGCGAAAGTCGCCGGCACCGTTCTCGCCTGCTTCTTCAATGATAATGACGAGATCCCTTGCCTGACCAATGTCATGGTCATCGGCGAGCCGGGTGAGTCATTCTCTGAATATGCCCCTTCGGGATCCGCTCCCGCTGCGGCGCAGGCCACCGAGGCCGCGGCTCCGGCGCCTTCTGCCGCCGAGCCTGCCGCACCTGCCGCCGGGTCTGCTGAAGTTCCTGCCGCCGCCGCTCCGACCGCTGGAGCGCCTGTTTCCCCAAGAGCTCGCAGGCTTGCCGCCGAGAAAGGCGTTGACACCGCCCAGGTGGCCGGCTCCGGCCCTCACGGACGCATCATCGAGCGTGATGTGGTCGCCGCCGAAGGCGCGCCTAAGTCCGGACTTGCCAAGGCCATGATGGCCGCCGGAGGTCTTCAGGCGCCGGCAGCCGGCACCGGCATCGGAGGCATGGTCAAGGGTTCCGATCTCAAGACATGGAAGCCGAGCCACACGGAGAATCTTGCCGGAGAAGGCGAGGAGTTCACTGTAGAGAAGATGTCCAACATGCGCAAGCTTATCGCTAAGTCGATGTACAACTCTCTCCAGAACACCGCCCAGCTCACACACATGCTCGGCGCTGACGCCCGCCGCATCCAGGCTCTCCGCAAGAAGGCCAAGAAGGCCCTTGAGGAAGGAAAGATCGACGTGAACATCACGATCAATGATTTCGTCTGCTACGCTGTGATCAAGGCCCTCAAGAAATTCCCTAAGGTCAACTCCCATTGTCTGGGCGATGCCATGAGGTTGTTCAATGTCGTCAATCTCGGCTGCGCTGTAGACACTGAGAGGGGGTTGATGGTTCCTTGCGTGAAACGCGCCGAGGATCTTAACATCGTGGGCCTGAGCAAGGCTCTCAAGAGGGTTGCCGAGGACTGCAAGAAGGGGTCGATCAACCCTGACCTGCTCTCCGCCGAGGGCGCGTCCTTCACGGTCTCCAACCTCGGAGGCTTCGGCGTGGAGTGGTTCACTCCTGTCATCAACGTGCCTCAGAGCGCCATCCTCGGTGTCGGCACGATTGTCCCTCGTCCGAAGGATCTGGGAGCCGGAGTCTATGCGTTTGTCCCTTATCTCGGCCTGTCCCTGACCTACGACCACAGGGCGCTTGACGGCGGCGAGGCAACCCGTTTCCTCAAGCAGGTGGCCGTCGAGATCGAGAATCTGGAAGTTGAATTTTAACATTTAGTAATATGTTCGATTTAGCAGTTATCGGCGGTGGCCCTGGTGGCTACGTGGCCGCGGAAAGAGCCGGAGCGGCAGGTCTAAAGGTTGTACTTTTCGAGAGGAAATCCCTCGGAGGAGTCTGCCTCAACGAGGGCTGTATCCCAACTAAGACGCTTCTGTACAGCGCCAAAGTCTATAACTACGCCCTTACGGGAGACCATTACGGAGTCTATGTCAAGGAACCATCCTTCGACTATTCCAAGATCGTCGCCCGCAAGAACAAGGTCGTGAAGAAACTTGTCGGCGGAGTGAAGCTGGCGATGAAGTCCAACAATGTCGAGGTTGTCACAGCCGAGGCCATGATCCAGGGCCGTGACGCGGAAGGCATCAGGATCACCGCGGCAGACCAGGCCTACGTCGCGAGGAACATCCTCGTCTGCACCGGTTCAGAGGCTGCCGTGCCTCCGTTCCCGGGCCTCAAGGAGGCCGGCGACGTGATCGTCACCAACCGTGAGATCCTCGCCCTGGAAGAGCGTCCGCGGGAGCTCGTTGTCATCGGCGGAGGTGTCATCGGAATGGAGTTCGCTGCCTTCTTCAGCACACTCGGCACGAAAGTGACTGTTGTCGAGATGCTTCCGAAGATCCTCGGACCGCTTGACGATGAGATCAGCTCTATGCTTCAGAAGATCTACGCCAAACGCGGCGTGAACTTCTGCCTCAAGTGCAAGGTCACGGGCATCGAGGGCAACACTGTTGTCTATGAGGATCCTGAGGGCGTCACGCAGAGGGTCAGCGGGGACAAGATCCTCGTCTCTGTGGGCCGCCGCGCCAATGTCAGCGGATTCGGTCTTGAGAACCTCGGCGTCGAGATGCTTCTCAACAGGGGCGGAAAGCCTTGCGGGATCAAGGTGGACAGCAGGATGCGCACGAATGTCCCTGGTGTCTACGCCGCCGGCGACGTGACCGGATTCTCCATGCTTGCCCACACGGCCAGCAGAGAGGGCGAGGTCGCCGTCAACAACATCCTGGGCAAGGAAGACCACATGCGCTACGACGCCATCCCTGGAATCGTCTACACCAACCCTGAGGTGGCCGGAGTCGGCCTCACCGAAGAGCAGGCCGCGGCTTCCGGGAAGGAATATTCAGTCGTCAAGCTCCCTATGGCCTATGCCGGCCGCTTCGTCGCCGAGAACGAGGGCGGCGAGGGAATATGCAAGATCATCGTCGGCAAGAAGTACCACGAGGTGCTGGGCGTGCACATGCTCGGCAATCCTTGCTCCGAGATCATCCACAGCGCCTGCATCGCCATCGAGTCGGAGATGACCCTTGAGCAGCTCAAGGAGGTTGTCTTCCCTCATCCGACAGTTTCCGAGATCATCAAGGAGACAGCGTTCGCATTCAAGTAATAACAGATTTAAGAATATAGTAATATGCCAAAAGCGCTTTACATCGATCCGAACGAGACCTTGCGTCCGAAGGATCACGAACTCAAGCTTCCGGTGATTCCTGTGATGAAGTACAACAAGACCGTCAAGGAAGAGCTTAAGGAAGGTAATTTCACAAAAGAGGATCTCCTCCGCATCTACCGCGACATGTCCTACATCCGTGAGTTCGAGACCATGCTCAATCTGGTCAAGACCACCGGTGGCTACAACGGAGTCGCTTACAATAACCCGGGTCCGGCCCATCTTTCAGCCGGCCAGGAGGCCGCCGCTGTCGGTATGGCCTACTGCCTCGACACCGATGACTTCATCTTTGGTTCGCACCGTTCCCACGGTGAGATCCTCGCGAAGGGTCTCCGTTCTATCCAGATCCTTCCTGAGGCCGAGCTGAAGAAGGTCATGGAGGAGTTCTGGGGCGGCTCAACGCTTAACGTGGCCAGGAAGGCTTACGACGGGGCCGACACCAAGGAACTCGGTATCCGTTTCCTCCTCTACGGAGCGATGGCCGAGATCTTCGCCCGCACGACCGGTTTCAACAAGGGTCTGGGCGGATCAATGCACACATTCTTCACACCTTTCGGAATCTATCCTAACAACGCCATCGTCGGCGGTTCCGGATCGATCGCCGTGGGCGCGGCCCTTTACAAGAAGGTCAACCGCAAGAAGGGCATCGTCGTAGCCAACCTCGGTGACGGCGCAATGGCCCGCGGACCTGTCCTTGAGGGTATGACATTCGCCTCGATGGATCAGTTCAACACCCTCTGGGAAGGCGACATGAAGGGCGGGCTGCCAGTCCTGTTCAACGTGATGGACAACCAGTACGCTATGGGTGGACAGACCAGGGGCGAGACCATGGGCTATGTGTTCCCTGCCCGCCTGGGAGCCGGCTTCAAGGCCGACGCCATGGATGCCGAAAGAGTTGACGGCTACGATCCGCTCGCGGTCATCGACGCTTTCAACCGCAAGAAAGCCTATCTTCTTGAGAAGAAGGGTCCAGCGCTTCTGGACGTTGTCACCTACCGTTACAGCGGCCACTCGCCAAGCGACCAGTCATCCTATCGTACGAAGGAGGAGATCGAGGCCTGGGAGAAGGAGGATTGCATCGTAGCCTTCGGCGAAAGGCTGAAGGAGGCCGGAGTTGCCGATCAGGCTGCTCTCGACGCGATCCGCAACGAGGTGAACGCCAACATATTCGAATGCTATAAACTGGCCATCGATCCTGAGCTTTCTCCGAGAATGGATCTCGTGAAGGACAGCGAGCTTCTTGGTGACATGATGTTCTCCAACCAGAGCGTTGACTCCCTGAGCGATGCCAAGCCGGACGTGAACATGCCTCTTGAGGAGAATCCGAGAGTGAAGCAGATCGCCGGCAAGTCAAGGTTCTATCTCGACAAGGACGGCAAGCCGGCCAGCAAGATGAAGACTTTCAACATCAGGGACGGTATCTTCGAGGCTGTCGTTGACCGCTTCTACAAGGATGCCTCCTTGATCGCCTACGGTGAGGAGAACCGTGAGTGGGGCGGCGCGTTCGCTGTCTACAGAGGATTGACCGAGGCTCTGCCTTACCATCGTCTGTTCAACTCTCCGATCGCCGAGGCCGCCATCATCGGAACAGCCATCGGCTACGCTATGTGCGGAGGTCGTGTGATTCCGGAGATCATGTACTGCGACTTCCTCGGCTGCTGCGGCGACGAGATATTCAATCAGCTTCCTAAATGGCAGGCCATGTCAGGCAACATCCTGAAGATGCCGGTTGTTGTCCGTGTGTCCGTCGGCTCCAAGTACGGCGCCCAGCACTCACAGGACTGGACATCTCTTTGCTGCCATATTCCTGGACTCAAGGTCTGCTTCCCTGTCACTCCGTATGACGCGAAGGGCTTGATGAACGCCGCCCTTCAGGGGACTGATCCTGTCATATTCTTTGAAAGTCAGAGAATCTACGACAAGGGTGAGATGTTCCACGAAGGTGGTGTGCCGGAGGGCTACTATGAGATTCCGTTCGGCGAGCCTGATGTCAAGAGGGTCGGCAAGGATGTCACTTTCCTGACCATTGGAGCCACTCTGTACCGCGCTCTTGAGGCAGCCGACATTCTGAAGGAGAAGTATGGAATGGAGGCCGAGGTCATCGACGCGCGCTCTCTCGTGCCGTTCAACTACGAGAAGGTGCTTGAGTCCGTCAGGAAGACCGGCCGTATCATCATCGCCGGCGACGCCTGCGCCCGCGGCTCCTACCTCAATGACATCGCCGCCAACATCACCGAGATGGCCTTCGACGACCTCGACGCCGCTCCTGTGGTGCTTGGCTCACGTAACTGGATCACCCCGTGCCACGAGCTTGAGGAGGCGTTCTTCCCTCAACCGTCCTGGTTCCTGGATGCCATCAACGAGAAGATCGTCCCTCTTAAGGACTATGTCCCGGTGAGCAACCAGACTGTGGCCGAGCAGATCATCCACGCCAGAAAAGGCATCTAACACGTTTGACCATGCTTACAAAAGCCGTTCGTCTATATGGTAAGGAAGACCTTCGTCTCGAAGAGTTCGAACTCCCCGTGATGAAGGATGATGAGATCCTCGCGAAGGTTGTCAGCGACAGCCTCTGCATGTCTTCCTACAAGTCCTCCCATCAGGCCTCCGACCACAAGAGGGTGCCGGATGACATCGCCGAGAATCCTACGATCATCGGCCACGAGTTCGCCGGAGAGATCGTCGAGGTCGGCTCCAGGTGGAAGGATCAGTTCAAGCCGGGTGACAAGTTCTCCATCCAGCCTGCCCTTAACTATGAGGGCGGTCCTGTCGGAGCCCTTTCCGCCCCTGGCTATTCCTACAGATTCATCGGTGGCGACGCCACCTACATCATCATCCCTTCCGAGGTGATGGAGATGGGGTGTCTGCTCCCTTACAAGGGTCCGGGCTTCTATCCCGCTTCCCTTAGCGAGCCTCTGTCCTGCGTGATCGGCACCATGCATGCCTGCTACCACACCCATCAGGGTTCCTATGTCCATCAGATGGACATCAAGGACGGTGGCAAGATGGCGCTTCTCGCGGGTGTCGGCCCGATGGGACTCGCGATGATCAACTACGTCCTCCGCCGCGAGGACAGAAGACCGTCCCTTTTCGTTGTGACCGACATCGACCAGGCCCGTCTTGACCGTGCCGCCACTCTCTACACCAAGGAGTTCGCCGCATCAAAGGGCATCGAGCTTCACTATGTGAACACCGGCGCTGTCGAGAATCCTGTGGAGACATTGAGGGAGCTTTCCGGCGGCACCGGCTACGATGAGGTTGTAGTGATGGCTCCTGTTCCATCTGTCGTGGAGCAGGGCGACGACATCCTCGGTCATGACGGATGCCTCAACTTCTTCTCCGGCCCGGGTCGCTCTGACTTCAAGGCTCCTTTCAACTTCTACAACGTCCACTACGCCTCCACCCACGTGGTAGGCACCAGCGGCGGCAACACTGATGACATGAAAGAGGCTCTTCAGATGATGGGCGAAGGCCTTGACCCTGCCGGTTTGGTGACCCACATCGGCGGTCTGAACGTAGTCCCTGAGACCACGCTCAACCTTCCTTCGATCAAAGGTGGCAAGAAGTTGATCTACACCCACGTGGAGATGCCGCTGACCGCCATCGCCGATTTCGAGGAGAAAGGCAGGGCCAACCCTGTCTATGCCGAGCTCGACCGTCTCTGCAAGGCTCACAACGGACTATGGAACATTGAGGCTGAGGAATATCTCCTCTCCCACGCCTCCGAACTGAGCAAGTAGTACTCACCTTAGTGTGAGACCCGAAAAGGATTTTCCCTATCCGAATTTTTCACGTTACAAAAATTCGGATAGGGAAAATCCTTTTCGGGCTGCAGCTAAGATCTGCCCTCATCTTTTCGGGTTTCATTGTCGAAACAATCTCTATACCATGCTGCCAAGCCCGAAAATATTCTTATATTTGTAGCATCCGCTCCATTTTGCCCGCCCACAGGCAGAATCGGAAGGGAAGTGGCTGACTTATCATAATTTTGACATTAAATACAAACAGTTTTATGAAGCACATCAAACTACTTGCGGTCATCGCCGCGATGACCATCTGCGGGACAATTTCCGCACAGCAGACTTTCTTCAAGGTGTCCTATTCAAATGCCGCGATCGAGATGAAATCGGGCAGATTGCCTGTCACGGAAAACATGAACGGCCTCTCCATAGGTGTCTCGCAGGCGAGACCGCTCCCCGGCGAGTTGCCTTTCTTCTATGAATATGGTGTGGATGCGATGGCGGTGTTCGGCGACCATAATTCCACACTCGTCTCCGCGATTGTTCCGGTCAGTTTGATGTACCAGCTCGACCTCGGGCAGATCCAGCTTCTCCCGTTCGCCGGCCTCAACCTGACAGCGCACATCCTGGGTCAAAGCAAGTACGAGGGCGTCACCGGCGACTGGTTCAAGTCAGACAACGGCAAGTCCGCCGCCAACCGCTTCCAGCTCTGCGCCCAGTTAGGCGTCAAGGCCGTCTACAACAGGTACTTCCTGGGATTCGCCTACCACCCGTCCCTGACCAACCTCGCCGACCGCACCAGCCTCAATCTCATCAACGTCTCGTTCGGCTTCATGTTCTAAGTAACCTTCAAAAAATAACCTGCCTCATCTTAAGGAATCTTTTCGGTCTATATCTGTTTTCTCATCAGTCATGTGCCACCGGCACACTCCTTCTTCGAAAATAGATCTATCCTCGAAAATCTTCTCCTAATCTGAGGCAGGTTATTTTTTCACGTTACTAAGCAGTACCGGCAATCCGCTTACGGTACGCAAAAGAGGGTGGCTGTCAGTCTTTCGACTTTAGTCACCCTCTCTTTGTCATGTTCATTCTGTATGAGCGAGTGGCTGACAAGTTGTTCGTCGAGCGTGACGTTTGAAAGGAAAACTTGGGTTGGCCTGGGGTGGCGTGTTAGAGGTACGTGAGTAATTATGAGTTTTTGCGAATCGCTTTCAGAGTAATGTGCCACAGAACAGTGTGGAATGACGATAAGCCTGAAAAAGTCGTGCGATCGAGGACGAGATATTCATGACAAAGTGGCCTGTGGAAGGTTCTGTGCACGATCGCCCTGAAGGTGTTTTGCAAAATGGGAGGGAAAACTCAGGATTGGCAATGGCTATATTGGGAGCAGACCTGGGGTGTGCAATCCCTATAGGTAGGGGCATTGAAAGCTATGCATTGACCTTCCAGTGTCCGCCTTTGTCGGGGCCGATGCGGTGGAGGATGCCGGAGGCCTTCAGGTTGGCGAGATGTTCCTGACTTTGGCAATGATTCACCCTACTTGTTTACACCTATGTACGAAGCTTCTTTCAAAGGCACGAAAAGGTGATGCGATTCACCCTGAAAAATCCGCTCTCTTTACAATATATTGATTATCAGAACGTAAGAAAAACGGAATTTTTAGGCTGTCAAAGTCAGGAAGTCGTGCGATCGGTGGCGAGATATTCATGACAAAGTTGCCTGTGGGCGGTTCTGTGCACGATCGCCCTGAAGGTGTTTTGCAAAATGGTAAGGAAAACTCAGGATTGGCCGGGGGTAGCGTGTTAGAGGTACGTGAGGAATATTGTTTTTTACGAATCGCTTTCAGAGTAATGTGCCACAGAACAGTGTAGAATGACGATAAACCTGAAAAAGTCGTGCGATCGGGGGCGAGATATTCATGACAAAGTGGCCTGTGGACGGTTCTGTGGCCTATCGCCCTGAATGTGTTTTGCAAAATGAGAGGGAAAACTCAGGATTGGCAACGGCTATATTGGGAGCAGGCCTGGGGTGTGCGATCCCTATAGCTCGGGGCATTGAAAGCTACGCATTGACCTTCCAGTGTCCGCCTTTGTCGGGGCCGATGCGGTAGAGGAGGCCGGAGGCCTTCAGGTTGGCGAGATGCGATGCCGTGCGTTTTTATCGCATTATAAATCATCAATAGTAATCGTTCTGAGCAGATCCTTTGTCAGTTTCGGGACGGTTGAGAGTCTGTTTGCTTGATTTTGCAGTGTTCGCTCAAATAGGTTGCGGACATACCGGGCATTGCCGAAATTCCTGTCTTTGTTGGCGACTGCGTGTTCAACGATGTGTCTCAATTTCTCAAAGGCATCATCATTGATTTGATAATCATAATCTTTTAGGTTTTTCTGATAGATTTGCAACAACTCATCGGCTCTGTAATCCTGAAACTCAATGTACCTTGTAAAGCGGGACTGTAACCCGGGATTGGAATTAATGAAGGCAGCCATTTCATTTGTATATCCAGCAAGGATGACCACAAGCCTTTCCCTATCATCTTCCATTCGCTTCAGCAAAGTGGCTACCGCTTCTTTCCCAAAATCTACTCCGCTTTCCGATATTAATGAATATGCCTCATCGATAAATAGCACTCCATCCAAAGCGCTGTCAATTATCTGGTTGGTCTTAACGGCGGTCTGTCCGACATATTCGGCTACAAGGCCGGATCTGTCGGTCTCCACAAGATGTCCTTTTTTGAGTATTCCAAGATCCTTGTATATTCCGGCAAGGATTCTTGCCACAGTGGTTTTGCCAGTTCCGGGATTCCCAGTGAAAACACAATGGTATGACACATCCGAAGTTTTCAGCCCTCTTTCCGCTCTTTCGTTCTGGATCACCACAAAATTCGCTAATGTCCTGACCTCGCTTTTAACTGATTCCAGTCCAATCAGTGAAGCCAGTTTTGCTATGTTGGTATTGTCAGTCTGGCTGTTGTCTGGTTCAGTATAAGAATAAGCTGTGGGTCTATCCATGGTTTTGGACATTGCACCAAGACTCTTGCCTCCAGATTCGTATTCTCTGAATATTTCCTCCAATTTATCTTCGTCTTCAACCAGTATATCTCTTGACATATCTTCATTGAAGACTCCGACAATTCCCATCTCTTCCAGTGCTTCCATACATTTCCTTGATTCAGCATACCCCATCCCGAATCTTTGCCGTATATCGGTTACTGAGCATTCGTGCTGATCGATCATAAACTTTGCCACAGCCTTAAGTGTGTCCAGAACATTGTTGCACTCGGTTTCAGAATGCTCGTCAAGCTTAGACACAACGTTGCCGCTTGTCAGATCATCAGTGATTTCCTTATTGAATATATTCGCAAGCCACTTTGCTTCTTTGTCGGTCACAGTGCCATCAGCTTTTGCGATGATTGAAGAGTACCGGTACAGCAGTGTTAAATATTTTGATTTGTAGTTTCCGTACCTTTCAAAGATCTGAGCCCCATAAAATGGGTCATTCAAGGATGCGCCAACCTCGCTGAACTGACGGTATATTCCCTTTATCGAATTGGCCATTAATCCGATGTGATGTTCGTCAGAATATTTCCAATATTGAAGATCCGCTTTGGGGTTGACAATCTTGGTGACTGTTAAGAACAAAGGAAGCCCTTCCTTGGATGTGGGATTGAAAGGATGCCCGAGGGAGAGGAGGCATTTTTTCAAATCCATCATAATTGAGGCTTTAAGTTTCAGGTCGGTGTCAGAGTCATCGCCCCCAATGTGGACATGTTCTTTCAAAAACAGCATAAAGTCGTCATTCGCTTTAAGGGATAGATAGAATGCGGAAATGTCTTGGGCTATGCCAAGCGACAACTCAAAATATGTGTCCATATCTTCTTCGTTTTCTCGTTTTATTTCTGGTTGTGAAGAGTTTTGCTCTTGTATACGATGATGGCTGCGATAACAATGAGCGGCACGCCTATGAAAAACTCCAATGTCATATCCTCCACTCCATAGAACATAAGAAATGCTCCGGTCAAGCTTAGTATTATACTCGTCCATGCGGATGCAGGGGTAACAGTAACTCCCGTTTCCGAAAATCTTTCTCTACCAGATAGCCACGACATAACCAATAGCAAATTCTTAAAGCCCAGATAGGTGACGTAATCTCAGCACTAAGGCCTGTTAAGACAAATATATACATAAGTACCGAATGACCAATCGTTATAATTGTGTTTCTGACCCCGAGTTACTCATCCGAAGAGGCAATCCATAGTGAGGTCGTTCTGGACAAGGTTGCGATACTTGTTGTGGGAGACACCAAATGTGGTTATGAGTGCGAGGTGCAGTGCCTTGCGTGTTCCGGACACGGTTCTGAACACAGACAGTTTTGACTCAAGTGCCTTGGCGTAGGATGCGTCAATCACAAAAATGTCTTTTGAATATTTCATTTCGCAGACAGTTACGACATTGTCGCCTCTGTCAATCAGAAGGTCAATCTGCGCTCCAGCGTGCGTTTCCGTCTGCGATGCTCTCCAGGAAGCCACGTTAGATAGGATCCCGGATATTCCCAGTTCCTTTTTGATTTGTGGAATATGCTGGAGGCAAACCCTTTCGAACGCTAGTCCCGCCCAAGTGTTGTGCTCGCTTGTCAGGTAAGTGTGGGACCAATAGTTCTCATCTGCAAACCTATCCTTGAGAATGCAATGGTAGTAGAACAGCGTATAATTGTCTATCAATTGATAGATTGCATCTTTCTCTTTCTTCCCGAAGGATGTATAGTGTCTGATAAAACCACATTCCTCAAGATCTTCCAGAATAGCCTTGAATGTGCCACCGTCTTCGATTCCCGTCTTGGCCAGAATTTCCTGACGGCTCAGACCTGCTTTCTTTCCGTTCAAGGCCTCAATTACTTTGATGAATTTCTCCGGTCTGTTGAACAGAACCTGGTACAGCGCTCCAAATTCATCCCTCAACTTGGCGTTTTCGGAAAAGAACAGCTCATCTACATTCTGAGCTACACTCAAACCTCGCCTTAGGAAACTCCAATAATAAGGTATTCCACCAAGGATCATATACATCTCCAACACATCCTTGCGAACCATTGAAAGTCCGGCCGCGGAAGCATATTGCTCACATTCCGACAATGTGAAAGGTGCGACCTTTATCTTCTCGGTAATTCTACCCCGAAGCCCATCCTTGTTCTTCAGAAGCTTTTTCGTTATCCAAGAAGTGGCGCTTCCGCACACAATCAACACGATGTCTTTCTGCGGCCTTGCCGTGGCCCATCCATTCCAAAAATGCTCCAAGGCACTGACCATTTTAGATTTGGGAGTGTCCATCCACGGAAGCTCATCAATGAATATCACCTTTTTGCCGGCAGGTGCGGAATCAATCAACTGTTTAAGCTTATCAAATGCCTCGAACCAGGTCTTTGGGACGGGACACTGGCTTAATCCGGCATTCCTGAGGGAATCCCTGAAAGCTACAAGCTGATTCCTCAGATCACCCTTTGCGACCCCCGTATGCTGGAATGTGAACTGATAGTTGAATGCCTCGCGGATCAGATAGGTTTTGCCGACACGCCGTCTGCCATAGACAGCGCAAAACTGAGAATCCTTCTTTTCCAGTAGTCCCCAAAGGGTTCCGCATTCTTTCTTACGTCCGATAATCATAATAGTCAAAAATAGAGTTTCCGCTGCAAATATAACAAAAATACGCCTATAATCAGCGGAATCTTATGAATTTTATAGACATTCCGCTAGATATAGGGCGTTATTTGTTTTGATAGGTGCTGGTGTTGTTATTACCTTTGGGTAAGTTAGTCCATAGAATAAGGCTATGGAATGGAAAACGTCGGGCGCTTTATCCGTTGACCTCCCAGTGGCCGCCTTTGTCGGGACCGATGCGGCGGAGGAGGCCGGCGGCTTTCAGGTTGGCGAGATGTTTCTCGACGGCTTTCGGAGATATTCCGATTCTTCGGGCCAGAGAGGCGGCGCTGAGAGAACCGTCCTTTGACAGCATATTCAGGATTATCTCCCTACTTTTCGGTTTTTTTCCATCGCGGGCGGAATAAACCGGACTTTCCTCTTCGAGCAGACCTGTTGATTGCAGATAGTTGTCAATGTCTCGGCGGAGGACCTTTGCCGTAGTGCGGAACATAAACTCTCTGAATATGTTCAAGTCTTCGCTTTCCCGGGCAGCGATGAGCGATTTGATGTAATCCTCTTTGTCTTCCTTTAATATGATCGAAGGGATAAGGCCAAACTCGAATTGGAGTTGATTCATCAGCAGGCGGGCCATCCTGCCGTTTCCGTCTGCCCAAGGATGGATGGTGACCAAGTTGAAATGAACATCGAAACTTATTGAATATAACTGGTTGATATCTTTGCTTTTGACACCTCGTCTCGCTTCGTTGGTCCGCTCGCAAAACTCGGCCAGTCTTGCGGGAACCTTACTGTAATTCATATAGGATTTGCCTCCGAATCCCGCGGTGACATTCAGCAGCCGCAACTGGCCTTTCGCCGAGGAAAACTCTCCTAACGCGGTTTTGTAATCTTTCCCGGTGTTCTTCATTACCAAGGAGGAGAGCTCCATAAGCATGTCCGTCGTTATCGGTGTATGAGCCCTTGCATATTCAATAGACCTCTCATAGGCTGCCTTGAGGTCAAGGTTCATATTCTGTTCTTCAATACTTTTCCCTTTGATGCTGATCCCTTGGTCGAACATGATCTGGTTCTCGACCTCCGTGATTGTCGAACCCTCCATCGCCGTGGAATGCGTGATGAGGGAGTACAGATAGAACTTGTCGTAATCTATCTGTTGGTCGATGCCCAGTCGCCGATATTCATTGATGATGTTTTCAAGATCTGCCTCCATTTTCTCCCTACTTTTCTGCAAATATAGAAATTTTCTCCCTACTTTTATAATTTTCTCCCTACTTTTGCGTTTGGTACCAATGTGCTGAGGGCTGGTGTTGTGGATGATAAGTGTTTGATTATTTGAAAGATATAGATGCGTCCTCCTGCCTGTTGTGAGTGGAAGGAAGTGTATATATCTGATGGATAATCAGAGTTTTGCCCTCCATGAGTGTATTATATAGGGCTGCCTTTGTCGGGGCCGATGCGGCGGAGCAAGCCAATGGGGCCTGCTTCACGTCTCGGATATGATCCTTTGCAGTAAGGTTTCTGCGGGTATGGCCATTTGGGAGAATGCGAAGAGTTTTTTGCCTAAATCCTTTAATGAGGCTCCGATGTGGTACACGACATCATCTATGATCAGAAAACGGTCGTGCACCTTGCTGCAAATGTGGACATCTATCGGTGGGTATTGGGCGTTGTGACGCTGAATGTCCAATTGCAGTTGGTTGGAGATATGCCCCGTATGAATTGTTGCCATTATGCTTGTCTGCCTTTTGTCCAAAAGGATTAGCACGGATTCATCCACATAGTTATCTATCAAGATTATGCTTTCGTGTGCGGATCTGATCAAGTCAGACACAAAAGCGTAGGCATCGAATATCTGTCCGTCAAAGAAGATTCCTTCGATTGGTGGCAGGGATGTCCGGACAAAGAAGTCTATTTTTTGATCTATCTGATCCAAACGCTGCTCGTGCCGCATCAATTTGTTGTCAAAGCGTGTTTCGATGTCGCTCAGGCGTTGGTTGATGGAATGACCTCTCAATAGATATTCCTTTAATACTTGGTTCGCCCACCTTCTGAATAGTGTGGCATTTTTGCTGTTAACCCTATATCCGACAGAAAGGATGGCATCAAGGTTATAATACCTGGTTGTATAACGTTGCCGGCCATCATTGGCCATATGTTCCAAAATGGAACACGTGCTCCCCCTTTCCAATTCTCCACTTTTGTAAATGTTGTTCAGATGCTTGGTAATTGCCGGGCGTTTAGTACCAAATAGATAGGCTATTTGCTCCTGTGTCAGCCACACGGTTTCTCCTTCCAGCCGCACCTCCAGTCTAACCATATCATCCGGCTGGTACAGTATGATCTCGTTTTTCTGTTCCTCAGGTGATGTCAATTCATTTTTTGATTGTTCCATAGTTCAACTATTTTGTGGTTTAATCTGCAATAATAGACAAATTCTACCATAGCCAAATTCAAAAACATAAAAACTTGGATCAATATTTTCTTATGATATTTTTCTTTTGGATAAGAAACAGAAATTTCTGTTTCTTATCGGTTTAGTTGTCAAAGCAACCCTTTTTGAATATATTCAGTCATAAGGGTGACAGGGAGAGGATATAAAAGAAAAAACCGACCTAAATGGCCAGCTTTTTCATATTCATTGAAAGGAATTCGCTATTTGCGCTGGGCCTCGTAGTCGGCCTTGACCTGCTCAAGGAGTTTGTCGGCTTTGGCGTAGCCATCGGCAGGGGCTTTCCAGATGATCGCGAAGAGGATCACGCCGACGATGCCCAGGGCTATGGCTACCTCGAAGACGGAGTTCCATCCGAATTTGTCGGCAAGGGCTCCGAAGACCAGACCGGAGATCGCTGTGCTGGCGTAGCCGAGGATGCCGGCCATGCCGTTGGCGGAGGAGGCGACACGCTTCGTGGCCTGGTTGGACAGGCATATTCCTATAAGGGCCTGGGGCATGTAGATGAAGAAGCTGGCCATGATGATCAGGGCCACTGAAAGACCGCCCATCTCCTTAGGGGTGAGCCAGAAGAGGATGAAGCAGGCTGTCGCGCTGGCCAGACCGATAAGGCAGGTTCTGTGGGCCTTGCTGCCGAAGAACTTGTCTGTGGCCCAGCCGGCGAGAAGTGTTCCCACGATGCCGAGCACTTCAGTGATGCCCACCACCGTCGAGGCGGTCTGGATGCTCAGGCCTCTGTCCTGGGTGAGGAATGTCGCGCCCCAGTCCAGGATGGTGAACCGGATGATGTAGATGAAGAAGTTGGAGGTCGCGAGAATCCAGATGATAGGGTTCTTGAACACCATCTCCTTGACGAATCTCTTGTAAGCAAAATCGGTGAACTCCTTAGGCTCTGTGACGACTTCCTTGACCGGAGCGTTGTCGTCAATCTCCTCAGGATCAGGCAGCCCTACTGACGCAGGGGTGTCCTTGAGGCCGAAGAGAACCAGAACGGCACCGGCTATTGCGAGGAGTGCCGGGACGAAGAAGCACCATTGCCACGCTGAATATGAGAAGTGGTTCAGAATGAAGGTTCCGCAAAGGAACGCCACGAGGCTGGCACCGATGGAGTGCGAGCTGTTCCAGATGGCCTGCTTGGTGGCAAGCTCCGAAGGCTTGATCCAATGGGCCATAAGGCTACCGCAGGGAGGAAATCCCATTCCCTGGGTGTAACCGTTTATGAGCCAAAGGCTTCCGATGAACGCGACCATTCCCATAGTGGCCTTGCCCTCGCCGTCCATAAAGTTGAACAGGCCGTTCATCTCAGGGCTGAGTCCTATGAATATATTCACGAGCGCGGAGAGGAAAAGTCCCGCTGCCATCATCTTCTTGCGGCTGACACGGTCGGCGATGAAGCCGTTGATGAACCTTGAGAGGCCGTAGATGATGCCGTGCAGGGTCAGGAAAAGGCCGAGCTTGACCTTGCTGATACCCAGTTCGGCCTCAAGGGCCGGCATCGTGATGCTGAAGTTCTTCCTGACGAAATAGAAGAGGGCGTACCCGATCATCAGGATGATGAGGGTTCTCCACTGCCAATAGTTGTACTTTTTCTTGATAGACTGATCCATTGCTTTTAGCGTTTTAAAACGGGGGACACAAAGATACAAAAAACGGCATTCTTAATGAAGAAATTGTTATTTTTGTAAGATATGAAATGAGCGGTCGCGGAGCTGTTGCTTCGCCCGGTCGCTGAGCTTGTTGAAGCGGCAGTTGGTTCGACAGGCTCACCAATCATCGAAGCGGTCCCTGAGCCTGTCGAAGGAACCGGATAATGAAAGAAATTAATTATTAATGAATATGACAGAAAACTATAACAAGTCTCTCACAGCAGAGCAGAAAGCCAAGCTTCGCCGGATCAAGCATCTGGCCCTGGATATGGACGGCACCATCTACATGGAGAACAACATTTTCCCTTTCACCGTCGAGGTGCTCGACACGATGAAAAGGAACGGGGTGGGATATTCATTCTTGACGAACAATCCGACGAAGTCGGTGGAGGATTACCTCAAGAAACTCGCCGGAATGGGGATTCCCGCCGATGAAGGGAATATGTACACTACCCCTATCGCCACGATTGATTATATCAAGAAAAATTTCCCTAATGTGAAGAAACTCTTTATGTTGGGAACTCCGAGTATGATCGGCCAGTTCGAGAAGGCCGGGTTCATCTCCTGCACCGACGATCCTGATGACGTTCCGGACATGCTGATTGTGGCCTTCGACACCACGCTGGTATATTCACGCCTCTGCCGTGCCACCTGGTGGGCGAAGCAGGGCATCCCGTACGTGGCGACCAACCCTGACTGGGTTTGCCCGACGGACGCGAGAACCATTCTGGTGGACTGCGGCTCGCTCCAGAAGTGCATCGAGGCGGCTTCAGGCAGAAGACCGGACAAGGTGATGGGCAAACCGGATCCTACGATGCTTGACGGAATCCGTGACCGTAACGGTCTGCAGGCCGACGAGATAGCGATGGTCGGAGACAGAATCTACACGGACATCGCTATGGGCCACAACGCCGGAGCGGTCAGCGTGCTGGTGCTTTCTGGTGAGACTACCCTTGAGACCGCTCTGAAAGTGGCCGAGGACGCCCGCACGAACCCTCATCCCGAGCACTACCCGGCGGATTTCATCGTCCGCGACCTCAAGGAACTCGGAGATCTGATCCTTGAGAGCCACAAGGACTGACAATCCCGATGAAAGTCCTTTTCATTCACGGACTTGCGTCCTCCGGTGCCTACAAGATGGCCTCCTCCCTGCGGATTCTCCTGAAGGGGAGCGAGGTCATCGCACCCGACGTGCCGATCGACCCCCGCGAGGCGCTGGCCCTTCTTGAAGGAATATGCCGGGACGAGCGCCCTGACCTCATTGTCGGCCTGTCCCTCGGCGGATTCTGGGCGCAGAAACTCCGCGGCCACCGCAAGATTCTGGTCAACCCCGACTTCCACATCTCCCGCCTCCTGCGCACGATGATAGGGGAGCGTGAATATCTTTCCCCGCGCCGCGACGGAGCCTTGATGTTCACCGTCACCGATGCTCTATGCGATGAATATGCTCGTTTGGAAAGCGTTGAGTTTGATGGACTTGCCTCCGAGGAAGTCGCATTGACCACCGGAATGTTCGCCGACCGTGACGAGATGGTCAACTGCAAGGACGAGTTCGACCGCTTCTACCCGGGGCGCTCGCACTCCTACCCGGGAACCCATCTACCCAACTATCCGGAAATAAAACAATACATCATACCAGTAATTCATCATGAAATACCTGATTAACAACTCCACTGATCCGTACTTCAATCTCGCGTTCGACGAGTACTGTCTTGAGAACATTCCGTCCGAGGAACCTTATTTCTTCCTCTGGAGGAACCGTCCGTCCGTGATCATAGGCCTGAACCAGAACGCCTACAGCGAGGTGAATCTGGACTATCTCAATTCGCACGGCATCACGCTGGCCCGCCGTGTGACCGGAGGCGGAGCCGTCTATCACGATCTCCAGAACATGAACTACACGATCATCGGCAAGAATCCGTCCCCTCAGCCGATGGTGGACGCTCTGCGCAGTCTTGGCGTACCAGCCGAGCTGACAGGCCGCAACGACATATTCGTAGAAGGAAGAAAGGTCTCCGGCTACGCCCGCCGCGTCTCCCACAATCAGGAGATCATCCACGGCACGCTGATGTACAACGTTGACCTTGACACTCTTATCAAGGTGCTCGACACTCCGACCTCGAAGATGCAGGCCAAGGGTATCTCCTCGGTCAAGAGCCGTGTGGCCAACCTGAAGGAATATCTTCCTCAGTTCAGTTCCTTGGATGAGCTCCAGGCCAAGCTTCAGGAGATTCTTTCAGCAGGTGACGGCCAGATGCCCCTTTCCGCCGAGCAGATCGCCGAGGTCCGGAAGCAAGCCGACGAGAAGTTCTCCACCTGGGATTTCATCTATGGTCACTCCCACGAAGCCGATTTCCGCTGCAAGGCCAAACTCTCCTGCGGCACCGTAGAGGCCAACATCCGTGTGGACCGCGGCCTCATCACCCGTCTCGATTTCTCCGGCGACTTCCTCTTCGACACCCCTGCCCAGGAGCTTGCCGCCAAGATGACCGGCCTCCGCTACGCCCCGGCTGAAGTAAAGGCTTTCCTGGCCACCCAGCCCGTCTCCACCTACTTCCGCGCCGCCACCCCCGACGACCTCGCCGCCCTCCTCTTCAAGCCTTCCTCCGAGTAGTCGAGTAGCCGAGTAGCCGAGTAGCCGAGTAGCCGAGTAGTCGAGTAGCTGTGGTGCCACTGCTACCGCCGCCCTCCTCTTCAAGCCTTCCGCCGAGTGGCCGTGGAGTCACCGCCTCCGCCACCCTCCTCTTCAAGCCTCAGACAAGCCTTCCGCCGAGTGCCAGCGGAGTCTAAGGTCTTAATAATGAGCGAAATCAACGAACCTTCTCCTACCTCGAAGCGATAGGAGAAGGTTCTTTTTACTGTCTGATTTTCAATCGAATGCCCTCCACGGCGACAAAAGGCTCTCAAAAACGCTCCTGCCACCCTTCTTTTTAACCTCGACGGCGGCAAAACCGCTCAATAATGCCGCCGTTCCCCTCCGCACCTTCCTCTCCGGAAACGAATATCCCTCAAAACGTCGCCGGAGGCCTCCTCTAATCCCTCTCCGGCAACGAATATCCCTCAAAACGTCGCCGCAGATCTCCTTTTATCCCTCTCCGGCAACGAATATCCCTCAAAACGTCGCCGCAGGCCTCCTCTAATCCCTCTCCGGCAACGAATACCCCTCAAAACGTCGCCGCAGGCTTTCTCTGATCCCTCTCCGGCAACGAATACCCCTCAAAACGTCGCCGCAGGCCCCCTCTGATCCCTCTCCGGCAACGAATAACCCTCAAAACGTCGCCGCAGATCTCCTTTTATCCCTCTCCGGAAACGAATATCCCTCAAAACGTCGCCGGAGGCCTCCTCTAATCCCTCTCCGGCAACGAATATCCCTCAAAACGTCGCCGCAGGCCTCCTCTGATCCCTCTCCGGCGGCAAAAACCCCTCAAAACGTCGCCGCAGGACTCCTCTGATCCCTCTCCGGCGACAAAAACCCCTCAAAACGTCGCCGCAGATCTCCTTTTATCCCTCTCCGGCAACGAATAACCCTCAAAACGTCGCCGCAGGCCTCCTCTTATCCCTCTCCAGCGCAAAAACCCCTCAAAACGTTGCCGGAGGCCTCCTCTGATCCCTCTCAGGGCGACAAAAAAAAACTTAAAACGTCGCCGCAGGACTCCTATGATCCCTCTCCGGCGACAAAAACCCCTCAAAACGTCGCCGCAGGCCTCCTCTTATCCCTCTCCAGCGCAAAAACCCCT
>ERZ1031347.31-NODE-31-length-78169-cov-72.365325_pt1 | contig 78169 bp, 68 predicted proteins | sample MGYA00517106_ERZ1031347 | MGnify/ENA primary metagenome ERZ1031347 (study PRJEB33719, sample SAMN04261392) | wastewater metagenome | biome: periurban shantytown; feature: human; material: feces | host: Homo sapiens | place: Peru: Lima | collected 2012-07-19 ...
GGATAGACAGGTCATGGCCAGACAGGCTGATACCGTTATTCCATCACCTAACCGACAGTCCCGTGCGGGATGTTTTACAAAACACGTTCATGACAAAAGGCCACAGAGCTGTGCCAATCAATGAATATGCTGAAAAACTTTAAGTTTAACCTCATACTTTTTCATCGCATTCATTCACCCATGGCCGCCAAATGCACTTGTGGCTGAACGTGTTTTGTAAGATGTCCCTTCCCCGGCAAGATTTGTCCCGGCAAGATAGGTCATGGACAGACAGGTCACGGATAGACAGGTCATGGCCAGACAGGCTGATACCGTTATTCCATCACCTAACCGACAGTCCCGTGCGGGATGTTTTACAAAACACGTTCATGACAAAAGGCCACAGAGCTGTGCCAATCAATGAATATGCTGAAAAACTTTAAGTTTAACCTCATACTTTTTCATCGCATTCATTCACCCATGGCCGCCAAAGGCACTTCCGGCTGAACGTGTTTTGTAAGATGTCCCTTCGAGGCACAATAAAAGGGAACAGAACCGAAAACAAGAGAGAGAACAAGTACCTAAACAGGATCAGGAATGAAAGATAAAGTAAGAATAAGAGCGAAAAAGGGAGCAAGTACAAGAAAGAGAGCGGGAATAGGGACAGGTACGGGGACAGGTACGGGGACAGGTACGGGGACAGGTACGGGAAAAAAGCGGGAACAGGAGAGAGAACGAAAGTTTTTACGGGAACAGAAACAAGACAGGGATGGGAATGGGAATAGGAATGAGAATGAGGATGAGAATGAGAATGAGAATGAGAATGAGGATGAGAATGAGGATGAGGATGAGAATGAGAATGAGAATGAGAATGAGAATGAGGATGAGAATAAGGATGAGGATGAGAATAGGGATGAGGATGAGAATAGGGATGAGGATAAGGATAGGAATGGGAATGGGGAGAACGGAAGATTAAATGTGAACAGGTACGGAAACGGGCGGAAGAGCGGAAACGGGAATCAGAGCCTGTGTTGGCTTCGGTACGGAGGCTTGGCTGGTCGCTGAGACTGCCGGAACACCGCAACCTGGATGGATAGTTATGGCTCATCAAGCAGTCGAGGCGGCGGAGATTACAAAAATGGCTTCAGAGGACATCACGGGCGAGATTTTCGGCAGCACGGCAGAACTGAATCCAGTTATCGTGGCTTGCCGAAAACAGATTCAAGGACATTCCTATCAAGCATTGTCACGCGGCTTAAGACTGACAATGAATATGTGCGCCTGTCTCCCCACAGTTTCTGGGCGACAGCCATACGCTGCTCCACACTGGCCTTGGAGAGCGTAGGCAAGCCCCACTGCATAGCGCAAACCGCCTTCGCCTCCCTTCTGAGCTCAGTTTCGGAAGCCCGATGAACTATGTTCACGGAACACTCGCGGTCAATGGCAGCCTCAACATCTTTCTTCTGGCTCATGAATGCGATGAAGGCTCTGGGCGTTTTGAACAAATCTTCAACCGATCTCCAATCCACATAGCAATGTGGCAGAAGCATTCCTTCACCATCGCAACGCCAATCCTCCGGCAAGGCCGCCGCTGTGTGGAACATAGCCCTTCGGGTCAGGACTGGATATTCATTAATCCTCCTGCCTTGCCCGCGCAAACGGTCGTGATCAACGAAATAGATGTTCCCAGCTCCCCATTCATATTCCCATGGAACCCTTGGGAAGCCGGCGCTGATGGCGTTCCGGTAGACATACATGAATTTTGTCTTCAACTCATTTTCCATGAATATGGGATCGTTGCTGACCTTGAGCCTTCCTTTGACCGCGAACCGCCTTCCGGCTTTGGTAAGAAAAGAGTGCAGCTTCACCACAATCGACCTTGCGAATCTGTCGCAGTCCTGCGGCCGGCCCCTTGCGATTATGTGAAAATGCGTCTCCATCACCTGAATCGTCAGGATAGTGATCCCGCAGATGAATGCCGTCACCGCTATCACATTCATTCCAAAGACATAGTCCTCCCGCGACTGGAAGAGCACGCTGACATTCGTGCCGTCTGAATAGATGTGGGCATAGTCCTTGACATGAACGTCAGCCCATCCGTCGTACCGAAGGTTTCTCGTGGAAGACGATGGCGCAATGTTAGAGTTTTCGTTGTTATTCATAGTATAAATCATTTAGCAGTCAACTATTTAGCAAGCCACCAAGTCATCACCAAAAAACTTGGTAATCATTGTTAAGGATGATGCAAGTGGCTTGATCGCGATCATTGTAGCGGCACGGTGCCTGCCGCAAACATAAGGCAAAAATCCCAGCCCGACAATGATTCATAAAAAACATAATGAATATTTTTATGTTTCTTTTGAACAGCACCGGAATCTTCCCCAAAAACCACCACCTGTAAACATATTTTTATGACCTAAAAGAATTATTTTACACATCAAAACTTTTTCTTACTACATATTCTCTCCTCCTTCTGGCCTACTTAGTAGGCGTTTAAAAATAAGTTGATAGAGAATTGGCGGTATTTTCGAGGATAGATGCCTTTGGAAAAAAGGAGTGCACCGGCATATTACTGATGAGAAAAGACCGCCAGACCGAATGATTACCAAGTCTTTAATGGCTACTTAAAAGTCTTAGGAATACTCGAAAAGGCTTACCCACTCGTACAAGGCCTAACTCGAATTGTTAATCCTCGCCAAGAAAAGTATGACTTTTAAGACAGTCTCATCTTTAATTCTTGTCCAGCTCAATGTGAGACGGAGTTCGCGCCCCTATCTCATAGGTGTATGAAAGTCTGGTCTGACCGGCTCACTTGCATAATAAACTCCTATTCGTTTGGGTTTTCGAAAGATTTGAGGGACCGGTCAAACCCAATCACGGTAACCGGGGAAAAGGGGGTGAGAAGTCCGAGAACTTCGGCCGGTTGACGAAATGGGGCTTCCACAGCGAACGAAGTGTAGGGGCAGTGTGGCACGGGCGCTTCGACTATCTCAGCAACCGGATTTGGGGTTCGGGTAGGCACGGTGCTGTCTGGCGCGACGCTGCCACCGAGTCTGCCGAAGCGCAAAAGACAAAAGCGCACGTCTGACCAGGAACGGCGCATCAATAGCCGCCAACTCTGCCGATGCGCCGGCAAAGAAAACAAAAGCCCATCAACCACGACCGAAAGCTTCACCCTTTCCCGGGCCAGACAGGTCATGACCAGACAGGCGGATACCTTTATCCCATCACCTCACCGACGGGTCACGTGCGGAATGTTTTACAAAACACGTTCATGACAAAAGGCCACAGAGCTGTGCCAATCAATGAATATGCTGAAAAACTTTAAGTTTAACCTCATACTTTTTCATCGCATTCATTCACCCATGGCCGCCAAATGCACTTGTGGCTGAACGTGTTTTGTAAGATGTCCCTTCCCCGGCAAGATTTGTCCCGGCAAGATAGGTCATGGACAGACAGGTCACGGATAGACAGGTCATGGCCAGACAGGCTGATACCGTTATTCCATCACCTAACCGACAGTCCCGTGCGGGATGTTTTACAAAACACGTTCATGACAAAAGGCCACAGAGCTGTGCCAATCAATGAATATGCTGAAAAACTTTAAGTTTAACCTCATACTTTTTCATCGCATTCATTCACCCATGGCCGCCAAATGCACTTGTGGCTGAACCTGTTTTGTAAGATGTCCCTTCCCTGGCCAGATAGGTCATGGCAAGATAGGTCCCGGCCAGACAGGCTGATACCGTTATTCCATCACCTAACCGACAGACCCGCGCGGGATGTTTTACAAAACACGTTCATGACAAAAGGCCGCAGAGTGGTGCCTATCAATGAATATGCTGAAAAACTTTAAGTTTAACCTCATACTTTTTCATCGCATTCATTCACCCATGGCCGCCAAATGCACTTGTGGCTGAACCTGTTTTGTAAGATGTCCCTTCCCTGGCCAGATAGGTCATGGCAAGATAGGTCCCGGCCAGACAGGCTGATACCGTTATTCCATCACCTAACCGACAGACCCGCGCGGGATGTTTTACAAAACACGTTCATGACAAAAGGCCGCAGAGTGGTGCCTATCAATGAATATGCTGAAAAACTTTAAGTTTAACCTCATACTTTTTCATCGCATTCATTCACCCATGGCCGCCAAATGCACTTGTGGCTGAACGTGTTTTGTAAGATGTCCCTTCCCCGGCCAGATAGGTCATGGCCAGACAGGCGAAGAGCGCAATATGTCATGATAGCGGCATTCTCACGGTTTTACTTTACAAATAAATAGGATGCAAGTAATCCGTGAAACTGGATTTAGGAGAATGTCGTTGGATCACAAACGTCTATCAAGCAGAAGAAACTAAGCACAATAACACCAACCATGAATATAATAAAAAGAATCATCCTCGTATTGACCACTGCCTTGGCGATGCAATCCGTCACCTCATGTGACATCTTCTATTCACTGGATCTTGAAAACCACTACGGCAAAGGAGTCTACATCTGGTCACAGGAAACCGGCCTCAAGAAAGGAGATGATCCGGTCTCTTTGGAGGATCTCAACGACAAATGGTACCTACACCACGTCGAACCAGGGCAAATGTGGTCTTTCGCCGACATTATAGTAGGGGTTAAGTTAAGTGCCGGGCAGGTTGTTGACGAGATCTTCTATGACACTGACACATTGTTTGTCGCAATCTTCGACGCAGATGAATTGGACAGCAACTGGGGCATAGGAAAGATGTCCGACTACGTCATACAAAAGTACTGGCTCGCCAAAGGCGATGTCATCGAAAGCGACGGCAAGACCTACAAGCATATTTCGTTCCCTCCCAATGAGGGTATGAAATATGTCAGGATGGATCCGGTCTACGGAACCTATAACACAAAGTGACAGGTTTTACGGAATTCTGATAATGATTCTGCTGAGAGCGGTTTGTCTCCTATCACCTATAAAAATTCAGCTACCATCTTCCTGACATTGTTGGGATGTCCTTGAGCCTGCCGAAGCGACAGTGCCGCCTGAAAAGACGGCCAGAAGATGTAGAACTTACAGCGATATTCGGAGCCAGAAGATGCGGAACTCGCGGCGATATTCGGTGGTCAGAAGATGTAGAACTCGCGGAGGTATTCGGGGTCAGAAGATGCAGAACTCACGGCGGTATTCAGAGCCAGAAGATGCAGAATCCGCGGCGATATTCGGTGGTCAGAAGATGCGGAACTCGCGGCGATATTCGGAGCTAGAAGATGCGGAACTCGCGGCGATATTCGGTGGCCAGAAGATGCAGAACTCACAGCGGTATTCGGAGCCAGAAGATGTAGAACTCGCGGAGGTATTCGGGATCAGAAGATGTAGAACTCGCGGCGGTATTTGTAGTTGGAGCGGAGGGACTCGAAGTTTTCGGGAGCCATGCGGAGCATGAAATCGTCAGTGAAGATCGGGTAGTTGTACTGGAGGACGGAGGCGACCTCGCCTTGCGACTTGCCTTTCAGATCCAGGCGGATGGACTCAAGGTCAAGGATTTCCGTTTTCGGGAAGAACTCGTAGAGCGGCTCGATGCCGAAGAAGCGGGCGATGGCGCGCACGGCCAGGGCGGTGCCGTTCTGCTTGCCTTGGTAGGAATAGCCGGCGATGTGCGGAGTGGCGATGTCCACCATATTCAGAAGGTCAACATCGATGTCCGGCTCGTTGTTCCACGTGTCGATGATCACCGGGCCGAGTTTCGGAATGGCTCTCTTCAACGCGGCCTCGTCCACAACCTCGCCACGGGAAGCGTTGATGAAGATCGTGCCAGGCTTCATCCGCTCGAAGAACTCATCGTCCGCCATGCCCCTTGTCGTCTCGTTCAGAGGGACATGCATGGTCACGATGTCCGAGTTGGCAAGCAGGTAGTCCAGCGGACAGAAACCCTCGTTGCCCTCCTCCTTCATCCTCGGAGGATCGTTCTTCAGAACCTTGAAGCCCAGCGAACCGGCCACGGAATCGACCCTTCTGCCGACATTGCCGACCCCCACGACCCCGATCTTGCCTCCCTCCAGCCTGATGGCCTTCCTGGCGGCCACACCGTAGAGGGCCGAGAAGACATAGTTCATCACTCCTCCGGCGTTGCATCCGGCGGAATTACGGACGATGATCCCTCTCTCGTTGCAGTACGGTAGATCGATGTGGTCCATCCCGATGGTAGCCGTGGCGATGAACTTCACCGGAGTCCCCTCCAGCAAGGCAGCGTCGCACTTGGTTCTTGTCCTGATGATCAGCGCGTCCGCCTCCATCGCATCCTCTCTGGAGATCGCCCTGCCCTCCATGTACCTGACATCCACATACGGTTCCAGAACCCCCTCGATGAAAGGGATGGCGTCGTCGATTATGATCCTGACCCTGTCGCCCATAGCATTACCTCCTGACTAACAATAACCGAAAAAACAATAATTCCTCCAAAGTCATTTAAGTATCAACTCCTTGACAAATCCCACCTTGTCGTAGTCCTTGACGAAGAGCTCATCCTTCTCCAAGAAACGGTTCATGGCCTGGATCAAGGACGGCTTCTGGAACTCCAGATGACTCCTGATCATGGAGGACGAGATGGTGACGTAAAGCTTGCCGTCCCGGTAGAACTTCCTGAGCGTCTGGCCAGCGACTCCCGAGACTGCGTCCCAGGCCGCGAAGACCCTCTGCGTGTTGAGTCCCGCGCTCAGCTTCAACGCCCTGATGTACTGGGGAATCAGCTGATCCATACCCAAAGCCTCCTTGCGGGGCGTGCCTTTGATCTTCCTGAACTCCACCATCGTCAAATCATTCTGAACTCACCTCCGACGGCCTCGAAATAAGCCCTGTCCGCCGTCAGGCCATCGACAATGCCCGACATCCTGACCTTGTTGCTGTCGGTTATGAATATCTGGCCGAAGTCACTCCCGGCGACCAATCCCAGCAGATTCGAGATCCTGCCCATGTCCAGCTTGTCGAACACGTCATCCAGCAGAAGCATCGGCGGAAAGCCGTAACGGGTCTTCATCAGCTCGTACTGGGCGAACTTCAAGGAGACCAGAAACGACTTCTGCTGCCCTTGCGAGCCACAGCGCCTGATAGGAAACCCGTTCATCCCGAAGAGGAAATCATCCCTCTGGATCCCGACGGTGGTGTACCTGAACATCCTGTCCTTCTCCCTGGAGGCCTTCAGAAGATCCGACAGCGAACCCTTCGCAAGATCCGAACGATAGTCGATCGACACGGTCTCACGACCACCCGAAAGCGTGGCGTAATGCCCTGCCACAAGCGGAAGGAGATCCCTGACAAAGGCCTCCCTCCTGGCGTGTATCGCTCCGGCATATTCATTCATCCGTTCGTCGAACACATCGAGCAGGGCCTCGTCGAAGGTGCCGTCCTTGAGCATCTTGTTGCGTTGGAAAAGCAGGCGGTTGTACTGCTGCATCGCGGCGAGATATTCCCTGTCCATCTGCGACAGCACGGAATTGACGAACCGCCGCCGGTCCTCACCGCTCTCGCTGACGAGGGAAGTGTCTGACGGCGAGACCATCACGATCGGCAGCACACCGATGTGATCAGAGATCTTCGAATATGCCTTGTCGTCCCGGCGCACCTTCTTCTCGCCCTTGCCGTCCACCTGGACCGAGAACCGCGCGTCCGGCCCCATATTCATGGAATATGTCCCCGAGACGGCGAAGGAGTCGGTGCCGTGCCGGAAGTTGAACCTGTCCGACGAGGCGAACGCGCTCTTGGTCATCGAAAGGTACCACACGGCGTCCATCAGGTTGGTCTTTCCCTCCCCGTTGTTGCCTGAGATGCAGTTGATGTTGGGAGCGAACGACAGCTCCTGGAACGCTATGTTCCGGAAATTCTGTATGGCTATTTTCTTAAGAGCAGGCATCTGATCTTCATTGAACCGAGACAAAGATAATAATTTTCGCGTGAAAACAGACCGGCGCCGGCAAGAAGAGGCCGGCGTCGAGAGACACTCTGCCTATATTATTGCAGGATTAAACATTTTTTCCTAATTTTGCGGACTATTATTCTTCACTGCTTGCAGTGAAAGCAAGTCCCTCCCCCGAGGGGAGGGATTTAGGGAGGGGGTAACGTTAAATGATGTGGGTGGGCAATCACCTCCGAACGTGAGATAATGTATTTGACAGCAGGTGATTGCCTACTTGCGAAAGTTGAGTAAGATAATAACAAAAACTTTATAGAAATGGCAAAACAAGATGCAAATGTAAAGGAAAGAGAGCAGGCCCGTGAGGAGAAGGTCATCGAGACCGTGTCCAAGACCGACCAGTTCTTCCGTGAGAACAAGAAGACAATCTATGGTGTTCTGATCGCCCTCGTGGTGATCGCGCTGGGCGTTATCGCCTACCAGAAGTTCTACGCCCAGCCTAAGGGCGAAGAAGCTGCGGCACAGATGTTCCCGGCCGAGGCCAACTTCCGCAACGGTGAGTTCGAGCTTGCCCTCAACGGTGACGGCAACGTTCTGGGATTCGCCCAGATCATCAATGATTTCGGCGCAAAGGGAGGCAAGGATGTGTACTTCTACGCCGGTGTCTGCGAACTCCAGCTCGGAAACTACCAGGAGGCCATCAACTATCTCAAGAAGTATAATGGCAAGGACGCCATCCTTTCAGCCCGCGCCACCGCTTGCATCGGAGACGCCTATGTGGGACTGGAGAAGTACAGCGAGGCTCTGGGCTATTTCGAGAAGGCCGCCGCGGCAGCCGACAACATGTTCGCCGCCTCCTACCTTCTCAAGGCCGGAGTGACCTGTGAGGAACTCGGCGACAACGCCAAGGCCCTCACCTTCTACAAGAAGATCAAGGATCAGTACGCCAACTCTCCTGAGGGCTACGACATCGACAAGTACATCACCCGCATCGAAAACCAGACCAAATAAGGACCATGGGAAGAGCGTTTGAATTCCGAAAGGAAAGGAAGATGAAGAGGTGGGGGCACATGGCCAAGACCTTCACCAAGATCGGAAAGGAAATCACCATCGCCGTCAAGCAGGGTGGACCTGATGTTGTCGGCAACTCCAGGCTCCGCGCCCTCCTGGCCGAGGCCAGGAGCGAGAACATGCCTAAGGACAATGTCGAGAAGGCCATCAAGAGGGCTCTTGAGAAGAACCAGGGTGACTTCAAGGAGGTTGTGTTCGAAGGCTACGGCCCTCACGGAATCGCCTACCTCGTCGAGACGGCGACCGACAACAACACCAGGACGGTGGCCAACGTCAGAAGCTACTTCACCAAGTGCGGCGGCTCGCTCGGGACCAGCGGCAGCGTGAGCTTCATGTTCGACCACAAGTGCGTGTTCAAGATCAAATACCAGGAAGGGCTTGACATCGACGAGCTTCAGCTCGCCCTTTGCGACTGCGACGACGACCCAGAGGTGTTCATCGAGGAAGTGGAGGACAAGGACGGGGAGATCACGAAGGATGTCGTGATCTACGGAGCCTATGAGTCCTACGGCGCGATCCAGAAGTACATCGAGGACAACGGCTATGAGCTTGTGTCCGGAGGGTTCGAGAGGATTCCTAACGTGGATCTTAAGGATGTCACGCCGGAGCAGCGAGAGACTCTCGACAAGCTCACCGGCCTTCTTGAGGACGATGACGATGTCACCAACGTCTACAGCACGCTGAAACCGGCGGAATAATAATCATTAATGAGTATTAAAGGCTGACTGGAAGGATTTTTCAGTCAGCCTTTTTACTGATGGAGCGGTTATAGGCGCATTATGAGCGCATTATGGGCGCAAGAAATTTTTCCCTGTCAAATTTTTCACGTTACAAAAATTTGACAGGGAAAAATTTCTTTGCGCTATGGTGACATCGTTGTTATTTTATGTTCATAAACCAGCATTTTACCACATGTAACGGAAATTCACGATTTCGGGGGCTGGAATTTTGACGGGAATCGGATTCTTGATAAATTTGTAGATTGTAAGATAAGAATAGAACAAATCAAAAAAAGTATGAGCATCCAGCAGGATAACATCAAGAAACTGGTCGAGCGCAGAGCCGCGGCCAGGATGGGCGGAGGTCAGAAACGAATCGATGCCCAGCATGAGAAAGGCAAGTTGACTGCGAGGGAGCGCCTCGCGCTGCTGCTTGACGAAGGAAGTTTCGAGGAATTCGATATGTTTGTCCGTCATCGCTGCACGAACTTCGGCATGGAGAAGCAGCACTTCGACGGCGACGGCGTGGTCACCGGACAAGGCACGATCGGAGGCCGTCTTGTCTACGTGGCGGCGCAGGACTTCACCGTCTCGGGAGGTTCGCTTTCCAAGACAATGGCCGAGAAGATCTGCAAGGCGATGGATCTCGCCGCAAGGAACGGAGCGCCGTTCATCTGCCTCAACGACTCCGGCGGAGCGAGAATCCAGGAGGGAGTCGACGCGCTCGCGGGCTACGGCGAGATATTCGAAAGGAATATCCTCGCGTCCGGGGTGGTCCCGCAGATTTCCGGAATATTCGGTCCTTGCGCCGGCGGAGCGGTTTACTCCCCTGCCCTCACTGACTTCACGGTGATGGTCAAGAACACATCCTACATGTTCCTCACTGGCCCCGCCGTTGTGAAGAGCGTCCTCGGAGAGGTTGTCTCCCAGGAGGAACTCGGAGGAGCAAGCATCCACGCCACCAAGAGCGGTGTGGCGCATTTCGCCGCCGAGAACGAGCAGGAAGGAATAGACACCATCAAGGAACTTCTCAGCTACATCCCTCAGAACAACATGGAGGAGGCTCCGAGGGTTCCGACCGACGACCCTGTCAGCAGGGTTGACGACTCGCTGAACGAGATCATCCCTGACAATCCGAACCAGGCCTACGACATGTACAAGGTCATCACGAGCATCGTCGATGACGGTAAGTTCTTCGAGATCCACAAGGAGTTCGCCAAGAACATCATCGTCGGATTCGCCCACATGAACGGCAGGAGCGTGGGCATCGTGGCCAACCAGCCTAAGATGCTCGCCGGCGTGCTTGACATCAACGCCTCCCGCAAGGGAGCCCGCTTCGTGCGCTTCTGCGACGCGTTCAACATTCCGATCGTGTCGCTGGTGGATGTCCCTGGATTCCTTCCGGGAACGCAGCAGGAGTACGGAGCCGTGATCACCAACGGAGCCAAACTGCTCTACGCCTACGGCGAGGCCACGGTTCCGAAGGTCACCGTGGAGCTCCGCAAGAGCTACGGCGGATCCTACATCGTGATGAGCAGCAAGCACCTGCGCGCCGACCTCGTCTACGCATGGCCTTCCGCACAGATCGCCGTGATGGGAGCCGACGGAGCCGTCAACGTCCTCTATGCCAAGGACATCAAGGCCGTGGAGGATCCAGAGGAACAGAAAAAGATCCGCGCCGCCAAGAAGGAGGAGTACGAAGAACTCTTCAACAATCCTTATCAGGCTGCGGAGAAAGGCTACATCGACGACGTGATCGAGCCTCGCAACACCCGCTTCCGCATCATCAGGGCCCTTGAGCAGCTTGCGGGAAAGAAGCAGCAGATGCCGGCCAAGAAACACGACAATCTTCCTCTGTAGCCATGAAGAGATTCGTACAATTACTCACACTTGCCGTCCTGATGCTCTCCGGCCTTGGACTCCAGGCCCAGAACCTCAGCGATCTCAGGATCGGAGAGGTTCTCGTCGAGAACACTAACGGACTCACGGACGGCTACGGGCAGCGTAACGGCTGGATCGAGATCTTCAACAATTCCTACGGAAGCGTGAAGTTCGCCGGCTGCTATCTGTCCGACGACAAGGACAACCTGCGGAAGTACCATATTCCCGCATCGGACGCGACGACGGTTCTGAAGCCGCGCCAGAGCGTTGTCCTCTACGCCGGCGGCAACGCCTCGCTCGGCACATACTACACGAATTTCACTCTCCGCAACGGATCCACGATCTACCTTGTCAGCAACGACGGCCGCACGGTCATCGACACCATCGACATCCCGGCTGACCTTCCGGCGGACCACTCGGTCGTCAAGGTTCCTACCGGCGTAAAGATGCTGGACTTCGAGATCAAGATCACGGACAAGCCGACTCCCGGCTCGTACAACGGGGACGTTGACGCCAAGACCAACAGCCAGATAATGAAGGAGAAGGATCCTCACGGATGGGTCCTCACGCTCATTTCCGTCTCCGTGGTGTTCATCGCGCTCACAATCCTCGCATTCATCTTCGGATGGATCGGGAAAGCCAACACCAAGACCGCGTCGCCAAAGCCGGCGAAGTCTTCAGGAAAAGCGAAGGGCGGGAATATGACTCCTGAGGTCGCGGCTGCCATCTCGATGGCCCTCTCGCAGGAACTCGGCGGAGAGATCCAAGCGGCCATCGCCCTGGCGCTTGACGACTATCTGGGAGGCACCCACGACGAGGAGAGTTTCGTCATCACGATCCGTCCGTCCCAGGGCAGCAACTGGAACGACAAGACGCAGAATTTCAGACAATTACCAAGATAATAAAAGATTAAGAATATTAAACCGAATATGAAAACCTACAAATTCAGGATCAACGGCAACGAGTACAACGTTGACATCAATTCAGTGGAAGGCAACATCGCAGACGTGACGGTGAACGGAACTTCCTATCAGGTAGAGATGGAGAACGCTCCAGCACCTGTCCAGAAACCGGTTCAGGCACCTGCGGCGACAACGGTCGCCCCGGCAAGCCCGGCGACCACGACACCTGCCCCTAAGCCAGCCGCTCCAGCCGGCGCGGGCAAGCCGGTGACCTCCCCTCTCCCGGGCGTTATCATCGAGGTCTCCGTCAAGGAAGGACAGGCCGTGAAGGCCGGTCAGAAAGTGGCCGTGCTTGAGGCCATGAAGATGGAAAACGAGATCCAGGCACCTGCCGACGGTACTGTCACCGCCATTCTCGTCAACAAGGGTGACTCCGTCCTCGAAGGTGCGGAAATCGTCAAGATAGCATAAGAGGATGGGCATCATATTCGAAAGTCTAAGGCAGTTCTGGTACTTCACCGGATTCGCCAACGCCACCTGGCAGAATCTGGTGATGATCCTGATCGGCATAGTGTTCATCACGCTTGCCATCAAGAAAGAATGGGAGCCGCTTCTGCTCGTTCCGATCGGATTCGGAATGATCATCGGCAACATTCCGATGTTCCCGGGACTTAACATCGGAGTCTACGAGGACGGCTCCGTGCTTAACATCCTGTACCAAGGCGTGAGACAAGGATGGTACCCGCCTCTGATATTCCTTGGCATCGGCGCGATGACGGACTTCTCAGCACTGATCTCCCAACCGAGGCTGCTGCTGATCGGCGCCGCCGCCCAGATGGGAATATTCGGAGCCTACCTGCTCGCCCTCGCCCTCGGTTTTGACCCGAACCAGGCCGGCGCGATCGGCATCATCGGAGGAGCGGACGGCCCTACAGCCATATTCCTGTCCTCACAGCTCGCCCCGGATCTGATGGGAGCGATCGCCGTGAGCGCCTATTCGTACATGGCTCTCGTGCCGGTCATCCAGAGGCCTATCATGCTGGTACTCACCACGAAGAAGGAACGCCTCATCAAGATGCCAACCCCGAGACAGGTCAGCCAGAAGGAGAAGATCATCTTCCCTATCGTCGGCTTCCTTCTCACCGCCTTCATCGTGCCTTCCGGACTTCCGCTTCTTGGCATGCTGTTCTTCGGTAACCTTCTGAAAGAAAGCGGTGTGACAAGACGTCTCGCCGAGACCGCCCGCGGCCCGCTGATCGATGTCGTGACCACGCTGATCGGTCTTACCGTCGGCGCCTCAACACAGGCGGACAAGTTCCTGAGCGGCAGCTCCGTGAAGATCTTCGTCCTGGGTCTGCTGTCATTCGTGATCGCCACAACCTGCGGCGTACTCTTCGTCAAGATCTGGAACATCTTCCTTAAGGGCGACCGCAAGATCAACCCGCTGATCGGCAACGCCGGTGTGTCCGCCGTTCCTGACAGCGCGCGCGTGTCCGAAATCGTCGGAAGGGAGTTTGATCCGAACAACCATCTGCTCATGCACGCCATGGGACCGAACGTCGCCGGGGTCATCGGCTCGGCGGTCGCCGCCGGAATCCTGCTCGGCTTCCTCGGATAGCGGAGCCGGACACAGACTCCTACATATATAAATATAAAGCGCACCGGAATCCTCCGATGCGCTTTTATGATAGTGAATATGGTTCTCTACTCTTTTGCCGGCACAGAAGGCTTCACAAGAAGGATGATGAACCAGATCGATCCGATGATAGGGATCAGGTTGATGAAGATCCAAGGCCAGCTCTTGCCGACGTCGTTGAGTCTTCTCACGCTCACGCCGAGTCCCGGAAGAAGAAGGGCGAGGGAGATCAGGAGGTTGATAATGTTAAGAATCAACACGATAACAGGCACCTTGGCAAAAATCGAACCGAGAATGCTGAAAACAAGTCCGATGAGGAAAAGCACAAGGGCATACTGCCAGAACTCCGCGCGGTCGGCGCGTCCTTCGAATTTCACATACTTGTTGAGGACAACATCCTTGAAGTTGGCGACAACGTCGTTTACAAATGAACTCATAATAATTTAAATTTGTATTAATTTTCATAAAGATAAAAAGTTTTTCGAACTTATCATCAATAAAATCGACAAAGATTTCGACAATTATTCATTATTTGATTCTGATTAATATTTTCGCTATATTTGTAGGATTGGAATATAACACATAATTATAAATGGAAAACAAGCTACAGGAACTGACCGACAAGCTCTACAAGGAGGGTCTGTCAAAGGGTAAGGAAGAGGGTGAGGCCATCCTCGCCAAGGCCAACGAAAAAGCCGCCGAAATCATCGAGGAAGCCAAAAAGCAGGCCGAATCCATTCTCAAAAAAGCCCACAAGGACGCCGAGGACTACAAGACCAAGGTGGAGGGCGACGTGAAGATGGCCGCCGTCCAGAGCATCCAGGCCACAAGAAAGGACATCGAGAACCTCATGGTCGGCAAGATGACAGACAAGCAGGTGTCGTCAACCCTTTCTTCAGCCGATTTCGTCAAGGAAGTCATCAAGGCTGTCGCCGGGAAGTTCAACGCCGAGGAGGCCGTTGACCTCAACATCGTGCTTCCGGAGAGCCTCAGGAAAGAGCTTGAGCCTTTCGTCAGCGGAGAGTTGGCAAACATCCTCAAGGGTGGAGTCACAGCGGAGTTTTCCAAGAAGGTGGCCGGCGGATTCACGATCGGTCCTAAGGACGGATCCTACTTCATCAGCCTCACCGACGAGACATTCAAGTCCCTGATCGGCGACTATCTCAGACCAGCCACACGTAAGATACTCTTCGGCGAGTAATGAACAACTACGAGTACATAATCTCCAGCCTTCCCGCCATCACGCTTGACTGGAAGTTCGGAGAGGGAGCGTCCTTCGACACCTACGTCGACTGGATCAAGTCCCAGCTCAGCGACGCCGACCGCAAGGTCGTGGACCGTCTGCTGGACGGATTCAAGGACGAGAACCTTAACCGGGAATTCTACGAGGCCGCATTGAAGGACACCAACAGGTTCATCAAGGAGTATTTCACCTTCGACCTGAACGTCCGCAACGGCAAGGCCCGCTTCCTGAACAAGGCTTTCGAGAGACCGCTTGACCAGGACACGATCAAGCTGGAGACCGGTGAGTTCGCGGAAGGTCCGAAGCTTGAGGAGGCTCTGAACGCCCCCGACCTGCTATCCCGCGAGCGTGGTCTGGACTCCCTGATGTGGGACAAGATCCTTGAGATCACCACATTCGACTACTTCGACCTTGAGGCCATCCTCGGCTTCATCGCGAGGCTGCACATCATCGGAAGATGGTTCGCCCTCGACGAGAAGACCGGCCGCGAGATGTTCATCCGCCTCGTGGAGGAAGTCAGAGGCACCTTCAAGGGCGTTAACTTTAATTAAAGAATATATAATCTAACATATTTAAGTAATGAAAAAAGATCTACTTTCGTTTTTTACTGCAATTAGCATAATTATATCAGGATGCAGTAAAAATGAAATAACTACTAGTCTTGAAAGGGACATAAACGAGCAACAACTTTCTGAGATAGAAGCGTATAACGAATTTGCGTCAATACTATCTAAAGCAGTAAATAATGAGACTGCCTTAAGATTATTCTTGAAAAAAGAAGCTCTCAAGCAATTTGACAAGGACTATGATGTTTTTTATCCATGGCTCAGGGACTGCGACATCGATGGCAATAATTCTTTCGAAGAAATATTAAAAAAATATGATGACAAGAACTTATTAGAAAGAATCACAGAAACGATTCCCAAATTAACAATTATGATTCCTGACTGGGAGTGGTTAGGGGCATTTAGTGTATTGAATTGGGACACTAACGACTCTGATGTCGCAGTTGGGTTCGCTTCTGAGAACTCCACCATTAAGGTGTTTGAAAAAGGTGAATATGTAGGAAAGGTTGAGCAGAATCAAATTCCATCATTTCCTATTCTTTTAATTAAGGAAAATGAGAGGATGAAAGAGATAAAAGCTCCGACCAGATCCTCTATAGGCATATATGATTTTGCAGATGATGAATTCAACAACAGCTATCCAATAACAACACGCATTTCCTGGAAAGATCATTACTCTGACCAAATTTATACTTTACCTGAGCCAAACAACAATGTCACTGCTGCAGAACTTGACCCTGCCGTTTTAAAAGCTTTCGAGGAATTTGGTGACGAAAACTATTATTATCAAAGAGATTACATCTACTACGGTATGACAAAACAGATAGATTCTGGGAGATTTAATCCAAAGTACAAAGAGTATCTCTACAAGATAAAATTTTCAGATGCATTGAATGATGGTTTATATGAATCTGGAGATGGATCATTCCCAGATGAGTACGAAAACAAAGGAAGCGAGAAATCGGTTGATGAGTTAAGAAAACTTGATTTCAGAATCGATGGAAATTTAGATTTGAGATTCAATGTTCTAGTTGGCGATAAATCTGGTTCATTGTCTTGCTATACTTTTGCAAAGTCTATCAATATGAAAGACCTTTTCGATTATGATAGAGTCCACATAAATATGAGGCATAAAACTTGGGTCGTATGGAGAAGGAAATACGTTTACAATATTGATAAACAATGTCTAAAGCCGAAATGGTTTACCATTGACAAACCTCTTCCTATTCCATTAGGAGACTGCTGGAATTTAGCCAGCAAATCAAGCAACATTAAGATAAACGTAGAAGAATGGGATTCCGGTAACGAAACTGAAAAGACATTCAGTTCTACTTTTACTATAGCACAAAACACATCTTCAGAAACGACAACTTCCGGAGATAAAACAAGTTCAAAATACGGCTACGGTATCAGTTCTTCTGCACAAACAAAAAATGAGGTCAAAATTAAATCAACGGATAAAACAGATGATTTTGGTGACGCCATTATAAATTATCTTAACACAATTATCAAAAAAAAGAATGAAGACGGTAGTTACGAAATATACGTATACACTACAGGTACAGTGGATATGATGATATTTCCTAGACGTAATTAGAGAAATACTATATGTCATACAAAGTTGTTCTTTTATCCATACTACTTCTGATTATATGTTGGGTAGGCTATAGTCAGGACAAGCCAAAAACGATTGCTTATCGCGGTGAAATTTCTTTAGGCGATTGTCAATCAGTTTCACCTAAAGCCAAAGGGAATGGATTACTGGCAGAAAGTACAAATGGGATTCTAATTAAAGATAAGTATTTCACTGGTATTCAAGTTGGTTATATGTACTCTCTGACAAACTCATATTCATTTCTTACAACTGGTATTGAGAATAAATACAGAATAACGAACAAGGCCAATAATATTGTTCCTTTTGCAGCGTTAAGGTTAGGAGGGATATTCAATGTCAATAAAGTCGACAACGCCATTACAATTTCCCCTGCGATAGGATTGGAAATCCGTAATTTTGTCATACGCTTTGCCTATCAGTACTTTAATGGTTATTCTCAAATAAAAGAAAATGGCAGAATAACCAACAGCACATACAATATTAATTCCGTATGCGTGTCATTAGGTTTGACATTTAACTGATTTTCAGATCATAATAGAAAACAGATACTACAAATATGAAGACAAAAGGAAAGGTAACAGGTATTGTTTCCAACCTTGTGACGGTTCAGGTGGACGGACCTGTGGCGGAGAACGAGCTCTGCTACATCACCCTTGCGGGCACACCGCTCCTGGCCGAGGTCATCAAGGTTAGCGGTGACAAGGCCTCGGTCCAGGTGTTCGAAAGCACCCGTGGACTGAAAAACGGAGACCCTGTGGAGTTCGAAGGCAGGATGCTTGAGGTGACCCTCGGCCCTGGTCTTCTCTCCAGCGTCTATGACGGTCTCCAGAACAATCTGACCACGATGGAGTCGGTGTTCCTCAAGAGAGGAGAGTACACCGACCCTCTGGACCACACGAAACTCTGGGACTTCACCCCTATCGCGAAAGAAGGTGACAAGGTCACCGCCGCCGACTGGCTGGGAGAGGTGAAGGAAGGCTGGCTGCCTCACAAGATCATGGTGCCGTTCTCGTTCAAGGGCGAGTACACCGTGAAGAAGATCGCCGAGGCCGGCAAGTACAACATCGACATGGTTGTCGCGGTGCTGACCGGAGCCGACGGCGAGGAAGCCTACGTCACCATGACGCAGAAGTGGCCTGTAAAGGTCGCCGTAAAGGCCTACCAGGAGAAACCGAGGCCACAGAAGATCATGGAGACCGGCGTACGCTGCATCGACACGTTCAACCCTATCGCCGAGGGCGGCACCGGATTCATCCCGGGACCTTTCGGATGCGGCAAGACCGTGCTCCAGCACGCCATCGCCAAGCAGGGCGAGGCCGACGTGATCGTGATGGCCGCCTGCGGAGAGCGCGCCAACGAGGTCGTGGAGATCTTCTCCGAGTTCCCTGAGCTCATCGACCCTCACACCGGCCGCCACCTGATGGAGCGTACCACCATCATCTGCAACACCTCGAACATGCCTGTCGCCGCCCGTGAGGCCTCCGTCTACACGGCGATGACAATCTGTGAATATTACAGGGCGATGGGGCTGAAGTGCCTCCTGCTGGCCGACTCGACCTCCCGCTGGGCACAGGCCCTGAGGGAGATGTCCAACCGTATGGAGGAGCTTCCGGGAGCGGACGCCTTCCCGGTTGACCTTTCAGCCATCATCTCGAACTTCTACGCCCGCGCCGGGATGGTTGTCCTGAACAACGGCAAGACCGGAGCCGTCACCTTCATCGGAACGGTTTCCCCTGCCGGCGGTAACCTCAAGGAGCCTGTGACCGAGTCCACCAAGAAGGCCGCCAGGTGCTTCTACGGACTGGAGCAGAACCGCGCCGACCAGAAGAGGTACCCTGCCGTCAACCCGATCGAGTCATATTCAAAGTACCTTGAATATCCTGAGATCATCTCCTGGCTCGACGAGCAGGTCGAGCACGGCTGGGTGGCCAACGTCACCAAAGCCAAGAACCTCCTGCGCCGCGGACGCGAAGCCAACGAGCAGATCAACATCCTCGGTGACGACGGTGTTCCTGTAGCCTACCACGTAAGTTTCTGGAAGTCAGAACTCATCGACTTCGTGTTCCTCCAGCAGGACGCTTTCGACGAGACCGACGCCCTCTGTCCGATGGACCGTCAGAAATACATGCTGGATCTCGTTCTGGACATCTGCGGCATCGATTTCGACTTCGAGGACTTCGAGAAGTGCCGCGAGTTCTTCAAGGAACTCATCAATGACCTCCGCCAGATGAACTACACCAAGTTCCACAGCGAGGAATTCGAGAATTATGCTGTGAAGATCCATAAATTAATCGAAGACTATGGCAAATAAGGCTTATCAAAGAATATACACAAAGCTGGAAGCCATCACCAAGGCCACCGTTTCACTCAAGGCCAAGGGAGTTTCCAACGACGAGCTGGCCGTAGTCGGCGGCAAGCTTGCCCAGGTCGTGAAGACCAAGGGTGACATGGTGACCCTCCAGGTGTTCTCAGGCACGGAAGGCATCCCGACCAACGCCGAGGTGACATTCATCGGCGAACCTCCTACCCTCAAGGTCAGCGAGCAGCTCTCCGGACGTTTCTTCAACGCCTACGGAAAGCCTATCGACGGAGGTCCCGAGGTGGAGGGCGAGGAAAGGGAGATCGGCGGACCGTCCGTGAACCCTTACAAGAGACGCCAGCCGTCAGAGCTGATTCCGACCGGTATCGCCGGCATCGACCTCAACAACACCATCGTGTCAGGACAGAAGATTCCGTTCTTCGCCGACCCTGACCAGCCTTACAACCAGGTGATGGCCGACGTGGCCCTGAGAGCCGATGTGGACAAGATCATCCTCGGCGGTATGGGTCTTTCCAACGACGACTACCTGTTCTTCCGCCAGGCCTTCGAGAGCGCCGGCGCGCTTGACAGGATCATCTGCTTCGTCAACACGACCGAAGACCCGCCAGTAGAGCGACTTCTGGTTCCGGACATGGCCCTTGCCGCCGCCGAGTACTTCGCCGTGGACAAGAACGAGAAGGTGCTCGTGCTGCTCACGGACATGACCCTCTACGCCGACGCGCTCTCCATCGTGTCGAACCGTATGGACCAGATCCCTTCCAAGGACTCCATGCCGGGATCCCTTTACTCGGATCTCGCCAAGATCTACGAGAAGGCCGTGCAGCTCCCTACCGAGGGATCCATCACGATCATCGCCGTGACCACGCTGAACGATGGCGACATCACCCACGCCATTCCTGACAACACGGGCTACATCACCGAGGGACAGCTCTTCCTCCGCGCCGACTCAGACTCGGGAAAGATCATCATCGACCCGTTCCGTTCCCTTTCCAGGCTCAAGCAGAGGGTTCAGAACGTGAAGACCCGCGAGGACCACAGCCAGGTGATGAACGCCGGCGTGCGTCTGTACGCCGACGCGCAGAACGCCAAGACCAAGCTGGAGAACGGTTTCGACCTCTCCGACTACGACCACCGCTGTCTTGACTATGCGAAGGAATATGCCACAAGACTCCTCTCCATCGATGTCAACATCACCATCACGGAGATGCTCGACACCGCCTGGGAACTCTTCGGCAAGTACTTCACGAAGGCCGAGACCGGAATCAAGCAATCACTGATCGACAAATACTGGAAAGGTAAGTAATGCCTATCAAGTTTCAATACAACAAAACCGCGCTTAACACACTGCAGAAGCAGCTCAAGATGCGTCAGAAGGCACTCCCTACGTTGCAGAACAAGGAGAGTGCCCTGAGGCTTGAGGTGCGGAAGGCGAAGGACAAGAGCGAGAAGCTTCTGCGCGACCTCGAAGAGGCCGAGAGGAGGTACGACTACCTTGCCCCTCTGTGGAACGAGTTCGAGCCGGGTCTGGTCTCGATCGCGGACATCGACCTCGTGACCGTGAAGGTCGCCGGTGTCAAGTGTCCGGAGCTCAAGAGCATACGCTACGAGATCAGTCCGTTCAACACGTTCATCAAGCCTGCGTGGTACATCGACGGCGTGGCCATCCTCAAGGATCTTTCGAGGCTCGGGATCGAGTCCGAGGTCTATGAGGAGAAACGCCGGATCCTGGACTTCCAGAGAAAGAAGACCACCCAGAAGGTGAACCTCTACGAGAAGGTTCAGATTCCTGGCTATCAGGAGGCCATCCGCAAGATCAAGCGCTACATGGAGGACGAGGAGAACCTGAGCAAGGCCTCATCCAAGATCGTCAAGCAGCGTCACGCTGAGGAGGAATCAGAAGAAGTTATGGAGGAAAGCGGCAATGATTGAGGAAATGACTAAATATTCCTTCATTCTTCTCAGCGGGAAGACTGAAGAATTCCTCAGACACTTGCAGGAACTGGGGCTTGTGGACATCACAAGGTCCTCAAAGCCGGTGGACGAGCGTTCCGCCGCGCTTCTCTCTATGACCAACGAACTGAAGAAGGCCGTCTCAAAACTGGAGTCACTTGATTACTCGCAGGATCCCGACCTTGAGAAAATAGAGGCCGAGGTTGATGCGGACACCAAGTACGACAACCCTCTGGAGAGTTCCAAGGAATATTCCACAAAGTTGGACGTCCTGAGGAACGAGCTGACACAGGCCCGCAAGGATGTCGAAAGCAGAAGGCCTTGGGGATGCTACGACAGCTTCGCCCTCGACGCGTTGAAGGCAAAGGGCTACAAGGTCCGTTGGTATAATGTTTCCAAGAAGGCCTACGATCCGTCCTGGGCGAATCTCTATCCGCTTCAGGAAGTGTTCGATGACGGCAGGAATGTCTGGTTCATCACCATTTCAGATGATCCTGCATATTCATTGCCGGTCGAGGAATGCGCCGCTCCGGAAGGGGATCTCAGGTCCGCCGAAAGGAAGGTCACTGCCCTGATGGAAAGGATCATCACCTGCAAGGCAAGGCTTCAGGAGCTGAAGGAATATATTCCTGAAATGCTCCGCAAGTGCGACGAGGATGTCGCAGCCCTTCAGCTGTACCTCGCTGACGCAGGTGCTGGGAAGGCCGCCGAGGATCTGATCACAACTTTCATCGGCTTCGCTCCGGTGGAGAATGACGCGACCCTTTGCGCCGAGTTCGACAAGATGGACATCGTCTATCTCAAGGAGGAGGCAGTGAAGGACGACAATCCACCTATCAAGTTCAAGGAGAACAAGTTCGTGAAGATGTTCACGGTGCTGACAGACATGTACGGCCGTCCGGCCTACGACGAGTTCGACCCGACTCCGTGCATCTCCATATTCTTCACCCTCTTCTTCGCCATGTGTATGGGTGACGCGGGCTATGGTATCGCCCTCGCCATCATCGGACTCGCGATGAGGAAGGCCAAGGGATTCATCGGCTCGATGGCTCCGCTTGTCACCACCCTCGGTGTCGCGACCATCGTGATGGGAACCGTCCTGCACACATTCTTCGGAATGGACACCTATGCGGCCACCTGGGTTCCGGACTGGATCAAGAAATGCATGATCCAGGGTACGGTTGCAGGCTATGACGCGCAGATGCTCTTCTCGATCCTGATCGGTATCACCCACATCAGTGTCGCGATGCTTCTCAAGACCGCCTACGCCGTCAAGCGCAACGGTCTGCTGAACTCGCTCGGCACCATCGGATGGACCCTGCTGATCGTGGGAGGTGTCATTGTGGGAGGCTTCGCCCTCGCCGGTGTCATCGACTCGACCATCACCAAATGGATCGTCATCGTGCTTGGCGTGGTTTCGGCGCTGGGAATATTCCTGTTCAACGACATCCACAGGAATCCGCTGGTGAACATCGGTTCAGGCCTCTACGAGACCTACAACACCGTCACCGGACTTCTTGGAGACGTGCTCAGCTACCTGCGCCTGTACGCCCTTGGACTTGCCGGCGGCATGCTTGGCAACGCGTTCAACCAGCTTGGTCTGTCGGTCTACGGGATTGACGTGCCGGGCGTGAACATCCTCTGCTTCGCGCTCATCGTCGGATTCGGCCACGTGCTGAACCTCGCGATGTGCTGCCTCGGAGCGTTCGTGCATCCTCTCCGACTCAACTTCCTTGAGTTCTTCAAGAACAGCGGCTATGAGGGTACCGGTAAGGTCTTTAGCCCGCTGACAACAAACGATAATAAGTAATAACAAAATAAACATCAAATCATTATGAACGAAATTTTAGGTTATCTCGGTCTGGGCCTCATGCTGGCCCTTTCAGGAATCGGTTCCTCCATCGGAACCACCATCGCCGGCAACGCCGCCGAAGGAGCCCTTAAGGTCAACCCTGAGAAGTCAGGAAACTACATGGTACTTTCAGCCCTTCCCGCAACGCAGGGTATCTACGGATTCGTGGCCTTCTTCATGTGGCTGGGCAAGGATTTCGCCGCCCAGGGTCCGCTGATGTTCGGTGTCGGAATCTCCGTGGGTCTTGTCTGCATGATCTCCGCCATCCGTCAGGGCATGGTCAGCGCCAATGGTATCGTCGGCATCAGCCAGGGTCACGACGTGTTCACCAACACGCTTATCTACGCCGCCCTTCCTGAGTTCTACGCCATCCTCGGTCTCGTTGGAGCCATCATGGCATAAACTCCTTGAAAACAACACAATATGTCGCTGATAAAATCTATTTCCGGCATACGCGGAACCATTGGAGGAAAGCCCGGAGACGGGCTTTCTCCTATTGACATCGTAAAGTTCACCTACGCCTACTGCGCCACGCTGCCTTCAAGGAAGCCTCAGCCAAACGGCGGAAAGTACAAGATCGTTGTCGGCAAGGACGCGAGGCTGTCCGGCGGGATGGTCGAGAACCTTGTCGTGGGGACTCTCATGGCCTGTGGCGTGGATGTGGTGAGGATAGGTCTCGCCTCCACGCCGACCACGGAGCTGGCCGTGACGTTCGCCAAGGCCGACGGCGGCATCATCCTTACGGCCTCGCACAATCCGAGGCAATGGAACGCCCTCAAACTTCTGAACGACAAGGGAGAGTTCCTGACCGCCGCCGAGGGCCAGGCCATACTCGACCTTGCCGCCGCCGAGGACTTCAATTTCGCGGATGTGGACGATCTTGGACACATCACGGAACACGACTACACCGACGAGCATCTGGACTCTGTCCTGGCGCTTGAGGCTGTGGATGTCCAGGCCATCAAAGACGCTCATTTCAAGGTGGTTCTGGATGCGATAAACTCGGTTGGCGGAATCATCATGCCTCGCCTTCTGGAGAGGCTTGGCGTCGAGTGCGTGAAGCTCAACTGCGAGCCGACGGGCGATTTCGCCCACAATCCGGAGCCGCTGCCGAAGAATCTTACCGACCTCAGCGAGACTGTGGTCAGGGAGGGTGCCGACCTGGGAATCTCCGTCGATCCTGACGTGGACCGTCTGGCGTTCATCTGCGAGAACGGGGAGCCGTTTGTGGAGGAATATACCCTTGTGAGCGTGGCAAGCTATCTTTTCGAGAGGGCTGCCGCGATCGCCAAAAAGGAGGGCAGAACGCTTGCGGAGGTCACAGCTCCGTACAAGCCGGTCTCCTGCTCGAACCTTTCATCCAGCCGCGCGCTGCGGGATGTGACCGAGGAATATGGCGGTGAGTATGAGGCGGCTGCCGTGGGTGAGGTCAATGTGACCACAAAGATGCGTCAGACCGGGGCGCTGATCGGTGGCGAGGGCAATGGCGGGGTGATCTATCCTGCCAGTCACTATGGTCGTGACGCGATGGTCGGTGTGGCTTTGTTCCTTTCCAATCTTGCGCACAAGAAGATGAAGGTGAGCGAGCTCAAGAGGACGTACCCGGAGTACCACATTGCGAAGAACAAGATCGAGTTGAGCGACAAGGGGTTGATTGACAGGATTCTGGAGGAGATGAAGAAGGAATATGCCGCCGAGGACATCAATGACATCGATGGTGTGAAGATCAGTTTCGAGTCGAAGCGTCAGTGGGTTCACCTGCGCCGCTCCAACACCGAGCCGATCATCCGCATCTACTCCGAGGCTCCGACTCTCGCCGCCGCAGAATCGCTTGCCAATGAGGTGATCGGCATCGCCGAAAGGGTCATTAATGACCAGAATTAAAAATATGCTATAATAGTTAACAGGACTATTAATGGCAAATAAAGCGAATTATCACCTCCTTGCAACGTCTCGCTTCGCTCGACCCCACCGCTCACTTTGTGAGCGGTCCCCCCTCTTACGAGGCCGAGGGTGGCCACGGTTGCAAGGAGGTGATAATTCGCTTTGGGTCGATTTTGGTTATTCATTTATTAATAATTTAATTATTAAATAATTATGTTTTCATTCAGGACTACGGCGCTGGAGGATCAGCTGGATAGGGCACTGCTGGACGGGCGGGTCGGGTGCTTCTGCACACAGAACTGCTGGGACACGGCGCGGGGGAGATACATGTACGACCTGTTCACGGAACGGGGAAACCTCAAGGCTTTGTTCAGCCCCAGGGACACGGAGCTGACACCGGGAACGAACCACATCATGTTCGACAAGGAAGCGCTTGAGGGGCTGGATGCCGTGGTGGTGGAGATCCAGGACGCGGGGTCGCGGTACTTCAACTACAGCAAGGACGTGTTCCACCTGATGGAGACGCTCGCCGGGATGGAGAATCCACCGTCGCTGTACATTGTTGACCACATCAACCCTGCCGGCAGGATCGTGGAAGGGTCGATGCCTTCGGGGGACGTGGAGGCGCACACGCCGAAGGTGGCCCACAGACACGGACTCACTCTCGGCGAGATCTGCAACCTTTGGTACAACGAGATCGGAGCCACCTTCGCGCTGCACGTCATCTCGGCGCTGGCCAGCGACTCGACGCGCCAGCTGCTTCCGTGGACGATCGCCCCGGCTTCCGACATCCCGGGGATGTTCACCTGCGGAATGTACAGCGGCGGCGGTCTCTGGAACAACACGACCATCACTCCCGCCATCGGAACAGCCAGGCCTTATGAATATATCGGAGCGCCATTCATCCGTCACAACCGCCTTGAGGTACTGCCTGCCACCGCCGGAGTCCTGATGCGCCCCTGCACATTCACCCCGTCCACAGGACGCTACGAAGGCCAGCGCTGCAACGGCTACCAGATTATGCTCCAGCCGGGAGCCGAGTACCATTCACTGCTCCACACGCTCCAGCTGATGAGATACTTTCTGGAAAGATACCCACAATTCGAACTTCTTGAAGGTTTCGAGACGAAGATCGCCGACCCCGGCATGATGAGCTACCTCAAAGGAGAGATTCCGTTCCAGGATCTCCGCGAGCACGTCAAGCTGGAGGAGCAGAAATGGATCCGCAAGGCCAAACGCTACTCCCTCTACGACGACCAGCCGTACCGCATCAAATAATCAGCGTCCCACGGACAGACTCGCGGCATTTCTGAACAAGAATGCCACGATCCTCGCGTCCTGGAATCGTCCGGCGGCAATCGCCATCCGCCGCCAGTGCGAAAGACTAGTCCTTCCAGACTTTGAGATATTCCTGAAGAGCCCACATCTCGTCGCGGTAGCGGGCGGCCTCGCTGAAATCCAGGTCGGCGGCGGACTTCTCCATCCTGCGCCTGTCCTCGGCTATGGTCTTCCGGATCTGTTCCCTGCTCATCGAACGGATCACCGGATCCTGAAGCACGGCGGCCAGATCCGCCCTGACAAAGCCATCGACATAGGCCGTGTTGCCCTCCCTCTTGGAATCGTGTCCCAAGCCAACGGAGACGCTTCCCCGGCCAAGGTCGCTCGGATTGGGGATGTAGGTCGGATCGGAGACCGAGTCCGGGGCGCTGACCCTCCCGCTCGGGCCGTTCTTGACACGAGGGTTGACCGCCTTCTCGGGTTCGCCATAGAGTTCCGACACAAGAATATTCCTTTTCACCTCAACCTGCTTAGGGGTGATGTGGTGGAGTTTGTTATATTCAATCTGCTTCGTGCGGCGGCGGTTGGTCTCCCTGATGGTCTGCTCCATCGAATCGGTGACCGTGTCCGCATACATTATCACCAGCCCGTTGACGTTCCTCGCCGCGCGTCCCGCCGTCTGGGTCAGCGCCCTTCCCGAACGCAGGAAACCCTCCTTGTCGGCGTCCAGGATGGCCACCAGCGACACTGTCGGGATGTCCAGCCCCTCACGTAGGAGGTTCACGCCGACAAGCACGTCGAAGAGGCCGTTCTTGAAATCCTCGATGATCTCGACACGCTCGGCGGTGTCCACGTCGGAATGGATGTAGCGCACGCGGATGTCAATCTTGTCAAGGTAGTCGGTCAGTTCCTCGGCCATTCTCTTGGTCAAGGTCGTGACGAGAACCCTCTCGTCCTTCTCGGCTCTCTTTCGGATATCTTCGACAAGGTCGTCAACCTGGTTCTTCGTCGGACGCACCTCGATCGGAGGATCCAGCAGGCCTGTAGGCCGCACAACCTGTTCGACCACAAGGCCGTCAGAGCGTTCCAGCTCATAGTCCGACGGTGTGGCGCTGACATAGACCTTCTGACCGGTAATAGAGTTGAACTCATCGAAGGTCAAAGGTCGGTTGTCCGAGGCAGCAGGAAGTCGGAAACCATATTCAATAAGGACAGACTTTCGCGCGTGGTCGCCGCCGTACATCGCCCTGATCTGCGGGATGGTGACGTGGCTCTCGTCGATGAAGGTGATGAAGTCCTTCGGGAAATAGTCGATCAGGCAGAAAGGCCGCTGGCCCGGCTGACGGCCGTCCAGATAGCGGGAGTAGTTCTCGATGCCCGGGCAGTAGCCCATCTCCTTGATCATCTCAAGGTCGTTCTCCACTCTCTGCTGCAACCTTTTGGCCTCCAACCCCTTGCCAATCTCATTGAAGTAATCGACCTGCTTCTTGAGATCGTCCTGGATCATGCTCACGGCCTTGACGGCGCGTTCCCTCGTGGTCACGAAGTTCGTGGCCGGGAAGATCGGAACCTCGTCCAGGGACTCGATGTGCGCCCCGGTGAGCGGATCGATCAGAGACAAGGAATCAATCTCATCCCCGAAAAACTCGATCCTCACGGCTTCGTCCGAGCCTCCGAGGAAGACATCGACGGTGTCGCCGCGTACCCTGAAGGTTCCTCTTTTGAAATCCACCTCCGTGCGACTGTAGTTCGCGTCAACCAGATGGTAAAGAAGCCGTGTGAGACTGCGCTGCTCACCACGTTTCACCAGAATCGACTGAGCGTGAAAATCCTCCGGGTTTCCAATACCATAGAGACAGGACACGCTGGAGACCACGATCACGTCCCGCCGCCCTGACATCAAGGCCGAGGCGGCGCTGAGGCGCAGCTTGTCGATCTGGTCGTTGATGCTGAGATCCTTCTCAATGTAGGTGTCGGTGGTCGGGAGGTAGGCCTCCGGCTGGTAGTAGTCGTAGTAGGAGACGAAATATTCAACGGCATTGGACGGGAAGAAGCTTTTGAACTCTCCGTAAAGCTGCGCCGCCAGCGTCTTGTTGTGGCTCAGGATCAGCGCCGGCCTCTGGAGCCTCTCGATGACGTTGGCCATAGTGAAGGTCTTTCCCGACCCTGTCACGCCCAGCAATGTCACATCCCCCACGCCCTGACTCAGAGCCTCGCAAAGCCCCTCGATAGCCCCCGGCTGATCCCCCGACGGCTTGTATGCCGATTCCAATCGAAATTTCATGGTCCACTCCTTTTTCCGCGACAAATGTCATTCCTCTTCGCAGATCACAAAAATAACAATATCTTTGCATAATATAAACTGTAATGATTATGAGACTGCCTGCTGAATGGGAGAGACAGAGCGGGGTGATGCTCACCTGGCCTGACGAGACGACACCTTGGTACGAACTGGAGAAGGTACAGGAATGCTATGGACGGATCATCTCGGCCATACTGCGCTTCGAGAAGGTGATGCTGGTCACGGCTGACGTGAAGGCCGCCACGAAGAGGCTTACGGAACTGGGAGTGGACGCTTCCAGGATCAGGTTTCAGGAATGCCCGGTCAACGACACCTGGGCGCGCGACCACGGCGGCATCGCTGTCTACGGCGACGAAGGGGAGAAGTACGTCTACGACTTCGTCTTCAACGGCTGGGGACTCAAATTCGCCGCGAACTTCGACAACGGAATCACCAAGAGGATATTCTTTAACAATGCCTTCGCGGAGGAGGTCATGTGCGTGGACATGCGCCCGTTCGTACTGGAGGGCGGCAGCATCGACACGGACGGGGCCGGAACCCTTATGGCCACCTCGGAATGCCTTTGCAGCGACAACAGGAATGAATATCTCACCCAAGAGGAAATCGAGGGTGAGCTCAAGCAGGCGTTCGGCCTCAAGCGTGTGCTCTGGGTGGACAGCGGCAGCCTCTCCGGCGACGATACGGACAGCCACATCGACATCCTGGCGCGTTTATGCGACCCGGAGACAATCGCCTACCTCAAGAGCGAGGACGCGGAAGATCCTGACTACGAGGGGTTGATGAATATGGAGGCGCAGCTTAAGTCCTTCCGTACGCCGGACGGGAAGCCGTACAGGCTCGTGCCGCTTCCGAAGCCGGAGCAGATGTTCCTGGACGACTACCCTCTCCCGGCATCCTATGCCAATTTCCTGATAATCAACGGCGCTGTTCTCGTGCCAGGCACCGGCTCGGAACTCGATGAGGTAGCGCGCGCCAGACTACAGGAAGTGTTCACGGACAGGGAGGTCATCGTCATCGACTGCCGCCCTCTCCTCTCCGGCCACGGCGGCCTCCACTGCGTCACGATGCAGTACCCTGAAGGCTGGCTGGAATAACGGTCACTTCTCGCTCACCTTAACCTTTGAGATAAGATCAAGAAGCTGGGCTCTGTAGCCATAAGGATCGAAAGAGAGTCCTGACTTCACAAGTTCCGAAGCCATCTCAAGGGTAGCGTCACCTTTATATTCAGAACCAAGAAGCACCAGTCCGTAAGCGGCGACTCCCGAAGCGAATGACAGGTCCGAGGACATCTGTCCCTCGGCCACCTTTATGTCAACCGAAAGCGCCTGACTCTCAGTGTCCAGAAGAGATTTCTTGTAACGGCAGTCGAACTTGCAGCAGTTTTCGCCATCCTTATAGTTTTCTGTAGGTACAATCTCATAGAGAGCTGTGATAGTCTGTCCGGCACCAATCTCCCCGGCATCCTTAGAGTCATCCTCGAAATCCTTGTTGTCCATCATGCGCCTCTCATAACCGATAAGACGGTAACTTTCAATCATATCCGGATCAAATGTGACCTGAACCTTGGTGTCGTTGGCGACGGAAACGAACTTTGATCTTTCCTGAACAAAGACCTTGGCCATCTCCTCCTCGGAATCAATGTACTGATAGGTGCCATTGCCCTTGACGGAAATCTTCTTCATCATCGCATCGTTAAGGTTGCCGGAACCGAAGCCACAGGCTGTCAGGTATATTCCCTTACGAGCATAGCCTTCAACCAATTCGGTAAGAGCGTCAGAATCTGTCACTCCAACATTGAAATCACCGTCCGTGCCAAGGATGACACGGTTGTTGCCATCAGGAATATAATTGGACAACGCTTCCTCATAAGCCATCTCGATCGCTTTTCCGCCGGCCGTAGAACCCGAAGCGCTCAATTTTCCAATGGCCGCCTTGATCTTAGCGGCATCCTTGACAGGAGTCGACTCAAGCAATTTGCGGACAGTTCCGGAATATGTCACAATGGAAATCCGATCTTCCGGCTGAAGGTAGTCCAAAAGTGTGACCAAAGAGGATTTGAGGAGCTCAAGTTTGTCCTTTGAGCTCATCGATCCGGACACATCGACCAAGAATACATAGTTCGAAGCCGGAAGTTCCTTGTCATTCAAAGATTTACCTTTCAGTCCGAGCCTGAGGAGCCTATGCTCCTTATTCCAAGGACAAAGCCCTGTCTCGGCATTGATCGCCACCAGGTCAGATCCGGTCGGTTCCGGATAATCAAACGTGAAATAATTCAGGAACTCCTCTATCCTGACGGACGCTGGATCGACAGCCCAGCCGTTTTTGACATATTTCCTCATTATGGTGTACGATGCCCCGTCAGCGTCGATGGAGAACGTGGAGACATTCTGATCCTTTGTCTTGACAAACGGATTCTCGGCGATCTTGTCGAAACGGTCACCACCGGTCATCACTTCAGCAGTTCCGTTCATCCCGGAGTCATAACCCAAGAAGTCACTGTCATTGGAAATGGCGCAGGAATACACCGCCAAGGATAAAGCGGCAATGGTTACAAGTCTGATCATAGTTTTCATAACATCATATTTTTAAAGTCACAACTTACTAAATGTAAAACTTGTAAAACCCTGCATATATTATGATGAAAAAACTTATATGCCGCCCCCTAAGTGACCGCAAAACAGGAAGTGACATAATGATCAGAATGAATATGACAGCGTCAGCCCGAAAGTGTGGTAAAGGGCTCTTTTCTGTCTAAGTAAAAACTATATGATACATAATACACTGAAACATAATATATAAAGTATTATTACTGCTTCGTTGAGTAACAAATAAGAAACAAATTTTACCCAATATAAAGTGCTTGTTAAATGACGCCGTAACGACTCTGATATTAAGTCGTTTAGCGTCATTTATCCCATTTCTCGAGGTTATTCCAGAGATTTCGTAAAGTTTTGTATTCTTTTCTGAAATTATTTTTCCATCTGTCTATAAACAAAAAGCCCAGCCGATTCAAGCATTGTAAAGAGGCTCGGCTGGGACTAATGGGCAATGTATCATAAACCCAAAACGGTCATTAAAACCAGATTTTCACCTGCTTCCAATGACCGATTAGATTTTACCTACTGCTAGTAACCACTGATTCTATCACTAAAGTCTTTCCACCCTGCTGCGTTCTTATATATAGAAACTGCTGTTGTAGGAACTTTAATACTTTTAATATACTTTGTTCCTGAGCGCTCTTCATCTTTCATAAAGGCTCCTACACCTAATCTCGCCGGACTTTCTCCCTTACAAATGACCGTAGCTAATTTCTCACAACCATCAAAACATTTTTCGCCTATGGATCTCACGCTTCTGCCTATCGTTGCTTCTGTCAAAGATGTACATCCCAAAAAGGCTGTTTTTCCAATTTCAAAAACATTATCCGGAATCACCACTTTGGTTAATGAGGAACAACCAAAGAAAGCACAATAATCTATTACCGTCAAACTCTCCGGCAACGTAATCTCCTTAAGTTTTACACAGTTCTTGAAAGTGTACGGTTCAATATCCATAATCTTACTTCCGTTAAAAATCACCTTTTCTAATGGCATAGGTCCTGCATCACTACCCTCAAAAGCAGAAGTTCCCAAAGCTCCCACATTCGCCGGAATTGTAATTTCTTTCAACCGAGTTCCTGAAAAAACGGATTGGCCAATTCCCTCCAGACTCTCAGGAAGAGTGATGGCTTCAAGACCGCTATTTAAAAAGGCACCGTTATTAATAACGGTAATTCCCTCTGGAAGAATAATACTCTGCAAAGATTTTTTACCATTAAATGCACCGGACTCGACTCTCTTTATACTTCCCTTGAATGCCCATTTGCCTTTTTCGTCAGAAGCAGAGAATGTACTCTTTTCTTTTACGAATTCTACATCAGTACCCCCAAAGGCTCCTTCGCAAGATAGTTCTTCCATCGCTCCATATTCAATATAAGTAAGAACTTCCTTCACAATAGTCAGTTCCACAGTAGCGACATTATTGCCATCCGTTGCGTGAACCAACACTTTTCCTCCTGTGAAATTCACATCTGTCGTAATCGTCAACTTTTTAGCAGATTCGTCAACACTGGTGCGAACACCTTCGCCGATAGCAGAAACCTTTACATTGTCACCACCCGTCAATGTATAAAGCAAGTCTATCTGGCTACTTGCTCCCATTCCTATTGTTGTCTCCTCAAACTTAATCGTAATCGCGTTATATAAAGGAATTTTGATTTCATCTCCCGAATTCAGCGTAAAGAGGACATACCGACCTTTTACTTCTACACTCTTAATCGGACATGGCACAACTCCACCGGTGGCAGAACCCAGTGTTTCCCAGCTCACACCATTATTGTAGGAAACTTCCCAATTGCCGTCTTTAATCCGCAATTTAGGAGTCACGCCATTTTTCCCATTGTAACCATCTTTACCATCCTTTCCGTCTTCACCATCTTTGCCGTCCTTTCCGTTGTAACCATCTTTACCATCTAAACCTTGAGCCCGGACTTTATTTCCATCATTGTCTGTCAGCCAATTGCCGTCCAATGTCCAATAATAAATCCCGTCTTTGTCCTTTTTCACACCTATCAAAGGAGTATATCCGTCTTCCCCTCTAGCACCATCGGCTCCGGCTTTTCCGTGATAGATATGAATAGGATCTCTCTTGGCAAACTCAATCTTATAGCCGATTTCCACTCCATTTTCCACCAAATTCGAAATAGAAGTAATATGATTGGCCTCTTTTAATGCATTAACAATGATCTGCAAGGAGTTAATATTGGCATTAATCTGCTTACATTGTTCTTCCAATTTCGCCAAACGACCTTCCAAATTATCCACTCGTTCCACTAAATCCGAGTCATCATATTTGCATGAACCTAACAAGCCTAAAGACAAGCAACAAATACATAACAAATAAACGACATGTATAAATTTAACTTTCTTCATATAAATAATTAGCAACTCCTATTGTTCTCCAAATAGGAATGGTTTGACATAAGGAAAGCGTAGGGACTTTCTTGCATAGAAAATGTGCTTTTATATGCTCCTCTACGTTTTGCGTAACGAAGTATTTTTTGAATATTAATGGTGTATAAATCAAAGGCTGCTTGGTACATGTATGTTGTCTCAATACCAACTGATTAATTTCAAACTGCTCGTGATTTTGTGCATAATCCAATATACACTGTTTTATATTATAATCATCACTTCTCATTGCGTTGCAAAGATAATATAAAGTCGGCAATAAACCAAGATTATTGCCGGTATGAAGCGATATTACGAGGACTTTGACCCGGATTATGAAGCCTATTTATGGATTGGCGATGACGGACACGGCAGAAATGGCGCACCTTATCATATCAAGGATATTGTGTCGGATATGGAAGAAGCCGAAGAACAGATATACGAGTTGCTGCAAGCACTTGAAGTTGAATTTATCTGTAATAGTCAAGACTTGTTCTGACATTTGTTTTACTATCGGACATTTTCTGTATTTGGTTTTTGAATTTATTTTAATTACTCAACTATTTTATCAGATGCTGTGAGTGTAATGGCTATTCCTGCATCGCACTCTGCATTTCTAAAGTCATCAGTTATATCCATAGCTTTCATGCTATTGGTTATTGTCCCAATTTTGAACCAAATCGGTATCTCCTTATTTAGCTCAATCGGTGTCTCCCGATCAATTTTTGTTCCGCCAATCCCCATGGATTCATCAAATTGAGTTTCCAAAGTTGGGAAACTGTACTTAACATGACCGCTCTCATCAATGGTATATAAATCACAGCTGGTTTCGGTTAGTCTAACGGCTATTCTCCCAGTCAGATGGTCAATATTTCCGACAGTCATTCCATCTTCAGCCCATTCACCATCACGATAAACCCAAACCGATATTGCATACGATTTTACAGTCTCATCAAAAGAAATATCAAAGAATTGAATTTCATCATCGAACAAATCGAGGACTTCCATCGTTTCATCTGATAATTCACTTGGCTTTATATTCATAAAGAATATTGTGGGAAGGTGATGCAAGGAACGGTTCTTGCTGGATTTAGGGAGTTGGTTAGTTAGGGCGGCGGGCAATAGCCGCTTTTAATGAATATATTCACGGAAGGCAATTGCCTGCCTGACAGGGAAAAGTGAGAGAGATGAACAAGAATGCAAAAAGGGTCGTGCTTTCGGGCATGGCGGTGATTATTATGGTGTCGTGCGGCACCGCGAAGAAGGGCGGACAAAGCGACACGGGAGTGGCAAGCAAAGGTGATATGGAAGCGATTGACAATGACTATCTGATCCTTTCTGACGCGCAAAGGGATCTTCTGGCGAAGAACAACACCTTCGCCATCAATCTGTTCAATAAGACCAACGGGATGGACTCACGGGTGATCTCCCCGCTCAGCGTGACCGGACTTATGACAATTCTGGCGAACGGGGCGGACGGCGACACAAGACAGAAAATCCTTAACACGCTCGGATGGACAGGCGCGTCGATGGAGGAGATCAACGAGATTTACGGCCTTCTGGTCAAGCAGGCCGGTGTCATCGACCCTTCCGTCACCGTGAACGTGGCGGACTACGTGGCGGTCAACAAGGACAACAGGATCAACAATGAGTTCGGGAAGACGGTGGGCGACCTGTTCGGCACCGAGGTGCGGAATCTGGACTTCACCTCACCGAAGACAGTGGACACCATCAACGGCTGGTGCTCAAAGCACACAGGAGGGATGATCCCGAGGATCATCGACAACGTGGATCCGGGCGCCGTGGCCTACCTGATGAACGCCATCTACTTCAACGGCCCGTGGGCCGAGAGGTTCCAGACGAAGGACACGAAGGTGGAGGCGTTCAGAGGCTACACCCGCGACATCAAGAAAGTCAAGATGATGCACAGGAACGATGAATATTCCTACACCGCCAACGGCACCTATTCCGCCGTCAGACTCCCCTACGGCAACGGCTCCTTCACGATGACCGTCCTCCTTCCGAACGAAGGCAAGTCGATCGACGACATGATGAGGGTTGTCAACGCCAAGGAGATCGCGAACCTTGGCCGCAAGATGGAGAACTGCAAGGTGGATCTGAAACTGCCGAAGTTCACCACCGAGGTTGAGCAGCCGCTGAACGAGGTGATCGCCGGCCTCGGCGCGCCGACAATGTTCAAGCCAGGCGCCGACTTCAGCAGGCTTGCGGACGGGAATATGTTCGTTTCCAAGATGTTCCAGAAAGCGAAGATCGAAGTAAGCGAAGAGGGCACTAAGGCCGCCGCCGCGACCGCCGCCATCATGACGATGTCCGCCTACGAGCCGGAGCCTCGCCAGGTAGAGTTCCACGCCGACAGACCGTTCGTCTACCTGATAAGCGAGTCCGACTCCGGAGCCATCTACTTCATCGGCCAGTTCACCGGCAGCGAGATCTAATCCACGCAGAGGGATAGGCCGTTCCGACCTGTCCCTCAGCGCATTGCGCATAAAGCAGGCATAATTTACGGAAAGAACGTCTCAACCAACGAGTACAACTGCTCGTTGGTTAAATTGTCTATGCCCGTCTTATCAATCCAGGCATATTCATTTTTCTTATTAGTAATCACGAATTTGCGGCCTTTCCCATCCACTTTGCACAGAAGGTGATAGTTTCCTCTGTACGTTCTCTCCACACGCACATCCTCAAAAAGGGTCTCGCCAATCCTGAACGATACATTCCTGCGCCGGTCACACAGTCCCCACTCGGCCAGATGATTATTGAGGGTGGTTTCTACCGCACCGATCCATCGCTGGCCGACTTCACATTCCTCCGCAAAGCTCCTGAATTGCCGTATCGAAGCAGCGACTTCATCTATGACGCTTTCCGCCCGCCGGATCCCATTATTCCTGGCCAGAGTCAGAGCGTCTTCCTTGGTTTGACCTTGAAGTTTACCTTGCATCATCAGGCAGTGCGTCTTCTCCGGAAGGAAGCCACCAACATTGAAAATGTAGGTCACATCATAGGCCGGAGACAACCTCCAACATCCAGACTCGTCCATCAGGAACGAAAAGTTCTTGTTGTGGTCATCGGTATTGTTGGCGAGAATATTGAAAACCATCCTGCGGAAGACCTCCTCCTGGGTGCTTTCAGGCAGACGCATCTTACGACATACCATAAGAAGTTTCTCATAGCTGTCCGCTTCCGGATATAGGGCTGCCAAAGTCTGCATGTGCAGTTTGCGCTCCTTGTCACGGTCAAAGCGAAGCGTGATGAAGTGTTTCCGACCTTCAACCTCTACAATCCGGCAAGGTGCCATGCCTATACCAGCAGCATTAGCCATCTTATAGTAAGCCATCTCCAATTCGGCTGACGAACGCTCGGCATCGCCAAACTTCAGAATGTAATAGTCAAAGCCTCGGTGACCGGCAATCTGTCCGCTTCTGATTTCCCCAGTTTCCGGATTGACCGCAATGATCGCTTTAGGTTGGCGACCACCGGCTGAAGTGCCGACAGCCATCAACGAACGCATTGTCAGCGATTCTTCCGGCATCAGCCTGACATTCTCACGCTCAGTGAAAATTCTCTGTGCCAAATCCGTCAATGCCTTCATGTTCAGCCTTTCTGCCTTTCCAATGCCGGATGATTCAGGTACAAACTCCAAGGCACCCATGCCACGCCTGCCGATGAACGACAGGAGTTCAAGTGGAGTGATCTCCTGATTGCGTATGCCGTTCTGTATGCGCCAGCACTCAAACACCTGGTCTCCCCAGGCATCCGGCAAAGAGTCTGCAAGAAAAGGTGGCAACTTACGGTAAAGCCTCGCTTCCTTGTCGCCGATGATTGGACGACGGCTTGCAGGCGACTTGACAGAAGCCACAAGGGGGAACGGATCGAGTTCACCCCCAAGAAGAGCGGGATTGTACTCGAAATACGAGACCCCTCTCCTTGCATCCCAGGACAAACGACCTATTTCCTTGTCCCAAAGCATTACCTTCAACGAACCCGCTATCATGGTTTCTTATGTCTTATTCGTTGAACTTTCTTCTCCTCCCTCATGAGATACGCGGATGCCGGCAACTCCGGCATCAACTCGTCAAGGGCATCAATCTGACCTATTGCCTTAAGCAGCAAAAGGAAAGTCCCCAGCGAGACATTGCCGGATGCCCCATTCTCAAACTTGTGAATGGTTGTGATCGTAATACCCGATTGCTCCGACACCTCTTTCTGCGTCATGTTGCCGCGCAGACGGTAGTCCTTGAATCTGGCGCCAAGAAGTTTTACCAACTCCGGTACAGAATACTCGTAATAGTCAATCATAATCCTCCATTTTAATTTATATTCTAATATAAGTTAAATAGGCATACAACGGCTATCTTATATTATACTTACACTTATACGCACAAATATACACTTTTATTCTGAAAACTCAAAAAGAGAACCCCGGGGGTGAGTAAAGTGTTCCTTACTCACCTCCGGGGTTATTGGTCGATCCGGGGATCGTTACTTGAAATTGTTACCTGAAGTTGGAGAATGTGGACCAGTCGGTGTTGGTCTCGGCTTTGGACTGGAGGTTAACGGTAGGTTGACGAAGAAGTCCAGGCCGGTCCACTCTTCGATCTGCTTCACGGAGACGGTGAACTGGTCATATTCCTCATCGCTTGAATAGTCCCGATGATCCATCCACACGCCGACGGCGCATGCGTCCGTGATGTACTGCTGGCCTACCGTGGAGCTTGGAAGCTCCAGCCAGCCGGCTACTACCGGGGACGGCGGGCGTCGAGGGCGCGCTGGAACTCGCGGGCGTTGCGGTTGTGCTCGGAGAGGGTGACGGCGAACTTGTGAGTGCCGTCCATGGCGGCGCTGGCGCAGAAGAAGAGGTAGCCGTGGCGGTCGGGATTCAGGACGGCCTCAAGGCTGGCCTTGTCCGGAACGCATATAGGGCCCGGAGGGAGGCCTTCGTGGAGGTAGGTGTTGTAGGGCGAATCGTACTCCAGATGCTTGAACAGGATCCTGTTTAGCGTGAAATCATAGCAGAAAGCCACGGTCGGATCGGCCTGGAGCCTTATGCCCTGGCGGAGGCGGTTGAGATAGACACCGGCTATGGACGGGTACTCCGGGGCATAGTTGGACTCGCACTTCACGATCGAGGCCACCACGGAGACCTGCCTGGGAGTCAGTCCCAGAGCCTCGGCCTTGGCGAGATTCTCCTTCGACCAGAAAGCGTCGTAGGCAGCCTTCTGCTTGTCCAGGATGTCCTTCATCGAAGCGGTCCAGTAGACCTGATAGGTGTTTGGCATGATCAGCGAGAAGACATCCTGCGGGGTGAAGCCGTAGCCTGCCAGAAGGGCGGAATCGTTCAAGGCTTCAGCCACCGAAGCGGAATCCAGCATCATCTGGTTGCTGATCTTACGGGCGATCCTGCCTTTAAGCCTCATCGTGCCGGACAGCACCAGATTGACCGGTGACTGCCAGCCGTTCCTCAGCATCCTGACCAGATAGATGCTCGGCTTGTTCTTCTCCACAACGTAGTGGCCAGGCTCAAGATCACTGTCAGTCAAGCCCTTGCGGATCACCCTCGCAAGACCGTGGCGGTCGGCGACAATGCTGTCCGGGATCTGGGCGACCACCTCCTCGACAGTCATCCCGGGACGGACGTACAGATCGGCCTTCCCGGAAAAATTCGGCTTGCGGTTGTCGGCGAACCAACGGCCACCGACGGCGGCAAGAACAACTACCAGCACCAGAGCGGCGACCAGCGCCACCAGTTTCCACTTCCTCATCACTTTCTCGATCTCTTGCCGCGAAGGACGATCGTGTCACCCTCGCGAGGTTTATAATCCGCTGAGAATCCATTCATCTTGACCACGCTCGACATCCTCACGGCGAAACGCTGGCAGATGTCGCGCAGCGATTCCTCGTCCTCGCCCACGATGTACTTGTCAAGCCCCTTCTCGGACTGCTTCTTCTTCGCCTGAAGATAGACCACCGTGCCAGGCAGAAGTTCCTCAGGACGAGACAAATCATTGAACCTCAGCAACTCATTCAAATAAAGATGGTACGACTGCGCGATGCTCGAATAGGTCTCCCCTTCCACCGAAGTGATGAACGGAACACCGTTGCGGGAATATGCCTCCCTGGTCAACGAGAACCTGAACACCTCAAGTCCCGTCTTGTCAATCCGCTTAGGCTCCTCCAACGACAGAGGCGAGGCCGGTATCACATCCGGAGCAGGCTCGGCCTTCTGGCGCCTCTTCCTGGCCTTGTGGCTCTTCCGCGCATCCTTGCGGGCCTTCTCCACGCTGGCCGACGACGGCTTCCCGTCCGAGGAGACCTTCGAACCGCCGGACGAGGCGACAGCCTTGTTGTCATGAGCCTTGGCAAGACGCTCGGAGTCCTCGGTGGTCATGGTGTCATATTCATAAAGCCTGTAGTCCTCGATGTACTTTATGAGCTTGGCCGGATAGTTGGGATCGGTGGCGTAGCCGGCCTTCTTCAAGCCGTAGGCCCATCCCTTGTAGTCGGTCGTCTTGAGGTCGAAGAGGAACTTGTAGCGGTCCCGGTAGCGCAGGAAGTCCGAATGATCCTGGAACGACTCCTCAGCAGAGTCATAGACCCGGAAGCACTCCCCTTTCGCGTCGTCGTCGTAGCGCATCGACTTGCCTTTCCAATCCTTGTGGCACTTGATACCGAAATGGTTGTTGCCCTCGGTCGCCAGCGACGAAAGCCCGTAGCGGGACTCCAGTATGCCCTGGGCGAGCGTTATGCTGGCCGGCACCCCGCTGCGGTACATCTCCCTGACCGCCGTCGGAGCCCATTTCTGAATGTAGCGCTCCTGCGGCGTGCCTTGGGCGGCAGCGGCCAACTGAAGCATAAGAAGACTTATGAATATGATAACCTTTTTCATCCCGTAACAATTCTACAAAGTGTAAACATACACAAAAATCCGCTGTTTTCCCGCCACCTGCGGACAAAAAAGATGCTGTCAAGAGGAAATCTTTAGTCAAACCTCACCAGCGGAATGTCGAAGACGGCCTTGTCGCGCGCCGCGTAGGTCTCGGGAAACAACGTCCGGCACTCGGACTCGTAGAGGCCGATGTCATAGCGCCGGGACGAATAGTGGCCGATGACGAGTCTGCCCACACCCGCCTTCAAAGCGCAGGACGCGGCCTGGAGTGTCGTGGAGTGATGCCGCCGGGCGGCCTCGTCGGCAAGCTCGGCAGGATAGGTGGTCTCATGGTAGAGAAGGTCTACCCCTTTTACCCATGAGGCCAGTTCCGGAAACGGAGCGGTGTCGCTGCAATAGGCGAAAGACCGGGGATTGTACGGCTTGTAGCCAAGTTCCTCGAACGGCAGCACCTCCTTGGTGCCGTCCGGAAGCTCACGGACGACATCCTCGCCTCTTTTCACCGTCCCGATCTCGGTGAGCGATAGGGAATATTCATCAATCTTCCACTTCTTCACATTCATCTGAGGCTCCTTTTCCCGGAAAAGCCAGCCGAAGGTGTCGATCTTGTGGTTGAGCGGGAAGGCGTAGACTTCCAGCGACCTGGAATGGTAGACCTCCTGAGGCGACTTCATCGTCATGGGAACGTGACGGATCTCGAAAGGGATGCCGTCGCCGTAGTAGGAGAGGAAGAATTTGAGTATCGGGCCGAACCCCACCGGGGCGTAGATGTTCAGCGGGGCCATCCGGGAGAGCATCCCCATCGTGGAGAGCAGGCCGAAGAGTCCGAAGACATGGTCGCCGTGGATGTGGGAGATGAAGATCGCGTCAATCTTCATCGGCGAGACACCGCACTCCTGGAGACGGGTCTGTGTCCCCTCTCCGCAATCTATTAAAAATGAGCGCCCATGTACGGAAAGTACCTGAGCGCTCTGATTCCTTCCGGGGATGGGCTTGGCCGAAGCCGTGCCCAACACCGTCAATGTGAAATCCATAAATTATTCACCTTTCTCGAGCTTGTCCTTGAGGGCAGCGAGCTCGCTGATGTCACCGAGGGTGGTCTTCTCCAGGTTGGAGTTGATCTTCTTGACCGCCTTCTTGGTGTTGTCAGCCTCAACGGCCACCTTCTCGGCCTTGGCCTCAGCGTATGTCCTTACGTGTGAGAGAAGGATCCTGCGGGTGCTTCTCCTGAGCTCGATGACCTTGAACGGAAGTGTCTCGCCCACGATGGCCTGCTTGCCGTCCTCCTTGATGAGGTCGCGGCTGAACGCGAAGCCCTCGTCGTCACCCTCAAGCTTGATGTTGGCGCCCTTGTCGGTAAGGGAGGCAACCGTACCCTCGACAACGGAGCCTACAGGGTATTTCTCCTCGATGGCGTCCCAAGGGTTAGGGGTGAGCTGCTTGTGACCGAGGCTGAGCTTGTGGTTGGCCTCGTCGAAGTCAAGGATCTGAACGTCGATCACATCACCAGGAGCCACGAGCTCTGAAGGATGCTTGATCTTGTTCCAGGAAAGGTCGCTGATGTGGATGAGTCCCTCAACGCCATCCTCCGGCTCGGCGAACACACCGAAGTTGGTGATGTTGCGTACGACAGCCTTGTGGACAGAGCCTACAGGGTACTTGTCGCGGATGCTCTCCCAAGGGTTAGGGGTGAGCTGCTTCAGACCCAGGGACATCTTCCTGTTCTCACGGTCGATGGAGAGAACCTTGGCCTCTACCTCGTCACCTACCTTGAGGAACTCCTGCGCGCTGTGGAGTCTTGGAGACCAAGACATCTCGGACACGTGAATAAGACCCTCCACACCCGGCTCGATCTCGACGAAAGCGCCGTAGTCGGCGATGAGGACCACCTTACCCTTGACAACGTCGCCTTCCTTGATGTTGGCGTCGAGGTTGTCCCAAGGATGAGGGGTAAGCTGCTTGTAGCCAAGAGCGATTCTCTTCTGCTGAGGATCGAACTCCTTGACGACAACCTTGATCTTCTGGTCGAGGGAAACAACCTCCTCAGGGTTGTCGATCCTGCCCCAGGACAGATCGGTGATGTGGATGAGACCGTCAACACCGCCGAGGTCAACGAAGACTCCGTAGTTGGTGATGTTCTTGACGGTACCCTCAAGGATCTGGCCTTTCTCAAGTTTGCTGATGAGCTCGGCCCTACGCTGCTCCTGCTCGGCCTCGAGAAGAGCCTTGTGGGAAACCACAACGTTGCGGAACTCCTGGTTGATCTTGACGATCTTGAAGTCCATTGTCTGGTTGACGAAAGCATCGTAGTCGCGGATCGGCTTGATGTCGATCTGTGAGCCAGGGAGGAACGCCTCGATGCCGAAGACATCGACGATCATACCACCCTTTGTGCGGGTCTTCACGAAGCCCTTGACGATCTCGTCGTTGTTGAAGGCCTCGTTTACCCTGTCCCAAGACTTGAGGGCGCGGGCCTTCTTGTGGGAAAGGATGAGCTGGCCCTTCCTGTCCTCGGCGGACTCGACATAGACCTCAACCTTGTCACCCACCTTAAGGTCAGGATTGTAACGGAACTCAGGAGCCTGGATGACACCCTCGCTCTTGTAACCTATGTTGACGATAACCTCTCTCTTTGAGATGGCGGTAACCGTTCCCTCCACAACCTCGTTCTCGACAATCTTCGAGAGAGTCTGGTCGTAGGCGTCCTCGATGGACTTCTTGTCGGCGCTGCCGTAGATCTCGGCGCCACCCTCGAAAGCGTCCCAATCGAATTTGTCAGGAGCTATCGAAGCATTGAGAGCTGTTTTCTTCCTGGCTGGAGCCTCGGCCTGCGGAGCCTCCTGTACCGGAGCCTCTACCTGGGCTTCCTCAGCCACTTTCTTTGTTTCTTCTGCCATAATGGTAATTAAAAGATAACTAGTTGTTTAACAATATTTCTGCGCCCTACCGGACACGCCGCGAAGGCGCGGGCGGTCAAAAGGCTCGCAAAATTAGGCAAAAATATCTGATTTACAATGATTATGAGACAAAAATCAAAGCAACTTGTTTTTTTTGAAGAGATAGATGACGAGAGCCACCGTCAGCACCATGATCCCGAGGAGCAGAAGCCACATCCCGCCCTTGTCCATCAGCGGCAGCGGGACGTTCATTCCGTAGAAACTGGCCACCAGCGTAGGCGGCATCAGAAGCACGGACACAAGGGTGAAGATCTTCATGATCTTGTTCTGGTCCAGGTTGATCAGACCGACAACCGTGTCCTGGAGGTACTCCAGCCTCTCGAAACCGAAGTTCGTGTGGTTGATCAGGGAGTTGATGTCCTGGAGCAAGACCGAGAAGCGCCTGTGCAGCTCCTTAGGATACTTGTCGCTGCGGAGCATGTTAGAGATCAGGCGCTGCTTGTCCACGATGTTCTCTCGGACGAGCATCGTGTTCTCCTGCAGCTGATTGATGTCCAGGAGGAAATCCTCGTCGATGTCCTCCTGCTGGTTGATTCGCTTGCTGTACTGGGAGACCTCCTTGCTCATCAGCTCGATCATGTCGGCGTCCAGATCGACACGCTGCTCCATGATGCTCGCGAAGACCGTGTAGCCGTTGGGATAGTACTGAGGCATGGCCACGATCCTGCGCTGAAGCTCGGTGAAGCTACGCAGAGGAACATCCCTGAGCGTGGTGAGGCAATGGCCCACGAAGGTGAAGGAGACAGCCTCCATCGAGTAGTCCTCCGGTCCCGGCATCAGGAAGTTGGTGTTGGCGAAGATCGCGTCCTCGGTCTCCGAGAAACGGGACGAGCTCTCGATCTCCTCGGCCTGCGCGCGGCTCTGGATCTCCTCCCCGAGGAAATCGTCCACCGTGTGCTTCTCCTCACCCGAAGGGGAAAGGATGTCGATCCAAAGGACATCGTCCCTATTCATCTTGGAAAGCTCCGTCTCTGACTGGGAAACCAACAGTTTGCCGTTCTTCCTGTAGAAAATAGCGATCATACTATTCCTGTTTTATCCTTTGGCGGCCTCAGATGGCGAAACACTCCCCGAAACCCTTGCCAAATCGTTACCAACACATTACTTAACGCTTACTTACGGAGAAGTCAGTCTGCAAAATTAGGAATATTTTCGCAAAAACGGGAAAAAAAGTGTTCGTTTGACGGAACGGATCCTGTTTTTTATGCCCTCAGCAGTTGCTTTCGCCCACAAAACGTTGCAAAATCCGGTTTTTGTACTTATCTTTGGAAAGTACAAACCTCAACCGGAAGTGATTTTGGTTGAAACACTTAATGTAAACCTTATAGTAATTTATCATTTTTAAAGACAAACGCCATGAAACGAGTTTTACCAATCCTTGTTCTTGCTTTGGCATTTCCCGCTTTAGTAAACTGCAAGAAGGAAGAAAAAGATGAACCTACCCCTCCGCCTCCTGTGAAGGTGGAGACAATCAGTGTCAATCCGGACAAGATCGAGATCAATGACGGAGATACACGGAACCTGAGTGTCACCGTAGCTCCCGCAAACGCGGAGAACATCAATGAGATCGTATCCTCCATCGTCTGGTCATCCGCGGACAAACAGATCGCCAGCGTCGATGGAACCGGCCTGATGACAGCCCACATGCGCGGAGAAACCACCATCACGGCGGCGACTCCCGACGGCAGGCTCAAGGCGGTCTGCAATGTCACAGTGAAACTCAATCTCACTGACGACAAGGACATCACCGCCTATTTCGATCCTCTGTTCGCGAGGGCCCTGCAAAAAGAAAAGTTGATCAAGAACGCCACGAAGATCACCTACGCCGACGTGAAGGGCATCGAAGTTGTCTGGGATCTGTCGGAAAACGAGCCGTCCCTCAGCTCCATAAAAGGCGTGGAGTTCCTGACCAGCCTTAAATCCCTCCACATCAGCGGCTGCAAGAACATCACCGAGGTGGATCTGAGCACATGCGCGAAACTGAAGGATTTCAGGGCGGACGATTGTACGCTGACCACCCTGGACTTAAGCAATTGTCCCGCTCTTGAGACTATAGTAGCCACGGATGGGAAGTTGACGGAGGTCAGGCTGCCCGCGGAGAATAAAAACCTGAATAGCGTAAATTTCAGTAAAAACTACCTGAAAAAGCTGGATCTCGGCAACTCTCCTATGCTTAAGTGGCTGTATCTCGACTACAACGAACTCGAAGATGTCAATCTGAAAGGTTGCACTTCACTGAAGAGACTGAACATCACCTTCAACAAGCTGAAAAGTATAGACTTGGGTGAGATCACAGGCATAGATTACTATCATTTTGCCTACAACCCTGGAGAAAACGGTGTTTTCAAGACGTATAACAAAGACGCCACATTCTACGGTTGTAGCTGGCAGATGACCCCGGGAGACGACCGCACAACGGTGAAGGGTATGTACTACTGCGACAACGCCCCTAAGATCAAGACACATCCGGAAAGTGTCACGGTATCTGAATGGCAGACTTTCCATTTTACAGTGGAAATGGAGTCCTACACGAAGACCCTTTCCTACCAGTGGGGACTATGTGAATATAGAGTGGATGATGATGGGGTAAAATACCTCCTACCAGCTTTCGGAGGATTCGATGAGGACTATTCAATTTCGAGCGGAAAGGATCTGTACAGCGTCAGCGGAGGCCTGACAAACACATTGAGCATGGCCTTGGGAGGCAAATACCTTAAACAATTTAAAGCACAATATAAAGATTGCATGTTTGTCTGCCTCGTTTATGACTCAGAAAAGAAAACAACGACCATCAGCGAGCCGGCATCCATGACTTTCAAGTAACTCTGTAACTCACACTTTCAGAAGGACACCAAGTCCTATGAGCATCAGCACGCCACCGCCGACGATCTCGGCGGGGCGTCCGAACCTCCGCCCGATCTTCTGTCCCCCGAACATTCCTCCTGTCACGGAGAGGATGGTCACGCAGAAGACGGCGGAAAGGTTCATCACCATCTTGGCGGACGGCACGGATCCCATCGACAGGCTCACTCCGACGGCGAAAGCGTCGATGCTTGTCGCGACGGCTCCGATGACGACGTTCCTCAGCCCGTTCAGGTCATGGGCGTCCACCTTGTTCCTCACGGCCTGGAGCATCATCGACCCGCCCACATAAAGCAGCAGGAGGAATCCGATCAGACTTGCGATCCTCTGCACATGACCTACGAATATGTCGCCGAACATCCAGCCCAGCGCCATCAGGGTCGTCTGCACGACACCGAACACGATGGCGATAGGAACGACACTCCTCCACGACACACTCCTGAGCGTGACGCTGGAGCAAGTCGAGACCGCGAAACAATCGGCACAGAGGGAGGCCGCCAGAAGCAGCGACTCCGCTATTGATAGAAACATTGTCAAGCTAGCGTCTTATAAAGTAGCAACAGATTACTAAGGCTTGAAAGCCTGACGGTTGACGATGGAACGGCCCAGGGTCAGCTCATCGGCATATTCAAGGTCATCGCCGAAGCCGAGCCCCCTCGCGAGCGACGAGACCTTCACCCCGAAGGAGGCGATCTGGCGGTAGATGTAGAACGATGTGGTCTCGCCCTCCACGTCTCCGCTCAGCGCCAGGATGACCTCTGTCTCCTCCGGCCTGGCATCCGCCTGAGCGGTCATATTCCTAATCCTTTCCACAAGGCCGGCGACCGTGATGTCGGATGGGCCGACACCGGCGATCGGCGAGATGATTCCGCCCAGCACGTGATAGACTCCGTGGTACTGGCCGGTGTTCTCTATGCTCATCACGTCGCGGACGCTCTCGACAACACAGATGGTCTTGCGGTCGCGCGAGTTGTCGGAGCAGATCGAGCACACGTCATCATCCGAAATCATCCAGCACTCCCGGCAGTACCTCGCCTCGTCACGCATCCTGACGATCGAGTCCGCGAAATGGTGGACGTTCTCGGATGGCTGTCTGAGAAGGTGCAACGCAAGGCGCAAGGCGCTGCGCCGGCCCACTCCCGGAAGGGAGCCTATGGCCTGCACAGCGTCCTCAAGAAGCTTCGAAGGGAATGACTCCGGGACTGTCATCTACTTTCCGTTCTGATAGGCGTTCACGGCGTCGCGCACCTGTCCGTGCTCAAGCAGGAGCTTGCGGGCGAGGTCGTAGTCCTCGATTCCGGTCTCCTCCATGATCATCCTCGTGCCTCGGTCGACCAGTTTCTTGTTGGTGAGCTGCATGTCCACCATCCTGCTGCCGTGGACGTGTCCGAGACGGATCATCGAGACAGTGGAGATCATGTTCAGAACCAGTTTCTGCGCTGTTCCGGCCTTCATCCTGGTGCTTCCGGTCACGAACTCCGGGCCGACGACCACCACGACCGGCACTTCAGCCGCGGCGGCCACCGGCGAGCTCTCGTTGCAGGTGATGCAGCCGGTCAGCATGCCGTTGGCGCGGGCCGTCTTCAAGGCACCGACAACATAAGGGGTTGATCCTGAGGCAGCGATGCCGATCACCACATCATTCACTGTCGGGGAATAGGCCTGGAGGTCTCTCCATCCTCCCTCGACGTCGTCCTCCGCTCCTTCCACAGCGTCGCGGATGGCGCTGTCACCACCGGCCATGAAACCGATGAACACGTCGTGGACTCCGTAGGTCGGAGGGATCTCGGAAGCGTCCACGATGCCCAGACGGCCACTCGTCCCGGCTCCGAGGTAGAACACACGACCGCCGAGAGGAACCCTCTCCACGATGCCGTCCACAAGTTTCTGAATCTGCGGTATTGCTCCAGCCACAGCGACCGGAACCGTTCTGTCCTCAGTGTTGATGGCATCCAGCAACTCCACCGTGGACATTCTCTCAAGGTGGTCATACCTTGATGACTGTTCTGTTGTCCTGTTGTCTTCCATAATTTATCTTCTCCCTAAATGGTACTCTACCAAACCCTCTATCGGCGCGGCGATGATGGTCGAGAAACGGATCCCGTAAGGTTCGGCGACCTTCCTGAGAATGTTCCTGTTGGCATAGCCGAAACCGCCAACGACCCCCACCGGGTACCTGTCGATGTCGTACTGCATCAATGCCCTCTCGATGAAGTCCCTGAAATTCTGCTCGACAAGGCCGCGGACATATTCACAGGTGTCGTACCTCTGAAGAATCCACGGCGCGAATGAGCCGAGGTACTTTGAGGGAGCCTCGCCACGGTAGACGTTCTGCACGACGGTCATGTAGTCAACCTTGAAATCCCTGGCGAACTCGCCCGCGACCGGCTCAGGCACGAGTCCCTTGAGGAAATCGGCCATGAATAGCCTGCCAAGCCTCGCGCCGCCGCCCTCGTCTCCGAGGATGAATCCGGCAGAGCGGACGTTCTTCACCACTTTCTCCCCGTCGAAAAGACAGCTGTTGGAGCCTGTGCCCATGATGGCCGCCACTCCGGGCTTGTGGCCGCACACGGCACGCGCCGCGTCCAGAAGATCCGAAGCATATTCAATCTTCGCCTCCGGGAACAACGACCTGAGCACGTGATCCAGTCCCTTCGCCTGCGGAGGCACCTTCTCACCTTCCGGCACAATCAGGCCGGCGGCGTAGAAATGGACCTCGGACACATTTGAGTCCAGTCCCTTGGCCTTGAACTGGGCCATCGCCTCGGCCACAATCCCCTCGATGACATCCTGCGGCATAGTGGCCAGGTTCATGCCGGCGGTCCTTACGTCGATCGGCTCCCTGTCCTGCGCCGCGGCGCACCAATCTGTCTTGGTGGCACCACTTTCAACGATTATTATCATATTCCTTATTCCTAAAAATCAGAGTCACAAAGTTACTGTTTTTATCTTCTATCTCAAAGCTTTCCTCATAACCGGGTAAAGTTTGTCCACGTAGCGCATCATGCCCAGGTCGGTCAGATGGATCCCGTCCACGGTCGCCTCGCCGTCATCGCCGATCATACCCTCCGTACCCACATAGTACAGCTTCTTCTCGCCGGCTTTCTTCAGCCTCCTGTACAGCGCCTTCTGCGCCTCGTTCTTGGATGTGACCTCCTCCAGCATATTCCTGTCAAAGCGGGTGTGAGGGAAGGTCGGATCCTCCACAAAGATCACCGGCACGTCCGGGAAAGCCTGCCGGACGATGCGGAAGAAGCGCTCCCCCCTCTCGTCGATCATCTCGGCTGTGGAGTTGGGAACATAGTCCAGCACGATCAGAGCCGGATTCTGTGCCCTTGTGATGTACTCCGCGATCTCGTAGTCCAGCCAGGCGTTGCCGCTGAATCCGAGATTGATGATCTCGCGGTCAAGCTTCCTGCCAAGGATGGCGGTGAATGCCATCCCGGGACGGGACGCGCAACCTCCCTGAAGGATGCTCGTGCCGTACATCACGATCGGCCGGTCGGATCTCGGGCTGTCAATCGACGGAGCCTCGATCACGGCTCCCTCGTCCACACCGATCTCCAGCGAGCTGATGCCGTTGTACAAAGAGAGGTAGAGCATGTACTCCCTCATGGACGGCTCCATGTTGGAGACCATCGTCTTGTTCTTGACCTCCTTGTCACGGCCTCCCCATTCGAAACCGCTGCCCGCGAATCTCCAGCCGTCCTTCTCTGTCAGGATGTAAAGATCCAGTCCGCTGTCGCCGACATCGGCCATGTGCGGCATGTACTGCCGTGGGGAAAGGGATCTCCATCTGGCGCGGATCTGCGTCGAATTGGAGCGGAACCGGATGTAGAGACCGGCGGAGTTCCGGCCAAGATCCCACATCGATTTCCTTACCACGCCCTCAAACTCCTTGGGCAGACGCTCGTAGCGGGCGGAAGTGGCCTCGACACACTTACCGTAAAGCGGAAAAGCGGAAGCGTCGTGATAGACAACAGCCTTCTCCTGGGCCGAAGATGGCGACCAGAACAGGACGGCGACTGCCGCCGCAAAAAGGAATCTCTTGATGCTCATAGTGTTAATCATTATATTCATTCATCAGTTGACATATTTCCCATTTCTTATCCAATGGAACAAGCCATAGACAGCCGCCGCCACATAGGCAAGATAGAGGACGGCGAGCCAGTGCTGTCCGCCGTCAAGGCACATCACGACGAGGGCCGTGTTGGCGACAATCCAGACAAGCCAGTGGTACGGGATGGAGCGTCCCAGCCAGAATGTGGCGACCACGCTCATCGAAGAGGTCACCGCGTCGAGAAACACATTCGAGTCGCCGGCGAGGCGAAGGGCCCAGATCAGGACCGACGTGCCTGCGACGAACGCGGCGAGGCTCCAAAGGGCCGTCTTTGTCCCGAGGCGGTTGAGATGGATGGACGCAGCGGCATCGCCAGCCTCCGCCTTCATCGCCCGGCTGTCCTTGCGCCACTGGTACAAACCCCAGACCGACATCCCGGCGTAGTAGATGTTCAAGGCCATGTTGGACCACAGGTGCTGGACGGCGAATGAATAGGCGCACGCAAGTCCCGTTGCGATCCCGAAGTACCACATGCTGTTCTTCTGAAGCACTTCCAGAACAATGTACGGAACGCCCGTCACCAGGGCGAAGATCTCTATAAGCTTGATTAAGTCCATAAACCAACTCAACTTTCGCAAGTAGGCAATCACCTGCTGTCAAATACATTATCTCACGTTCGGAGGTGATTGCCCACCCACATCATTTAACGTTACCCCCTCCCTAAATCCCTCCTCTCGGGGGAGGGATGCGCTTTGCGCACCCCACCGGCCTTTCACGTTACCCTCTCCCTAAATCCCTCCCCTCGGGGGAGGGATGCGCTTTGCGCACCCCACCGGCCTTTCACGTTACCCTCTCCCTAAATCCCTCCCCTCGGGGGAGGGACTTGCCTTCACTGCAAGCAGTGAAGAAAAGTGGTGTTTCGCAAATGCGAAACTTGAGTAAACTAAAAAACCGCTTGTCGAATGCAAAATTAGGCATTTTCAAGCGGTTTTCAATTGAATGTTCCTATTATTCAGGATCAGATCAGCGTCACCAGCACATAGAGCCAGTGGGCGACGAATGCGGCGGCAAGTCCTCCGATCGTGTGGGCGAGGATCGCCTTAGGGGTCAAATCCCTGTAGCCGAGGGAGTCCAGCATGGCGGTGTGCGTGCTGAGGAAGCCGCTCCAGCACATACCGATGGCCGTGAACACGGCGATGGCATTGCCGTCGGCCCAACCGCTGGCCACAAAGTTAGGCACAAGGCTCAAGGCCGCTCCCACTGCTCCCAGAGACGTGATCGGGAAGGCGATAAGGTGCGGATCGTCGAATCCGAACAGCGCCTTGAAGACGAAGTCTATCTTGTCGGCGAGCCAAGGAAGGGCCTCGACACCCTCGTAGGCGGCTCCGGTGTAGGTTCCCGCGGCGGAAGGGCCGAAGGTCAGGATCATCACGAAGGTCGAGATGATAAGGACTCCCGGAATGATGGACATACCGACATCGACTCCGGAACGTCCGCCGTCCAGAAGGCAGTCAAGCACCCTGGTGAACAGGGACTTCTTCGACTCGATCTTCTCCTCTTCCTCAACATCCTCGACATCCTCGCACGCATCCTCTGTAAGATACTGTGGATAAGCCTTGAGGGTGAACCGCTGCATAAGCCTTGTCGAGACGATGCATCCGCAGAAAGAGCCGAAGAGACCGATGAGGGACTCCTTGAAGAAGCCTTGGCCCATCATGAAGACGATCACGATGAGTCCCATGCCGAAAGCGGTACCGAAATTGGTCAGGGAGATCAGCTGGTACTTCTTGAAATACCTGCTGAACCTCTTGTCCTTGGAAAGGGAGATTATCGCAGGGTTGTCCGAAAGGAATGTCATCACGGCTCCAAGCGAGGCCACACCCGGAAGGTTGAACAGCGGCTTCATCAGCGGACGCAGGATCTTCTCCAGCAGCGACACCACTCCGAACTCGGCGAAAAGCCGGCTGAGGGCACCCATCAGCACGCAGATGGACATCAGGTAGAACACGGTGTTGATCAGCAGGTCGTGGGCTGTCTTCATCACGGTGTTCAGCATGTTGGCCGTCCCCATTGAAACGCCGAGATAGGCGAAGAACACGATGATGACGACGAGGCAGACCACCCCGGCCAGGACTGAGTTCTTGGACGATTTCTTATTGGTCTTTTCCATGATAGAAATGTTTGTGGAATAATGAGGGAGCCTAATTGCCGAGCAGACTCATCCTCCATGTGAGTCCGAAGCTAAGGAACTGGCTGTCAGGGAGAAGGCTTCCAGCAGGGTTGCCGTTGTCCCCGAAGGTGTGGCAGAGGGCGGCGTGCAGCCTGACTCTCTTGTCGGCGAGCGGGAAATACTCCACGCCGCAGCCGACCCTTCCGATCGAGGTGCCGGGAGACACGCACCAGTCCCCTTCCTCATCGAGGTCATTGCGGTCATAGCTTGCCTTGCCGAAGACCTTGAGCCTGTCGTTGAATGAATATGTCACCTTGCCGATGAGCGTGAAGTCCCGCAGGAATGACATCTTGTCCACGAGCGACCTGTTCATGAAGTCTGCGAACACGCAGAAGTTCCCGAAGGTGAACTGGTTGCCGAGAGCCAGATAGTTGATGAACTTTCCGGGGAGATATTCGATAAGATTCAGCGACCAGATGGAGTCGAAGCAGCCACGGTTGCCGTTCCACATCAGGTTGTAGGCGTACAAGTCGCTGTGCTCCCGCCTGAACGGACTCTGGCAGACCTGGAATGACAGCCTGTCGCGCCCCTGGTCGAAGGAATATCCCGCTCTCACTCCCATCTGGTAGCAGGCGATGTTGCTGCAATATTCAGAGACAAAGTAGATGTCGATCGGAGCGAGGTCATATTCATAACCCCCGATCGCGACGATCTGCTTGCCGCCGGAGAAACTCCAGCGCTCGTCCGGGCGGTAGGTCAGGTACAGGAAGTCGGTGGCGTTGAAGAAAGACTCGCTGCCGTGGCCACGGTAGAGCCTCTGGCGGTAGTTGTAGGAGAAATGCCCTCCCAGATCACCGCCGATCACGATGCTGACATTCTTGCCCTTGAAGCCACAGTTGTCCTTGACCGCGTCCCCGCCTTGCCATTCACGTTGATAGTCAACCCTTGCCATGAGACCGATGTTCACCGGGCCAGCCTCTTGGGCCGCCAAGGGAAAAGTTATGAAAAGTAACAAAAATGCTGAAAACAGCGATGATTTGATACGCATATTAATTATGTGGTTCCTATTTCGGGGCAAAATTAATCATAAAATACAGAACGCCAAATATTCCTGACGCATAAATGCACGAATTTCAGAGCGGCGGCCTGAATGTTTTAATGAATATGGTTACCTTTGTGCCGAGAACAGAAATGAGACCGCACCGCATCACATACCCGGCATTATTACTTTCCGCGCTGATCGCCTCATCCACAATGGCTTACGGAGCGGATGAGCGGATCGACACCCTGTCGTCCTCGAAGGTGTCTTCATCCTACGGGAGCATCGTCGTGCCTCAGAGGATCGCCGGTAAGGAGCTTAAGGTCTCCGCCAACATCTCCGAGGCCGTGCGGCGGTTCGCCGGCGTGCAGGTGCGCGACTACGGCGGAGTCGGGGGCCTCAAGACCGTCAATGTCAGGAGTCTGGGAAGCGAGCACACTGGTGTGTTCATCGACGGGATCCAGGTTGACAACGCGCAGAACATGCAGGTTGACCTCGGTCGTTTCAGCACGGACAACCTCCGGAGCGTCAGCCTGTTCAACGGGCAGAAAGCGTCGTTCCTGCAAAGCGCCAGGGAGTACTCCTCGGCAAGTTCGGTCTACCTGGAGACCGCCCGCCCGGAATTCGGCCGGCGGAAGTGGAACCGGCGCGTCTGGATCCGGGGAGGCTCGTTCGGGACATTCTCTCCCGGACTGACGCTGGAGAGGCTGCTTCGCGGCGGGGCTTCCCTTAGGCTGACCGGAGAGGCTGTGTCATCCGATGGCCGGTACAGGTTCCACGTCAGTGATTTCAGGCATACTCCCGAAGGGACGATGGCAGGCTACGACACGGTGATGACCCGCCGCAACTGCGACCTTCGGAGCGTCCGGGCCGAGGCTCAGCTTTTCAGCGGAAAAGGTTCAGAATCAGACTGGCTCCTCCACGCCTACTACTACGATTCGGAGCGCGGGCTGCCCGGCCCGGTCTTCAAGAGAGCCGGCGGGTACCCTCTCAGCGAGGACAGACAGGCGGACAGGAATATGTTCGCGCAGGGGCGGTGGAGCGACCGCCTGGGGGCGCGGCTGGCGGTGTCGGCCAGGTTCAAGTACGCTTTCGACAAGCTGGAATATCTTGATTTTCCGGAACTTCGTCCCGAGGCCAATCCTGCCGACTTCACCTACAGGAACCACACGGCCTATGTCTCGGCAGCGGCCTTGGCCGACATCCTCGACTGGTGGAAAGTGAACGTGGCTGCGGATGTTCAGTACGGCCATCTGAGCGCCAATCTGCGGGATTTCAGATCTCCGGACAGGACAACCGTCTACACTTCCCTCACCAATGTCTTCAGCCTCGGAAGCCTGGAGGCTTACGCCACACTTCTGTACCTGAACGCCCGCGATTCGTTCCGGAATCCGGGAAGCGGCAGGGGCAAGGCCTCAAGGGATGCCTTCATGCCGTCGGTCGTGGCAAGGCTGAGATTGTCGGACGGGCTGAGCGTCAATGGTTTCGCCAAGAGGTCGTACAGACTTCCGACCTTCAACGACCTCTACTACACCACGACCGGGAGCAAGTCCCTGGCCCCCGAGGACGCGACACAGCTGGATCTCGGACTGGACTGGAGCATCCCGGCCACCGGCCTGACGATCAAGGCGGACATCTATCACAACAGCCTGAAAGACAAGATTATCGCTGTTCCGACCTCCAACCAGTTCCGCTGGTCGATGTACAACATCGGGAAAGTTAGGATTCTTGGGGCGGATGTCAGCGCCGCCTACGAAAAGACTTTCGGCAGGATCCTGCTCGGATGCCGGGGCAGGTACACCTACCAGAAGGCCACGGATCTGAGTGACCGGGAGGCTGTCACCTACAAAGGGCAGATTCCGTACATCCCGCTGCACAGCGGCTCCGGGAACATATTCATGGAAATCCTCGGATGGCGGCTCGACGCGACGTTTTTCGCGACGGGCGAGAGGTTCTCCTCGTCGGCGAACCTGCCGGCGTACAGGATCGTGCCGTGGCAGACGCTGGACGCTTCCCTGAGCAAGTCCTTCAAGCTGACAGGCAGCGAGCTGGCCCTACGGATAAGCCTCAACAACATCCTTGGCGAGAACTACGAGATCGTCGACAACTACCCGATGCCGGGGACAAACCTCATCGCCAGGCTTGAATATTCTTTCTGATTCCTGAATATTCTTGAATATTCCATCCGATTGTAGTATCTTAGTGGCTGTAACGGTCCGCTGACGCAACCAATCAAGTTCTTTAAAATACAATGAAAAAAATTGCACTGCTGGTTTTCAGCACGCTGCTGGCCTCGATAGTGGTCAGCTGCACAAAAGATGAAACCACCTCTAAGGATGCAGGCCTTACGGGTGTCAATGTCGCAGTAGGTGAAAAAAACGGGAAGTTCGACAAGTTGTTCGTCCTCAACGAAGGCAACTTCCAGAAGAACAATTCCACTCTGGATTTCTTCAGATTCTCTGACGGAAACTACATTTCAGACGCCTTCGGGCAGATCAATCCTACTATTGTCCAAGGACTTGGAGACACGGGTAACGACCTCGCTCTCCAAGACGGCAAGCTATGGCTCGTGATGAACGGGTCAGGCGTGGTCCACGTGGTTGACGCCAAGGACGAGACCTACCTGTCCTCCGTCACTGTGCCGGATCCGCGCTACATCGCTTTCGACGGGTCACACGCCTACGTAAGTTCCTATGCCGGAGCGGTCTACGGCGGAGAGGAGACCAAAGGCAAGGTCTACAGAATCAATCTTGAGACCTACAAGGTCGATGGCGAGGTCGAGGTAGGCTGTCAGCCGGAGGGTCTGGCTGTCACCGGAGGCAAACTCTATGTGGCCAACAGCGGCGGTTACAACCATGTCCACGAATCTACGGTGAGCGTGGTCGGTCTGGCCTCGTTCAAGGTGGAGAAGTCCATCCAGGTGGCATCGAACCTGCATTTCATGGCTGCTGACGGCAACGGTGGCGTCTGGGTGTCAAGCTACGGAGAAAGCACCTGGTCACAGGACGCTTCCGGCCAGTGGGTCCAGTCTATGTCCGAGCCGTTGGCTCTCTACAGGATCACCGGCGGCAAGGCCGAGGTGGTGAAGGATGTCCATGTCAGCTGCATGACGCTTTGCGCCAACGGCTTCATCTACGCCATAGGCAACGCCGACGAACTCACCGGCGGCTTCGCCAACACCCTGTACAAGGTCAGCACTAAGGACGGCTCGGTGGTGAGCGCCGCTTTGTCAGGCACTGACGCCGCCAAGGTCGCCAATCCTTACGGCATTCTCGCCAACCCGGACAACGGCGACATCTACATCGCCGATTCCGGCGCAGGCTACACCGATCCCGGCAAGCTCTGGTGCCTCACAAAAGACCTGACCCTGAAATGGTCGGCCACCACGGGCATGCTCCCCGCCCACATGGTACTCTACTGATTCCGGCGCAAGCGCCCGGAACCGCCGCCATGTGCCTGACACTGTCAGACATTTTGTCAGATGTGATTTTGAAATCACCCCCGATAGCCATATCAGTAATTATTAAACGTTTAAACTTATAAAAATTTAAAATCTTTATAAAATTTAGCGTAACTTTGCACGGCATTTGAAGAGAAAACTTGCTGGTAAAACGAAATTTCTAAACACATAGAATTATGGTATCATACAAAGATCTTGGCCTGGTCAACACCAGAGAGATGTTCGCAAAGGCCGTAAAGGGTGGCTATGCTATTCCTGCATTCAACTTCAACAACATGGAGCAGCTTCAGGCTATCATCCAGGCTGCCGCCGAAGAGAAGTCACCTGTGATCCTTCAGGTTTCCAAGGGCGCCCGCAACTACGCTAACCAGACCCTTCTCCGCTACATGGCAGAAGGCGCTGTACAGTACGCCAAGGAACTCGGATGGGAGCACCCGCAGATCGTTCTTCACCTTGACCACGGCGACAGCTTCGAGCTTTGCAAGAGCTGCGTTGACATGGGATTCTCATCAGTGATGATCGACGGTTCCGCTCTTCCTTACGAGGAGAACATCGCCCTCACCAAGAAGGTTGTGGAGTACGCTCACAAGTATGATGTCACCGTTGAGGCCGAGCTTGGTGTCCTCGCCGGTGTTGAGGATGAGGTTGCCGCCGAGGAGTCTCACTACACAAAGCCTGAGGAGGTCATCGACTTCGCGACCCGCACTGGCTGCGACTCACTCGCCATCTCCATCGGCACCTCACACGGAGCCTACAAGTTCAAGCCGGAGCAGTGCACAAGAGACCCTAAGACAGGCCGTCTCGTTCCACCTCCACTCGCCTTCAACGTTCTCCACGAGATCGAGAAGAAACTCCCTGGATTCCCTATCGTACTCCACGGATCATCTTCTGTTCCACAGGAATATGTTGACATCATCAACCAGTACGGCGGCAAGCTTCCTGATGCGGTAGGTATCCCTGAGGAGCAGCTCCGTGAGGCTTCCAAGAGCGCTGTCTGCAAGATCAACATCGACTCAGACTCACGTCTCGCCATGACCGCCGCTGTCCGCAAGGTCTTCGCCGAGAAGCCAAGCGAGTTCGACCCGAGAAAGTACCTCGGCCCGGCCCGCGACGAGATGAAGAAGCTCTACGAGCACAAGATCGTTGACGTTCTCGGCTCAAACGGCAAGGCTGAGTAATTCAGATCCCGGATAAGATGAAGAAAACGGGGGCAACCTGATCGGTTGTCCCCGTTTTTTTGTGCGCGGGATGAGAGTCGAACTCACACGTCGCAATTGACACTAGCTCCTGAAACTAGCGCGTCTACCATTTCGCCACCCGCGCTCGAAGTGGAGTGCAAAGATACAGATTATTTGTGAAAATGCAAACAAATCCGAGCTCAGGCGGCAAAAAATCTACCTGCTGTACTTTTTGAAAACCTTATTGATCATAGATGACTTTGCGGCATAGTTCTCCAGCAGCGCGGCCTTGAGGGACTTCAGATCATTGACATAGTAATTGAGGCAGCTGCAGATGTCGGCACGGGTCAAACCGCCGGATTCCAGTTCGGAGAAGATCCGTGGAGCGAACCAATAATTCTGTCCGTAGCCAGGATCCCTGCCGTAACGCTCCTTGTACAAGGAGTTTTCCATGAAGTATCCCCACATCTCACCAACCTGGCAATAGCCGGCGTTCTCACCGTTTCCTGTACCATATGCATCGCCTGTGTTGATGAAGGACGTTATGATGTACGTCGCATACTTTCTCCAGTAGTCCGTCCCGACCTTGCTGAAATGGGAAGCATGCGCCATCTCATGTACCGTCGTGGAGTACAGTTCGGCATAATTGCCGTTTTTGTCCCTGGAGCCTATGGTGATGTCAGGAGCGAAGATCCTGATCAGTGAGGAGTACTTGCCAAGGTACTTGCTGACAAGCTTGCTGTCCAGCAGCGCCCCGTGATGCATCATCAGGGTACTGGAAGGCCTGAGAATATTCAAGATCCAGAATCTCAGATTCTTTGGAGGCATCGTGACACCGGTGGCCTGGCACTGCTTGTAGTAGTCATAGGCGGCATTGTTCACGGCGCATCTGCGGAACAGGGTCTTGTCGGAATTCTTGTCGATGAGGCAGTCCTTGCCTGTTGAAGGCCCTTTGCCCAATGCGGAGATGGATGCCGGCACAAGGATCAGATTCAAGCCGATCGAGAAGCCCGTCTTGTTCTTGAAGCAGATCCGGTAGTGAGGCTTGGCCGAGAATTTGGCCGAGAACTGATAGTGTCCCTTCTCGTCGGTGTAGGTCGTGGCGATCCTGACGAAAACATTGGCTACCACCTTCACACACGAGACACCGACAGTCTTCCTGCTTCTGAGATTGTCATCGATGATGGAGATCGTTCCCGACGGCTTCGACCTTGCCCTCGTCATCGGCTCCAGAAGGCCGCCGTTGCCGGTCAGCTCAAACGACATCCTCTCCACCGCTTCCCAGTCGTAATCCCCGGGGCTTCTCGTCTCCACATTCTCGTCAGGGATAAAGCATTCATCCAGAATCTCGTAGCATATCCCGTCCGGGAATTCGAAATCCGGAGGCACGACGGCGTACTGCCAGGTGATCTCACCCTCAGGAATCTCCGGGTCGTGGTAGTAATCTCCGTCCCTAAGGATCTCCCGGTCTATCGGATGATCCATCAGTTCCACGCCGAGCCGGGAGATATGGTCAAACTCCTCAACATTCTTCGGCAGGAATCTCACGTAGTAGTCCGTGACAGGGACATCAATGACCGCCCTTGTCGGATAGACAGCCGACAAGGCTTGCCTGACATTTGTCACGGAATAGGGATTCTCAAGCTTGCGGCCAAGCTCGATGCTCTCATGGCCAAGAAGCTCAACCTTTTCCTTTGTGCTGACAGGATCCGCCTCCACCAGAGACGTACCTTCTTTGCTGCAGGACACCAGCACCAGAACCGGCAGCATAATTTTGAAGAACCATTTCATCGTTCAGTTGGTTTTAGTTGTTTCGATGCAAAGGTATGGGGGAATAGCCGTGGACAGAAATATTCAACGGCTAAGTGAGGAATCGCCGTTCTTGGCAATTCGAGTGGCATTTCTTATCTTTGCAACTCACAAAAAATAAGAGAAAAAATGGCGGCATTCAGGAAAATCGTTGCTTACTCAGCGTCCATCGCATTGCTTCTCAATGCGGTAAGTTTTTCAGCAAAGGCACAAACGTATGAAACCCTGATCGAACAAAACCCGGAAAGGGCTGCGGGAGTCTATCATTACTATGAATATTCCCCTTCGGCTCTCACCAAGGCCCCGAAGGGGTACAAAGCGTTCTACATCAGCCACTACGGAAGACACGGATCGCGCTACCACACAAGCGCGGGCCTGTTCAAAGAGGCTGTCGAAAGCCTGGGAGCCGCTGAGAAATCAGGGCTTCTGACCCCGGAAGGAAAACTGCTGAAAGCCCGGATGGACTCCGTCTACGCCGAACACGCGGGAATGTACGGAATGTTGACCGAAAGAGGAGCGGCTGAGCACCGCGGGATCGCCGGAAGGATGTTCACGAACTACTCCGATGTGTTCAAAGGCTCACGGAACGAGGTTGAGTGCGTCTCAAGCTACTGGCCAAGATGCCTTATCAGCATGGCGAACTTCTCCTCCGTCCTGATGGAGCGGAACGGGGATCTGGAGTTCCACTATGTGACAGGCCCTAAATACCTGGACTACATCAGCATGGATCTCGACACCAAGGACGTGATGAAAAAAGCCAAAAACCTGAGGAAGCACCTGCGGGACAGCCTTGTCTCCTACGACCGGTTCTTCGAGGCCATCTTCACGGACAAAGCCAAGGCCGTCGAACTGGTACAGGATCCAAGAGTGTTCATGGACAATGTCTTCGTCGCAGGATGCATCAGTCCCAACACGCAGGGTCGCCCTGACATATTCAGTCATTTCACCGACAGTGAGTTGGTAAGTCTTTGGATTCCAAGGAACAACCAACTCTACTTCAGTTTCGGCATCTCGGCGGAGGAAGGCGACTACGTTGCCTCGATCGCCAAGCCTCTCATCAACGACATCGTGGCAAAGGCCGACGCTGCCGTCAAGCCTGAAAGCGGAAGGGCGGCGGATCTGAGATTCGGCCACGATGTCGGACTCCTGCCCCTCATCGGTGCCCTCAACATCAAGGGAATGGAGGAACGGTGGAACTCTCTGGAGGCGCACAGGCACTGGAACGCATTTGAGATGATGCCGATGGCCTCCAATCTACAGATGATCTTCTTCCGGAACAAGAAGAGGGACGTGCTTGTCAAACTTGTCTACAACGACAAGGAGACCTCGATTCCGGCCCTCAAAGCCTTCTGCGGCCCGTTCTACAAATGGGAGGATCTCCGGGAGTACCTTGTAGAAACAGCAACCGCCATCACTGACGAGAACATCGTCAAGGACGGCGGCGACAAAGAGCGGACAGGTGTGTCCGGAATGTAGTCTAGAAATAAGCCACTGTCTTCTGCTCGATGGAAGACATCAATGAATTGGCCAGACGGCTGACACCGAACCGGAACAGTCCCTTGTTCAGCCAATCGTTTCCGAGGATGGACTTCACGATCGAATGATAGCAAACCGCATCCTTCGATGTGGAGATGCCTCCGGCAGCCTTGAAGCCGACCTTGCGTCCAGTCTTGTCATAGAAGGCCTTGATGCATTCGCACATGATGTAGGCGGCCATAGGAGTAGCGTTGACGCTAACCTTGCCTGTGGATGTCTTGATGAAATCCGCGCCTTCCTCCATAGCGAGGAGAGAGGCTTTGGCAATGTTCTCCGGAGTGACAAGAAGACCTGTCTCAAGGATGACCTTCAGGGTGACGGTGCGACCCAGTCTTGAGGCGGTCTCGTCGATGGCGGCGCGGATGGCCCTGATCTCAGCCCTCGCGGCATCGTCATCGCCAGCCATGAAAGCGTTCAGAGCCAGCACGATGTCGATCTCGTCAGCGCCAGCCTCGACGGCCATCTCACACTCCTTCACCTTAACCTCGACAAAGCTTTGGGAGGTAGGGAAGCAACCGGCCACGGCAGTGACACGGACATCCTTGCCGGCGAGATTCTCCCTGACCACCGAAGCGAAGTTCGGATAGACACAGATCGAAGCCGGAAGCGGGTACTCAGGATAGTCAGCCATGAAGGCATTCACCTTCTCGACAAGCTTTTTCACTGATTCCGTGGTGTCCTCCGTGCGAAGGGTCGTAAGATCCATCAACGACATGCAGTTCTTAAGAACCTCTGAAGACGTGACATTGTCTATGTTGGCTGCGACAGCATCCAACCTCTTGGCGATACGTTCCTTATCAGGAGCATAGCCATACTTGGCAAATAAAGATTCCATATTATTCATTTTCAATATTTAACAATTAATCCTATCAATTCGTCAGCCTCTCACCTGTATCGAGAAGCCTTCGTCCACAAGCGGTTTCACCAGAGACCGCATCTCGTCTGCCGAGAATTTCACAAGATCCTTGGCCGGAGCCTCCCTGTCAAGAGTGTAGACCATGATCTCACGAGGCCGGAGCCTGCGGACGATGTCCATCCATCCGTTCAGAACCTCCGGCGAGGAGGAATCGAACTCGGAGGATCTAAGGAACATGGTCTGCAGCACGAAATCACCTTCAAACCTCATCAGACCGGCAACGATGTCATCCACGTGATACTCTCCCTGAGGCTGGTTTATCAAGGCCGCAAGCTCATCGGACGGCGCGTCGATCTTGAGAATAGGATTGTCCACCTTTCTCAACGCCTCAAAGACATCCTGACGGGACACCCTCGTGGCGTTGGACAGGACCGAGACCTTGGCGTCAGGAAAATATTTGTCCCTGAGTTCCAGAGTGATGTCTATTATCCTGGCAAAGTCGGGATTCAGAGTCGGCTCGCCATCACCCGAGAAAGTGATGGAGTCTATCTGTACCGCATCCTGGCGGCATGCGTTAAGCTTCGCATCCAGAGCCTGCCGAAGCTCGGCGGCGGAAGGCAACCTTTTGTCCTCCCTGCCATCCTTGTTCCAGCCACACTCACAATAGACACAATCGAAATTGCACAGTTTCCCTTTCGTCGGAAGCAGGTTGATCCCCAATGAGGATCCAAGCCGCCTGGAGTGTATGGGGCCGAACACCAATTCTTCTCTCATCATGGCTAAACAATTCTCTTTGAGTGGCTCTCCGCCGTCAAGCGGCAATCGCCATCCAGATTATCTATCAAAACAAGACCCGGCCTCATGCCGACCCGTATCGACCCGAGCTCGTTCTCCTTGGAAAGGAACTCCGCGCCGTTGCGGCACGCCCAGAGCAGCATCTCCCCAAGTTCAAGCTCCGGAAACGAGCGCTGAAGACAATACAGTTCCTTAACGATGTCCAGATCATCATTGCTGGAGAGGGAATCCGTACCGACCGTGATTCTCAAACCATTGCGCCGCATAAGTGACACCGGAGGCAATGCGTTATTAATGAATATGTTCGATAACGGACATAGAGCCACAAAGGGATGGTTCATCACCTCTTTCACGGCATCGATCCCCTCCTGATCCATGCAGACTTCGTGAACCAGCAGGATGTGTTCGTCAAACGGAGGCTCATGGACGGCCTTCAGACGGTCTATAAAATAGAGCAGCGAAGATTTCCCGGTAACCGGCGGGACACTCATGCCAGCTGCCTTGCGGTTGTCCCACATCGCTCCTCTTCCGTACTTAAGCATCTCTTCCTCCTCCTCGGTCTCTTCGGAATGGAAGGATAGGAATCCTGACTTCAGGCCATCCGCCGAGGCGGCGGTGACGAGAGACGGACTCATCGTGTAGCAGGAATGAGGTGTGGGCGCGGCATCAAGTCCAAAACTGTCAGCCACTTCCTTCAATCTCCTGACGGAATCCATCACAGCCGCGCAGTCCTCCGGCTCGGTACCGAAAACCTCAAGGAAAGTCCTCGTGTACATCGGAGAGGATTTCTTGACCTCGAATGTGTCGGCACAGTTGCTGATGTCCGCCATAGCCGACACTCCCCTGTCCCACATCGTGTCCATCCAGAAGCGGATGTCACGAAGCTTCTCCTCCATGCTCTTGTTGTCCCTCATCGCGTTGATCTGGTCGATGAAACCGGCCATACCCGTTCCCTTGCGGAACGCTTTCCACAGATAGGACAACTCAAGATGGCAGTGCGCGTTCACAAAACCAGGCACAATGGCGCCTTTGAGGAAAACAGGCTCCGCATCGATGTCCGGACTTTCCCCGACAGATGTCACCAGCCCTTGCCCGTCATATTCGACAAAGCCGTTCCGTATCGGCTCCGCGCCGTCGGACGCGAAGACATATTCAGCAGCTATTCTGTTCATTCCTTGATTAACAATTCATCAGCGCTCCTCAACTGGAGCTTTTTTATTCCATCAGCACGATTAAAGGGAGCGAGCCGCGGCGTGTCATCTACCTGGAAAACAGAAGCGGAATCAACCTTGGCAACCACCTCGGCGGAATCCCGGATGATCAGTTCCGGTCCAAGGAACATCGTGTCAAGAATCACCCTGATCGGGGAATATACTCCCACAGAGTCTTTTGAAAAGCAGATGCTGTCAGAAAGCACACGTCCCGGATGCAGTTCGACAAAAGACTGGAACTCCCTCACCGGTATCTTCTTCCTTGCCCTGGCAAGAGAATCCGAAAGGAAGCGCGATCTCTCCCTCTGCCCGATCCTCTGGTTGATGGCGCTGGCCTCTTTCCGGAGCCCCTCGCCCACCTTGGCCATCATCTGTGCGTACCGTTTCGGATCATTCAGATAGTGATCGACACTATTCTGATAGTCTTTCAGAGTGTAGCCGTACTTCTCGAAGATAGGTTCGTAGAACCAGGTGGTGTCAGCGGCCGTCTTCTTTTCAGGATTGTCGGCGAGCCACTGGTCCGCCAAAAGCATCTCACGATAGATTCTCGCCATCTTGCGCGCAGGAATCACCTTCGCCTCACGGGCACAGGCTCCGAAGGCAAAGACACACAACAGCGCGACAGCGACTATCCTGAGCTTCTTTCTCATCATGCTACCTCAATGTCGCTCCGTACTCGTTCTGGAATGTGGACAGGAGTTTCTTCATGATTCTCTCCACATCCTCGTCCGTCAAGGTCTTCTCAAGATCCTGAAGCACGAACCCGAGCGCATACTGCTTCTTGCCCTCAGGGATCTTGTCGCCACGGTAGACATCGAACAGGGTGACCTGCTTGAGAAGTTTCTTGCCGGCCTTGAACGAACTCCTGTAGAGGTCGGCGTAGCTCACGCTCTCGTCAAGCAGAAGGGCGAAATCCCTTCTGACCTCCGGGAACTTAGGCATCTCCTTGAAGGCGACCTTGTCCCTCTTCACGAGTTGGAACAATGTGTTCCAGTTGATCTCCGCCGCGAACACCGGCTGACGCACACCGAACTTCCTGGCGATGGCCGGAGCGACGGTACCAAGCACCGCAAGCGGCAGATGCTGTCCAGGCAGGGCGTAGGCGACACCTTCACTGAATATGTCAGCGGGAGCCGCGGTGGCCTCCATCTGGTAGAGGTTGGCGCCGAAGCGTCTCAGAAGCAGATCCACATAACCCTTCAGTTCGAAGAAACTGCTCTTGCCCGGCTGGCTGTTCCAAGACTTCTCAGGGGTGCCGGTGACGAACATCGAGAAGGCCGGATGCTCCTCGTAAGACGCGAGCGTCTTGCCGTCCTTCTCTGGGTCACGGCTGTAGACGGAGCCATATTCAAAGAGCTTCATCGACGAGATCTGGCGGTTCAGGTTGTATGCCACAACCTCAAGGCCGCTGAATATGAGGGTTTGTCTCATCACATTCAGGTCGGAGCTCAGCGGGTTGACAATGTTCACGCTCTTCTCCTCCGGATAGGTGGTAAGTCCCTTATAGTAAGCACCCTTCGTGAGGGAATTATTCATTATCTCGACAAAGCCGTTCGCCGCCAGGAAGTTGGAGATTCCGTTGCGGACCGCCTCCGGCTCAGGTGACGGGGTGGCATTGACGGACATCTTCATGTGCTGAGGCAGGTCGATGTTGTTGTAACCGTAGATTCGGAGAATCTCTTCGACCACGTCACACTCTCTTGTGACATCGATCATATAGGTCGGCGCGGCGACCTTGGCTCCACCCTCTCTCCTCTCGATGAACTCGTAGGTGAGGGCTGTAAGTATCTTCTCAATCGTGTCGTGTCCGATCTTCTGGCCGATGAACCTTTCGATGCGGTCGTAGTCAAGGTCGATGACCTTCTTCTCGATCTTCTCAGGATAAAACTCCTCGATTCCTCCGACAATCTCTCCGCCGGCCACTTCCTGAATCAGCAGTGCGGCGCGCTTGGCGGCATATTCATTGATTCCAGGATCGGCTCCTCTCTCATAACGGAAGGAGGCGTCGGTCTGGAGGGTATGCCTCTTGGAAGTCTTGCGGATTGAGCCCGGATCGAAGTAGGCGCTCTCCACGAATACATTCACAGTCTCGGCCTTAACGCCGGAATCGATGCCGCCGAACACTCCGGCGATGCACATCGGACCGTCAGCGTTGGCGATAACGATGTCCTCGGCCGAGAGTTTTCTCTCAGTCTCGTCCAGGGTGACAATCTTCTCTCCCTCGGCGGCCCTTCTCACGATAACCTTTCCTCCGTTGATCTTGTCGGCGTCGAAAGTATGCAGAGGCTGGCCAAGCTCGAAAAGGATGAAGTTGGACACATCCACCACATTGTCGATAGGCCTGAGTCCGATTGACATCAGCTTCTTCTGAAGCCATTCAGGTGAAGGGCCGACCTTCACACCCTTGATCGTGATCCCGCAATAGCGAGGAGCGGCTGTCGCATCCTGCACTTCCACTGGAATGCCTTTGCCCTCACCCGGTTTCCAAGCGTCAACAGAAGGGTACTTGAATGAGCAAGGAATATTATTGAGCGTCATCCAGGCATAGAGGTCGCGGGCCACACCGATGTGTGAGGCGGCGTCCACCCTGTTGGCTGTGATCTCATATTCAATGACGGCCTCCGTCTTGAGGTGGAGGTAGTCTTTGGCCGATGTCCCGACAGGGGCGTCGGCAGGGAGAACCTTGATGCCAGCGTGATCGTTGCCGATTCCGAGTTCGTCCTCGGCGCAGATCATTCCGAATGACTCCACACCGCGGATCTTGGATTTCTTGATCTTGAAGTCGCCAGGCAGCACGGCTCCGATCCTCGCGAAGAGAACCTTCTGTCCGGCGGCCACGTTAGGCGCGCCGCAAACAACGGTAAGAGGCTCGCCCGTCCCGTCATCCACCTTCGTGATGTGAAGATGGTCAGAATCAGGATGCGCCTCGCACTCAAGCACTTCCGCGACCACAACGCCGGCGAGTCCACCAGGAATCTCCTCCTGCTCCTCGACACCGTCAACCTCTATTCCTATCGCCGTCATGGCATCCGCTATCTGCTGCGGGGTAAGGTCGGATTCAAGATAATCCTTAAGCCAATTGTAAGAAAGCTTCATATCTGTAATGTATTATTTCTCAATGTCTTCTCTGGAGAACAACGAATTGACGAACTCCTTCTTGTCAAACACCTTGAGGTCATCGATGCCCTCTCCGATCCCGATGAACTTGACCGGAACCTTCAGCTGGTCAACAATGCCGATGACCACTCCGCCCTTTGCCGTACCGTCCAGCTTGGTGATCGCCAATGAGGTGATGTCCGTGGCCCTGGAGAATTCCTTGGCCTGCTGGTAGGCGTTCTGGCCGGTCGATGCGTCCAGTACGAGGAGCACCTCGTGCGGCGCATCAGGGATGACTTTCCGCATGACGTTACGGATTTTCGTCAGCTCGTTCATCAGGTCGATCCTGTTGTGGAGTCTTCCGGCGGTGTCGATCAGCACGACATCAGCGCCCTTTGCGACCGCAGACGAGACTGTGTCAAAAGCCACGGAGGCGGGATCTGCCCCCATTCCCTGCTTTACAATCTCGACATCAGCCCTGTCGGCCCAGATCTGAAGCTGGTCCACGGCCGCCGCCCTGAATGTGTCAGCGGCTCCGATCATCACCTTCTTGCCCATGGCCTTGTAGCGAGCAGCCAGTTTTCCGATCGTCGTGGTCTTGCCGACACCATTCACGCCTACGACCATCACCACGAGGGGCTTCCTGGTCAGGTCAAACGGCTCCTGCGGCGACTCCTCGCCATCGACATCCAAAAGAGTGCCGATCTCGTCACGGAGCATGCCCACAAGCTCGTCAAAGGACATGTACTTGTCCCTGCCGACCCTTTCCTCCAGGCTGTCAACGATCTTGAGCGTGGTGTCCACACCCATGTCTGAGGCCACCAAAGCCTCCTCGATGGCATCCAGGACACTGTCATCGACCTTGGACTTGCCGATTATCGACCGTGAAAGCCTCTGGAAGAAGCCCTCCTTAGTCTTCTTGACTCCTCTGTCAAACAATCCCATAACGTTCCAAATTATAACTTACAAATTTAGTGAAAACCGAGCGCAATGTGAAATTTATTTCGACATTGCCGAGGTGCATCCTAAATTCGCCGTAAGGCAAATTAGTGAAAACCGAGCGCAATGTGAAATTTATTTCAACATTGCCGAGGTGCATCCTAAATTCGCCGTAAGGCAAATTAGTGAAAACCGAGCGCAATGTGAAATTTTTTTCGACATTGCAGAAAAAGGCGCAGACGGAATCCGCCTGCGCCTTCGCTATCATATTCACGGAAGATTACTTCTTGTCCGCGAAGAATTCCTTGGTCTTGTCAGCCTCGACGAGAAGCTCAGTGAAGATGTAAGCTCCGGTCTTCGGTGACTTGTCCATACGGATGCATTTCACCATGCTCTTTGCGCCAGCCTTGGCGGCGAATGTAGCGACTGCTTTCTTTGCCATAGTCTATATCTCCAAATTTACTTGATTTCACGATGAACAGTCACCTTGTGGAGGTAAGGATTGTACTTCTTACGCTCGATACGCTCAGGAGTGTTCTTCTTGTTCTTGGTTGTGATGTACCTTGAGATTCCCGGCACACCGCTTGCTTTCTGCTCAGTGCATTCGAGGATGACCTGCACCCTGTTTCCTTTTGCTTTCTTTGCCATAACTCAATAGATTTTAAACAAGGTCGACATATCCTTTAGCCTGAGCCTCTCTAAGAGCGGCGTCAAGACCTTTCTTCTCGATAGTTCTCATTCCTTTGCAGGAAACCTTAAGTGTGATGAACCTCTGCTCAGCCTCTGACCAGAATTTCTTGGTCTTGAGGTTGAGGGCGAACTCGCGCTTGGTGCGAAGCTTGGAGTGAGCGACATTGTTGCCGATCATTCTCTTTCGTCCTGTGATTTGACAAACTTTTGCCATAATATTTTACTTTTTTATTGATTCAAAATAAATTGCGGGGCTGCAAATTTCGCTCTAAATTTTCAGAATTGCAAGAAAATCAGACAAATTTGAAGAATCTGCGCCACCGGATATTATTCGGGAACTTCCGCGAGGCATCGGTGGACAGCCAGATCAAAGCCGGCCTTCCGACGATGTGATCCTCCGGGACAAAACCCCAGTATCTTGAGTCCAGGGAATTGTGCCTGTTGTCCCCCATCATAAAATAATAGTCCATTCCAAAAGTGTAGCTCGTCGTCTCCTTCCCGTCAATGAATATCCTTCCGTCAGCGCCAGCCTTCAGGTCGTGTCCCTCATAGACCGAGATTATCCTCTCATAGAGCGGAAGATTATCGGACGTAAGGTCAACCGTGGCACCCTTCTGCGGGATCCAGAGAGGACCGTAATAGTCACGGGTCCATCTGAAACTTTCCGAGAATGGAAAAAGGCTGAGATAAGAGTCAGGGAAATCCGGAGGATAGACATCCAGATTCGGTTCCACGCTGACAACAGACTTGATCTGACCGACCTCCTCAAGCATACTCTGGGTCAGAGGCATGGCCGGATAACCCGGCAGACTCCCATCGAAATAAAGTTCCCCAAGATTGAGGCCCATGTTCTCAAGGGTTCTTGAGTTGATCTTTCCGCCTGTCGTGACAACCGTGTAGGAAAGCTGGATTCCCGGATAGACTTCCTGCCGCTGGCCGTTGACATAGACAAGACCGTCGATGACCGAGAGTGAGTCGCCCGGAACGGCGACGCATCTCTTGACATAATGATCCTTCTTGTCAACCGGACGGACCTTGAGCGGACCGCCGTTGGCGATGGCGAAGTCCCTGCCGGCCTTTCTGACCCAAGTGTAGTAATCCTCGGACGGGAAACGGGACAGAACCGTGTCACCGTCAGGAAAATTGAACACCACATAGTCACCTCTTCTGACGTTCCGGAATCCTTTCAGACGGCGGTAGTCATTCTGGATGAGAGTCGAGTAGGACTCCTTACCGAAGATTACATTGTGCGTGAAAGGGATCGAGAGCGGAGTCTGAGGCACCTTCGGGCCGAAAGCCACTTTGCTGACGAAGAGGTGGTCTCCCGTAAAGAGAGAGCTCTCCATCGAGGATGAAGGAATCTTGAAGGCCTGGAAAAAGAATATGTTGATGAACGTCACGACAACGACGGCGAAGATGATGGCGTCAAGCCAATCCAGCCACACATTGCGCTTCTCCCCTTCCTTGTACTCCTTCTTCCAGAACATCCACTTCACCTTGTGGGTGATGTGATGGTCAAAGATGACTGCAAGTCCGAGAAGCCACCAATAATTCCCGAGCCAGATCACCCACAGCAGATAGAGAACGGACCAGAAGCCCATCCTTACCCATTTGTTGTGGTATGTTTCCCCCAAGCTCACTTTCAGAAACTATTACTATTTAACAGAATTGACGATTGCTTCGAACGCCTGCGGGTTGTTCATGGCGAGGTCGGCGAGAACCTTGCGGTTGAGACCGATGTTCTGCTTGGCGAGCTTGCCCATGAACTGAGAGTAGGAGATGCCGTACTGACGGGCAGCGGCATTGATTCTCTGGATCCAGAGAGCGCGGAATGTACGCTTCTTGGCCTTACGGTCACGATAGGCGTAGGTGAGACCTTTCTCGTAGGTGTTCTTCGCTACGGTCCAGACATTCTTTCTGGAGAGGAAATTACCGCGGGTTCTCTTAAGAATCTTCTTGCGGCGAGCCCTTGAGGCTACTGAATTTACTGATCTTGGCATAAATTGATCTTTTTCCGGAGGCAGTGACCGCCACGGGGCGATGCTTTTCTACTGCGTTCCAAGTTAAACATAAAAAAACTTACAGGACCAGAAGCTCTTTTACTCTCTTCACGTCATCCTTGTGGAGGATAGTGAAGTGATCAAGATTTCTCTTACGCTTCTTGGTCTTCTTGGTGAGGATGTGGCTGTGGTAAGCGTGCTTCCTCTTGATTTTTCCCGATCCGGTAAGCGCGAAACGCTTTTTGGCACCGGAGTTGGTCTTAAGCTTTGCCATTGTTTTGATAAATTAAACGTTAATAATGTTCTCCGCTCCCGGCGGATTACTTTTTCTTGATAGGTGCGATCATCATCGTCATCCTCTTTCCCTCAAGGGTCGGCATGTTCTCGGCCCTGCCATATTCCTCAAGCTCAACCGCGAAACGCAGCAGCTGCTTTTCCCCCTGTTCAGCGAACATGATGGAGCGGCCGCGGAAGAATATGGTTGCCTTGACTTTAGAGCCTTCCTCCAGGAACTCCTGCGCATGCTTGAGCTTGAACTGGAAGTCGTGCTCGTCAGTGTTAGGCCCGAAGCGGATCTCCTTGATGACAATCTTGGAGGCGTTCTGCTTCATCTCCTTGGCCTTCTTCCTCTGCTGGTAGAGGTATTTCTGGTAGTCAAGGATCTTGCAGACAGGCGGATCTGCCTTCGCGCTTATCTCTACAAGATCGAGTTCTAGCTCGTCCGCCATCTTCAAGGCCTTGGAGATCGGGTAGATACCCGGCTCCGCGATGTTGTCACCGACCAGACGAACCTGTGACGCGGTGATCTCCTCGTTGATGTTTAGCTCATCATCCGCCTTCTGACGGACGAACGGACGCGGTCCGCGAGCCCCTGCGGGTCTCGGTCCTGCGCTCGGTCTGAATCCGGTGGCCGGTTTAGGGCCGCCATAGTGTGGTTTCGGCTTGTAAGGCATTCTGCTCTATTTAAAACTCTCCTTTAAATTATTAATTACTTAACAGCGGATTCCTCTCTAGACAAGCTCCTTAGCCATTTCGGCCTTGAACCATGCCACGAAGTCGTCCACCTTCATTGTGCCGGCATCGGCTCCCTCCCTTCTTACGGAAACGGTGCCGTCCGCCACTTCCTTTTCTCCCACGATGACGAGTACAGGGACTCTGAGCTGGGAAATCTCACGGATTCTCTTTCCGAGAGTCTCGTTCCTGTCATCCAAAGAAGTGCGAATATCGGAATTATTCAGCAAATTGCAAACTTTTTTTGCATAATCTGCATATTTCTCGCTGACTGGCAGCACTTTGATCTGGTCAGGGCTGAGCCAGAGCGGAAGGTGTCCGCCGGTGTGCTCAAGCAACACGGCGGTGAATCTCTCGATGGATCCGAACGGAGCGCGGTGGATCATGATCGGGCGTTTCTTGCTTCCGTCCGCGTCGGTATATTCAAGCTGGAACCTCTCAGGCAGGTTATAGTCCACCTGAATGGTGCCGAGCTGCCACTTCCTGCCGATGGCGTCCTTGACCATAAAGTCAAGCTTAGGGCCGTAGAAGGCGGCCTCTCCATATTCAACAACGGTCTTCAGGCCCTTTTCCTTAGCGGCTTCGATGATGGCGTTCTCAGCCTTCTCCCAGTTCTCGTCGCTTCCGATGTACTTGGCCTTGTTGTTTGGATCCCTGAGGGAGACCTGGGCCGTGTACTTGTCGAACTTGAAGATCCTGAACACATAGAGGATCAGGTCGATGACCTTCTCGAACTCACCCTTGAGCTGGTCAGGGGTCACGAACATGTGGGCGTCATCCTGGGTGAAGGAACGTACCCTGGTAAGTCCGTGAAGCTCTCCGCTCTGCTCGTAACGGTAAACGGTTCCGAACTCCGCCAGTCTCAAAGGAAGATCCTTGTAAGACCTTGGCGATGAGCGGAATATCTCGCAGTGATGAGGGCAGTTCATCGGTTTGAGCATATATTCCTCACCCTCCTGAGGAGTGTGGATCGGCTGGAAAGAGTCCTTGCCGTACTTGGCGTAGTGGCCTGAGGTCACGTAAAGGTCCTTGCTTCCGATGTGAGGGGTGACAACCGGCAGGTAGCCATATTCATTCTGCTTCTTGCGGAGGAATTTCTCAAGCTCGAATCTCATTACGGAGCCTCTCGGCAGCCAGAGCGGCAGTCCGAGACCCACACGTGAAGAGAAGGTGAAAAGTTCCATCTCCTTGCCGAGCTTGCGGTGGTCGCGCTTCTTCGCCTCTTCGAGGAGGACGAGATATTCATCAAGCATCGACTTCTTAGGGAAGGTGATGCCGTAGATTCTGGTGAGTTGCTCGCGCTTCTCGTCACCGCGCCAGTAGGCTCCGGCGATAGCGGTCAGCTTGACAGCCTTGATGACCTCGGTGCTGCGAAGGTGAGGTCCGCGGCAAAGGTCGGTGAAATGGCCGTTGGTGTAGTAGGTGATGGTGCCGTCGGCGAGTTCGCTGATAAGCTCGCACTTGTACTTGTCACCAGTCTCCTCGAAATGCTTCAGTGCGTCGGCCTTGGACACGTCCTTGCGGACGAACTCCTGCTTTTCGCGGGCCAGCTCAAGCATCCTCTTCTCGATCTTGGCGAAATCGGCGTCAGTGATCTGACGGCCACCCAGATCCACGTCATAGTAGAATCCGTTCTCGATGGCAGGCCCGATACCGAACTTGACACCCGGGAATATGTCCTCAAGGGCCTCCGCCATCAAGTGTGATGAGGAGTGCCAGAAAACTCTCTTGCCTTCGTCGTCGTCCCATTTCAAAAGGACGATCGAGCTGTCTTCTTCGATAGGACGGTTGAGGTCGTAGGTCGTACCCTTGCCCACAGTCGTGTCTGTGGCCGGTTTCACCGCGATCGCCAAAACTTCCTCCGCTAGCCTCGGGCTGATGCTCTTGGCTATCTCATAACCTGTAACGCCTTTCTCGAAGGCCCTGACACTACCGTCAGGAAATGTGATGTTAATCATAAATAAACTAAAATAAATTGGTCTGACCAGTATTTACAGACCAAGTACTTGAACTTGGCCAGCCATATTATTAGCCAAGGGGCAAAGGTACGAAAAATTTTGCTATTTTTGCATAATATATAGTAAGCTTGAATATGACTAAAGAGTTTTCATCCAGCACATCATGGAACAGCGCCGCCGTCGCCGGGCTTGTAATGGGTGCTGTAACAATAGCGGCAGATTATCTGACAACAGTACCGATGCTCCTCGGCGGAGGAATGGTCAGTACCCTGCTCACATATATTCTTAAAATAGCCAAGATCTTCGTCTGCATCTACGTGTTCAGGTACCTTATGCAGCGATTCCATGACACCGTGCGGACTGACTACACGAGGATCCAGCGATACGGCATGAAGACCGCGATGTTCTCTTCGATACTGGTGTCCGGCTTCGCGCTTCTGCAGATGCTCGTCATCAATCCGGACATGACAACCCAGATTGTCAACAGCACGATAGAAGCCTACAGCGGTATGATGGATTCCAACACAACAGCCGCTATGGAAAAGATGATAAACGTCCTTCCGGCCATCAGTTTCTTCACATCCCTGATCTACTGTTACCTTTGGGGATGGGTTCTTTCAACCTTCAACGCGAGAAGACTCTTCCCGGTCGACCAGTTCGGCGAACGGGAGACGAACGAACGGAAAGACAACAGCAATAACCTCTAAATCATCATGGAATATTCAAAAGACCTTTCGATAATCATCCCCCTCCTGAATGAGGAAGAATCCCTTCCGGAGCTTCTGGCGTGGATCAGGAGCGTGATGAACGCCAACGGCTATGAATATGAAGTCATCTTCATCGACGACGGCAGCACCGACGGATCCTGGGCGAAGATCCAGGAACTTTCCAAAGGCGATGACAGGATTAAAGGAATATCCTTCCGTCGCAACTATGGCAAGTCCGCCGCCCTCTACGAAGGCTTCGCGAAAGCCGAAGGCCGCGTGGTGGTCACAATGGACGCCGATCTTCAGGATTCCCCGGAGGAGATTCCGGAGATGTACCGGATGGTCACCGAGGAGGGCTACGATGTGGTTTCAGGCTGGAAGCAGCACCGCCAGGACAACAAACTTACCAAGAATCTGCCTTCAAAGCTGTACAACGCCACCGCCCGCTGGATCACCGGGATAAAGCTACACGACATGAACTGCGGCCTCAAGGCCTACAGGAACGAGGTTGTGAAGAACGTGGAGGTCTACGGCGAGATGCACAGGTATATTCCCTACCTTGCGAAGAACGCCGGGTTCAACAGGATCACTGAGAAGCCTGTCCACCATCAGAAAAGGAAGTACGGCAAGAGCAAGTTCGGCCTTGAGCGGTTTGTGAACGGTTTCTTGGACCTGCTTTCACTTTGGTTCTTAAGCACCTTCGGCAAAAAGCCGATGCATTTCTTCGGATTCTCAGGGCTGGTGATGTTCCTCGTAGGTTTTGTGATGACTATCTGGATAATAGTCGCCAAACTTGTGCATCAGGCCCAGGGCGTACATTTCAGGGCAGTCACCGACCAGCCGTTGTTCTACCTTGCCATCCTGGCTGTAGTCCTTGGCGTGATGCTTTTCCTAGCCGGATTCATCTGTGAGATGATCTCCCGCAACTCCAGCGACCGAAACAAGTACAACATCAAGGACAGGATAGACTAGCATCCCCTTCCTCCGACTCCAACCCAGACGGTTACTAACATTCCATAACGCGTTCCTGCTGCCATGCAGGGACGCGTCTTTCTTTAGGATCTTACAAACAAGGAACGCGCCACACGCTTGGGCGACACTTACGTCCAATTCCGTAGCCCAATGGTGCCGCGTAGCACGCTCAGGGAACACTTCCGCCCGTTTCCGTCGCCCAAAGGTGCCGCGCCGCACGCCCGGGCGACATTTCCGCCCCATTCCGTTGCCCAACGGTGCCGCGCCGCACGCCCGGGCGACACTTACGCCCAATTCTGTCGCCAGATGGTGCCGCGCCGCACGCCCGGGCGACACTTACGCCCAATTCCGTAGCCCAACGGTGCCGCGCCGCACGCTCGGGGAACACTTCGATCCCGTTCCGTCGCCGGGGAGGTCGGGCACGGGGACGGACGGGAGGCTGGGCAGGGCCGGAGTCTGGGCGGAGTCTGGGCCGGTGACGGGGACAGGCACGGGCACGGGGACGGGCACAAATCGAGTAGGAGGTAAACACTAATCATAGGTGTTTATCTCCTATTTTCGTGTTCACCGACCTCTCACACCACCGTACGTGCCGTTCGGCATACGGCGGTTCCTATTTTGGGTGCCATTCGAGATACGCCCCCATTAAAGTTGCATACCCTGCCCTACATAGATGCTCTTTTGTTATAGCTCTATGCAGTATGTAGCTATCAGCTATTCGCCAATAGCCCTTGCGAGTATTACCCCATTCGTATGCTTTGTATTTATTGATACCACATCTGATGAGGTTTGCCACTCTTGTCTTGACTTTCTTCCAAGCCTTCCATATACACATGCGTATTCTACGTCTTAACCATTCGTCTGTTTCAAGCAAGAGACGCTTCATATTGGCAAGGTGATAATAACCGACCCAACCTCTTATGTATTCTTTCAGCTTGTGCTTTCTCTTGGCATATCCCCATCCGTTGCTGCGACTTGTCAGTTCTTTCAACCTTGACTTCATCCTGGCTTTGGACTTTGGATGCACCGTGAGTTGGCATTTGCCTTTCATCACATAAAAGGAGTAGCCGAGGTACTTCACTCCTCGCACGTATGACACTACGGTCTTTTCCTTGTTGACTTTGAGATATAGAGTATTCTCTATAAATCGGGTTATGCTCTCCTTTACTCGCATTGCAGCCCTTTTGGACTTGCAGAATATCATCGAATCATCGGCATAGCGCACAGAGGGTAGTCCTCTGCGTTCGAGTTCTCTATCCAATTCGTTGAGCATTATATTACTCAACAACGGACTTAGCGGTCCACCCTGGGGAGTTCCTTCATCGCTCGCTTCAGACAAACCTTTGTTCATTACACCACTTCGGAGATATTTGTGTATAAGACTGACCACTCTGCCGTCTTTGATGGTACGGCTTAGGATTTCTATGAGTTTGCTATGGCTCACGGTGTCGAAGAAGCGTTCAAGGTCAAGGTCTACCACATATATGTAGCCTTCGTTGATTATCCTTTGCGCTCCTCGTAGTGCGTCATGGCATCCTCTTCTCGGACGGAAGCCGTAGCTGGTCTTGGAGAATTGGTTCTCATAGATGGGAGTCAATACTTGGTTTATGGCTTGTTGCACCAGACGGTCTACTACTGTAGGTATTCCCAACAGGCGCATCTTGCCATTGTCCTTGGGGATTTCTACCCTTTTCACTGGGTTCGGACGGTAAGAGCCGTCCATCAAAGAACGTATGAGTTCATCCTTGTTGGCCAAGAGCCATGGGAGCAGCTGCTCGCACGACATCTTGTCGATACCACCACAGCCCTTGTTTCTCATAACTGCCTTGTAGGCCCGATTGAGATTTGCAGGACTAAGGATTTGCTCAAAAAGGTGTTCCCTGTCGAATGGTA
>ERZ1031347.36-NODE-36-length-70626-cov-72.019867_pt1 | contig 70626 bp, 55 predicted proteins | sample MGYA00517106_ERZ1031347 | MGnify/ENA primary metagenome ERZ1031347 (study PRJEB33719, sample SAMN04261392) | wastewater metagenome | biome: periurban shantytown; feature: human; material: feces | host: Homo sapiens | place: Peru: Lima | collected 2012-07-19 ...
GATAACTCATTCAATCTTTTTCTACCCCTCCGTGTCTACTTTTACGAGTGCAGCACCGGTGACGGAGGAGGCGTTCCGGGCGAGGGCTTCGGGAGTGCCTTGGGCGACGATCAGGCCGCCGCGGCGGCCTCCGTCGGGGCCTAGGTCGAAGAGGTAGTCCACGCTTTTGAGGACATCGAGGTTATGCTCGATGATGATCACCGTGTTGCCTTGATCCACAAGCTGCTGCAGGACGTTGAGGAGTACCTTAATGTCCTCGAAATGAAGGCCGGTCGTCGGCTCGTCGAGGATGTAGAGGGTGTTGCCGGTGGCTTTTCTGAACAGCTCCGCAGCCAGTTTCATCCTTTGGCTCTCGCCGCCGGAAAGCGTCACGGCGGACTGGCCGAGATGGACATAACCAAGACCCACATCCACCAATGCCTTCAGTTTCTGGGCGATGGCGGGAATCGGCCTGAAGAACTCGTAGGCCTCGCTGATCGGCATCTCCAGCACGTCGTTTATGTTCTTGCCCTTGTAGTGCACGGCCAGGGTGTCCTCCTTGTACCTCTTGCCCCTGCATTCGTCGCAGAGCACGTTCACGGACGGCAGGAAGTTCATCTCTATGACCTTGATTCCGGCTCCCTTGCATGCCTCGCAGCGGCCACCGGCCACATTGAAGGAGAACCTGCCGGCCTTGAATCCCCGCACCTTGGCGTCCGGAGTGTCGGCGAACAGGTTGCGGATGTCGTTGAACACGCCTGTGAATGTGGCCGGATTCGATCTCGGCGAACGTCCGATCGGGCTTTGGTCGATCTCGATGAGCTTGTCGATGTTCTCCACGCCCTCGATCGAGTCGTAGGCAAGAGGGCGGAGTTTCGCTCTGTAGAACTTGTTCTTCAGAATCGGCATCAGGGTTTCGTTGATTAGCGTGGACTTGCCGCTGCCGCTCACTCCGCTGATCCCGATGAAGCATCCCAGCGGGAAATCCACGGAGACGTTTTTCAGATTGTTGCCGCGGGCACCCTTGATGCTGAGGAACTTACCATTCCCGGCGCGGCGGGTGTGCGGAACCGGGATGGCATCCTTCCCCTGAAGGTAATCCAGTGTCTTTGACTTTCCGAATATGCAGTGGCCGGCGGTCTCCTTGTCCAGCGAGGCCGGAACCCTGCCGCTGTCCGATGAATATTCCAACAGAGCTTTCAGAGGGGCGTTCAGGCATATTCTTCCACCTTTCTCGCCCGCGCCCGGGCCGACATCCACCAGCCAGTCGGCGTTCATCATGGTCTCGTAGTCGTGTTCCACGACCATCACCGAGTTGCCCTCGTCGCGCAACTCTTTCAGCGAGTCTATCAGCTTGCGGTTGTCCCTCTGGTGCAGCCCGATGGACGGCTCGTCGAGGATGTACAGCACGTTGACGAGCTTCGAGCCGATCTGCGTGGCGAGCCGGATCCGCTGCCCCTCGCCTCCGGAAAGCGAGGCCGTGGGACGGTCAAGTGACAGATAGTCAAGGCCTACGTCCAGCATGAACTGGACTCTCTCGCCCAGCTCCTTGAGGATGTCCCGGGCGATGTTGTTCTCCCTGGCGTTCAGTTTGCCAGGCAGCGACAGGAACCATTCCTTCAGCTCGGTCATCTCCATCGCGGCCACTTCGGCGATGGTCTTCCCGTCAATCCTGAAGCACAGGGCATTCTCGTTGAGGCGGGTTCCGTGGCAGACCGGGCAGACGATCTTCTCGTCGATGTCGTCCACGATTCCGTCGAACGTCACCATCTCGGACAGCCCTCCTTCGCCGACGCGGAACAGCTCGTCGCTCCCGAAGATGATGTGTGAAATGGCCTCGTCGGGGATCGTGTCGATCGGATCGTAAAGGGAAAAGTTGTACTTGCGCGCTATCGAGCGGATCACATCGTATTTCTTGGTCTCCCGCATCTTCCCCAGCGGAACGATTCCGCCGTCCGCTATCGAGACGGAACGGTCCGGGATGATCGTGTCCATGTTTACGTCCACAATCATTCCAAGTCCTTTGCAGTGAGGACAGTAGCCTTCCGGGGAGTTAAAAGAGAAAGAGTGTGGCGCAGGTTCTTGGAGGGATATTCCCGAATCCGGATCGACCAGATGCTTGGAGAAATGCCTCGGCTTGTCCGCTCCAGACTCCAGCAGGGCCACCGAGCCTTTGCCGATGCTCAGGGCAGCGGCCACAGAGTCCCGCACGCGCTTCACGTCGCCTTCCGACGGCTTCAGCTTATCGACGACCAGCTCGATGAAATGGCTTTTGTAGCGGTCCAGGGCATCGACCTCGTTCAGCGGAAGGATCTTCCCGTCCACCCTGATGTCGGTGTAGCCACGCTTGCGCATCTGGTCGAACAGCTCGCGGTAGTGTCCCTTGCGACCCACCACCAGCGGGGCGAGAAGGTAGCACTTCTTCCCCCTGTACTCATTCATTATCAAGTCGATGATCTGAGCGTCGGTGTAGCGGGTCATCTCCTTCCCGGTGACCGGTGAATATGCCCTCGAAGCCCTCGCGTAGAGGAGCCGGAGGAAATCGAATATCTCCGTGATGGTCCCCACGGTCGAGCGGGGGTTGTTTCCGGTGGTCTTCTGCTCGATCGCGATGATCGGACTCAGCCCTGTGATGCTCTCGACCTCAGGTTTTTCTAGCACTCCCATAAAGTGTTTGGCGTAGGTGGAGAGTGTGTCCATGTACCGTCTCTGCCCCTCGGCGTAGATTGTGTCGAATGCCAGCGAGGACTTCCCGCTTCCGCTAAGCCCCGTCACCACCACAAACTCCCCCCTCGGGATGTCCACATTCACCCCCCTGAGGTTATGTGCCTCCGCCCCCCTGATCTCGATATATTCTTTCTTGCTCATCATTTCCTCTTTATTCCGCAAATTTAACGAAAATATGTATCTTTGTTTCTAAACATAGTTTAAACTTCATTTGTTGAATTTGTGCTGTATGAAGAAGGATGTTAAACCAGGCCTGTTCGGACAGAAGCATTCCAGCAGGGACTACACTAAAGAAGCCAATTGGGGAAAGAACATTTTTAATAGTTCTTTCCCGGCCTCTCTTGTAGCATATATGTCTTGTAAGGGTGTCAAGCCTGTTTACCTTTGCGTTGACGAGAGTAATAATCTGGTTCATGGAAAAATCTCAGGGACGGAGTTGTTCAGGATAGATCCGCTGTCTGAGGAAGCGTTCTATAATTTTGAATCCGGCTTTTCAGCATTTGAAAAGTACTATACGGGCAACCGCGAGAAGATTGATTTAGTGATGATGAACCGTGCGTCCAATGAAAGCCTTATCGGGCTTGAGGTTAAGCTGACAGCTCTGCCGGACAACACTACCAAGAAACTTTCCGAGGAGAATTATAGTTGTGAGCTTGTGGTAAGACCTCCGACCATTTGTTTCCTTGCTTGTAGTATCTGCGAACAATTCCAGTCAGACGAAGACAAGATTTTTCTGCGTAGAATACTTAACACGGTACCAAAGATTAATCATTGGGGAGAAGTAAGCGAGGTGCTGCCGCATTATATGAAAATTGAATCCGCGATAGCAGAAGTCGCGAAACAGATAAGTGCCAGACAGTCGCCTCTCATTGTCCAGCCGGTATGGAAGATGAAGGATGGAAAACTGGCGGATGACTGTCTGGATGTGTTCGTGTGGTCTAATCTTGCGGTTCTTCACATGTGTTATACGGCGGGAGCGATCAGCGATTCTGAAATCTCACGTTTCCAAAGATCTTTGGTCTGGATTTACCTCATGCTGAAGGATTATGTTGACTATGACACATTTGATTACATAAGGATAGTCAAGGATCATTCATACGGCAATGCCAATGACAAGGCGTTTGCGATTCCGGGCAAGTCATCGTGGAGGCTCTTGAACTCTCCGGAACTTACGCATCCACGCATAGGTAAAAATGAGATCCGGAATATTATCCTTGGAGGAGGACAGAATCTTCTGAGTCCGGAACGACGTTTTGACGCAGTGATAGTGAATAGTCCGGATTTGTTTGATTAGGTAGAAGTTATGAGAGTTGTAGATCTGTTTTGTGGTTGTGGCGGAATGAGTAAGGGCTTTGAGTTGGCCGGGCATTGTGTGGTGGCCGGAATGGACAACTGGGATAAGGCTCTCGATGTCTACCGTGCGAATTTCTCTCATCCGGCGATAAAGGCGGATTTGAACGATGTTGAGGAATCTGTAGGTGAGATATCCCGGTTTGGGCCGGAAATGATAATCGGCGGCCCCCCTTGTCAGGATTTCTCTTCGGCAGGAAAAAGGGATGAGGATAATGGACGCGGCAATTTGACAGTCAGTTATGCGGGTATTATCGCAGAGATCCGTCCGGAGTGGTTTGTGATGGAGAATGTCGCTCGTATAGTAAAGACTAATAAGCTTACGGAAGCCAAGCGAGTGTTCAAGGATGCTGGTTATGGCTTGACCCAGTACGTCTTGGATGCAAGTCTATGCGGTGTTCCTCAAGCGCGGAAGCGTTTCTTTATGATTGGGAGGCTAGGAGAGGAAGATGGATTCATGCTTCCCTTTATCGAAAAAAACCTTGCCAAGGAGCCATTGACGTTGGCGGAATATTTCGGGGACAGTCTTGGTTTTGAATATTATTACCGGCATCCGAGAAGTTATGTCCGCCGAGGTGTCTTTAGTGTCCATGAGCCGAGTCCGACCATAAGAGGTGTGAACCGGCCTATGCCAAAGGGTTATAAACTCCATGCCGGTGATCCTGTGAAGTCGCTTGAAGGCATACGCCCGTTGACCACCGAGGAACGCAGTCGGGTGCAAACCTTTCCGGAAGGTTTTGTGTTTCTTGGAAATAAGACGGACCGGGAACAGATGATAGGAAATGCGGTTCCGGTGAATCTTGCTCGTTTTGTGGCTCAAGCCATCAATGAGTATGTTCAGTATAAGGAAGACTTATCTTCGTCGAAAAATGATAAGCATATATCATATGAGGATTATTGGTCGCGACATGAGGTTCAATTGGCTTTGTTCGACCCTGACCGTAATAAGCGCATATGATCAAGGTTATGAATTTGGGGATAATGAATATGGATCATCAACTAAACATCAAGACATTTATATTCAATTCTTTCCGTGAGAATTGCTACTTGCTTTGGGATGCGGTTGGGAATTGTGTGATTGTGGATCCGGGGTGCTACTGGCCGGAGGAGTTCGCCAAGCTTCGGGAATTCATCGCGGCAGAGGGGTTGACTCCTAAGGCGGTGTGGCTGACGCACGGGCATTTTGACCATGTTCACGGAGTGCTGAAGGTTGTGGGGGAATATTCAGTGCCGGTTCTGATGTCGCCGGATGACAAGATCGTGCTGGACAACAACCAGGCCGCGGTGAGGGATTTCGGGCTGCTGGCTCCGGACTCATCTCAGATCCAGACAGTTGACATCAGTGACGGCGAGGTGCTGGACACGCTTCAGGGCGCGCCGTTCAAGGTGATCACCACGCCGGGTCACACGCCGGGATGCGTCTGCTACTATGGTGAGGCGGACAAGGTTCTGCTCAGCGGTGACACTCTCTTTGCCGGAGCGATAGGTCGTACAGACCATCTTGGAGGGGATTATGACAGGGAGATCATCAGTATTATGGACAAGTTGATGGGCTTGCCGGGAGATGTGGATGTGCTCCCGGGACACGGGCATCGCACCACCATCGCCAATGAGAGGACGCAGAACCCGTTTCTCCAGCCGTTCAACGAGCCGGAGGAGGACATTGACTGGGACGGAGACGGTATAGAGATAGACTCCATCGGTCGCTGAGCCTGTCGAAGCGACTGAAAAAACATAAAAGAACATATTACGATGCACATAGGAATAGCAGGCAACATAGGCAGCGGCAAGACCACCTTGACGAGAATGCTCTCCGCCCATTACGGATGGACACCGAAGTACGAGTCGGTGACCTATAACCCTTATCTTGAGGACTACTACAAGGACATCCCCCGCTGGTCGTACAATCTTGAGACTTACTTCCTTGCCCAGAGATTCAAGGACGTGCTGGAGATCGCGCGGAGCCGGGAGGTCATCATCCAGGACAGGACACTCTTCGAGGGAGTCCACATCTTCGTGGCCAACAACTATGCGATGGGCAACCTCAGCAAACGTGACTACGAGACCTATATGGATCTCTTCAATGTGATGGCCGCCACCGTCCGAAAGCCCGACCTGCTGATCTACCTCAAATCATCGGTGCCTCACCTCGTGGCGCAGATCCAGAAACGTGGCCGCGACTACGAGCAGACCATGAGCCTTGAATATCTCAGCGGCCTGAACGACCGTTACGACAAGTGGATCAATGAATATGACGGCAAGGTTCTGACCATCGAGACCGATGATCTCGACTTCGAGAACCGCCCTGAGGACTTCGCCTCCATCACCGACAGGATCGATGCCGAGCTCTACGGCCTTTTCCCGTTGGAGAAGTAGTCAGACACATTGCCCCCTCCTTGGTCACTTTGGTCACAAACCCTTTTCCCGGTCACTGAGCTTGCCTAAGTGACCGGACTCACCTTCAACCTCATTCTCCGAAAGCTGATAGAATGGCGGTCGGAGTGATAGCGGAGCCGTCGGAGGAGAAGGCTCCCATATTATAGGCTCCCCAGTCGCGGTCCGGCCTCTCATAGATGGCTGGTCTCCATTTGCCGTCAACCTGAGGCTCCCAGTAGAACACTCCGGCACAGACGGACAAGGATTTCACGGAATTCATAAACTCGGTCATGCACAGTGTAGAGGCAGCAAGGTCAGATGCTGTGTTCTTCACACCTACCTCGCAGACCATCACCCGGCAGCCGTACTTGGCGGCCAATGACTTGATGTTCAGGATGGCGGAGGAATTCATCGCCTTCCAAGTCATGCTAGGATTGGTCATAGGGTAGTGCGAAAGGCCGATCATGTCGAACTTGCCGCCAGCGGCTTTGAGCTTGTCAAAGAACCAGGTGTTGTCCTGGTAGGCGTTGTCGATGTGGATGATCACCTTGGCGGCAGGAAAAACCGACTTGACGGCATCGTAGCCTGCGTTTGACAGGGCGGCATAGTTGGACCATCCTCCGGAGATCTCGCCTTTGTCGTTGTAGAGCCGACCGGTTTCCCAAAGCATTCCCGGGCGTGTCTCGTTGCCGACCTGTACCCAGAGCGGAGTCACCCCGGCGGACTTCAACGCAGTCAGAACATCCTTGGTGTGCCCAGAGACCTTGGCGCAAAGGCCATTCAGATCCAGACCGGCCCACTCGGAAGGAGTATTCTGACGGCTCGGATCAGCGAAGAAATCACTATAGTGGAAGTCAATCATGACCGCCATCCCGGCCTCGGCGGCCCGTTTCGCCATCTTGACGACATCTTCCTTGCCGCTCCATCCGTTCGGATCCTCCGGCCTCACCCAGACGCGAAGACGTATGGCGTTGATCCCGGTGGCCTTAAGTACCGGATAAAGCCCGGCATTGCCCTTGGAGTCCTTGAAAGCCGTTCCGCCTATCCGGGAAGGATTGTGGGTCATGTCATACTCCATTTCCGAAGCCCAGCTGACATCCGCACCCCGTGCGAACGCCACTTCGTCCACAGAAGGCTCATCCGGTTCGTCTTTCTGATAGCCTCCGGAGCCACCGCAGCCGACAAACAAGGAGGAAACCGCAAATGCCAATGCGGCCAATGTAGCAAAACGTGAATATAATGTACTCATACAGCGTAACGTCTTTCAATAGATCCTGTGACCGGCTTCATCCTTGTAATGCCGCTGGAAATAAGCCTCAGCAGTCTCCTGAAGTCCCGAAAGGTTGACTTCAAGGCCGCTCTGGAGCGCAATCGGATAGCGGTCGTCGCGGTTACTACGGTCACTGAGCTTGTAGAAGCGACACTATGCGGGTTCGGGTCGGCGGTCACTTCGGCAGGCTTAGTGACCGATACTGACCCAAAGACTGCTGCCGACTCGGCGGCCGGTGACGGGATCCGTTTGCTGAACGGGTAATAGTCGCTGGCCTCGATGACGGTGCCGGTGTCGCCGTCGACGACGGCGCGGACACTGCCGTGAGTGAGAGTCAATATTATATATTTCATTAATCTGGGTTAATAATCTAAGGCATTGATATCAAATTGTCCTGACGTTTTTTATTTTGAGAGATATGAGTCGGCCAGCCAGCCGGGACTTCCTTCAAGGTCGGGATGGTCATCGATTCTGAGCAGCTTGCCCTGCTCGTCAAAATAGAACCAGCGTCCGGAAAGCATCCCCTTGCAGTACCATCCGATCGAGAGGAGCGTGCCTGTCTTTCGTGAGTATGAGCGGAATATTCCGTCCACGACACCGTCCTTGTAGTAGACCTCCCTGTAGCCGTCATCCTCCAGCCACAGCCCCTGACGGCGGCCGCAGGAGTCCAGATTGTTCAAGTCCCAACCTTTCCATTTATAATCATATAAATCGACATCTGATTCAGTACCGTCTTCCTTGAAATATCGTACCCAAAGTTCCTCTCCGTCCCATAATGGGTCCTCATCATAATCGATTTCCTCTATTGACGAGATTGTCCCATTCCTGAAAAAGGATAATAATATGCACCTGTATTTGTATACATTAGAATTTGGAATTCTTCCTGCAAGTTTGCGGTATTCTTTGTTTGGTCGAAAATTCAAGCAGGTGAAATCCAGTGGGCGTTTATAGTCAAAATGATAGTAGGTATCGCAACGATTATTTTCTTTATTATGGACAAGGCACATCAAAGTTCCTGTCAGGCGTGAGTACTTCTTAAAAACGACCTCATTTCCATCCTCACTATATTCGTATTCATAATAAAAAGTCCCGGTTTCTTTCCACATCCCCATCTTCTGTCCATTTCGGTTGATTCGGTTGAAGCCCGGCCAGACGGTCGTGTCCTTTATAATGGAGATTTTGGAAAGAGAGTCCAGATCTGTCATTCTCTTAGATGATCCATCGTCAAGCATCGCGGGGTCGCCTTTCTTATTATCTGCGCATCCCAGCGCGGCAAGCAGAATGCCAAGAATTATCGTCAACTGTTTCATAATGTAATATTTATTTCGCTGGTCATCTTTTTATGGATATGTGAATGGTTCGTGGGATAAGATATCTTGGCATTCTTCACTTATAGTTTATAACCAGCCCGTTTATTATTGTGTACCACTGTGTCCAGACACGCCATATTCTTTTCATTACTGAATTCCAAACGCAAACTGTCCCCATTTATAATGTATGACTTTAGATATGGAACGATGCCGCCTGTCACATCCAACGCATAACTTTTTCTCTTCTCATATAATTCAAGAGACAGACCCTGCAAAAACACACTGTCCAAAATGGAATCCAGGGAAATATCCACATTGCTGTTTACGGCAATTATGGTTTTGTTGACATACTTGGCCCCTACTACGGTCTCGTTATAGATCCAAGCCCCAGTACCAACGTTGATCGGAGCTGATATCCCGTGCCTGCCGGCGAAAATAACGTTCGTGTCCTTATTATCGACCCAAAAGGATATTGTCACAACATCTTTTCTATGAGACGTGTCCTCGCTGTTACGATACACTCCAGGCTTCAGGCACACCATAAAAACATCGCTGGTGTCAACCAGTTTTAAAAAGTTCTCCAACGAGTCTTGAAGCCTGTCGGAAATGAACATCCTCTCTACTGACGGACTGTCCTTTCTGTCAGTCTCCTGCTCCGCCACCGTCCTGCGTGCGGGATTGCAGCACATCTGGGCGTACAGAATCGCTGTAAGTATAATTATCAACTTTTTCATTTGTGCTATTTTTTGTTTAATGTTCCGAAATAGAAGCCATTGTGGTTTTTAATATTTCTTATGAAAGACGCATTGTAGTATCCGACTTTATACAATCTTCTTGAAACAGGAAAATAGACGTAATTGATCCGGGCTTTGCTTCCGTACTTATCGATCTCCTGTTTGGCGTGAGTTTGATCTGTGTTATAGAAAGCACTTCCGTATCCCATAGAATTAATCTCATCTGCCATATCTTGCCAAGTACCTGGATGTGAATGAACTGTAGCGTTGGGCATTGCGCCGACATAATCCTCCCACGAAGCCGCGTTGTCTGTTTTGTGACCTGTGCCAATGGTGTAGGAGTCTCCGTTGCGGTGGATCACCCATTCGACCTTAGTGTTATCCGAAGCGAATTTGAACACCTTGAACATATCGTTGATTCCAGTCTTTGATGAATGACTGCTGACCTCGGCTCCGCCATCCGTCTTGACCTCAGTCTTTGTAAGGTCATCCAGGATACTTCTGTCAGAGACTGTCACATAATCCTCGGAGAGATTCCCGTCATTGTCCACATAATAAAGGCAATGAGTGTCGCTTTGCTCTTTCCACACGACGTTTCCAAACGCATCCACTGTCCATACATCAGTCCCGTTAGGATCAAACAGAGATATCGGATTCCCAATGCAGTATGCGTACGGGCTGACGGCGTAGTACTTCTCCGCGAGTGGGTCCTGCGCGGTCCATCGGGCGGTGGTCGGGTCGTACATCCTTGCCCCGAAGTCGAGGAGCGGGATGGAGGCGGAGAGGAAGGACTGGGACTCCTTGCCGGAGAAGAGCCAGCGGTTGGGGGAGGTGGGTGCGGTTGCTACGGTCGCTGAGCCTGTCAAAGCGACCGTGGCTTCGAGGGACTCGGTTACTTCGGCAGGCTCAGTGACCGCGGATTCAGAGACCGCTGCCGATCCGGCGGCCGGTGACGGAATCCGTTTGCCGAACGGGTAATAGTCGCTGGCCTCGATGACGGAGCCGGTGTCGCCGTCGACGACGGCGCGGACACTGCCGAGGTGGTCGGACACATCGTCAGCCGGGCAGAATCCAAAAGTTTCCGCAAGAGTGAAAGTGCGTGTCAATCCTGTCATATTCAATGTTGGCAATGTGGCCAAACCTAAAGATAACGGTTAGAATGGAAAAAAACAAAAAACATACGTGTTGCAGACTATGGTCACTTAAACCGCCTCTTGTCGTTGTTTTTTGCTGTCTCTGCTATTGTCCTCTTAATCCTGTCCAGCCATCCGTTGACGTTATGGTGTGGTTATCGCGGCTTATGTTGACAACATAGAAGTTAGGATGATCATTGTCATAGGCCTGAGATTTTATGAACACTGTTATAGTCTGTTTATCTCCATTGCTTGTCATTCTTGGCAAGTAATGTGATGGTAATCAATATAATGTTAATCAAAACATACAATGCAAATTCTTTCAAAGTAGTAATTGTTCCTTTTAAGTAATTGGATGCTACATCTAATGTGACAGAATCAAATCCGGGGCGAGTCAGTTCCGACATTTCATTCTTATAACTCAAAGCTGTGATTGCGATAACCGATAATAATTGTAATAGAACCATCACTGACAATACTGTCCAAGTTATGTTAATCAATCTGTTATTGCGTTTTTTTTCAAAGAGTACTACTATTAGGATAATATTGACTACAACATATATGGCGAACTCTGTCAAAACTTCGATCCTGAATTTAAAATACTTCTCTGCCGTTTCGATATAAACCGTGTCTGTTGTGTCGAGTAATTCGTTTATTTCGTATTTCAGACTTATCTCTGTGTTTATCACCATTAGGGAAATCAACATCAACACTATTAGGGATAACGTAACCCATGTGATTCCAATCCATTTACACATATCATTTGCTTAACCTATTATTCAAATCACTGCTGTCCGGAGACTGCTGTGGCACCGGAGACTAGTAAAGGGATCTGCTTGCCGAACGGGTAGTAGTCGCTGGCCTCGATGACGGTGCCGGTGTCGCCGTCGACGACGGCGCGGACGCTGCCGAGGTGGTCGCGGAGGCGGATCAGGGATCTGTAGGAGACAGAGCCGTCGGCGGCTGTCCAGCGGACTATCCTGCCGGCGGAGGTCAGGGCGCAGTCGAGGGTCAGGACAGGAGATCCTGACTGTCCTGCGGTCTGGGCGTAGATCAGGGAGCCTCTGTACTGGAAGCCGTTCCCGGTGCCGTCTACCGAGCAGATCTTCGTGCCGTCTGCGAGATGCCCATACTCCGCGAGGGTGGCGTCTCCGGAGGAGACCCGGCTTGTCAGGTTCAGGTCATAAGAAAAGGCATTCTCGCTGAATGCGTTGGTATGGTATATCATAATAAACATCTATTGATATCTAATACTACAGAAGGACCTCCTGTCACTTCAATTCATAGTTAATTGAATATATCTAATAAAACTATGTGGAATTCAATGTCCATTGAACCGTATCGTTAGTTTTATCTATCACCAAGAAATAATCCATCTTATAGCCGTCTCATTCTCTGAGTTTTTGAAAGAGATTTTTATAATTAACTGCTTCATAATAAGCTAATCAAACCAGTCTGATTTGTTTGTTTGCAAATATATTCCTGGAACAAATTGTTGATCGACCCGCTTGAGCAGAAGAATGTAGTAATAATAACTGTCCACTTCGTCCGAAACGCTGTAACGCTCTGTCAAAGATTTGATATCCGCACGTCGTACATAGTTGACTATTTTGCGGACACCGGTCAAGGAGTCGGTTTCTTCTTTTCCGAGAAACTCTTGAGAGTTCTTGTGTCCTGTAGAATGAAAACTCCAGACCGTGCTTTTATCGGACGAACATTGCACATAAAGGGACTCACCTTTTATGCTCTTGTCTTTTCCTACGAGTTCTATGAACATTAATGAGTCGCTATCGCAGATTACATTGTCAGGAATCGTGGCTATAGCGAATCTCCTCAGATCAGCCATCCTTCTCAGCGATGATTTACTTAGTCCGAGTCTTTTTGAATATTCACTTTTGGCTAATGAGGATGAGGTACGTGACAGTTCTTCAACTCTAGCGTTTCTATTCTTTGCCTCCATTTTAACAGGCGTGCGGCAAATGACTAAAGGAACTGAATATGAATATCCTTTCCGTAGGTTTGCTTTTTGGGAATATTCTAAAAAGGAATGATACAAGATAGGCACATATTCAAGTAAAACTTCATTGCTCACGATCCGGGAGGCTTTTTTTGATGGCCAGCAGAAGGTCTCTTTGCTCCCATCTTGATATGAGAATATTTTGGTTATTGCTATTCCTTGATATTCTGGTTCGTCTGTGGTCGGAAGCTTGATGTCGCATCTGACTACCACGCTGTCGCAACGGATCGCTGACGAGAAGAACCGTGGAGTGTAATAATCCAAGGCGCTTGCCGCGAAAGTCTGTAAGAAAATGAAAATTGAAATTAAATATGTCCTCATTTTGGATAGTATTTCATTAATAGATATTTGCCTTGATTCTGGGTCAGTGATCGCGGCCGGGTTCACCAATCTCCAAAGTGACTTTAGACTCAAAACCACTTTAAATCCCTCGATGAATGGCGATGATGCTATGAATGTGTTCTCTTTTACCGAAAGACCTCCTGTATATTTTTTACTGTATCTACACATTCAAGTTTTTTCTCGTTAGTGAATACCAATTCCAGTTTTTTACCATTGTAAATATATTCTTTAAAAAAAGAGAGAACGTTAACACCAAAGTCTGAAGATTTCTCTATCATTGAACCATATACTTCCAAATCCAATCCTCTCAAAAACAGACTATCAAAGACAGAATCAACAGCTATGTTGCCATAAGAATTGACTGCAATCATTGTATTATTGACACGCTTCGCACCGACTGCGATTTTTTTTTCTAAATACCTTGTGCATTTTGAGGCTTGCAGGATAACCTATGAAGTTGTCAATTCCACCATAAAAATTTATGATTGTGTCACCGTTATTTGTGAAACAGCATAATGTGACCGAATAGTGATAATAATCCGGCATTATGTGGCGGCAGTATTTTCCGGGAGATTTAGAAGAAATATAATAATCGGTTGTGTCAACCAGTTTCAAAAAGTTCTCCAACGAGTCTTGAAGCCTGTCGGAAATGAACACCCTCTCGATGAACGAACTGCCCTTTCCGTCAGTCTCCTGCTCCATCCCCGTCCTGCGGACGGGATTCCCGCACATCTGGACACACAGTATCACGGTAAGTATAATTATCAACTTTTTCATTTGCTCTATTTTTTGTTTAACACACCGAAATAAAAACTTTTATAACTCACGACATTCTTAATAAAAATAGCATTGTTATATCCAACCTTATACAATCTGCCCGAGTTCGGAAAATATACATAATTTTTTCTGGCAGCAATCCCATTTTTGTCGATATCTGATATTACTTTATTTTGGTCATTATTCTGTATAGCGGCACCGTATCCCATAGAATACGTTTCTTCACTAGCAATCGCATTTATTCCAGGATGGGAGTGCACTGTCGCATTAGGTTTGTCTTTGGAATAATCCCCCCACGAAGCTGCATTGTCAGTTTTGTGACCTGTGCCAATGGTGTAGGTGTCTCCGTTGCGGTGGATCACCCATTCGACCTTAGTGTTATCCGAAGCGAATTTGAACACCTTGAACATATCGTTGATTCCAGTCTTTGATGAATGACTGCTGACCTCGGCTCCGCCATCCGTCTTGACCTCAGTCTTTGTAAGGTCATCCAGGATACTTCTGTCAGAGACTGTCACATAATCCTCGGAGAGATTCCCGTCATTGTCCACATAATAAAGGCAATGAGTGTCGCTTTGCTCTTTCCACACGACGTTTCCAAACGCATCCACTGTCCATACATCAGTCCCGTTAGGATCAAACAGAGATATCGGATTCCCAATGCAGTATGCGTACGGGCTGACGGCGTAGTACTTCTCCGCGAGTGGGTCCTGCGCGGTCCATCGGGCGGTGGTCGGGTCGTACATCCTTGCCCCGAAGTCGAGGAGCGGGATGGAGGCGGAGAGGAAGGACTGGGACTCCTTGCCGGAGAAGAGCCAGCGGTTGGGGGAGGTGGGTGCGGTTGCTACGGTCGCTGAGCCTGTCAAAGCGACCGTGGCTTCGAGGGACTCGGTTACTTCGGCAGGCTCAGTGACCGCGGATTCAGAGACCGCTGCCGATCCGGCGGCCGGTGACGGAATCCGTTTGCCGAACGGGTAGTAGTCGCTGGCCTCGATGACGGTGCCGGTGTCGCCGTCGATGACGGCTCTGACGCTGCCGAGGTGGTCGGAGACATCGTCAGCCGGGCAGAATCCAAAAGTTTCCGCAAGAGTGAAAGTCCGTGTCAATCCTTTCATATTCAATGTTAAGAATGCGGCCATAGTCAAAGATAGCGCTTAGAATGGTATTATTAAAAAATAAACGTGTAGAAGCGTGAGAACACATCACGTCGGCATACCTTTAGGCATCTTGTATGTTCCGACTCTGTTAATCGTTTGTAAGTTAATACGGTGGCGACTACTTCATATTTCATTCTCTTTGATCAAGCCCCGTTTAAACGCCGTCTTAATCCAGCCTATTTTGCCTTGTTTTACTCTTATCGGGTTCAGTTTCATAATTGACTCTCTCGTCGCTCCGTCATAAAAAAATAGCGAGAAAGAAGGACGATCGTAACCTAAGCCAAACCGAAAGAGCCGTCTGGGACGGACCTCGTTGTCCACAGGATTAAGCAACAATATGTCAAGCGACTCGCTGTGCACCTTCTTGATAGTGTCAAACGACCATTCAATACCAATGCGGCCAAAGCGACCGGGGATGTTCTGGAAACCAATCGCAGGGCGCTTCCCGCTCAACAAATCGCTGGTATAGCCAAGGTCGGTCAGGTCTGCTCGTATTATCATAAAGCGTTCACCATCATCGAGGTGGCACTTTATCCAGTTGGCTGATAAGCCCTTGTCAGAACCATCACCCTTGCTGAAGAACACATAACGGTTCTCAGAGATCCACGAAGCGCATACACTTATGTGTAAGTCACAAGACTGGACATAATACATTTCCTCATAGCCACCATCGCCAAGGAACAACGCCAATGTGGCGGCTGTGAAACTGATCAGTTTGATTTTCTTGTTTTTTCTCATTGTGCTGCCGTCATTGATTGATCAGTGAATCTCAATAGTTTAGACAACATATTGCCCAATTGTGTGGTTCTATGTTCCTCAACGGGTTCCAGATACTCGCCGTACACATCGCCGTCATACCACACAAAGGCCGACTGGAGTTGATTGCTGACATAAACCTGCACCTTGCAAGAATCCAAATAGTCTTTGAATCCTAGTCTGTAAATGCGATTGTTCCATACGTCATAATTATTATCTTGCCTTGCGGACGCTAATGAAATAAGACCGTCGGTCTGTTCCGGATGGATATAACAGGTCTTCTCAAAAAATAACATCTGGAACGGCAAATATGATGTTCTGCCTATACCACCCTTCCTTATCCGCAACAGGTCGTGGCTGTTTGACATAGCGGAATCACTTTGCCTAAGGAGTACGTTAGCGCAAGAGTCCTTCTGATCGTAGTTTATTTCCAGATAGGTGTCGACACCCGCCAGATAATAAACGGCATCGTATTTGACGGTCCGACTCAACTTGTCGTATACGCTCCAATAGGCATTTTCCAATATGATGACGACAAGTAATGCGGCAAAGCAAAACCATATAGGTTTGAACACATAACGCAACATATTCTAACGATCGTATAAATACCAGTTTAACCTATGCTTGTTCTTATATTCAAGATAGCCCTTTGTCCAACCGTGATACTCCGGTACTCTTGTCGATAGCCCTTCTCTTTTGGGGACAGACTTCAAGTTCCCATTACCGTTTAGCCAGACATTTATATTAGACAATATCTGGTAACCGTCAAATGCGGCTCTGGCGGCCAACCATCCTATACCGTTAGTTCCGGCGACATAACCGGCGGCGATATTACCGATGTCGCGCGCTGACGCATAGATGGCTTGTCCATTGTTCTCTTTCCCTATAGGCATACCACGATAAGGGTCTCTTTTTGTTCCGGACGCGGGTATGTCCTCTCCATTGGTGACTTTAAAGTCATATTTCCGTCCATTTCTGGCGTTTAGCATATAATCAATTAATTCCGGTTGTGATTTGTCATAAAACATTTGTAGAAAGTCGCTACCGCTTGCGTCATTGGGATTAATCACGCTTCCAACAGCCCAGGTTCCTTCTCCATCTGTGTTAAAGAATGAATACGGAGAGACGGTTTTTCCTATTGACTCACCTCTTTGTCTATGGCCATTTTCATCCACGAAAGTCATATAAACATTAAGGTCATTGTCAAACGCATTACCTCCTTCAATAACGACATATGTGCCATCATCGGCAAGTTTTACCCAAGTGCTTTCGCCATTAGGGTCGATGAATGTGATGGGATTCCCAAGACAGTAGGCATACGGGCTGACGGCGTAGTACTTCTCCGCGAGTGGGTCCTGCGCGGTCCATCGGGCGGTGAGCGGGTCGTACATCCTTGCGCCGAAGTCGAGGAGCGGGATGGAGGCTGAGAGGAAGGACTGGGACTCCTTGCCGGAGAAGTGCCAGCGGTTGGGGGAGGTGGGTGCGACAGGCTCAGTGACCGGTGTCGGAATCCGCTTGCCGAACGGGTAGTAGTCGTTGGCCTCGAGGACGGTGCCGGTGTCGCCGTCGATGACGGCGCGGACGCTGCCGAGGTGGTCGCGGAGGTGGATCAGGGGTCTGTAGGAGACAGATCCGTCGTCGGTGGTCTCGCGGACTATCCTGCCGGCGGAGGTCAGGGCGCAGTCGAGGGTCAGGGTCGGAGAACCGGACTGACCCGCGGTCTGGGTGTAGACCAGGGAGCCTCTGTACTGGAGGCCGTTCCCGGAGCCGTCTGCCGAGCTGATCTTCGTGTCGTCGGCGAGATGTCCGTACTCCGCGAGGGTGGTGTCTCCGGAGGAGATGCGGCTTGTCAGGTTGAGGTCATCGTACCCGATGTCGAGGCCGGACAGGCCGTCCCGTGTCAGATTGCCGTTGGCGTCGTGGGCGTATGTACCCCCGCCGCCGGACGAGCCGGAGTTGCTGACGCCGACAAGCATATTGCCGTTGTAGGAATATGCCAGCGAGTCCTCCGGGACAGCCGTGTCAGACCCGTACCGGGTGAGCGACAAGATGTTGCCGTTTCGGTCATAGGTGACGGCTCTCTCGCTGAAGGCGTTGGTGGACACGCCTCCCGCGAATCTCCTTGCGCCCGTCAGGCGTCCTACTCCGTCGTAGGACAGTGACCAGGCCGCCTCCTCCGATCCCGCCCCGCGGCTCCACTCCCACTCCGAGATGTTCCCGTTGTACCTCGGGGTCGCGCCGAGGACCGGCTCCTGACGTCTGAGCGACATACTGAACACATCCGAGGAAAGCCCAGTCAGCTGGTCGCGGATGTCGTAGGACAATGACTCCGACAATGAGTGCGGGCCGTCACCCGTACCGTATGAGCGGCCTGTCAGCCTGCCGATGCCGTCGTAGCTGTAGGCCACCGTCTGGGACTTGCCGTTCAGGGACGAGGTCTCCGAGACACGCCTCTCCTGGGAATCGTAGAGCCTGGATGTGACGAGGGAGTCTGCGCGTCCGTCCGGAAGCTCGACCGTTTCCCTAGTCTTCAGCGGCTTTCCTGTGAATGTGAGGGACTGGTGGATGTGCCTCCGTCCGCCGAGCGCCTCCAGATGGTGGCTTTGGATCCGGCGGCCTCTGCGGTCATAGTAGAAGGATGATACCGTCACGGATTCCGGGTCTGTGACGGAGCGGACGGCCGAGCCGGTCGGCAGCCCTCTGGACCTGTCGTTTCCGGTGACAGGAACGCCATAGATTGACAGCGTATCCGGAGACAAGGCGCGCCTGTCGGCATCGGACAGCTGGAGGTTCTCTAGAAACGAGTGGTCATCGTAATAATTGACGGACAAAGGAACGCCGACCGCCGGAGTCTGGATATTGACCGAATACCCGCCCAATGACGCGCTTCCGGTGTAGGTGGCGATGATGGTTGTCCCGTCCGCGTCAGGTGTCAGGGATGACGGCCAGATCCCGCTCACGGCCTCCCGGCCGAGGGCGTCCCTGAAGGAGAACATCCACTCGCCTCTTTCCCTCCTCCTCCCGTCCTGAGAGAACACCGGTGAGTCCCCTTTGTCATACTTGTAAAGGACGGGCGAGCGGCCTGGCAGCTTCTTGGAGGAGCATCTCCCCTTGTCGTCATACTTATAGACGTAGGCCAGTCCGGCGATCTGGGCGGACGAATCGCCGAACGTCCCGTCCGAGGATGTCGCCGCGGTGGCCTCCGGGGTCAGGACATAGCGTGTCAGGCCGAGGTCGTCATAGACATAATGGGTGTCAAGGCACAGGTCTCCGTCGAGCCGCCTTTCCAGAACCTTGCGTCCGAGCCTGTCAGTGAATGACAGCGTGACATCCCCGTCCTCGTCGGTGGTCTTCACGACCGACAGGCTTCCGGACGGAAAGACTCCGGAGCGGGTCAGTGAGGTGTCGGAGGACACAAGGTAGAGGCCGCAGGAGAGGGCGCCGGTGGCCTCGTTCACAAGGTACTCGGTGCGGACGGACTTGCCCCTCGTGTGCCAGGGTGAGCCGGGGCCGTATTCTTCCACGGGGCGGTCAAGCGGGGAGTCCTCGTAGAGGGTTTTGGAGAAGGTGTAGACCTCCCAGTTGTAGAACTTGAGGAGTTCGGGGTGGACGGAGGCGAAGGAGGCGTATGCCCCCGAGGATGTCTGCGTCGGGACGGGACGGTAGACGCTGTACGGCCTTCCGAAGGAGTCATATTCATTCAGGGTGACTATGTCCTTCCCGTCCGGAGAGGCGGCCTTCCGGACCGTCTCGATCGGCCTGCCGAGTCTGTCGTGGTAGGTGTTGGTCTCGATGTAGGCCGTCCCGTCGCCGCTCAGGTAGTCCCTCGCCCGGATGCGGTTGCCACCGGCGGCCGCGCCGTAGCTGTAGGAATATGTCGACACGGTGTCTCTGCCGGAGGCGCCCCTGACGCTGGTGAGCGAGAGCCTGCCGAGTCCGTCGTAGTCATAGTAGGTGATCCTGTCTGATGGGTCTTTCACGTAGGTGAGCCCTGCGAGAGGCTTGTACAGATAGGAGGAGATGAGTGTCTCAGGAATATGCCGACATTTAAGCCTGAACTTGAATAACTGTTTCCGAATCTCTCGTTCGTCCACACCGTTCAGGACGGCGGTGTCGACCTTGTCCTTGACGCCGTCCCATCCGATGCCGGAGACCTCGGCCACAGGGTAATACCCGTTGTAGCCCCACAGGTAGGCCGTCTTCCTGCCGTCGGCGTCCACGACCTCCAGCGGGTTTCCCCTGCGGTCATATTCATTGAGAAGGATCCTGCGTTCGCTGGAGGTGTCCCCGCGGATTGTGAGTGAACGGGCTGAAGGCGCGAGGAACGAGCCGGAGGCGCAGGGATGTGAGGAGTATGACGTGGTGAGTGTCGTAAGGAGGTTCGCGGGATCGGCGGAGTTTCTGTAGACCCTCGTCTCGACGGGGATCCCCGTCATTCCGGATGACACCATCTCCGGATAGGTTCCGCCGGTCTTGTCCTGTGGGTACGAGTAGACGGTCACTCTCCTGTCCAGACCCGGAAGTCCGACGTCCTCGGTCTTTGTGGCCACGTTGCCGCGCGCGTCGTGGGTGAACGATGTGGTCTTGGTCAGCGTGCCGTTGGTCTCAACGGCTTTCTCCGTCACGGACGACAGCAGCCGCCGTCCCTGGCTCAGGGTGGTGGTGAGGCTCCGTATCTCCTTGTATTGCTCCTGGACGCGGGACTCCTCTATACCATAGACCCTGCCGCTTTTGTAGACGTACGTCTGCTTTATCGCCGTGTTCTCCGTGCCGTAGTCCAGTTCGGTCGTGTAGCCGTTGGACTTCCTTCTGACCATCCGTGCCGATCCGTCGCCTTCTGTCGCATAATCGGTCTCGGAGGTCTTCGCACCGTACATCCACTCGTTCTGTGTGTCGTGCACCAGATTTGTCCCCGGCGCTTTGATGGGGTGTGACGCGGAGACGTCGAAGGAATGTACTGTCTCGCCGATGGTGTGCCTTCCGGCGGCGTCGCTCGACCTGCTCTCGAAGACGTAGGGGTAGCTCACGCTCGACCCCTCGCTGGACAGCAGGTTGACCATAGAGTTGTCGGTCCACACCCTTTCTTTGTATGTACCCCAAGGGCTGGGGAGAGAACCGCCAAATTCAGTGCACGCCGTCTCCCTGTAGTAGATCTCGTTGGTGTCGGCGGGGTACGACGATGCCGCGGGGACGACGTTGAGTATGCCTCCGCCGTTGACCGTGGAGGTGTATGTGCTGTAGCGGAAATTGCGGTACAGTGCATAGCCGTCGCTCTCGATGTCGCGGATCTGCTTGATCCTGAGGCCTCCGGCCATTCTGGAGACGCCGTGGTCGTCAATGTAGCGGTGGGCCTCGTAGGTGAACTCCGTCCGCCCTCCAGTCGGGTAGGTCACCGAGGTCAGGATACCGGTCTGCATCGCCTCCTCGTCCGGTCTGCGGTCTCCTCCTGGGATGGTCAGTGTCACTATTTCGTTGGGATAAGGGTAGTTGTTGACCGTCACGTCCGTCGTGACCGTCGGGACCAGAGTGCGGTTTTCCCTGCCGTTGTAGAAGCCCCATCTGTCGATGGACCGGGTGTTCCGCGGCATAAGGCCGCCTTTGTAGGAGAAGGAGTAGGTCTCTGAATCTTTCCCGTCGGGAGACTCTATCCTGACGGACTCAAGCCTGAGCGAGAAGAAATCCCTCATATACGTCTGGCTGAACACGATTCTCTTAACCAGAACTCCGGAAACATCACGGATCTCGATGGACTCAAGCCCCTTGTTTGTGTCGGGGTTCATATTGAACTGGACGCTTCCTCCGCTGAATGTTATTCTCCGGATGTGTGAGTTGTACTGGACGACGTCCGTCTTTGAGGGCGTCGGGAAGGAGTAGCCTGTGGGATATGTGACCGATCCGGAACTGGTCTCGACAAGTCCGCCTGTGGCGTCGTCGTACCTGTAGGTCTTGCTGTTGAAGCTCTGGTACGTGGACACATTGACAAGGGGGATGGTGTAGGCGGAATGTCCGGAATAGTCATCAAGGATCGTCAGGGCGTCGGCGTATCTGGAGCAGAACACCTCCGTCATATTCGAGCCGTACTCGAACGCCACCGTCCTGCCTGTCGCGGCGGAGCGGATCTCCCGGATCTTCCACGAGGTGGGGACCTCGAGGGCGGAGATTCCGAACTTATGCATTACATAGTCGTGGTTGGATCTTCCTCCGCCTCCGAAACTATAGGTCATTCCGGAATTGTCCGTTATGCGGAATCCGGTCATCGACTTGTTTCCTCCCAAGGGGATGACGGTGATGTCGTCACGGGGTATCGTGACGGGGGTTGTTGACCCATCGGTGTTCCGTCGGAGGTACAGTCTGCCTTGGCTTCCCGGAAGCGAGTAATGGAACTCGTCAAGCGCCACGTCCACACTCTGGGAGTAGATGGCGTCAAGCTGTTCGTATGACAGGGTGCCGCCGAGCGCCATATTCGGGTTGTAGTTTATCTCGTCGGCTACCCCGTTGATCGTCCTGGACAGGGACGGCCCCGTGGAGAGGCTCCATCCGTCGCCCAGCCAGTGGCCTGACCTCATATTCGGCTTCAGGCCGGAGGCGTGATAGTTCAGGGTTATCGGAATCCGGATGTCTCCGTCCACTATCTCGTAAAGCGGGATGCTCATCTGCACCAGGCCGTTGCTCAGGTTCACTGGGTAGGTGATGTATTTCGTGAGTTCCGCGGCTTCCGGGGAAGGTGGGGTCACCTGAGGTCGCTCCAGCTCAGGGATCTGGGCGAAAGCCGGCGCTCCGGCGAAAAGCAGGAGGGTGATAACGGTCAGAATGCTTAGCTTCATGTTCACATGTTTTTGGGTGTTTCCTGGTGGCGATGGCGCTTACGGCTTCAATATACGAATTGTTTTGCTAATAATACACTCGAAGTGTCAAATATCTGCAATTGGAATGATGTGGCTTGGAAACTTGTGGTTTTGCAGACGATTGCATTTTCGATCCGGTTACATTTCACGGCTTTTCACGCTGGTGCTAAGGCTATAAGGCGAAGCCTCCCTCTCGACCCAAGAATTTTTGTAACGTGAATAATTCTGGTTGAGAGGGAGGCTTCGCCTGTGCTGGCGTTATTGTGTCTTGTGATGCTCCCTTCAGACTCAGTCACTTCGACAGGCTCAGTGACCGGGAACTCGGCGACCGGCAATGGGGCTACAGGCTTTCGATGTTCTTCTCGTTGAGGAGGTTCTTGCCCTCGGCGGTGTAGGCGTACTCGATGCGGTCGGCGTAGTGCTTCTCGACCTTGCCACGGACAATCTTCATCGTGCTGTTAACCAATCCATTCTGCTCGGTGAAAGGCTCTGGAAGCACAGCCACGGCGGCCGGCAGCCACCTCTCCGGGAACATACCCTCGTGTGAGCCGCCCTTCTTGTAGGAATCAATCTCTTCCTGGATCTTCTTCAGCATCGCCTCCTTGCCCTCGCGTGAGGCTGGATCCAGACCCTTCGAGGAGACATATTCCTTGAGGGCATCCTTCGCCGGAACGATCAGGACGATCGTGTAAGGATCCTGGTTGTTGTGCAGGATGACCTGCTCGATGTACTTCGAGCCGTCGGTGAGCGAGTCCTCGAAACCTTCCGGGCTGTACTTCTCGCCGTCCGATGAGATCAGCAGGGACTTGAAGCGGCCAACTACGTAAAGATATTCAGAATCATACATGTAGCCCATGTCACCGGTGTGCAGCCACCCGTCGCGCAGAGCCTCCGCCGTCCCTTGAGGGTTCTTCCAGTAGCCAGCCATCACATTCTCGCCGCGGACCACAATCTCGCCCTTCGTGCGGAGCGGAACCTCCTTGCCGTTGTCGTCGCAGATCTTGATGTCAAGCGGCTTCACGACACGGCCCGAAGAGCCGAACATCGCATGGCCGGTCGAGTTGGCGGAGATGATAGGGGTCGCCTCGGACACGCCGTAGCCTTGGAACATAGGAATGCCGATGGCGCAGAAGTACCTCTGAAGCTCGATGTCCAGAAGCGCGCCGCCGCCCACGAAGAACTCCATCCTGCCGCCGAATCCCTCTCTGACTTTCTTGAATATGATCTTGTCGAACAAGGCCATCAGAGGCTTCTTCCACAGCTGGAGGAAACCGCCGCGGTTGTAGTACTCCTTGTTGTAGGAGATCGCGAGGTTGAGGGCGTAGTTGTAGAGCTTCTCGACCTTCGGCCCCTGCTTGTGGATCGTGGTCTCGACGTTCTTCTTGAAGTTGCGCGCCAGAGCGGGAACCGACAGCATCACGTGCGGACGGATCTCCTTGATCGCTATAGGAATATTCCTGAGCGTCGCCAGCGGATTGGCTCCGACAGGAACTGTGGCGATGCTGCTGCAGTAGGACATCATCGTGTAGAAGCCGGCTACGTGGGCGAAGCAGTGGTCCAGAGGCAGGATGATAAGCATCGTGGAGTCGGGTTTCACTCCGATCACCGAATGAGCCTGCTCCACGTTCGCCGTGTAGTTGCGGTGGGTCAGAAGAACACCCTTCGGGTCGGCTGTGGTGCCGGAAGTGTAGCTGATCGTGGCGTAGTCATCCGGCTGTACGGATTTGTAGCGTTCCTCGAACTCGGCCTTGTGGCCGAACAGGTAGCTGTCGCCGAGGGCCTGTACCCATTCCATCGAGACCTCCTTGGCGTTCGCCGCAGGTTCGTCGTCCAGCACGATGACCTTCTCCACGCAGTCCAGCTGGGAGATTATCCTGCGGATCTTAGGGAGTTGCTGGCCGGAAACGATCACGAACCTGGACTCGGAATGCTGGATCCTGAAAGTCAGGTCGTTGCCTTCCTCAAGCTTGATGGAGAGCGGGACGCTCACGCCGCCGGCGTAGAGGATTCCCAACTCGGAAAGGATCCACATGTTCCTTCCCTCTGAAAGGAGAGAGACCCTCTCGCCCTTGTTGAGTCCCATGGCCATCAGACCGGCCGCGATGCGGTAGCCTTCCTTGCGGGTCTGCTCGAATGATGTTTCGGTCCACTTTTCATCCACCTTCTCGCGGAGGAACACGTGTGATGAGAATTCGTGAGTGTACTTCTCCACGAACTCGATGATTGTCGGTCTTGTAGCTGACATATTTATTTGGATTTATTATTCGTTGATCTGTCTGACCTCCGGGAACAGTCCGAAAAGTTCCGCGTCGATCTTGTCGGTGACTGTCTGGAAATCCTCCGGACGGTTCTCGAATTTGATGTTGTCCACATCGATGACCAGAAGATGCCCGTCGTATTTGGAGATCCACTCGTCATAGCGCTTGTTGAGGCCCGTGAGATAGTCGATGCGGATGCTGCTCTCATATTCCCGACCTCTTTTCTGGATCTGCGCGACCAGGTTTGGAATCGTTGATTTCAGGTAGATCAGCAGATCCGGCTTGCTGACCAGCGACATCATGAGGTCGAAAAGATCCGAGTAGTTCTCGAAGTCCCTCGTGCTCATAAGCCCCATGTCGTGAAGGTTCGGGGCGAAAATGCGGGCATCCTCGTAGATCGTCCTGTCCTGGATGATGACATCCTCGCATCTTGAGATGTCCACGACATCCTTGAACCTTTTGTTCAGGAAATAGACCTGAAGGTTGAACGACCAGCGCTCCATGTCCGCGTAAAAATCTGAAAGGTAAGGGTTGAAGTCAACCGATTCGAACTTCGGAGTCCAGCCGTAGTGGGCTGCCAGCATCTTTGTCAGCGTGGTCTTGCCACTGCCTATGTTGCCTGCGATCGCGATGTGCATATCCTTGATGTTTATTGTGTTCAGTCTTCACGCGGTACCTTTCACCGAATAAGTCTGCCACCAAAATACGGTCGACTTATTTTTTGCCGCCGGCAAAGGAGCCGCAATGCAAAATTAATAAATATTCCGTATAAACTTAAGGATGTGCGACAAAAACTCCCTTGGCGGCTCTGATGCTCAAGGCTCGGACACTTCCTTGGCCGCCCTCCAGCCCGAGGCAGGCCTTGTCAGAGCCTGAGGGAATAATCATCAAGCCGGCTGCCTTTGTTGTCGAAGGTTGTCATCCTGAATATTCCAGAGTAGGCATTCCCGCCGAAATATTCAATGATCCCGTCAGATCCGAACTCGGCGCTGTAGCCATTTGTGTCCCCGCTCCTGCTGGTCAATTTCCCTTTGATGGTAATGTCGGCCTTGTGCTTGTCCGAGGCCGCTTTCCTGTAGGTTGCGAGGTAGTTGAAGCCCTCGTCGAAGTCGAAGATCGAATTCCCGTTTCGAGATCTGATCTCCCATTCGTCCTTTTCGACGCAAGTGACTGTCAATGAACCCTTGTTGATGTCCATGACCATAATTCCTTCCTTGGCTTTCATTGACAATCCGTTTGTGCTGAACTTCCCGTACAGCCCCCCGTAACCTGACACTTCGTAGGCATTATCGCCGACCTTAGAGACGGTTTTCCTTATATCCTTGTACTTATCCAGGATCTTATCATCACCAGGAGCGTCGAGATAGTCCTGGAACGCCTCGCAGAACTCAACAGCGTTCACGGCTTCGGAGACGGTCTTGCGGAAAAGCTCCTTCGCTCCGTTATTCAGCCTCTCCTCAGCCGTCGGCCAATTGTCATCCTTCCTGCAGCCGTTGAATATGATTGTGCCAAGCAGGATGGGGATTATGTACCTTTTCATTGCTTTCTGAATTTAATTTGTAGTCAAATAATTACATCTTAGCCAATTCCGAGGCGGCTTATTCTTTACCGCCGGCTGGTTCCGATGATGAGCTTTCAGTCATCGCGCGCCGCCTAAAACCTGTAGCCAATTCCTCCGTGAACCGAGAAGTACTCTGTTCCACCTCCGGTCTCCACGAAGCCGAAGACCTTCTTTCCGAAGGAGACTCCGAAGACCGTGAACTGTATCGCCGGGATTAAGGACCCGTAAAGCGTGCTGATGCCCAGTCCTACTCCTGAGTACAGCCTGACTTTCTCTTTCCTCATGTAGGTGAATTGTGCCACCTCCATGATGCTGATTACCGGATCGATCTCAAGATGGTCCACATGAGAGTCTGCTCCGGTGTAGATGTAGTTGTACCGGCCTGAGTAAGAAAGTCTGGTGTTCAGCGAGAACCAGTTTTTGAGATAGTGGTTGTAGGAAATGCTGAGCAGCGGGAATACGCGCGATTTGCCTTCCTTGTCGCCGTAGATCTCCTCCAGAACACCTTTCCTTTCCCGGTCTTCGAATCCTCCCAAAGAGGCCCAGAAAGGAACAGGGGAGATTCCCACGCGAATCTCGTGAGTCTTGAAATCCTGGCTTTTCTGTGCGGACGCCGACGCGCAGAAGGCCAACAGTCCGGCCAGAACCAGCGTCGCCTTGTTAATGGTTTTCATAAGTCACCCGTATTGTTGTCAAACCAAAGCCCGAGTGTTTGCCACATTCAGGCAATTTACCTTTACAAAATCCCTCTATACCGGATTCTTGCATCTGTCTCCTTATTTTTTAAGGATTACTAAGTTCTTGTTCAAAGACAAAATGGACAATTAGGAACTTCAGGCATGGTTAGAAATACGCGGTAGCCTTGGCAACCGGAGTTTTACAAAACACGTTCAGGTAAAAACGCGACTGAATGCCGCCAATCAATGAATATGTTGAATAACTCTCATCTTTTCTCTCTACTTTTTCAACACACTCATGCTTCCACTGGCCCCCAAAGCCCTTTGGGCTGAACGTGTTTCGTAAAAAGTGCTATTCGGGGTGCTGCCTCTTAGGCGCTCTTCTTAATGATTACTCAACTACCGGATAACATCCGAGGCTTTTCCGCATTGCCACCGGAAGTCTACTGGTCGTATTCCGATGGGAGACGCTCTGTCGGGGGCGGTAAAACAATTATCCTTCCGTCGGTCGGGCGGAAGGATAACGCTGATTTTGAATTCATAATTAGTCGACCTTCTGGCGTGGCCGCCTCTGTCCTTGTGTCGGTGCGTTTCTGTACTGGCTTGAAGGTCACTACGAAAGACTCGGCGACCGGGCCGCAAGGCTGACCTGGTGGCCAGGCCGTGTAAGGTCGTGATGCTTCTAGTCGAGAGTGTGGATGGCGAGGCCGGAACGGAGTTTCGGCTCGAACCACGTGGTCTTCGGAGGCATGATGTTGCCTGTGTCGGCGATGTCGATGAGCTGCTGCATCGAGACAGGGTAGAGGGCGAAGGCGACCTTCATCTCACCGCTGTCAACCCTGCGCCTGAGCTCGCCGAGACCTCTGATTCCACCTACGAAATCAATTCTCTTGTCCGTGCGCAGATCCTTGATTCCAAGCACTTTGTCAAGTACGAGGTTCGAGAGGATCGTGACATCCAGGACTCCAATCGGATCCTTGTCGTCGTACCGGCCAGGAAGAGCCTCCATAGAGTACCACTTCCCGTCAAGGTACATCGAGAAGTTGTGCAGATGGTCAGGGTGGTAGATTTCCTTACCCATCTCGCGGACCGTGAAGTTCTCCTCAAGAGCGGCGATGAACTGTTCCTTGGAAAGACCGTTCAGATCCTTTACGACACGGTTGTAGTCCAGGATCTTCAGCTGGCTCTCAGGGAAGCACACGGCCATAAAGAAGTTGTACTCCTCGTCTCCGGTGTGGTTCGGATTCTGTGCCCTCTTTTCTGCTCCGACGCGTGCGGCTGCGGCTGTACGGTGGTGACCGTCAGCAACATAGAAAGCGTCAACATCGTTCTGGAACAGCCTTGTGATCTGGTCGATGGTCTTGTCGTCATCGATCACCCAGAACTTGTGGCCGAACTTGTTCTCGTCGATGAAATCGTACTCCGGAGCCTTCTTGACGGTCTGGGCCACAATCTCATTCAGCACGTGGTTGTCCTTGTAGGCGAAGAACACCGGCTCGATGTTGGCGTTCTGGATGCGTACGTGAACCATTCGGTCATCCTCCTTGTCCTTGCGGGTGAGCTCGTGCTTCTTGATCTTGCCGGAAGCGTAGTCATCCGTGTGGGCGCAGAGAACGAGTCCGTACTGTGTGCGGCCTTCCATGGTCTGGGCATAGACGTAGTAGCACTCCTTAGGGTCACGCCTGAGCCAACCCTTAGCCTGCCACTCCTTGAAATTCTTCACGGCCTCGTCATAGACCTTAGGGTCGTGATCCTCAAGGATAGGGTTGAAGTCGATCTCCGGCTTGGTGATGTGGAGGAGGGATTTCTCTCCGGCCATCTCCTTGGCCTCTTCGGAGTTAAGCACGTCATAAGGCGGGGCTGCTACCTCTGTCACAATATCTTTCGGCGGCCTGATCGCCGCGAACGGTTTTACTCTTACCATAATATTCTTGGAAAAATGTTGAATGAATATTCCAATGTGCCTGGAAGAATCTCTTTCAGGCAGCCTGAACGGCTTTTGGAATAGATGGCACCAGAGCAAAGGCAGTGGTGCCATCTGAATATTCATAAATTACTTGTTGACCTGGAAACGGGTGTTGCCTGTGGCGAAGAAGTCCACGATCTGGCGAGCGGCAGCAAGGCCTGCGTTCATGTTGGCCTCGGCGGTCTGCGCGCCCATCTTCTTAGGAGTGGCGAAGATGCGTACGCCGAACTTCTCCTTCAGTGCGGCGTAGTTGTCAGGGGCTACGTCGGTAATGTACTTAAGGTCAGTCCTTTCCTCAAGAGCCTTCTCCAGTCCGGCCTCGTCGATGACCTCCTTGCGGGCGGTGTTCACCAGACAGGCTCCCTTAGGCATCTTGGTGATCAGGTCGTAGCCGATCGAACCGATGGTCTGAGGGGTGGCAGGAATATGCACGGAGATGAAGTCGCAGGATGCGTACATGTGCTCAAGCGAATCGGCAGGCTCGGCTCCGGCCTCGCGGATCTTCTCCGCAGGGATGAACGGGTCGATGGCCATGACGCTCATTCCCAGAGCCTCGGCCTTCTTGCCGACCAGACGGCCCACGTTGCCGAAGGCCTGGATTCCGACCTTCTTGCCCTGGATCTCGGATCCGGTGGCAGGAGTGAACTGGTTGCGGGACATATAGATCATCATGGCGATGGCAAGTTCGGCGACAGCGTTGGAGTTCTGTCCCGGAGTGTTCATGACGACCACGTTGTGCGCGGTCGCCGCGGCGAGGTCAACGTTGTCATAACCGGCTCCGGCACGGACAACGATCTTCAACTGTTTCGCGGCGTCAAGCACTTCGGCTGTGACTTTGTCGGAACGGATGATAAGAGCGTCCACGTCAGCGACGGCTGCGATGAGCTCCGAAGCGTCAGCGTACTTCTCAAGAGCGGCGAACTCGTGTCCTGCCGCGGTGACAATCTCCTTGATCCCGGCGACAGCCGCCGCTGAGAAAGGCTTCTGTGTTGCGACTAATATCTTCATAATGAGCTATTTCTTAAGTTCCTCAAATTCTTTCATGCAGTCAACAAGAGCCTGAACGTCCTCGACCGTGCAGGCGTTGTAGAGGGAAGCCCTGAAGCCTCCGACCGAGCGGTGACCCTTGATGCCGATCATGCCGCGCTCCTTGGCGAACGCAAGGAACTCATCCTGAAGCGCCTCGTAGCCAGGGGCCATCACGAAGCAGACGTTCATCAGCGAGCGGTCCTCCTTGGCGGCGGTGCCTACGAACAGGGAGTTGCGGTCGATCTCTGAATATAGCAGGTCAGCCTTCTGCTGGTTGATCTTCTGGATGGCAGGAACTCCACCGATGCTCTTGAGCCACTTCAAGGTCTCGTTCATCATGAATATGGAGAATACCGGCGGTGTGTTGTACATTGAGAGTTTCTCGATGTGGTTGCGGTAGTCAAGCATCGCAGGGAGGTACCTTGAAACCCTTCCGAGGGAGTCCTTCCTGATGATGGCGAAGATCACTCCGGCAGGGCCGACGTTCTTCTGGGCGCCACCGTAGATGAGATCGTACTTGCTCACGTCCACAGGACGGCTCATGATGTCGGATGACATGTCGGCGATCAGCGGAACAGGGCAGTCGATGTCTTCCTTGATCTCGGTACCGTAGATGGTGTTGTTCGTGGTGATGTGGAAGTAGTCGATGTCCGTAGGAATCTCGTATCCCTTAGGAATGTAGGAGAAGTTCTTGTCGGCAGAGCTGGCGATGGCATAGGCCTCTCCGATTCCCTTGGCTTCCTTGAGGGCCTTTTTCGCCCAGACGCCTGTCTCAAGATAGGCTGCCTTCTTCTCAAGGTAGTTCATGGCGACATAGAGGAATTGCAGTGACGCTCCACCGCCGAGGAACACAACCTCGTGGGTGTCAGGGATGTTCAGAAGCTCCTTCCAGAGTGCGCGGCATTCGTCCATGGTAGCGTCCCATTCCTTTGTGCGGTGGGAGATGCTGAGAACAGAGATACCTGTACCCTTGAAGTCCTTGAGGGCCTCGATGGCATTGTCAATGGCCACCTGCGGAAGCAGGCATGGGCCGGCGTTGAAAACGTGTACTTTTTTCATGTCCATTATGGTTTCTAAGTATTATTAAAACAAGCGGTTTAAAATCAAAACTGATTTCGCGGTAAAGATAGACAAATTAAAAGGATTTACCCAATTTTTGGCACAAAATCGGGCGAAATGCCGGAAATCAGCGCTACCGGTACCCGAGAAGGTAGGAGATTATCGCCATCCGGACGTACATCCCTCCTCCTGCCTGCTGGAAGTAGTAGGCGTACGGGGTGTCGTCAACGTCAGTGGAGATCTCGTTGACCCTCGGGAGCGGATGCATGATCTTCATGTTAGGCTTCACTCCGCCGAGCATGGAGGCCGTGAGCCTGTAGACATCCTTCACCTTGTCATATTCCTCCTGGTCAGGGAACCTCTCCTGCTGGACTCTTGTCATGTAGAGCACGTCGCAGATGTTGAGACCATCCTCTATCCTGTCGGTCTGCCGGTAGTCAACTCCCTCACGGTCAAGGAGCTCAAGATATTTCTTTGGCATATTCAATTCTTCAGGAGAGGTGAATATGAAGTGTGGGTCGAACCAGCGCAGCGCTTCCACAAGGGAGTGGACGGCACGGCCGTACTTGAGGTCTCCGACCATATTCACTGTCAATCCATTGAGTTTGCCTTGGGTCTTCTGGATGGCGTAGAGGTCGAGCAGGGTCTGCGTAGGGTGTTGGTTCGCTCCGTCGCCGGCGTTGATGACCGGCACAGATGCCACGGAGGCGGCGATGTCGGCGGCTCCGGCCTGCGGATGCCTCATCACAATCATATCCACATAGTTGGACACAATCTTTATGGTGTCCTCCAGGGTCTCTCCCTTCCTTTGGCTGGTGTTGCGGTTGTCCGGGAAGCCGATCACTCTGGCGCCGAGTCTGTTGACAGCGGCCTCAAAGGACAGCCTCGTCCTTGTCGATGGCTCGAAGAACAGGCAGGCGATGACCTTGCCGGCAAGGAAATTCTGCTCTCTGTCGGCCTCGAACTCCTTGGCGACCTCAAGGATGTGAAGGACTTCTTCCTTGGAGAAATCCTGGATAGAAATTAGACTCTTAGGCATAATCTTATGTTTTAAAGTTCGTTTATGTGACAATTCTCAACTTTCTCCATTCTTGACCGGAAATCATTCTCCGCGGACAGGCGCACCCATGTCCGGAGCGAGCATTCGGAGCCGAAATTCTGGCCTTGCTGCCGCAGATCCATGTCTTTCAGGATCTTCATCACGCTGTTCATCGCCTCGTAGCCGAAGGAGACCTGGAACCATTTCCCGGCGACCTTCTCCACGCTTCCCGCTTTTTCGAGTGCCTCCGCCGTGGATGTCTTGTAGGCCCTGATAAGCCCGGGGACGCCGAGCTTGATCCCGCCGAAGTAGCGTACCACGACCACCAGTACGTCGCTGAGTCCCTTGGAGTCGATCTGTCCGAGAATGGGTCTGCCGGCGGAGGAGGAAGGCTCCCCGTCGTCGTTGGCCCTGAACCTGTCCCCGAGATAGCCCAGGCGGTAGGCGTAGCAATGATGTCGCGCGTCGTGGTATTTTTTCTTGAGGTCACCTACGATACTCTTGACCTCATCTTCCGTCTCGACAGGAAAAGCGAATGAGATGAAGCGGCTGCCGTTGTCTTTGAACAGCCCCTCAGCCGGTCCGGAGATGCTCCTGTAGGAGTCTCGGATGATGTTTTCTGGTGTCTCCATAATAAGTAATCCTCAAAGACTACCAACTTGTTCTGTAACACTTGCTGAATCCGGCCACCGGGCTTGTCGAAGCGTCGGAGCCGCTCGTTCCTGAGACACGAAATTAGCGTTTTTCACATAATTTTGCAACGGAACGGGAAATTTTGTAATTTTGAGAAGGTTTTGAATCAAGAATATTTATGCTTTACAAGTACAGGGTGACACTTGCCGGAATCAAAGGATTCTATCGTGTCTATGAGATGTGGGGTGAGACTACCCTTTATGAATTCCACAAGCAGATGCGCGCGGACATGGAATTTCCGCAGGATCAACTGATAATGTTCAAGGCATTGGACGCGGGCGGCGGAGTAGTGGCCCGTTATGGTCTGTTTGACCTTGGAAGCGGCACGGTTGACAATGTGACGGTGGCTCAGACCGTCAAGTCCGGAGTCGCCTCGTTCCTGTACTTCTACGATGTCCCGAACAGGAAGAGCGTGATCGTCACGTTCGAGGGAGAGGAAGAGGGAGCGGAATGCTCTCCTTCCATCGTGGATTCCAAGGGACCGAATCCTATCGAGTTTGAGAACGGCTATGTCGCTTTCGAGGATCTGCCTGATTCTCAGAGGCATCTTCCTGGACAGAAGCCTGACTGGGGATCGGATGACGACGATGACGCCGACGGATCAGCCGGTGCCGACGATGACGACAGCGATGAAGAGGAGGAGGACGACGACGAGGACGGCAAGATCGTCTTTGACGGAACTGAAGATCTGAACATCTGATAATCAAACAATTAAAGAACAGACGGAATCCTCGATGTCCCGGCGGCTTCTCATCATCTTAGGCCCTACTGCTGTGGGAAAGACTGACTACAGCATTTCGAAGGCTTTGGAATATGGCTCCCCGGTGATCTCCTGCGACTCTCGTCAGATCTTTATGAATATGTCCATCGGGACCGCCGTCCCGAGCGCTTCACAGCTTGCCGCCGTGAAGCATTATTTCATCCAGACCGTGCCGGTCACGCAGGCCTACACCGCCGGGGACTATGAGCTTGACGCCGTTGCCTTGGCCGTGAGGCTGTTTGAGGAGGGACACGAGACCTTGGTGATGACCGGCGGCTCGATGTTCTACATCGACGCTGTCTGCAACGGGCTTGACAATCTTCCGGACGGGGATCCTGATCTGCGCGCGGAGCTGTGGAAGCGTCTTGGCGATGAGGGCGTGGGGACCCTTGCGGAGGAGCTGCGCTCCAAGGATCCGCTGACATATTCACAAATCGACATCCGCAACAGCCAGAGGGTGATCCGCGCCTTGGAGGTCTGCATCGTTTCGGGGAGGCCGTTCTCCTCTTTCAAGACGGGTGGCAGGCGGAGCCGGTCCTTTCAGATCGAGAAAGTCGGGTTGACGCGTCCGCGCGAGGAATTATATTCAAGAATAGACCGCAGGGTGCTGAATATGATGGATGAGGGGCTTGTCGAGGAGGCGCGCTCCTTGCTGCCGTACAGGAACTGCCAGGCACTGCAGACCGTCGGCTACAAGGAAGTCTTTGAATATCTTGATAATAAGATTCCTTTGGAAGAGGCTGTGCGTCTCATCCAAAGGAACACTCGTCATTACGCCAAGAAGCAGCTCACCTGGTGGCGGCGTGACCCCGACATCAAATGGATTGATGTCTCCGGTCGCTGATCCAACGGCGCTTCGGCGGTCAGTTGTCCGGCAGGTTTGCCGGATCCCTCGTTCTTAGAACGGCAGGTCGTTGTCAGGATTGTCCGCCGGCAGGTCGTCGATTGTCGGAGCCGGAGCCGCCTGAGGTTGGGCGCCATAGCCTGGCTGTGGAGCCTGGCCGTAGCTCTGCTGCGGCTGACGGGCGGACTGCGGAGCCTCCTGTCCCGCCGGAGAGAGCCTCCAGACACGTACGTCATTGTACCAGCGCCCGTTATATTCCCTGGCTCTAAGATTGAAAGCCACCTTCACGGAATCTCCCGTCTGGTACTTGTCCAGATCGGCCACCTTGTCATTGCCGAATGCCGTGAAGCACACCTCTGCCGGATAGTTCCCGTCCTGGTACTCCACCACGAAATCCTGCTTTGTCCAAGCTCCTTTGGCGCTCTGCCCTGTCTGCTTGGCTAGCTTCTGCCTGATTTTTCCTTCTATTTCCAATGCTGCCATGATGTGATGTTCTAAGCAACCTTCAAAAAATAACCTGCTTGGCGTTTGCGGCGCAAAGCAGGTTTTGATTATTTCTGCCTTTGCAGGACTACTTGTTCTCCTGTACCGGCTCGACGAAATGCTTTACGGAATCGAGCTGGATGTCGAACACGAGGGTGGAGTAAGGATCAATGCCGTTGCTTCCGCGCTCGCCGTAGCCAAGCTCTGAAGGAACGAACAATGTGGCCTTTCCGCCTTCACCGATGAGCTGGAGACCCTCGGTCCATCCCGGGATCACCCTGTTGAGCATGAGCATTACAGCCGGCTGCTCAAGAGCGACTTCCTCGATCACCGTGCCGTCCTTGAGGGCGAGCTTGTAGTGAACAAAGACAGTGTCCTTGGAGTTGTTAGGCTTAACCTCGCTTCCTGCCTCCTTGATGATGTACTGGAGACCGCTCTCGGTAACCTGTACGCCGGTCTTCTTCTTGTTGGCCTCAAGGAATTTGGCTTCCTCTGCCTTGTTGATAGCGCCGACATATTCAGCCCTCTTCTCGATGAACTCGTTCATGATGCGGTTCATATCCTCAGGGTTGACCTTGAACTGCTTTACGAAGTCAGTGTCGCGAGGGCTTCCCTTTGATGCTACGAAATCAGCGGCTCCCTTCTTGAGCATGTTGAAGTTGAGCTCGCCCAGATGGTAACCTTTGATCATGGATCCGAGCTGGATGCCGAGGAGGTAGCTGACAGAGTCAACGCTTGCCTTTGAAGGAAGGAGTGCCTTAGGATTAACAGGCTTTACGGCCTCGGCGACAGCGGTGCTGTCCGCTCCGTCGATCTTTGCTCCGGTGTTGCCGGAATTGCAAGCTACCGCTGAAAGAAGCATGGCGGCTGCCGCCAACATTTTGATTGTTTTCATAAATATTACTAATTAATAAGTTGTCAAAACCGATTCTGCAATGTGACCTCCCTTTCCTGTCCCGGGTTTTCCGCCTTGGGTGGAAGGCATGCAAATATCGCAAAAATAATTGACTTATTTACCATAAAGAAGTAAAATGCTTGTTTATCCCGAAAACAATCACTATTTTTAGAAATAATTAGGAAATTCTATGGAAATCGATTCGTCATTGCTGAATTCCAAGTTGAAAGAATTCTTCGGCTTTGATTCCTTCAAGGGAGATCAGGAGAGGATCATCCGGAACCTTCTGGGTGGCAACGACACGTTTGTGCTCATGCCGACCGGCGGCGGTAAGTCTCTGTGCTTCCAGTTGCCGGCCTTGGTCATGCCCGGCACAGCCATCGTGATCTCCCCTCTGATCGCGCTGATGAAGAATCAGGTGGACGTGATAAGAGGCTTCGTGGAGGAGCAGAACGGGGTGGCGCATTTCCTGAATTCATCCTTGAACAGGGCTCAGATCCAGGAGGTCCGGGCCGATGTGCTGTCAGGAGTGACCAAACTGCTTTATGTCGCGCCTGAATCCCTGACCAAGGAGGAGAATGTGGAGCTTCTCAAGGAGGTGAACATCTCATTCTACGCCGTGGACGAGGCTCATTGCATCTCCGAGTGGGGGCATGATTTCAGACCGGAGTACAGAAGGATCAGGGACATGGTGCAGACGATAGGGCGCGCTCCGATCATAGCGCTGACCGCCACGGCCACCCCGAAGGTGCAGAATGACATCCAGAAGAACCTCGGGATCATGGACGCGACGGTTTTCAAGTCCTCTTTCAACAGGCCGAATCTTTACTACGAGGTTCGAGAGAAGGTCAGTCCCGACAAGGACATCATCAGGTACATCAAGCAGCACCGTGGCAAGTCCGGGATCATCTACTGCCTGAGCCGCAAGAAAGTTGAGGAGGTGGCGAATCTTTTGAATATCAACGGAATACGTGCGCTTCCTTACCATGCCGGACTGGACGCCAAGACCCGTGCCGAGAATCAGGACCGGTTCCTGATGGAGGACGTGGAGGTCATCGTGGCGACAATCGCGTTCGGGATGGGCATTGACAAGCCCGACGTGCGCTTTGTCATCCACTACGACATCCCGAAAAGCATCGAGGGCTATTATCAGGAGACCGGAAGGGCCGGCAGAGACGGCGAGAACGCCGAGTGCATCACGTTCTACAGCTACAAGGACATCCGCAAGCTGGAGAAGTTCATGCAGGGTAAGCCGGTATCCGAGCAGGAGATAGGCCGCCAGCTGCTGATGGACACCGTCGCCTACGCCGAATCCAGCATGTGCCGCAGGAGGATGCTCCTGAACTACTTCGGCGAGGACTATCTGGCCGGCAACTGCTGCATGTGCGACAACTGTGTCAACCCTAAGCCGACATTTGACGGGCGCAAGGAGATGAGTCTGGTGATCAGGCTGATAAAGTCCTTGCCGGAGCATTTCAAGATCGAGCATCTGGCCTCTGTCCTCGCCGGCCAGACCAACGCGATGATAAAGTCCTACCGTCACGACACGTTCCCGTTGTTCGGTTCGGGCAGCGGGCATAGCGTGAGCTTCTGGTGCGCCGTGATCCACCAGGGACTCATCCTTCATCTGCTGGAGAAGGAGATAGAGAGCTATGGCCTTATCTATGTGACACGAAAGGGCGAGGAGTTCTACAGCAGCCCTTATGAGATACTTCTTGTCGAGGACAAGGCCGCCGACAGGAACGCTTCCGATGACGATGATGACGACGAGACTCCTTCTCCGGGATCCAAGGGAGGCGGAGGGGACGCGGCTCTCCTGTCCATGCTCAAGAGTCTCAGGAAGGACTTGTCCAGAAAGCTGAATCTACAGCCGTGGATCATCTTCGGGGATCCGGCGCTGGAGGACATGTCGATCCTCTATCCGATCACCTACGAGGAACTGCACAACTGCCAGGGTGTCGGAGAGGGAAAGGCGAGGAAGTACGGCAAGGAGTTCCTCGATCTGATCCGCCGGTATGTCGATGAGAACGACATCACGAGGCCGGAGGACTTTGTCGTCAAGTCGGCTCCGACCAAATCCGCCGACAAGATATTCATTATCCAGAGCATCGACAGGCGGATGTCTCTTGAGGACATCGCCGAGGCCAAGGGGCTTGAGCTTGACGATCTGGTGGGAGAGATCGAGGGAATCGTCTCCTTCGGCACGAAGCTGGATCTGAACTACTACATCAGCCAGGCGATTGATGATGACGTGGTTGACGACATCTACGCGTATTTCAAGAACGAGGCGACCTCGGACTCTGTGGAGGAGGCGGTCAAGGTGCTGGGCTCCGACTACGAGGAGATGGAGATCCGTCTTGTCAGGATCAAGTTCCTTTGCGAGATAGCTTCCTAGATTGTCACCATCTTGAGCCGGCGGCCTTCGAAATGGGCCAGCCTGCGGAATCCGAACATCTTCACATACTGTGCGAAGTAGTCGAACTTGTGTCCGACCTGCTCCGGTGCGTGGGAGTCCGATCCGAGGCTGATGATCTCGCCTCCAAGCTCCATGTACCTGATCAGCAGATCCCTGTCCAGCTGCGGAGTCCTCAGTCCGTAGGCCTTGTAGGTCTTGGTGTTGATCTCCAATCCCTTGCCGTTCTCGATAAGGTACTTGAAGATCTCGTCGAACAGCCCCGGGAAGTCCCGGTACAGCACGCTCTCCTTAGGGTACGGGGCGTAGCGGGCCACATAGTCGAAGTGTCCCATTATGTCAAAGTCCCCGAGCCATCTCATCTCCCTGAGCAGGGCCTCAAGGTAGCGGCCGTAGGCTTCCTTCCAGTTCTTTCCCTTGTAGTACGGCCCGAAATAAGGGTCGGTGTCCTCAATGTAGTGGACCGACGCGATGATCTGGTCGAACTTGTGGCTTGAGAGGCATTCCCTTGTCTGTTCGTGGTTCTTTTCCCCGAGTCCGAGCTCCATTCCTTTGAATATTCTGAATTTCTTAGGGACGCTCTTCCCCAGCCCTCCTTCGGCGATCAGGCCGTTCACCCTGTCGATCTCCGCCTGCTGGGCGTCTATGTCGAAGACCTCGCTCACGATCGGTTCGAACCGTTCCTTCATCTGCGGAACGTAAAAATCGCAATGGTCTGTGAAACAAATTCCTCCGAGTCCTTTTTCCGCTGCCGCCACAGCACTTTTCCCTACAGTTGTCTCGCTTCCGTCGAACGAGAATTGGCTATGATTATGTGTATCGAAAAACATAGGCACGAATATAGCATTTTTTGCGTAAATTTGTGGTTGTATTATATAAGGAATGACATTATGTTTACTTTTGGCTACAAAACCACGCTCAGCAGCATACTCAGGTCACTGGCATCCATAGGTATAGGTCTGGTGATGATTTTTGACAACGAAGCCTCGGAGACGGTCGTGAAGGTCGTCGCGGCCTTCCTGTTCGCCTCGGGACTTGTCTCTTTGGTCTATGGTCTCATCCGCAACAAGAAGGAGGGACTGCTCCCGCTGATGGCGGTGAACGCCGTCGTGGACATCCTTATCGGTGTCCTTCTATTCCTGAATCCGGGATGGGTGGCCGGTTTCATCATCACCCTTATCGGTATCGTGCTGATCCTTTTCGGAGGATTGCAGCTGCTCGCCCTGGCCGGGACCATGTCGCTGCTCGGGACGGGTTTTGGCACGCTGATCCTGTCGGTCTGCGCCGTGGTCGGTGGAGCGTTCCTGCTCTTCAGCCCGTTCGGCGAGAGGATCATGGGCATCTGCGCGGGAAGTTTCCTGGTGCTCTACGGTGTGTCCGAATTGATCTCCTCCTGGCGGATCCGCAAGGCTAAGGAGGCGTACGAGATCCGCTTCAACACCCGTGAGGAGCCTCAGCCGGACCAGGACATCATCGAGACTTCGGGTCTGGACGACGCCAAGGAGGTTGACTACACAAAGGTGGACTAACGAATATGATCCCTCAGGAAACGGTACAGAAAATCCTTGACACCGCCCGGATTGAGGAGGTGATAGGCGACTTCGTGACTCTTCGCAGGCGCGGGGCCGACCTTTGGGCATGCTGTCCGTTCCACAACGAGAAGACTCCTTCATTCCACATCATCCCGTCGAAGGGACAGTACTACTGCTTCGGCTGCCACAAGGGAGGATCCGCCGTAGGGTTCATCATGGACTACGAGCACCTGTCCTACGTCGAGGCGCTGCGGTACCTCGCCAAGAAATACAACATCGAAGTGGTTGAGAAAGAGGAGACTGCGGAAGACATAGCGAACCGTCAGCGGAACGAGAGCCTTCTGCTTGTCTCTGAATATGCCGGCGATTTCTTCAAGGAGCAGCTTCGCTCCGGGGAGGGGCGGGCCGTGGGCCTTGAATATTTCCACTCCAGAGGCCTGGAGGATTCGACGATCGAGAAATACGGGCTTGGCTGGGCTCCGTCCAGCCGTCATGCGCTGACGGACGCCGCGAAGGCCGCCGGCTACAAGGACGAGTATCTCCTTGAGACGGGACTGTGCGCCGCCTACGATCCGGACAACAGGCTGCGCGACCGGTTCTACGACCGCGTGGTCTTCCCGATCCATTCCGTGAGCGGAAGGGTCATTGCCTTCGGAGCCAGGACGCTGAGATCCAAGGAGGAAGGCAAGCCCTACGCCAAGTACGTGAACTCCAAGGAGTCGGACATCTATGTCAAGAACAGGTCGCTGTACGGGATCTGGTTCGCCAAGAACGAGATGGCGCGCAAGGACAAGTGCTATCTCGTGGAAGGGTATCTGGATGTGCTTTCGATGCACCAGCTCGGTATCACCAATGTCGTGGCCTCCAGCGGCACGGCGTTGACGGAGGGGCAGATCGGCCTCATCAAGAGGTTCACGCAGAACGTGACGATCATGTACGACGGTGACTCCGCCGGCATACACGCCGCCCTCCGGGGGATAGACATGTTCCTGCGCGAGGGCATGAACGTGAAGGTCGTGCTGATCCCCGACGGGGATGATCCGGACTCATATTCAAGAAAGCACACTTTGGCCGAGGTTGAGGAATTTCTCGCGGGGGCCGAGATGGACTTCGTGGATTTCAAGTCCTCGCTGCTGATGAAGGACACGGCGCGTGATCCGCTCAAGCGGGCGGATGTGATCAACGACATTGCCGACACCATCGCCGACATCCCGGATGCCGTGAAGAGGTCGGTCTATGTGGATTTCCTGAGCGACAAGTTCGAGATCAGAAGGGATGTCCTGGACGAGAGGATCAGCGTCACGCGCTCCAGAAGGCTCATCGAGGAGAAGAAGGCCGCCGACCGTGAGCGTGAGAGGCGCAGGAACCAGGAGGCGGCGCGGAATGATGACGCTTCGGACGACGCGGTCGCTCCGGTTGTTCAGACAGATCCGGCAGGTTCGGCCACCGGGGCTCCCGGACGTTCCGGTCTTGACGCGCTCGTCGAGAACCGCATCATGGCCACCGCGGAGAAGGATCTGCTGAACTTCATCCTTACCTATGGCACCACGAGGCTGGAATTCCAGACCGACTCGGATTTTTATTCGGGTTCCGATGAGGATGCCCAGACAGTGTTCGACTTCATAGACCAGGCTCTGGAGGGAGACCGGTCGGGTTTTGTCAATCCGGTCTACAGAAAGACCTATGAGGCCTATTCAAAGGACTACTATGACGGGTACTCGCAGGAGGAGATCGTCAAGCATCTTATGGACGGGGAGGACAGGGATGTGGCGTATGTGGCGGCGCAGCTGTCCACGGACGAGAGGTATGAGCTTTCGGTGAAGAACCTTCGGCAGTCGATGATGTCCAAGGGCTCTTGGCTGACACTCTACGTCCCTAAGGCGATTCTGGTGTTCCAGCAGTGCCGTCTGGAGAACAGGGACAGCGAGCTTAAGGAGAGGCTGCGTGAGGCGCAGTCCGCCTCCGACGCTTCCCGGACGCTGGAGATAATGCAGGATATGCTCAAGGTGCAGAAGGCCTTGAAGGCCGTGAAGGTTAGATTGGGAAGAGAAAAATAATATTCAAGAATATGGAAAAGAAATTCAAGAGAACACTGGTGACGTGTGCGTTGCCTTATGCCAACGGGCCGGTTCACATCGGCCATCTTGCCGGGGTCTATGTGCCTGCGGACATCTATGTCAGGTACCTCAGGATGAGGGGGGAGGATGTGCTTTACATCTGCGGAAGCGACGAGCACGGAGTTCCGATCACCATCAAGGCCCGCAAGGAGGGTTGCACCCCTCAGGACATCGTAGACCGCTACCACAAGGTCATAAGGGATTCGTTTACCGGTCTGGGTATCAATTTCGACATCTATGGCCGCACGTCTTCGGAAGTCCACGAGAAGAACGCGTCCGAGTTTTTCCGCAAGCTGTACGACGAGGGCAAGTTCATCACCAAGGAATCCGAGCAGTACTACGATCCGGAGGCCAGACAGTTCCTCGCTGACCGCTACATCGTCGGCACTTGTCCTAAGTGTGGCAATCCGGACGCCTATGGAGATCAATGCGAGAAGTGCGGAAGCACGCTTAGCCCTGAGGAACTGATCAATCCGAAATCCAAGCTCAGCGGCGCCGAGCCTGTAAAGAAAAAGACCACTCACTGGTATCTTCCTCTGGATCAGTACGAGCCGTGGCTGCGTGATTGGATCCTTGAGCAGCACAAGGAGTGGAGGAGTACTGTCTACGGCCAGTGCAAGAGCTGGATTGACGGCGGTCTTCAGCCTCGCGCCGTGAGCCGTGACCTTGACTGGGGCGTTCCGGTTCCTGTCGAGGGAGCGGAGGGTAAGGTTCTCTATGTCTGGTTCGACGCTCCGATCGGGTACATCTCCAACACCCAGGAACTTCTTCCCCAGTCTTGGGAGAAGTGGTGGAAGAGCGAAGACACCCGCCTCGTGCATTTCATCGGCAAGGACAACATTGTGTTCCACTGCATCGTGTTCCCGTCAATGCTCAAGGCCTACGGCGACGGCTACATCCTGCCGGACAACGTGCCGGCCAACGAGTTCCTCAACCTTGAGGGAGACAAGATCTCCACATCCAAGAACTGGGCGGTCTGGGCCCACGAGTATCTCCGCGATTTCCCTGGCAAACAGGATGTCATCAGATATGTCCTCACGGCCAACGCTCCGGAGACCAAGGACAATGATTTCAGCTGGAAGGATTTCCAGACACGCAACAACAGTGAGTTGGTGGCCATCTTCGGCAATTTTGTCAATCGCGCCATCGTGCTGACCCACAAGTATTTCGAGGGGAAGGTTCCGGCTTGTGGCGAACTTCAGGATGTTGACAGGGAGGCTCTTGCCGAGATACCGGCGCTCAAGACCTCGCTTGAGAGAAACCTTGAGGGCTTCCATTTCCGCGAGGCGCTTAAGGATGCCATGTCGATCGCGCGTGTGGGCAACAAGTACATCTCCGACACTGAGCCTTGGAAGGTTGCCAAGACGGACATGGGGCGTTGTGCGACTATTCTTAACGTCAGTCTCCAGATCTGCGCCGACCTTGCCATCGCCTTCGAGCCGTTCACTCCGTTCGCCGCGGAGAAACTGCGTAGGATGCTGGGTGTCTGCCTTTGCGCCGGCATTGACCACCGGAAGGGCGAGCAGGTGAGCGCCAACACCTACAAGGACGGCGAGTGCGCCGCTCTCCACACAGTCTGCGCCGCTGCTCCAAGTCCGGAGGATCGCGCGAACTGTCCGGGTGCGGGCAAGTCCGTGTGTCTTGGCTGGGACGTTCTTGGTCAGGAGGAACTTCTTCCTGTCGGACATGAGATCGGTGCCGCCGAGCTGTTGTTCGCCAAGATCGAGGACGAGGCCATCGACGCCCAGCTAGCACGCCTTGAAGCCATCCGTGCCGAGAGGGAGGCCGCAGAGAAGGCCGAGGCTGCGAAGAAGGTCGCTCCCCAGAAGGCTGAGTGCAGTTTCGGGGACTTCGAGAAGATGGACATCCGCACGGCCACGGTGCTGGCCGCCGAGCGTGTCCCTAAGACGGACAAGTTGCTGAAACTCAGCATAGACACGGGAATAGACAAGAGAACCATAGTCTCCGGTATCGCTGAATATTATTCTCCTGAGGAGATGGTCGGCAAGCAGATCTGCATCCTTGCCAACCTTCAGCCAAGGATGATCCGTGGCATCGAGTCCCGAGGCATGATCCTGATGGCCAGGCAGGGCGACGGCAAGATGAGGTTCATCACGCCTGCCGAGGCTTTGGTCAACGGCGCCGAGATCGGTTGATCAGCGCCGCATTGCCGCAAAAATGTTTGTGAGGATATTCGTTAATTATGAGAAGATTTTTTACTTTGCTGGCCGCCGCCGCTATTGCCGCGGGTTGCGCGCAGGCTCCGTCACTCACAAAGTCGGGGCTGGATCCGGAGAACTTCAAGGCTGAGCGTGACGGTGCGCGGACTGCCCTCTACACACTGACCAACAAGTCGGGTATGGAGGTGTGCGTCACCAATTTTGGTGGCAGGATCGTGTCCGTGATGGTGCCGGACAGGAACGGTGAGTTCAAGGATGTCGTCCTTGGCTTCGACAAGGTCACGGACTATTTCCCGGAGAACAACCAGACGGATTTCGGGGCTACCATCGGGCGTTACGCCAACCGCATCAACGGCGGAAGATTCACTTTGGACGGCGTTGAGTATCAACTGCCTCAGAATAATTTCGGCCATTGCCTGCACGGAGGCCCGGACGGCTGGCAGTACAAGGTCTACAATGTGCTGGAGTCGGACTCCTCGCATCTGAAGCTGGAGATTGTCTCTCCTGACGGTGACGCGAACTTCCCCGGCACTGTGACCGCCGACGTGACCTTCACCCTCACTGAGGACAACGCGATCGACATCCGGTACTCCGCCACGACGAACGCGCCGACGATCATCAACATGACCAACCATTCGTACTTCAACCTGTCCGGAGATCCGGCAAACCATGCTGTGACGGAGGATTCGTTGTTCATCAACGCCTCGCGCTACACTCCGGTGGACTCCACATTCATGACCACCGGAGAGATCGCCCCCGTTGAGGGTACTCCGTTTGATTTCAGGAAGGCTAAGTTGATAGGTGAAGACATCGACTCTGACAATGAGCAGGTCCGCAACGGCCACGGCTTCGACCACAACTGGGTACTTGACACCCGAGGCGACGACACCCTCCTTGCTGCCGAGGTCTATTGTCCGGCGACCGGCATCGTCCTTAAGGAATATACCGACGAGCCCGGCGTGCAGATCTATGCCGGCAATTTCCTTGACGGCACCGTCACCGGCAAGAAGGGCGTGGTCTATGGCCATCGTACCGCCATCTGCCTTGAGTCCCAGAAGTACCCTGACACCCCGAACAAGCCGGAGTGGCCGTCAGCCGTCCTCCGTCCCGGCGAGACCTACACCAGTCACTGCGTCTTTGCGTTCAGTGTGAGGTAGTTGGCAGAGGAAACAACTCGTGTCGATTGCTATAGTTTCCGGATGACATTGAGGCCGTCGCGGAGGGGGAGGAGAACGGACTCTACACGGGGGTCGTTGACTATGAGGTCATTGAAGGCGATGATGCCTTGGGTCTGCTTGTCTTGCGGGACGGGATCCTGCCAGAGTTTGCCGTCCCAGAGGACATCGTCGGCCAGGATCAGGCCGCCTGGCCTCACAAGATCGAAGACCAGATTGTAGTAGGTGACATATTCACGTTTGTTGGCATCCATGTAGACAATGTCGTAAGGGCCTTCCAGTGTGGAAAGGGTCTCGCGGGCGTCGCCGATGTGCAGGGTGATCTTGTCCGCCACCCCGGCCCTTGACCAGCCTTCGCGCATCAGATCCTCAAGCTCGTCGTTGATCTCAAGGGTGTCGATGTGGCCGTCCTCCGGAAGTCCGTAGGCCATGCAGGTGGCGGAATAGCCGGTGAACGCGCCGATCTCAAGGATGCGTTTCGCCTTCGAGATCTCCACCAGCATTGTCAGCAGGCGACCCTGAACCGCCCCCGAAAGCATCCGGGGGTAGTTCGTGTGGATGTTGGTCTGTTTCTCGATCCAGTCCAGGGTCTCGCTCTGGCGTGAGGAATGTTCTCTAAGATATTTATCTGCCGGAGATTCCATCTGTCTATAGAATGTTGGATTGATCCCTGACCGTGTCCAGGTACAGGGCGAAGCCGTTGAGGACAGGACAGGCGTAGGAGCCTGTGATGTTGAGACGGACTTTCGAGGTGGTGGTCTCGGCGATCGGAATGATCCGTTTGTGGCCGATGGTCGTCTCGGACGCGATCTCTGTCCATGAGCCGTCGCCGTTCATGGCCTCCACCGTGAACGACTTGATCCTCTGGCCTAAAGGAATATATTCCTGAAGCTGGATGAGGTTGAAAGTCTTCTTTCCTCCGAGGTCGATGGCTATGGTGGCCTCCGTCACGTTGTCCGGGGCTGCCCAGAAGGAGTCATAGTCCTCATTCAGAATATTTTGCGCCTTGAAGGAGCGGCCTCTGACAACGCTTGCCTCCGCTCTGGCTCCTTTCGCGAGATTGTCTTTGAAGATCTCGTCGAGGGCTGAACGGAACTCCATGAGTCTTGTGGAATCGACCGCGTTGAAGCGTCCGGTCGTGTCCGGCGGGACGTTCAGAAGCATCAGGGAGTTCCGGCCGACGCTCTCGTAGTAGATCCGGAGCAGATCGTCCACGGATTTCACCTTGTCGTTCTCGCTCTCCCTCCAGAACCAGCCCGGTCGGATGGACACATCGGCCTCTGCCGGGATCCACTTGGCTCCCAGAGCGTTGCCGCAATTCAGGGTGTCCTGGAGCGGGCCGTCGGATCCTGAGCCGAAGCCTTCGACATCGAGTCTTCCCCAGCAAGTCCTGCCGGCGGATCCCCTCTCGTTGCCCACCCAGCGGCAGCCCGGGCCGATGTTGCTGAATATCACTGCGTCCGGCTGGAGTCTTTGGACTGTGCCGTTGAACAAAGGCCAGTCATATTCCTGCTTTTTCCCGTTAGGACCCTCGCCGTTGGCACCGTCGAACCACTGCTCGAAGATCTCTCCGTAGCTGCCGAGGGCGCTTTCAAGGGTCTTGGCGTAGATGTTATTGTACTCTGGTGTTCCGTAGGTCGGATCGTTCCTGTCCCAGGGGGAGATGTAGACTCCGAATTTGATTCCGTCCTTGGCACAGGCCTCGGACAGTTCCTTAAGCACGTCGCCCTTTCCGTCCTTCCATGGACTCTTCGCCACGGTGTGCTCGCAGACAGGGTTCGGCCACAGACAGAAACCGTCGTGATGCTTTCCGGTGATTATCATGCCCTTAAAACCGGCTGCCTTGGCGATGGATGTCCACTGCCCGCAGTCCAGGTCAGTCGGGTTGAACACATCCTCGGCTTCTGTGCCGAGTCCCCACTCCCTTCCGGTGAAGGTGTTCGGCCCGAAATGAACGAACATATTCAATTCCATTTTTTGCCATTCGAGTTGCTGCTCGGTCGGAGTCGGCCCGAAAGGATCAGGCGGCAGATTGGTTCCATTGTCGCAGGAGGCGGCAGCGGCCACGGCCAAAGTTGCTGCAAAAAGTGTCAAACGGTTCATTTTCAAATGTTTTAAGGTTTATAAGAATATTAGTGATGAGGTTTGTTCAGGGTTGAAGATCTTGACTGCCGCGTCGCGGATCTCCTCGGCGGAAACAGCGTCAATGGACTCCCGGTTCTGACGGTCTGTGAATATGGTCCCGAAGGAAACCAGACTCTTTCCCATTGACAGGCACTGGGTTTCGCCATTGTCGGAACTGATGGCCAGCTGCCCGAGAAGCTGCTTTTTCGCCGCCTTGAGCTTGACGGGGGAATATTCCTCCTCCTGTAGCCGGCGGATCACTTTCCACACAGCGTCCACGCATTTCTCAAGGTTGCATCTCTCGCACCCGAGGCTGATGGTCATGATGCCGGTCTCGGTGTACTGTGAGTAGGATGACTCCACGCCGTAGACCCATCCGTTTTTCTCACGCAGCAGGCTGTTCAACAAGGAGTTGGATGCCGGTCCGCCGATGATGTTGTTCAGCAGGATGGTGGCGAAGCGCCCTTTGCTGTCGTAGATGGACGGAGCAAGGCCTCCCAGCACGGCGTTGACCTCGTGGTTCTTCTTCTCTACGGTCTGGTTGAATGCCTTTGTTCCGGGGATCGGCGTGACCGTCCTTTCGCCGTGTCCCGTGAAGGCTTTGTCAAACGCCTTTCCGGATAGTTTGAGGACGCTGTCCTCCATCTTCCTCTCCTCGATGTCGGCGACGACGGCCAGAGCCATGTTCGAAGGAATAAAATGCTCCTTGGTGAACTGCCTGAGCTCTCTGCCGCTGATCTTTCTCACGCTTGCCGCCGTGCCCAGGATCGGCCTCCCGAGCGGATGACCTGCGAAAAGTGTCTCCTCGAATCTGTCGTAGACATCGTCGGCGGGGGAGTCCTTGTACGACTTGATCTCATCGATCACCACGCCTTTTTCCACGGCGATCTCCTCTTCCGGGAAGGTGGGGCAGGTGGCGAGCTCAAGAAGCAGCGACACCGCCTTGCCCAGATCCTCTTTGAGGACGGTGGAATGGATCACGATCTCCTCCTTGGTCGTGAAGGCGTTGAGCTCGCCTCCGAGTTTGTCGAGGTAGCCGTTGATGACCCGGGAACTCTTGCGCTCGGTTCCTTTGAACAACGTGTGTTCCGTGAAATGTGCTATCCCGTTGTGGAAGTCACCTTCATCCCTCGTCCCGCATTTGATTGTCAACGAGCAGTAGCCCACGGAGTTTCCGCTCCTCTTGACCGCATAGGCCAGCCCTTGCCCGGTTGTTCCTATGATCATTATTTCCTGAGCGATTTGATGGCCTTGAGGTCGCTGGTGAGGAATCCCTTGCCGCTCTTGGCGTTGATCTTGTGCTTTTTGAAGTAGTACAGCTCATCGTTGTCCGAGCCGATCAGCATCTTGTAGCAGATCGAACCGTTGACAGGCTCCGACGGGGCCACCACATAGCTTATCACGGTGTTGAAGGTGCCTTCCGAGAAGATCTCGTCGACCTCGTCTTCATTGTCGTTGATGATCATGTCCACGTCAAGTGACCTCTTGGTCTGCTCGTCAACCTGGGGAGCCAGATCTTCGGACCAGAAGAATATTCTTTTGATCCTGAGCTTCTTGGTGTTCTTTGCCCCGATGCTGGAATAGGCCTTCATCTCTGTGTCCGTGAGTTCGACGGCGTGGTTCTGGATGATCTTCAGGAAGGCCGGCAGCATGACGAACTCCCGTCCGGACGGATCTTCCGAAGGACGGAAAGGGAATGACACGACTTCGAACATGTCGTTGATGGATTTGTCCGCCCCGTCTCCGCCCTTCACCAAGGTCAGCATGTCGATCCCCGGTTCGGACTCCCTGCGGAACTGCCCTTTTACAATCATGAGGAAATAGAAGTTGTTGTTGCCCTTGAGGCTTTGAAACTCCTCATTGGAGCAGAATTCGTACGGGGAGACCGTCCATGTGGCGGCCACGCTTTCCTTCAGGGCTTCGTCCATGAAGTCGTCTCCGGTCAGGACCACTTTCGTGATCTTGGACGTGAAATCCTTGAGTTTCTCCCTTCTTGTCGTGATCTGCACCTGTCCGAAGATCTCGGTGGTGACCAACGTTCCGGCAATGGCCAGGACGAGTATTTTAAAGAATCTTTTCATGTCGTTTATTTGTTAAAATGTTCTCTACTTCGTGCCTTACGACACAAATGTACAAAATATTGCGTAAATTTGCCTTACAAAACTTGGCGCGGACAACCACTCTCCAAGGATTGTGCCTTATGTCAGACTACATCGTATCAGCGAGAAAATATCGTCCTGACTCTTTTGAGACCTTGATCGGTCAGGACAACATAGCCCAGACCCTGAAAAATTCCATAATCAGAGGCAAGCTGGCCCACGCCTATCTTTTCTGCGGCCCGCGCGGAGTGGGTAAGACGACCACGGCCAGAATATTCGCGAAAGCCATCAATTGCTCCAATCCTTCGCCGGAGATGGATCCGTGCGGCGAGTGCGAGTCCTGCCGCTCTTTTCAGGAAGGCAGATCCTATTGTATTCATGAATTGGATGCCGCCTCCAACAATGGCGTGGATGACATAAAGAACCTGATGGACCAGGTGCAGATTCCGCCTCAGGTCGGAAAGTACAGCGTGTACATCATCGATGAGGTCCACATGCTGTCTACCGCTGCGTTCAACGCCTTCCTTAAGACTCTTGAGGAACCGCCGGCACATGCGATATTCATCCTCGCCACGACGGAGAAGCACAAGATTCTTCCGACCATCCTGTCGCGTTGCCAGACCTACGATTTCAACCGCATCTCGGTTCCGGACATCGTGGCCAACCTCAGGATGATAGCGGGGAAGGAGGGTGTGAATATAGACGATGAGTCATTGCATGTGATAGCGCAGAAGGCCGACGGGGCCATGCGTGACGCGCTTACGATCTTTGACCAGACGGTGGCGTTCTGCGGAACGGACGTGAGGTACGAGGAGGTCCTGAAGAACCTCAATGTGCTTGACTATGACTATAGTTTCAATCTGGTGGACGCTTTTCTGGCGGGGGATTACGGAACGGCCTTGCTCGAGTTTGACGAGATTCTCTCCAAAGGGTTCAACGCGCTACATTTCTGCGCGGCGCTGAGTTCTCATTTCAGGGATCTGATGGTGACGAAGAACGGTGGTCTCGGAGCCTTGCTGGAGTTGCCGGATTCACTGAAGGCGAGATATGAGGAGCAGGCTTCCCGATGCTCGCTTAAGTTTCTGTACGATGCTCTTTCCATCACTTCGGCTTGCGAGGCCGGCTACAAGCAGGCTGTGAATCCGAGGTTGCATATTGAGTTTGCCTTGATGAAGCTCAGTTTCCTTATGAAGGCTCCGGACGCGGTTTCTGTGAAGGCTTCTGTCGGGGCGGCATCTGCCGCCGGCGGTTCGTCAGACTTCCGCGCTTCGCACTCCATCCCGTCACCTGCAAAGCAGACGACACCCGTTCACGAGGCCACGGGCGGCCACGGTCTGACTGATCCGCAGTCGGCGTCCGCCGCACGGGAATCGGAATCTGAACAGGTCGCTGAGCCTGTCGGTGTGACTGCTGAAAAAAGCGCGGCGACAGCTGAGGGAGCATCGGTGTCCGCTGCGGAGGAGGCTCCGGCTCCGAGGGCGAGAAGAAAGCCGGCCAAGACCGGCGCGTCCCTTTCCCTAAGCTCTATCATTGAGGAGGAAGAGAACAGTAAGAAAGCGGTCAAGGAGACTGTGCAGGTCGCGGATGTGATGCCGGAGGACGCTGCTGTCCTGGAGGCCTGGAAGAGGGTTCCTGAAGAATATGCATCAAGTCCAAGGCTTGCCAACACCCTTCAGAACGCCGAAGTCTCTGTCGAGACCAAGGACGGCTACAAGGAGTTGCTGTTCAAGGTAAGCAACACCTCGCAGGAGAAATGGATCCGGGAGAACCGGCTGATGATTCTGGAAGGAAATTTGCGGAAGAAACTCGGCTCCTCCAGAATCCGCCTTGAAGTAGGTGTCATTCCTGCCGAAGAGACCGGCGCGCAGCCCTACACCGACCAGGAGAAAGCCACAGTCCTGATGGGACAGAACGAAGAGGTCCAGAATCTTGTCAAGGACTTTGGACTTGAGACAAAATAGTGATTGCTAATAAGATAGAAAGATGAAACTTCGTTGCGAGAACCTCGTTAAGAAATATGGCATCAGAACCGTCGTCAAAGGCGTTTCGATGGAGATCAATCAAGGAGAGATCGTTGGATTCCTCGGCCCTAACGGAGCCGGAAAGACCACAAGCTTCTACATGATCACCGGGCAGATCGTCCCGAACGCCGGACGTGTCTTCCTTGACGACGAGGACATTACAGAGCTTCCTATGTACAAGAGGGCTCAAAAAGGTGTGGGGTACCTGCCTCAGGAGGCCTCGGTGTTCCGCAAGATGTCAGTGGAGGACAACATCATGTCGGTGATGGAGATGTCTGACATGCCGAAGGCCGAAAGGCAGGAGAGGCTTGAGGATCTTATCAACGAGTTCAATCTCTCGAAGGTCCGCAAGAGTCTTGGCATACAGCTTTCCGGAGGCGAGCGCCGCCGCTGCGAGATCGCCAGGGCCTTGGCCATTGATCCGAAATTCATTCTTTTGGATGAGCCGTTCGCCGGCGTGGATCCGATCGCCGTGGAGGACATCCAGTTCATCATCGCCAAACTCAAGTACAAGGACATCGGTGTCATCATCACAGACCACAATGTCGGTGAGACGCTTGCGATCACCGACCGTGCCTATCTCCTTTATGAAGGCACTATCCTCCAGCAGGGTACGCCGGAATCCCTTGCCGCGGACGAGGATGTGCGCACCAAGTACTTGGGTTCGGGTTTTGTCTTGAAGAAATCCGTCTCCGTCGAAAGGGCCAAGGCCGAGCATGCCGCGTTGGAGGCTGCCAGATTGGCCAAGGCCGCTGCTTCAGAAGTTCAAGGCTGAGTCCGTAGAGGAAATCGGGCAGGATTTACTGCATTGTCCACTCGGCTCCGTCTTTCGTGTCTTTCACTGTGATTCCCAGAGCTTTGAGGTGGTCGCGGATGGCATCGCTGGCCGCCCAGTCCTTCGCTGCCTTGGCCTTGGCGCGTTCCTCAAGCACCATGTCCATCAGTCCGGAGACAATCTCCTGACCTTTGCCGGATTCGGCGGCGGACTCGTCCTTCAGGCCGAGGACACCGAACACGATGTCATCAAAAAGCTGCGTCAGAGTCTCCAAATCACCCTTGCTCAGTTTTAGTTCTCCAGCCTTGGCGGAGTTGACAAGGCGTACCGCGTCGAAGATGTGCGACAGTGCGATCGGCGTGTTGATGTCGTCACAAAGCGCCTCATAGACAGCGTCAAACAACTTTTTGACCTCTTCGGAAGTGGCCGTGCATGTGTCGGGAGCCGTGGCGGTGATGAACTCACCGTACTGCATGGTGTCCACGGGACTTCCCTCGGTGCCCTTGGCGGTGTCGGCGATCCCGGCCGCCGAAGCCAGCGTCCGGAGATCCTTCGCGGCCTGCATAACCCTCTTCAGGCCTTTCTCGGCGGCCTGCAGTGCCTCGTTGCTGAAATCCAGCGTGCTGCGGTAGTGCGCCTGGAGGATGAAGAAGCGGACGGTCATCGGGGAATATGCCTGCGCGAGTTTCTCGTGCTGTCCGCTGAACAACTGCGGCAGTGTGATGAAATTGCCCAGGGACTTGCCCATTTTCTGGCCGTTGATCGTGATCATGTTGTTGTGGACCCAGTAGTGGACACCCTGTGTGTGGCGGCTGGCCACATTCTGGGCGATCTCGCACTCGTGGTGAGGGAACATCAGATCCATTCCGCCGCCGTGGATGTCGAACTCGTTGCCGAGGTATTTCTCACCCATCACGGAGCACTCCAGGTGCCATCCCGGGAATCCCTCGCTCCAAGGACTCGGCCAGTGCATTATGTGTTCCGGCTCGGCCTTCTTCCAAAGGGCGAAATCGTACGGAGCCTTCTTGTCGCTCTGTCCGTCAAGTGTGCGTGTTCCTTCACGGGTGTCGTCCAGAGTGCGCCCGGAAAGGATTCCGTAGTGGTGATCCTTGTTGTATTTCTCCACGTCAAAGTACACGGATCCGTTGGAGATGTAGGCGTAGCCTGCGTCCAGAATCTTCTTGACGGTCTCGATCTGCTCTATGATGTGTCCCGAGGCTCTCGGCTCGATGGATGGCGGCGCCACGTTCAGCAGACGCATCGCCTCGTGGTAGCGGAACGTGTAGGTCTGCACAACCTCCATAGGCTCAAGCTGTTCCAGTCTTGCCTTCTTGGAGATCTTGTCCTCTCCCTCGTCGGCGTCGTGCTCAAGGTGTCCCACGTCGGTGATGTTCCGCACGTAGCGGACCTTGTAGCCAAGATGCCTGAGCAGTTTGAAAAGGACATCGTAGGTTACTCCCGGACGAGCGTGTCCGAGGTGAGCCTCTCCGTAGACCGTAGGCCCGCAGACGTACATTCCCACGTGTCCCGGCTGTATCGGCTTGAAAAGCTCTTTCGTTCGAGTAAGAGTATTTGTCAGAAATAAAGGTCTCATATTCAGAAATATTAATGTTATTTTACCGCTCTTGCGTAGAGTTCGTACGCCACTCCGAAGTTTATGCTCCATGCGTTGCATGGTGAAGGCAGACTGGTTCTGGCCGCATATAGCCTGAACCTGATGTTGGATTCGGCGTAAACTTTATCGTATGACAGTCTGGTGTAGTACCTTCTGATTTTCCAGTCGAAATCAACACCGGCCAGCATTCTGAATCCAGCCATCTCCTCGTTCTTTTTGCCTTCGGCGGCATCATCGTTGAATCTGTCAATGAATCCGACTCCGATTCCGGCCATCGGGGTAATGGTGACCCTTTTGTTGTCGATTACCGCATAACCGAATGTCTGGTTGATGCTTCCGCCGTTGAAACCGTCTCCTTCCCTCCAGTTGTAGTCTGCTTTTGAGTAAGGGAAATCTTTCTTGTAATCCCCTCCGATGCCAAGCAGCCCGTCAAGGTTGAACCTGAAACGTGACAGGGACATCTCAAAACCCCACGTCATTCCTCCCAGAGGTGTGAGGTAGTCGGTGCTTTGGCCGAAGAAGAACTCGCTGCCTATTCCGACTCTGACACCTAATCCGAACTTCCGGAAGCGGATGTCTGGTTCTGAGTCTATGAGGACATATTCATCAAGCGCCTTGCTGATTCTGGAACGGTACTGATTGACCACTGTGGTGTCCTGCCCCATTCTGGATGCGGCTTTGAACTCGTTGAGGGCGTTCGTGCCGACGTTGTTGTAGAAGTTTGCAAGAGTCAGGAAGTTCGTGCTTGAGGTGTCAGCCTCGTTCTGGAACTTCCTGCGCGTGAGTTCGATGATGTCAAAGGAGACCTGCATGTACTTCAGTGTCGCCGGAGTGTCGTAACCGGTTCTTATCCAAGAGTTCACATTGTCCATGTAGGCTTCCGTGGCGTCTCTGTGGTACACGAGGTTGCCGTATCTCTTTTTCTCGACGTTCCATCTGATGCCGTAGGTGAGCAGACAGGATTCATTGTCGTTGATAGTCCACATGTCCCGTACCAGAAAATCCTGTAGAGTCAGGGGACCCTCATCCCACTTGCGGATGCTGGACTGGTAGTCCTGCGCCTTCAATGCAAATGTGGATGCGGCCAGAACGCAGATGGTTACAAGAATATGTCGGCTCATTTTAAGCATATTTCAAAAGTCGGGTTCGACTTTTACCGGTCAGACGCTCGTAGACCGTCATGTAGGCTTCGCCGACATGGCCGTTGTCCTTGCGGAAGCGGTCCTTGTCGAGGCGGTCTCCCGTGGCGATGTCCCAGAAGCGGGCGCTGTCCGGAGTGATGTCGTCGCTCATCACGAGCCGTCCGTCCGACAGGTGGCCAAACTCGATCTTGAAGTCCACCAGCGTGATACCGATCTCCTTGAAGACCGGGGTCAGGATGCTGTTGACCTGCTTTGTCAATGAATATATCCGTTCAAGTTCTTCCTTGCTCACGAGGCCGAGGGCGACGGCGTGGTAGTCGTTGATGATCGGGTCGCAGAGGATGTCCGACTTGTAGCAGAGGTCGTAGACCGGCTCCTTCGGGATGATACCTTCCTCCAGTCCCAGTCTCTGTGCCATCGAGCCGGCGATCACATTCCTGACGATCACCTCCATCGGGATCACTTGTGATTTCCAGCAAAGCTGCTCAGTGTCAGAGATCTGCTCGATGAAGTGCGTAGGCACTCCTCCCTTCTGCAGCAGTCTGGAGATCTCGCAGGAGATTCCGTTGCAGTAGACACCCTTGTCCTTGATCACCGCCTTCTTGATCTTGTTGAACGCCGTGATCTCATCCGTGAAATGTATGATCACCTTCTGCGGGTCGTCCGTCTCGAAGATCTTGATGGACACCCCATCGTGAATGATATTCCTCTTCATTTATTATATAATATATTCTTTTGCCGCGGTTGCCATATGTCGCTTCGGCGACCGACGCTCCGCACCCTGTACGGGTAAAGGGTCGCCGAAGCGACATATGGCAACCGCTCTCCATGCCTTGTACGTGTAAAGGTATCGCTGAAGCGACATATGGCAACCGCTTTCCGCGCCTTCTACTATGCAGCTTCAGCAAAATAACTACCCGATAAAATACCTGACGGCGTTCTCGAACAGTGGCTGCTCAAGGTCAGCCTCGATGTTCTTCAGCAGGTTCCTCTCGTACCTCTCGCTGTGACCCATCTTTCCGAGTATCTGCCCGTTGCGGCTGATGATGCCCTCGATGGCGTAGTAAGATCCGTTCGGATTGTAAGGCGACTCCATCGTAGGCTCGTCCGTCAGCGGATCAACGTACTGGAACGCCACCTGCCCGTTGGCGAACAACTCACGCGCTAGTTCCTCGCTGACCACAAACTTGCCCTCGCCGTGGCTTACAGGGATAGTATATTCATCACCGATTGCCATCCCTCTCAGCCAAGGAGAGTTCGTGGATGCCACACGGGTCGTCACCATCTGGGAGATGTGCCTGTTGATGTCGTTGCGGAACAGGGTAGGAGAGTCCTTCGTCACCTTGCCGAGTTCCCCGTAAGGCAGCAGGCCCGACTTCACAAGCGCCTGGAAACCATTGCATATTCCTAAAATCAAACCACCACGGGAAAGCAGTCCCTCTATCGCCTCTGCGATGTCCTTGTTGTTCAGCACGTTCGCTATGAACTTGCCGCTTCCGTCCGGCTCGTCACCGGCGGAGAAACCACCGCTGAGCATCAGGATCTGGCACTCGTCAATGTTCTTCTTCATCTGGGCGATTGACTCGAACACATCCTTGTCCGAAAGGTTGCGGAACACGGAAGTGCGGATCTCGGCTCCCGCCTTGCGGAAAGCTTTCGCCGAATCGTAGTCGCAGTTTGTGCCCGGGAACACCGGAAGGTAGGCGATAACCTTATCGACCTTCGGTCCCTTATATTCAAGATCCGCCTTCTTTGCCTTGAACGGCTTCACGCCCTCCAATCCCTTAGGCGACAGCCTCTTGGTGTCAGGCTCGCTGACCGCTGGATAGACCTTCTCGAAGAGGGACGCGTTGAAATCCATCATCTCGAAGATGGACAGCTTGGTGCCGTTCACGCGGACATTGCCGTCCTCGCCCGAAGTCACCGTTCCGATCTCGATGGCGTTCTCGAAGTCAAGCGCGCTCCCGTCGGTCTCCACCACGATGGAACCGTAGCTCAGATTGAATAGATCGTCCTCCGTAAGGTTCACGTCGAATCCGAAAGCGTTGCCGAAACTCATCTTGCAGAGCGCCTCGGCGACTCCGCCGAAACCTACTGCCCAGCCGGCCACGATCGTGCCGTCCTCTATCTTTTTCTGAATATTATTCCAATTCCTCTTGAGTTGCTCTGTGTCAGGCATCTTGTTGGCGAGAGGCGTATGCTTCACAAGGTAGAGGCGGTCACCCTCCCATTTGAGTTCCGGCGAGATCACATTGCCGGCATTGACCGGAGTGATGCCGAACGCGATGAGGGTCGGTGGCACGTGAATCGTACCGCTCTCAGTCTCAAACGATCCGCTCATCGAATCCTTTCCGCCGATGGAAGCCAGCCCAAGCTCCTTCTGCATCTTCAGCGCCCCGAGCAGAGCCGCGGTCGGTTTGCCCCAGACCTTCGGGTCGGCAGTCATCCTCTCGAAATATTCCTGGCAGGAGAATCTCATCGTCTCCCAATGGCCGCCGGCGGCGACAACCTTGCTGCATGCCTCGATGAATGAATATGCCGCCCCGTGGTACGGACTCCATTCGCAGAGGTCAGGGTTGAAGCCGAACGCCATCATGCTGGCGGTGTCGGTGTAGCCTTTCACCGGAAGCTTCTGGACGGAGACCTGCGTCTCTGTGGCCTGAAGCTCTCCTCCGAACGGCATCAGCACGGTTGACCGCCCGATGGTGGAGTCAAACATCTCTATGAGGCCTTTCTGGCATGTCACGTTAGGATCCTGCAGGTTGGCGAACATCCTCTCTTTCAGGTTCTTGCCTGGAACGTCGCGGAAGAATGGATCCCTGTCCTCGACCGCACCGATCGTGGCCTTTGACCAGTGCTTGGCACCGGCGCTGTCGATGAAGGCGCGGCTCAGATCCACGACCACCTTGTCGCCGTAGAACATCCTCATTCTGGCGGTGTCGGTGACCTCGGCCACGTGCGTCACCTCGATATTCTCTGAATGGCAAAGCGCCTTGAATTCCTCCTCGTCCTTGGCTTCCACTACGACGGCCATACGCTCCTGGGACTCGCTGATGGCCAGTTCCGTGGAGTTCATTCCGCTGTATTTCACCGGAACACGGTCAAGGTAGATGTCCAGCCCGTCGGCAAGCTCACCGATGGCGACACTCACTCCGCCGGCTCCGAAGTCATTCGATTTCTTTATCAGTCTCGTGACCTCAGGCCTTCTGAAAAGCCTTTCCAACTTTCTCTCCTCCGGAGCGTTACCCTTCTGGACCTCACTTCCGCAAGTCTCAAGGGACTCCTCTGTGTGTTCCTTTGAGGAACCTGTCGCACCGCCGATTCCGTCGCGTCCGGTACGTCCGCCGATCATCAGCACGACATCCCCGGCCTTAGGGCTTTCCCTTCTCACGTCCCCGGCCTTCACCGCTCCGACAACCGCTCCGACCTCCATTCTCTTGGCCGTGTAGCCCTCGTGGTAGATCTCGCGGACGTGGGTTGTCGCAAGACCGATCTGATTGCCGTAGGAGGAATATCCCTGGGCGGCCTTCCTGGTGATGACCTTCTGCGGGAGCTTGCCCGGAAGTGTCTCGCTGACAGGTTTGTAGATGTCGCCGGCACCGGTGACACGCATTGCCTGGTAGACGTAGGAGCGTCCTGAGAGCGGATCCCTGATGGCTCCGCCCAGGCAGGTGGCGGCCCCGCCGAACGGCTCGATTTCCGTAGGGTGGTTGTGGGTCTCGTTCTTGAACATCAGCAGCCATCTCTCGGTCTGCCCGTCCACATCCACATCTATGAATATGCTGCACGCATTGTTCTCCTCGCTGACCTCCAAGTCATCCAGCAAACCGTTCTTCCTGAGGTATTTCGCCCCGATTGTGGCCATATCCATCAGATTCAGTCCCTTCTTCTCGCGGCCTGTCTCCGAGCGCATCCTCAGGTACAGGGCCATCGTCCCGTCGATGTCCTCCTTGATGAAGGAATCCTCCACGTCGATGCTTTCCAATTCCGTCGTGAATGTCGTGTGGCGGCAGTGATCGCTCCAGTAGGTGTCCAAGATCCTGAGTTCGGTCTCGTTCGGATCCCTGCCTTCCTCGGTGAAATATTTCACAACCTCGGCGAGGTCGTCGGCGTTCATCGCAAGGCCCATCTTTTTGCAATATGCTTTCAGATCGTCCCCGCTCATATTCCTGAATCCCTCCAGCACGGGAACCGGCTTGACCGCCGCGTGTTCCGTGTCGGCCAGTTTGCTCAGGTCTTTCGCGCGGGATTCCACCGGATTGATGTAGTAGTGGCGGATCTTCTCAAGCGTCTCCTCGGAGGCGTCGGAGTCCACGATCAGAAGTTTGGAACTCTTTATGCTGATCCGCGCCGTGGGGTCGATCAGGTGCACGCAGTCCACAGCCGAGGCCGCCCTCTGGTCGAACTGGCCGGGCAGGTACTCCACTGCGATGTACTTCGCTCCGTCCAGATCGATCGAATCTGTGACAGAGTCGGTCACAATCTCTCCGAAGACGCTGTAGCGGCTCTTCTCCAGAAGATCGGGCGTGAATCCGAACAAGTCGTAAACATTAAGCAGCCGAAGCGTTTTCAGCTCCAGCTGCAGGTTCTCGTTGAGTTCCCCCAGGAGGCTCTTTGCCTCCACCTGGAACTCCGGGTGTTTCTCCACGAAAATGCGGTAATTGGACATCTTGCAAGTTTTATATAAGACCAACGCAAAGTTAACCTTTTCGGGTCACATTTACAAAATCAATTATCTTGTCCTAGCCAGGAAAAATCATTAGATATAAGTAGTTCCTCTTTTCTGATAAGATGTGTTGTCTGCATAGGTACTGACATGTATGGGAGTGAGCACCTGAAAGCCATCTCCTTGACTTCATCAACGCAGTCGTAGGTCATAAGGTAATTTCCTTGGATTCTTGCAACCATATCGAAAAGCATTTCATGATCTACTTCATGGTGCGTATATAATCTGTGTCCAGCCACAGTGTATGGGGGGTCAATGAAAAATGCCGCCTTGGGGTTTTGAATATGTTGTTGAATTATTTTGAAAGCATCGGTCTGATGGAATTCAATCCTTCCAGATAGCTCTTGGATCGCCCGGATTCTTCTCGCAAGAGTCTCTGGGTACCATCTGGAGAATATTCCTTTACCCTTCTCTCCATTCTTCATCACTCCGGAACCTTTTGCAAGGATCCCCCCGTGGCAAGTCCTGTTCCTGAGCAGTGTGGCGAAAGCCAGATCTCTTTCACTTTTATCTCCTTTTGACAATGCAGCCTGGAGTTCATCATATTCTGGCTTGAATGTCAGGATTTTACTGATAAGCCAGCCACAATTTTCATTGAGCATTGTCTTCCAAACGGCAGCAACACCTTCATCGATTTCAGAGAATACCACCTTTCTAAAATAACCTTCGGACACCGCGGTCAATCCGGTTATACCTCCTCCACAGAATGGTTCGATCAATGTGTCACACATTGAACTGTGCCTGAACCATTTTCTGGATGTTGGTACAAGCCAGGTTTTACCACCGGGATACCTGAAAGGACTTCGTTGCGGAACAGAAGATACATTCACTACCTTTTCCTTTTCCTGTATAACATTCCCGAATAGATCGAGGTTAACAACACTTTGCATGCTCATTCGTTAATGTCGTTGGGTGATTCGAGGATAGTTTGCGGATTGTCAGGAGATACAGATATCGGTTTTCTTGTAGCGAGTTTCTTTTGAAGTGTCCCGAGGAACACGTCTATATCACCCGGTCTTGGAGAAATCACTGTGTTTAATGCTGAATCGTATTCTGTGTAGACCGTTCTAGATAAGGCGAGATGATAAGTGTCAGTATGTTTATCATGATCCAAGCGGTAGAGGAACCAAGCGATGTCCGCTTTGGCTTCGGTGCATACCGGAATCTCTGGTAATGTGGAAAAAAACTCTTCTTGTATGACGATGCATTGTTTCTTGCCCCAAGACTTGAAAATTCCTCCTTTTGAAAGCATTTGTGGAATAAGTCTTTTTCTTGAAGATGAAAGATAGTCAGGATGCGGATAGTTCTCTCCGTCCCATTTGAAATCGGGGGATGGGTTTTTGATGTAATTCTTGAATGCGTTTCTTAGATTGCCGGAAATATATGCTCCTTGAACTTCCACAGAGACAAAATCTATGACGGAACCATCATCGTCAAGCCTTACGATAACATAATCTATGTTACCGGCAGGTTTCCCATCAATGTCGTTCAGTTTAACTTCAGACAGAGATGTCCACTTCGCTTCCGGGGGAAAGGCGAATCTGGCCGCGTCCTCAATAATAGACCAATCTTCACGAAATCTGACAGGACACGTTATCACACATTCTCCGTTGTGGAGAATGCTGCAGACACCTAATGGATCCTGTGCCTTGTCCTTTGTGCAATTAGGAACAATGTTGCTAAAAGGGCATAGTTTATTTATTCTGAAATTATTGGCCTTTTTGCTTTGGTTGGATATCGGGAAACCAAAAACTTCAGCCAGAGGATTACTATTCATAGCACCATGTTTTGGCCAAAGTTAACCTTTTCGGGTCACATTTACAAAATATTAGTAACGTGAAAAAAATAACCTGCCTCAGATTAGGAGAAGATTTTCGAGGATAGATCTATTTTCGAAGAAGGAGTGTGCCGGTGGCACATGACTGATGAGAAAACAGATATAGACCGAAAAGATTCCTTAAGATGAGGCAGGTTATTTTTTGAAGGTTACTTAGTCGAGCCAATGGGAGAAGAATCGCCAGATCTCGGAGCAGGTGTCCATGTCCTTGTCGGACCAGGAGTGGTCGCCGCCTTCGACTTTGTAGAGCCAGACTTCGGTTGGCCTGCCGCCTTTCACAGCCGGCTTGCCGGCCTTGAACTGATAGAGAGTGACCTGGTTGCGGCCTTCACGGCGTGGAAGTTCGGTGACATATTCCTCCGTGCAGCCGTTGACGGTGATGATCCTGCCGACCGCCACCGGCACGGGAATGTACGCTCCCCAGCCGCCTTTGTTCTCCGGGTCGCCGAGCCATTCGGAGATGCGGTCCTGGGTGCCGTGGACTTCCATGAAAGGAAGCGGATGCTTGTAGGAATATTCCGTCTCCATCCAACTAAATTGCAGTCCGGCGATAGAGGCCATCGCCTTGAAGGCCTTCGGGGCGCGCATCGCGATCAGGTAGATGATGTCGCCGCCGTTGGACATTCCGGTCAGGAATGTGTTTTTGGCGCTGAGGCTGAACCTCTTCTGCAACTCTTTGGAGAGCGCGATGATGAATTTGACATCATCCGTCCTCATGCCTTCCTGGGACGGGTAGCGCACGTTCCAGCCCGGCTTGCCTTTCGGATCCTTTATTCCCTGAGGGTAGCAGACGGCAAACCCGTTCCTGTCGGCGACATCCATCATCGCTTTCTTGCCATTCTGGGCCGAGCCGCCGTAGCCGTGCAGGACGATCACAAGCGGGGCTCCTGCCTTGAGTCCTTCAGGGCGGTAGAGGTAATATTCCCGTTCAAGTCCCTGGTTCTTCATCGTGTAGCGTTCGCACCGCTCCTTGACAGAATATTCTTTGGCAGGGCTTTCGCTGGTAGCTACTGACGGTTTCTGGTCTTGACGGGCCGCGGCGGGAGGAGTCAGACTTGGCGAGACAAGGTTCATGACGGTCAGGAAGACCGCGATAATCGTAGAGGATAACATGTTGATTGACGGTGATTTTGATAATTCAAGAGGGTGGTGAAAAATCTCTGTTTCAGCCGCCCTCATAGTCTTTATTTAGTTACTTCAGCCTCGCCGGCTATTTGTTCTCGGCGGCCTCGACGGCCTTGAAATAGCGGTAGGAGTTGACCTTAAGCTCGCCGGCGGCAGGCTCGTCAAGCACAACGGTGCCGAACTCGTGGAGCTGGAGGGCCGACAAGGTCACATAGTGGCTTACGCAGCCCTCTATGGCCTCTCTGACCACCCTTGCCTTCTTGCTTCCGAAGGCGAGGATGAGAACCTCCTTGGCGCTGCAGACAGTGGCTACACCCACTGACATCGCGCGTTTTGGCACCAGGTTGACATCACCTCCGAAGAAGCGGGAGTTGACCTCGATCGTGTCCTGGGTAAGGGTCACCACCCTTGTTCTGGAGTTGATGGAGGAGAACGGCTCGTTGAAGGCGAGATGGCCGTCCTCGCCGACTCCGCCGAGGAACAGATCGATGCCGCCAGCCTCTATGATGGCTTTCTCGTAGTCCTCGCACTCTTTGTCGAGGTCGGCGGCGTTGCCGTTGAGGATGTGGATGTTGCCGGCAGGAATGTCAATCTTGTCGAAAAGGTTCCTGTGCATAAAGCTGTGATAGCTCTCAGGATGATTCTCCGGAATCCCGACATATTCATCCATGTTGAAGGTGATGACATTCTTGAACGAGATCTCTCCGGCGGCGCACATTCTGGCGAGTTCCGCATAGGTGTCCAGAGGGGTTGAGCCGGTCGGCAGACCGAGTACGAAAGGCTTGTCGGTCTTCTCGGCCTTGGCCTTGATCGCGGCGGCGATGTGATGTGCCGCCCAGAGGGAACCCTCTTTCTTAGTGTCTCTGATGATGACTTTCATGATTGATGCAGTTTATAAAAAATATTCTTTACTCTTGCTTTCTTGCTTTATTGAATATGTCACCGTGGGTGAGGTGACATATTCATGGATGATTGGTTATTTCAGCCGCAGGAAGACCTCGATGGCCTGGTACTCAGCCATTCCGAGTTCGTCGTAAAGCCTTGCGGTGTTCTGCGTGCGCTCCTCGGCCCTCTGCCAGAACTCCCTCGGGTCATCGCCAGGGAACGGCACGATGTCCTTCTGGGAAAGGTGGCGGAAGATGGCGTGGCGCTTCTCGATCAACTCGTCCGGGCTGATCGGAACTGCCATGTCCACTCTCCAGAGCTCCCACTCCATCCAGGCGCCTCTGTAGAGCCAGATGGTGGTGTCGTTCAGCCAGTCGTTGCCCTCCTCCTTGAGCTGCTCGATGGCCTCAAGCGCGGCCTCCGTGCAGACCCTGTGGGTTCCGTGAGGGTCGGCGAGGTCACCTGCCATGTAGATCTGGTCAGGGTGGATCCTGACGATCAGCTCCTTGATAATGTCAAGGTCTTTCTGTGTGCGCGGAAGCTTCGTCACGCCGCCTGACTCGTAGAACGGCAGGTTGAGGAAGTGGACGTTGGTCTTGTCGTTGAGCCCGAAGCTTCTGTCGGCCCCTCTGGCCTCGCTGCGGCGGATGGCCGCCTTGATGGCGAGAAGCTCCTTAGGCTCTGGCTCACCAGGCTTCTTTGAGTCGATGATTTTCTTTACCTCGTCGAACCTGTCGCCGAATCCGAGCTGGTAGGCCGCGTCCATGTGCTGCAGCACCACGTCATCGTGGACGGCAAGGTCTCCGGATGTCTCGTAGGCCACGTGCACGTCGTGTCCCTGATGCACCAGTCGGATGAATGTTCCTCCCATAGAGATTACGTCATCGTCCGGGTGAGGGGAGAAGATCAGCACCTTCTTAGGGAACGGTGTGGATTTCACAGGCCTTGTCGTGTCGTCTGCGTTCGGCTTTCCTCCCGGCCAGCCGGAAATCGTGTGCTGGAACTCGTTGAACACGTCGATGTTGATCTTGTCAAACGGCCCGTAGAGATCGATGAGATCGCCGAGGAAGTTCTCCAGATAGTCCTGCTGCGTGAGCTTGAGAATAGGCTTGTGAACCTTTTGGCAGAGCCACACCACGGCTTTCCGGATCAGTTTCGGAGTCCATTCGCAAGGACCGACCTTCCAAGGGGCCACCGATCTTGTCAGAAGGGAGGCGGACATCTCGTCTGTGAAGAAGGAGATGTTGTTGTGGCTCTGGAGCCATGAGGCCGGGCAAGAGGAGTCGATGTCCTCCTCGACGATTTTATGTACGATCTTGGCCTTGTCCTCACCCCACGCCATAAGGATGATCCTGCGGGCGCTCATCATCGTCCCGATGCCCATCGTGATGGCGGCCTTAGGGGTCACGGCGATGTCGCCGTTGAAGTTGTGGGCCTGTCTCTTTCTTGAGATGTAGGAGAGCGGCACGGTGCGCGTCACGCTCTTCTCGGTGGAGCCGGCCTCGTTGAAGCCGACCTGTCCGCCTTCTCCCACGCCGATCACCAGCAGGTCAATGCCTCTGGCGATTCTGTCGAACTCGGCGCAGTAGTCGGAAATCTCCTCCTTGGAGACTGATCCGTCAGGAATATGAATGTTCTCCTTCCTGACATCGACCTGGTCAAGAAACTCGTCGTGGAGTCTGTGGTTACGGCTTTGGATGGAGTCGCTGCCGCAAGGATAGTACTCGTCGATCGAGAACACCTCGACATTGGCGAAGGAGACTTTGCCTTCCTTGAATTGTCTGGTGAGATTGCTGTAGAGGGAAATCGGGGTCCTGCCTGTGGTAAGACCGAGTTTGAAAGGACGCGGAAGCGCCGCTTTCTCGTGATCCTTGATGGCTTTGACAACGATGTCGGCCACACGGTCGCTGCCGATTGCAGCGTCGTCAAAAATCTCGGTGTTGATCTTCTCGAAGGAGTGGAGAATGCCCTTAGGAAGGTTCTCCTCGATCAGTCCACCGTCCTTTGGTAAAGAAAAGTGTCTCATCTCTTTGAGCTTAAAGTTTCGTTAATATGATATGTTTCGTTGTCCGTTCCCGGACCAAAGCTCTATGTCATTCTCCGCAAGTCGGACGGTCGCGGATCCCGTGCCAGATACTACAAACCTTGGTGGCTGCCGGCTTAAAACGTACAAAGATAATCAGTTTTCCTCATAAGCCGAATAGATTTTCCCGAAAAAATGATGCGCGGAGAATCAGAGCGCAGACACCTTTTATCTATCTGATCAGGAAGACCGTTCCTTCTGTGCCGTAAAATGTCCGGCAAGCAAGCATATCGCCGGACAAGTCACATCAACGGTTTGTCCGGCGGTTTGTCCGGCCAAACGGCTTTCCACCGGATAAGATGCATCGACAACGGTGTTTATCCGGTATAAGTCCTTTTTGCCGGACATGAGGAAGTTCACGTTTTTTTCGCATAAGCTATTGTTGAATGTTTTGGAATATCGGAGGAAATTCAGTAACTTTGCAGACCTTTGAAGCGGAAGTGCAGCGGAAGTGCGAAGTTTCCATCCAAAGGAAAGTCTACATGAATATGCCCGAATGGCGGAATTGGTAGACGCGTTGGACTCAAAATCCAATGTCCCTTAAAGACGTGCCGGTTCGAGCCCGGCTTTGGGCACCCTACTGAAGTCTCCCTCGTTTTTGGGAGACTTCTTCTCTTTTTGTCAGATTCAACCTTACGTCTTTTGCCCAGTACCTTCGGGCGGCGGAAACGCGCGGAGGTGTCGCTCAAGCGTGCCGTGCTGCACCCTCGGGCAACGAAGATGTACGAAAGTGTCGCCCAAGCGTGTCGTGCTGCACCCTCGGGCGACGAAGATGTACGAAAGTGTCGCCCAAGCGTGCCGTGCTGCACCCTCGGGCGATGAAAAAGTGCGAAAGTGTTGCCCAAGCGTGCCGTGCTGCACTCTTTGGCGACGATAAGTGTGGTTTTCGTCGCCGAAGGGTTTCCTTCATCCATACGTCATTCTGCCCTGCACCCTCGGGCGACGAAGATGTACGAAAGTGTCGCCCAAGCGTGCCGTGCTGCACCCTCGGGCGACGAAGATGTACGAAAGTGTCGCTCAAGCGTGCCGTGCTGCACCCTTGGGCGACGAAGATGTACGAAAGTGTCGCCCAAGCGTGCCGTGCTGTACCCTCGGGCGACGAAAAAGTGCGAAAGTGTTGCCCAAGCGTGCCGTGCTGCACCCTCGGGCGACGAAGATGTACGAAAGTGTCGCCCAAGCGTGTCGTGCTGCACCCTCGGGCGACGAAGATGTACGAAAGTGTCGCTCAAGCGTGCCGTGCTGCACCCTCGGGCGACGAAAAAGTGCGAAAGTGTTGCCCAAGAGAGCCGTGCTGCACCCTCGGGCAACGAAGATGTACGAAAGTGTCGCTCAAGCGTGCCGTGCTGTACCCTCGGGCGACGATAAAGTACGAAAGTGTTGCCCAAGCGTGCCGTGCTGCACCCTCGGGCGACGAAGATGTACGAAAGTGTCGCTCAAGCGTGCCGCGCTGCACTCTTGGGCGACGATAAGTGTGGTTTTCGTCGCCGAAGGGTTTCCTTCATCCATACTTCATTCTGCCCTGCGCCCTTAGGCAATGGAAAGGCGCGGAAGAGTCGCCTGACTGAGCCTCGCGTCACCTTCGGGTGCGGGACAGTCAGGCGTCATCGTTCCCGGAGAGCTCGGTGCCGTCCCCTGCTCCTGTCGTTGGAGGGACTCAGGGGGTCGGTCGCATGGTCGTGCGGCCATTATATCGGCCATTATATCCGGCATATTCGTTTGATATTTGGAAATTTTTATTATTTTTGTCCTGATGTCTGCCACACGGCATCACGTCCCGTGCCGGTGACGCAAGGCTGGAACGAGATACAGACCGAAAGGGTGACCGATGGTCGCCAAGTTATTTACCAAGGCATCGCTGAACTCATAGGACTCACGAGACTATAACCAAAACATCAATCGATATGAGCGTTTTTACACACACACACACACACGGCGCGCGCTGCTGACGGCTGCCGCCGCCATCCTTCTCATCACCTCCTGCGGTAAGAAGGAGGAGACTGTCGGAGTCTCATCCGTGACCGTCACCCCGTCCCGGATCGAGATCATTGAGGGCGGATCTGCCGCACTGTCCGCCAGGGTCTCTCCCGAAGCCGCGTCCGACAGGGCCGTGGCGTGGTCGTCGTCCGACCGGAGCGTCGCCACTGTGGACAGGACCGGCACCGTCCAGGGCCTCAAGCCCGGCACCGCGACCGTCACCGCGACGGCGGAGGGCAAGTCCGGCACCTGTACTGTGACGGTGAAGGCCAAGACAGTTAGCGTGACGGAGGTCACTCTGGACAAGACGGAGCTGACCCTGACCGAGGGCGAGGCGGAGACGCTGACCGCCACGGTGAAGCCTGACAACGCTGACAACAGGAAGGTGACGTGGAGCTCGGACAAGACGGAGATCGCCACGGTCGACGGCGCCGGCAAGGTTACTGCCGTTAAGGCCGGCGAGGCTGTGGTCACTGTGACGACCGAGGACGGCGGGAAGACGGCTACCTGCAAGGTGACGGTGAAGGCCAAGGTGGTTCCGGTGACAGGCGTGGATGTCAAGCCGTGGTCCGTGACGATCGGCGCGAACGGCACAACCAAACTTACCTGCACGGTCGCCCCGTCCAATGCCACTAACCGCAATGTGAGGTGGGAGTCGGATAACCCGTCCGTGGCCACGGTCGATTCCGACGGCAACGTGAGAGCCGTTTCGGCGGGTGTGGCCAAGGTCAGCGCTGTCACCGAGGACGGCGGCTTCAGGTCAGGCTGCACTGTCACCGTGAAGGAATTCTCTTCCGGGTTCGAGGTTGGCGGCCTGTTCTACAAGACCGCCGAAGGTTACTCTATGGATTTCGTCGAGGTGACCGGTAACCAGGGCGGAGGCAAGTATTCGGGAGATGTCGTGGTTCCCGGTACGGTTGAGTATGACGGGATTACCTATACCGTCAAAGGGGTCGGGAATAGGGCCTTTGAAGGGTGCGGTGACCTAAGGAAAGTCACTATCTCGGAGGGGATATATAAGATCGGAGCCTATGCTTTCTGTTATTGCGGGAATCTTGAACGTGTCATTTTACCTTCCACGTTAGAATATATTGATAATTTAAATCGGGTGTTTACTGGTTGTTCTAAACTTGAGATTATCACAACCGCGCCGAGGGAAGGTCAAGAGGACTACTATTATCTGTATGACGAGGCTTTGTATATGCACATTAATCAGGGAAAGAGAGAGATTCTGAGTTGGATTCCTGAAAAGAAGACCGGTACGGTGGTGATAAAGGAAGGCACTACGAAGATTGCGGACTATTCTATTTATCTAACGAATGTAGATAAGATAGTTATCCCTGAGTCTGTCAAATCCATAGACATTAACACATTTGTGTCATGCAAAACTCCTTTGGTACTTGAGCTGAACTGGAAGACCAAGGAGGATGTTGACGAGATAACAACAAGCGCCCCGTCATCTTTTTTCTTTAACGGCACAAACCGCTCAGCCGTCAAGGTGACGGTTCCTAAAGGCACTAAGTCTCTCTATGAGTCGCACTGGCTCTGGTCTCACCTCGGCGGCATCGAGGAGCGCCCGTAGAGCGCCCGTAGAGTTTCCATAGAGTTCCCGTAGCTCGCTGAAAAAGCGCCGCGGTTGCCTCGTGTGTCTCTCGCGGCAGTCTCGTGAGCGAGACGGCGCGTTCTGCTCACGGGAGGGTCTGCCAAGGATGTCTCGTGAGCGAAACGGCGTGTTCTGCTCACGGGAGGGTCTTCCGAGGTTGTCTCGTGAGCGAAAAGCCGCATTCTGCTCACGGAGTGGCCTTCCGAGGATGTCTCGTGAGCGAGACGGCGTGTTCTGCTCACGGAGTGGCCTTCCGAGGTTGTCTCGTGAGCGAGACGGCGCGTTCTGCTCACGGGAGGGTCTTCCGAGGTTGTCTCGTGAGTGGAACGGCGTGTTCTGCTCACGGAAGGGTCTTCCGAGGTTGTCTCGTGAGCGAAATAGCGTGTTCTGCTCACGGGAGGGTCTTCCGAGGTGGTCTCGTGAGCGAGACGGCGCGTTCTGCTCACGGAAGGGTCTGCCGAGGTTGTCTCGTGAGCGAGACGGCGTGTTCTGCTCACGGAAGGGTCTTCCGCTGTGCTTTTGGGCGACTAAGAGTGTGTGTTGTCCTGACTTTGACAGCCTAAAAATTCCGTTTTTCTTACGTTCTGATAATCAATATATTGTAAAGAGAGCGGATTTTTCAGGGTGAATCGCATCACCTTTTCGTGCCTTTGAAAGAAGCTTCGTACATAGGTGTAAACAAGTAGGGTGAATCATTGCCAAAGTCAGGAAATAGCGTGTTCTGCTCACGGAAGGGTCTTCCAAGGTTGTCTCGTGAGTGAAACGGCGCGTTCTGCTCACGAAAGGGTCTTCCGAGGTTGTCTCGTGAGCGGAACGGCGCGTTCTGCTCACGGAAGGGTCTGCCGCTGTGCTTTTGGGCGACGAAGAGTGTGTGTTGTAACCGAAGAGTCCCGTCATCCTTATGTAATTCTGCCCTGCACCCCCGAGCGACAAAAAGGTGCGGAAGTGTCGCCCAAGCGTGCGGCCTGGCACTCTCGGGCGACGAAAAGTGCCAAAAGCGTTGCCCCGGAGTGTAGCGCGGCACCCTTGGGCGACGGAAAGTCCAACAAAATAATCACCACCAAAAAGTCGGATTGTCAATTTGCTGACAGTCCGACTTTTTTTGTATATTCCTGTCTTTGACACTTTGATTTTGTAGAAACAAGGATAATTCAAGGCTCCAG
>ERZ1031347.39-NODE-39-length-66479-cov-15.030049_pt1 | contig 66479 bp, 79 predicted proteins | sample MGYA00517106_ERZ1031347 | MGnify/ENA primary metagenome ERZ1031347 (study PRJEB33719, sample SAMN04261392) | wastewater metagenome | biome: periurban shantytown; feature: human; material: feces | host: Homo sapiens | place: Peru: Lima | collected 2012-07-19 ...
ATTCCTCACAATGGTTTAATGGAGAAAATCAAAGAACTTGTGTGCTTATGCGAACAGATTGCATCTGATTATGGTGACGATGCTTCATGGTTCAAACAACCTGCATCAGATGAAATGATTTCTAATTGGGAAAATAAACACAATGTTTTTATCCCTGAAACATATAAAGAATGGTTAAGTTTCACGAATGAAGCACAAATTAGAAACTCATTGGCACATTTTTATGGGCCGGACAAGTTTGTTATGAACTCTGGAGACTTACCAGAAGACTTGATTGTAATTGCAGATTTAATAGGTGATGGTGAACAATTATGTTTTTCAAAAATAACAAGGAATTTTGTTTGGGTTGACCATGGTGAGTTAGAAATAATAGATGATTTTGGTGCCGTTTTAAGTGAAATAATTAGAATGCTTAAGCCCAAAAGCTGCTTATCTCCTGAAATGAAAGAATTATTAATGAACATGGTTAAAAATAACATTCAGGATAAAAGGAGAAATAATGACAAGGAAAGAAATAACAGATGTTTTTAATAGTTTATTCTTATATGCTCGTAAAGAGTATTTGGAAGCATTAAAGGCAGAATCTAAAACACAATACGATAAGTTTATTAAAGACTTAGGGAAACACTGCATAAAGCTTGTGCGTAAGATACGTCGTCAGATTTCTGGGCAATATGACGGAAAATCTGCAAGCAGATTGCGTGCAAAGCCGTCAGGCGGGCTTTATGCAGTGCTTCCATAGGGTAACAATAAAATAAAACGACCGCAAGCCGAAAAGCCGCGGTCGTCTGGGGATCTTCTGTGGTGAATGGAGTCCATTTTTTGAAATAGTCTACTCATTCCGATAATCGTCCAGAAAGCTATGCACCTCGTGATCTTTCTGGTACGAAATGATTTTGTTCAGGTTGATATTCTCCACGCTGCGGAAAATGTTCTTTTCGATCTGCGGATTTTCCTCTGCCAGCTTGGCGATCAGCTGCTTCACCACCATACGCTTGGAAACCGTCTGTTCGTCAGGATCACAGGTAGTGCAGGTGTCCGTGAAGTGGCAGGCACACTGGATAAACTGCAAGTCGTGATACCGGCACCAGTGCTTGATGTCGGCTTCCCGAATCAGGTACATGGGGCGAATCAGCTGCATGCCCTCGAAATTGGCACTGTGCAGCTTCGGCATCATGGTTTCCACCTGTCCGCCGTAGATCATGCTCATGAGAATCGTTTCAATGACATCGTCAAAATGGTGTCCCAGAGCGATCTTATTACAGCCCAGTTCCTTTGCCTTGTTATACAAATGTCCACGCCGCATACGGGCACAGAGATAGCAGGGGTTATTCTGCACGTGATACACCGAATCAAAAATATTGGTTTCGAACACGGTAATGGGAATTTGCAGCAGCTTGGCGTTGGATTCGATGATCTGCCGGTTCTCGGCACTATAGCCGGGATCCATGACCAGAAAGACCAGTTCAAATGGAAATTTCCCGTGCCGCTGAATCTCCTGAAACAGCTTCGCCATGAGCATCGAGTCCTTGCCGCCGGAAATGCACACGGCAATGCGGTCGTTGGGCTGAATCAGGTCATAGGTCTTGATTGCCTTGGCAAACCGGCTGAAGATCACCCGATGAAACTTTTTCCGCAGTCCCTGTTCCACTTCGGCAGCCTTTTCGTTTTTGGTTTCCCGCCGGATCTTCTCCTGAAGCCACTTGACATAGCCGCCCACCAGATTCACTGCCGCGTAGCCTTCTTCCCGCAGCTGTTCCGCCACATCAGCACTCAGGATACCGCTGCGGCAGTAGATCACCAGTGTTTTATCCTTGGGCAGATTCTCGTGAGAGGCTTCCAGTTCCTTTTGCGGGATCAGCACTGCCCCGTCGATATGCCCCAGAGCAAACGCCGTGCTGTCCCGCATGTCGATGATCTGACAGGCAGACGGCTCCATGGCTGCCAGTTCCTGTATTGTGATTTCTTCTATCATGTACTTACCTCACCAAACCGCGGTGATACGCGGCGTTTAATTCTGAAATTTCTTTTTCTCCGTCGATATACGGCTGGAAATAGCTGTCCACCAGACCGCCGCCCAGATTGTCACAGCCGTTGCAGAATTCACAGGTCTGTCCGCAGACCTGCAGCGACTGGTTCACAATACGGATTCGTTCTTCCCGTGTGGTATCTTTGATCAATATGGATTGCATGATGATTCCTCCCATAGAAAAACCTGCTTTCAGTGGCATTCCACGAAAACAGGTTCTCAGACAGCACCTATGCATACGCTCTACGCTTCGCTGTCCAGCTTTTCAATGGCTTCCCGCAGGGTACGCCAGCCCAGCACGGCACACTTTACCCGTGCCGGCATATGGGAAATATCCTGTAGTGCAGAAGCTTCTTCCAGCTCCTCCACTTCCGCATCAGTTGCCGTGCCCTTGATCATTTTCAGGAACAGGTCTGACAGATGCAGTGCCTCTGCCTTGGTCTTGCCGATGATCATGCCGATCATAATATCCGCAGATGCCTGCGAAATGGCACAGCCGTCCCCGTTGAAAGAAGCGTCCTGAATCACGCCGTCCTTCATGACCAGATTCAGCCAGATGTCATCGCCGCAGTTGGGGTTGACACCCTCCAGCTGAATGGTCGGACATTCCAGATCATATTTGAATTCCGGACGGACGTTGTGCTCCGTCAGGATCTCGTTATAAAAATTATTCATTGCCAAAGCCCATCCTTCTCCGAATATTGGAAACGCTCTCTAAGAACCGGTCGATCTCCTCTTTGGTGTTATAGAACATCAGGCTTGCACGGGCAGTAGAATGGATTCCCAGATGATCGTGCAGCGGCTGTGCACAGTGGTGACCGGCACGAATATCCATGCCGTCGCTGCTGAGCACTTCGCTGATGTCGTGCGGGTGCACCTGATCGACGGTAAAGGAAACGATACCGGTATGGTTGTCCTCCCGCTGTGAACCCAGCACATGTACATGGGGAATGGCATTCATGCCGCGGAACAGATAGGCTGTCAGTTCCTGCTCCACAGCATGGAGAGTGTCCATACCGTAGGATTCCAGATAATCGATTGCCGCAGCCAGTCCCACGGCTCCGCCGGCATTGACCGTGCCGGCTTCGAATTTATGGGGCAGTTCCGCATAGACTGCATCGTAACGGGAAACGGTTTCGATCATTTCCCCGCCGGTGAGGAACGGCGGCATTTTTTCCAGCAGTTCCTGCTTGCCGTACAGTACGCCGATCCCCATGGGAGCCAGCATCTTGTGACCGGAAAATGCCACAAAATCCACGTCCAGTTTCTGCACGTCAATGGGCATATGAGGGGCACTCTGTGCCGCGTCCATCAGGATTACTGCACCGCAGGCTCTGGCACGCTTCACCAGTTCCGGAATATCGTTGACACAGCCCAGCACGTTGGAAACCTGTGTCACTGCCACCAGCTTGGTGTGTTCCGAGAAAGCCTCGTCCATTTTTTCCTTGGGGATGGTGCCGTCCGGCTCGCATTCCAGAAAGACCAGCTTGGCACCGGTGGCACGGGAAACCATCTGCCACGGCAGAATATTGCTGTGGTGTTCCAGAATGGAAACCAGAATCTCATCGCCGGCTTTCAGGTTTGCCATGCCGTAGCTGTACGCCACCAGATTCATGCTCTCTGTAGCATTTCGGGTGAAGATGATCTCCTCAGGACAGGCAGCATGAATAAACCGCTGCACGGTCTTTCTGGCGTTTTCATAGCGTTCCGTAGCTTCTACGCTCAAGGGGTACAGTCCGCGGAGCACATTGGCGTTATACTTTTCATAGAATTCCTGCACCGCATCGATCACACACTTCGGCTTCTGAGAAGTCGCCGCATTGTCAAAATAGACCCGATCGGTGTTCTGGAGCAGCACAAAGTCCTGCCGCACATTTTCCGGATTCCACGCTGTCACGTCAGATCACCTCCTCGATTTTCTGGTGCATATACTCTGCTGCTTTCTCGTCAGCAGTTTCCTGACAAAGCTTTTCCAACCGAGCCTTTGCCACGATCTTTTCCGCTTCGCTCTTGCTGATGCCGCGGGCTTCAAAGTAGAACAGCATGCCCTGTTCCAGTTCCCCGATAGAAGCACCGTGGCTGCCCTTGACATCTTCTTCGGTGCAGAGAATCAGCGGAATGGTCTTATTGACAACGTCATCTCCCAGCAGGAGCACGTTTTCTTCTTCCTTACCCTCCGAGCCGGCACAGCCACGCTTCAGGTCAATGGTGCCGCGGAATGCCTTTTCGGCTCCGTCGTACAAGGTGCCGTCTGCCTGAATGTCACTCTGGGTGTTCTTGCCGATATGGTTGGCAATAACGTTCATATCCAGCTTTTTGGACGGCTTTACCAGATAGCCGGATTTGCAGGTGAAACTGCTGCCGTTTCCTGCCAGATCGGTACGGATACCGGAAATCACATTGCCCTGTGCCAGATACAGCCGGATCACCTCAAAAGAAGCCTTTTCGCCGGTGACACAGCCCACATCATTGATGCACTCTGCACTGGCATCGGCAAGGATCTGCACCAGCCGAACAGTTGCTCCGGCCTCTGCACGAATCACAGTCCGCAGTGCCGCATGGGAAGCGTCTGCTTTCCAGATCTGCACCAGTGTCAGTTCGCTGCCGGCTTCTGCCTGTACATGGACAAATGCCGCACAGTCGCCGCCGTCCTCGCTGCCGATTTCCATACGCAGGGTGTCGCTGCCGTTTTCCGGAACGGTCACGGTCATGCCCCACTGAAACAGGTTGTCCACATTCCTGCCCACGCCGGTTTCCACGGCACTACAGTCGGTGCAGGGCTCCAGTGCGGAAACTGCTGCAACACCGTTTTCGGAAACGGTCTGCACGGTGCAGGGCTTCACCGGTGTATAGGGTTCTGTTTTGCAGGCATTGACATGCAGTCTGTGCCATGTCAGTGTCGGAAGTGCATTTACTCGAATTGTATTATTTTCCATCATGCTCACCTCACCCAATGCTGCCTTTCATTTCCAGACGAATCAGATTGTTCATTTCGATCGCATATTCCAGCGGCAGTTCCTTGGAAACGTTGTCTGCAAAGCCGCTGACGATGCATGCCCGGGCATCTTCTTCGCTCAGACCTCTGGACATCAGGTAGAAAATTGCTTCGTTGCTGATCTTGCCGATCTGTGCTTCGTGTCCCACGTCTGCCTTGCGGGTGCGGACATCGATCGCCGGAATGGTATCCGACTGGGACTGTGCGTCCAGCATCAGGGATTCGCAGGAAACCGAGGACTTCGAGCCCTCTGCGTCCTTATTGACCACAACGGAACTGCGGAACGTGCTGATACCGCCGTCCTTGGAAATCGACTTGGTGTTGATATAGGAACTGGTGTCCGGAGCCGCATGAACGACCTTGGCACCGGTGTCCAGATTCTGTCCCTTTCCGGCGAAAGTAATGCCGGTGAACTCCATTTTTGCCCCCTTGCCCTTGAGGATACTCATGGGGTACAGATAGGACACATGAGAACCGAACGAACCGGAAACCCATTCCACCTTGCCGCCCTCTTCGACCAGTGCACGCTTGGTATTCAGGTTGTACATGTTCTTCGACCAGTTTTCAATGGTGGAGTACCGCAGTGTAGCATTCTTGCCCACGAACAGTTCGACACAGCCGGCGTGGAGATTTGCCACATTGTATTTCGGGGCGGAACAGCCCTCGATAAAGTGCAGGTATGCTCCCTCTTCCACGATGATCAGCGTATGTTCAAACTGTCCTGCTCCCGGTGCATTCAGACGGAAATAGGATTGCAGCGGAATCTCCACGGACACGCCCTTCGGCACGTACACAAAGGAACCGCCGGACCAGACTGCACCGTGCAGAGCCGCAAACTTATGGTCTGTCGGCGGCACCAGCTTCATGAAGTGCTTGCGGATCATGTCCGCATATTCGCCGTGCATGGCACTCTCCAGATCGGTATACACTACGCCAAGATCGGCAACTTCCTGCCGCACATTGTGGTACACCAGTTCGGAGTCATACTGTGCTCCCACACCGGCAAGGGACTTTCGCTCTGCCTGCGGAATGCCCAGACGTTCGAAGGTATTCTTGATGTCCTCCGGCACGTCGGACCACTTGGTTTTCATATTGGTATTGGGGCGGACATAGGTAACAATGTTGTCCATGTTCAGCCCGTCGATAGACGGACCCCAGTCCGGCACCTGCAATTCGTTGTAGATCTGGAGGGAGTGCAGACGGAACTGCTGCATCCAGACCGGATCGTTCTTTTCTTTGGAGATCTGTTCTACCAGTGCCGGTGTCAAGCCGGCATCAATCTTATAGGCATCGGTTTCTGTATCTTTAATATCGTAGACACTTCTGTCAATATCTGCGATCTGCTGTTTTTCTTTCACGCGTTTTCACCCTTTCGGTATTCCTGCAACACTTGAGAAACGCTGCATAAAGTTCGCCTGACGGCTCTGCACACAATCTGCGTACAGTCTTCTTTATCCAGTGTGATTACTCTGCATTTTCATAAGCGGCAAAGCCGTTTTCGTTGACTTCTTCAATCAGGGAACTGTCGGAGGTCTTGACGATCTTACCGTTCACCATGATGTGTGTATAGTCTACCGGCAGTGCTTCCAGAATCTTGGTGCTGTGGGTAATGACCAGCAAGCTGCCCCTGGACTGCTTGCGGTATGCTTCGATGCCCTTGGAAACGGTGCGGACAGCATCAACGTCCAGACCGGAGTCGGTTTCGTCCAGAATGACAAATTCCGGATTCAGCATCAGCATCTGGAGGATCTCAGTCTTTTTCTTTTCGCCGCCGGAGAAACCCACGTTCAGGTCACGCTCTGCATAGGACGGATCCATCTGGAGCAGTGCCATTTTTTCTTCCAGTTCCTTTTTGAAGCTGAACAGACGGACACGCTTGCCGGTCTTGGCTTCCAGTGCACTGCGGATAAACGCACTGACGGTGATGCCCGGAATCTCAATGGGATTCTGGAACGACAGGAAAATGCCGTTCTTGGCACGTTCGTTATCCGGCATTTCGTTGATATTCTGTCCCTTATAGATGATGTCGCCGCCGGTGACGGTGTAAGCAGGATTGCCCATGAGTGCAGCACCCAGTGTGGACTTACCGGTGCCGTTCGGTCCCATCAGGACGTGTACTTCATTCTCGTGAATGTCCAGATCGATGCCGTGAAGAATTTCTTTTTCTCCGGCACATACTTTCAAATTCTGAATACGCAGCAGATCATTATGACTCATGTTACATCTTCTCCTTCATCTTTATAATTTACCGCATCGGCAAGGGTAATGGAATTCAAATAGTTATTGATCAGTGCAGAAAGCCCTTTCCAGATCGGCAGTGTGGAACAGGAATCCGCAGTTTCGCAGATCGGCGTTCCGTTTTCAATGCACTTTACCGGTTCGATGGATTCTTCCACCGCCCGCAGAATTTCTCCCACGCTGTATTGCTCCGGCGGACGGGACAGGCGATAGCCGCCGCCCTTTCCGCTTGCCGCTTCCACAAACTTTTTCTTGGAGAGCATCGAGGTGATGTTTTCCAGATATTTGAGAGAAATATTTTGCTGGGCAGAGATGACTTTCAGCGGTGTATACGCTTGGTCGTCCACCTGTGCCAGACACATCATCAGCTTCAGGGCATTTCGCCCTTTTGTGGACACAATCATAGTTACCACTTTCCTTTGCTCTGTTTGATTTCATTATACACCTACTAACCTAGTATGTCAATGGGAAAGGCGGCAGGTTTACAAAAACTTCATGGAGAATTTTCATGATGCTATGCGGAAAATTCTTGGGCAATACCACACAAAGCTTGTGCGGGGTTGCTTTAACGATTTCTTGCCTTAGCTTTGGCAGGTTTTATACCATTTATACCATAACTGCACCGAATGCGGCGGCAACGGCATATGTCCGGCAGTGCAAAACAGGAAATTTCCTATTGTACTGCCGTTTTTCTGCTTGCCATCTACTCATACCGCCGTCAAACTTCCCGAAAATGATCCGCATTCACATAGCCGGTAATGCACTTCCCCGCTGGCTGAATCATTCTTGTTTTCCGCCCTCCGCCAGTTTTTGCCCGTGGTCGGGGCATGAAAAAAGCACCTCGGGTGAGATGCTTTCTATCGTATTCGGTTTTACTTCTTAAAATATGCGGTATTTTGAGAAGCTTTTTAGTTCATGTACAAACGGTCAGTCTGTTTCAACTCTGCTTTTTTTCTTTTCTTCGTCTACTTGCTTTTTAAATTTTTGAAAAATCTTCTTCTGTTCCTCTGTTACTTCACCGACCAGATAAACAGACCCGTTGTGAATTCTGATATTCCTCATAATTTCTTTTGGTGGAAAAAGCATTGACATTTTACAGCCCCCATTTCTTTGATAATAATCGTTTTACTTCATTCACTAAAACATTATTATTCGTACTTGAAAATGCTTCGGCAATAAATTCGGCAGGGTTGTCACAAGCATACCCACCTAAATAATTTTGGATTACAGTATCATTTTCATCTAATCCACAATTCACCAATGCAGTGTGCATAATTTGTTTTGCTAATTCAAATTCATCTTCGGCAGCCTTTTCAAACGTCTTTGCTGCCATTGGTCGTTCTGCTTCTATTATACCACTATCCGCCCCAGAAGTCAACGATTTCCCGCCGATTTTCCATGACAACCGCATTTACATAAAGCCCTCCTGACGGCTTTGCACGCAATCTGCGTGCAGGTTTTATACCATTTATACCATAACTGCACCGAATGCGGCGGATCTGCATACACTGGAATGCACCGGATTCTCGAAAGCGGTGCAGAAAGGAGTTTTGTAATGCAAAGTTCTATGGATCACATGCCGCAGATGGCAGGCATGCAGCGGAACTTCCTGAGGGAATTCCAGTCGGCTGATGCCCCGATGTACGGCATGCAGGAAGCAGAACCATTCCAACCCACCACGCCGTTTCCGGAGCAGACACCGCCGGGCATGGCATATGTCCCCTATCAGCAGTGGGAGGAGCCCTATGATGCAGACACCGCCTTCCCTGTCGGAACCATTTTTCCGGCACTGGACTATCCCTATCGGGGAGGTGGTTCCTGTGCATGAGAAACAGAAGCTGCTCTCCATGATTCGGAAATATGATTTCGTCCTGTACGAATTACAGCTGTATCTGGACACCCACCCCCGCTGTCCGGAGGCTCTGCGAATGTGGAAAAACTATCAGGCAATGCGGCAGAAAGCGGCAACGGCATATGTCCGGCAGTACGGTCCGCTGCAGCCTTTGCAGACCAGCGGAGACAGCCCTTGGGCATGGAATCAGGGCCCGTGGCCGTGGGAAAAGGAGGCGAACTGAGATGTGGACCTATGAAAAAAAGTTGCAATACCCCGTTCGGATCAAAACACCCAACGCCAGAACGGCGAAGTATATTATTTCGCAGCTTGGCGGGCTTAACTGTAAAAGATGATAATAAGATTATGACAAAAAACCGGCAGTACAGCAGGAGGTCTCCTGTTTTGTACTGCCGGTTTTTTCGTTATTTTTCTGTGTTACTTGAAATTATCCCAAGACACATACCCCGTGACATACTTCCCCGCCGGCTTTTTACCGCAGGAAGCCGCCGTAGTAGTAACACGATACCGCCCCAGCTTGCACGGTACGCCGTCGTAGATGTAGTACGTTCCGGCGGTCAGCCGTGAAGCAGGTGTGGAGGTAGTTTCATTTGCGAACAGCGGCACGTTGCTACCGATGTGCACCGCCTGGCCTTTCGCAAACTTCCCGGATCTGCTGTTGGTATACACCGCCTTCCCACTGGAATCGAAAACGGAATACCCTGCCTTGCATGCCTTCTTGGCGTTCTCCAGAGAAGCATATGCGCCGAGCTGGCTCTTCATATCGTTCGCGCTCTTTCGGACTCTGTACAGCTGCGAGGATGTTCCGTTGGATGGCTTTGCAGCGGAAGCGTTGTTCAGGTAAGTCTGCACTTTTGCCTTGAATGCCGTCCAGTGCGGCAGGATATACGCCGGGCACATTTTATAGCTGTTGTGCATGTTGTTCAGCTGATCCACGGTCCCGTTCCGCCCGTCACGGACGTTGAGCCAATGCGTGTGCGTGTACAGGTGGTTGATGCCCAATCCATACTGTTTCAGAAGTGCAGCTGCCAGACGTGCAGCACTGTCCTCTGCCCGCTTGTCCGCCGCGTCGCCGCTGCCATTCATGATGCACTCAATGGCGATGGTTCTGCGGTTGCCGTTTCCGCTGCCGTCGGCAGCATGCCAGCCGGACAGCGACAACGGCAGATTCTGCCACGCACAGGTGCTGTCCACATAGTAGTGTACCCGCACGGTCTTCATGTTGCCGTTGACAGTCGCACGAGTGTACTGCTCTGCTGGCGTAGTGCCGGCGGCAGTCTTGATGCGGTCAGTGTTGTGGATCGTCACGCCCAGCACCTTGCCTGTCAGCTGTGCTGTCGGCATGTCAATACGATTGGGGTTGTGCTTTGTCAGCAGATACTCCTTGACGGTCACACCGCCGAGCGTGGTTGTTTTGTCTGGGGTTAAAATTGCCATAATCAATCTTCCTTTCCCTTGCTTTGCAGCAAGTCAATTGCTTTTTTTAACGCCGCCGGCATGGGGATTCCCATTAGTCCGGCGTTTTCAAAAATGGAAATCAGTTCGTTGACAGTAAACGCGATGCAGACTGCATCACGGATATACGTTGTGCCAAGAATCAGATCCAGTTGTGCAGAGATCAGAACCAGCAGCAGCGTTACACATTTTCGGGAAACACCTTTCCAGCCAATTTTTGATTGCAGACCGCCGGAAGCTGTCTTAGGGGATTTCCGGAATACGCCTGCTAAAATCAAACCGGTCAAAAAATCGATTGCCATAAACAGCAGCAATGCCCGAATAGATGCGTCCCAGCCGCCGAAAAGCCCTGCGATAAAGCTGCCAACAACGCCGGCAATCATGCAAATGGTTTCTTTCATGTTTTCCTCCTAGTCAATATAATAAGTCAAATGTTAGTCTACAAAAAATGTACAGTGCATATAGTACTCAGTTGCTGTAGTAAAAAATCCCTGCGTTTTTCCAAAAAATCCGACTTTGCCGTCGGTATCAATCTTGGTCAAAAACGATGCTTGTGCTGAGCTATCAACAGCATTAAACTGTTGGATTTTTGCCGGCGGGCGATACCCTGTAGGTAGAGTAAATACCGTAATCGTAGTCTGTGCTGTGGAAAATTGTACATAGCCAGTTACAGACACGATCTTCCCTTGCTTACGGTATCGTATAGAGCTACTTTTTACACCGCTTGGGAATGTTGGCTTTTGCCACCCAGAATCAACCAGTGTTTTGGCTGAGTTTACGTCCAGTTCGCCCGCATATCGATGCTGAATCCGATTATCCTTTTTCACTAAAATCCACGTGTCTGACGAGTTGTATGTATCAACGTCGTTTATCAAGCCGTTCCAGGTGGTGGCGTTGGCTACAGTGCTGGTTAGAAATGCATGGTCATAGTACGCTGTATCGGCACCTGTGCCTTCTGGTTCCTCAGACTGTATCAAATGTTGAGATGTCCAAGACTTGTATTTGCCATATATAGCGTAATTTCCATTCCAGTACCCCCAAGGCATATACGCCCAAACGGTATATGTGTCATGTGCTGTAGGTATCACTTTGACTTTGACACTACTACAGCCGACGCGATAGACCGTAACGCCACACGCTTTTGTCGCCGATTCTGTGGATTGCCATCCGTCCTTGATCTGGACTTCAAAAGAAGAGTTTTGGTTCGCACGACCATTTGCTCCATCGCCGCTCCATACACGTATCATGGCATTGCTGAAATTACCGGAGGATACCAGCGTGCCTAGCTTAACCCATTTTGCGGTGTTGTTGGCACCGCTTACCCAAAGAGCACTGTTTGTTATCATCGCATGTGTATGACCAGATGCCGACTTGCTGTCCAGTGCGGCTTTTACGGCTTTGTTCTGCACCGGATTTGTGGAGGTAGCAGACAAGGCACTGTCTACCGCAACCTTGGTTGCACCAGCAGCGATACCGTCCAGTTTCTTCTTATCCGCCGCCGTGTATGACGCTGTTGTCTTATCCAGCACTGACTTATTGTCATGCGAATGTGCATACCCATAAACCGTATTCCAGCCCACATCTGTAATCTTATCCAGCGTTCCCTTATTGTCATGGACGTGTGCTTTATTTGCCGCACCGTTGATAAACTTCCACTGTTCCTCGTCCAGCTGGTCAAGCACTGCCTTGTTGTCATGGGTGTGACTGGATACTGTCAGGCGACCGGTCTTGGTGTCAAGACTTACCGACGTTCCACCGTCACCGTCTATCAAAAAAGCACTCTGCTTCGCCGTGGCAGCGTATCTCGCGGAACCCGTTGCGATTGTGGAGAATGCGTTCTGATTCACCTCGGCACCTGCTGAAACGCCTTTTAGTTTCGTCTGCTCCGCGGTCGTATAGCTGGCAGTCGTTGCGTCCAGCACTGCTTTATTGCTATGAGAATGGCTTGAAATCGTTGCTCTGCCGTTGGTGCTAAGTGTAACGCTAGTGCCGTCTTCACCCTCGATCACAAAAGCGGCAGTTTTGCTTGTCGCGGTATATCTTGCTGAACCAGATGCAATTGTGGAGAACGCATTCTGGTTGACTTCCGCACCGGCAGCAATGCCGGCAAGTTTCGTCTTTTCGGCAGCGGTATAGCTGGCAGTTGTTTTGTCCAGCACAGGCTGGTTCTCATGTACGTGTGTCTGCCCGTACACCAGCAGCCATGACGTTTCATCGATCTTGTCCAAGGTGCTTTTGTTGTCGTGCACATGGGCTTTGTTTGCCGATGCTTTAAAGCTCGCGTAATCCTGTGCCGTGATTCTGTCCAGCACTTCCTCGTTATCATGCCTATGGGACTGCCCGTATACAGTCAGCCACGCTGTTTCATCGATCTTATCCAGCGTGTCTTTGTTTGCGTGGACATGTGCCTTGTTGACAGCCCCTTTGAAGTCCGCATAATCCTGCTCCGTGATTTTATCCAGAACGCCCTTGTTGGAGTGTGTATGAGCCAGTGCATCGGCACCAGAGCCGGCATCTGCAATGCTGCCGCCGCCCTGCCCGTCGCTTTCGCTTGTGATACCGCTTTCCTGTGTGCCTACCGTCAGCTTCGCATTTTCAGGTGCCGCGATCGGAATCTCAATTGCGGTTATGGGGAAAAGGCTCTCCGCGGAATCCCCCGGCAGCTTTGTCCGTACATAGTCGCCGTGTGTGAAGTGCTCCACGCTTTCGTCGATGTCCGCCAGATCGATGGCTTCCGCACGGATCGTGCTTGACGCTTTCCCGTTCTGCCGCAGCCACACCGCCCCTTGGTACGCCAGCGTTCCCGCATCTGTAATATCATCAAAAGTTATAGCCTGCTGTATCAGACCATACTTTTCCATGCGGGATTTGCTGTAGACCATGTTTCCGGATTTCACGAGATCGTCCGTTCCGGTCATGTACTGGATCATAAAAGTGGCATCGTCATCGTCCGCCTTATCTATCGTAAGACGGACTTCGTTATCTCCGCTGCTGTCCTTTCGCTTTCCCAGCGGTACAACAGCAGTTGCAATTGATGTACAATCATATGCCCAGTCGCAGTTCAGCAGATTTTTGGCATATCGCACGTCCTGTGAGCAGGTTCCTGACGGAATTGCAAGCCAGTCGATATATCCGGCACAGGTATCGCTGCCGACATATCTGACACGCAGAATGCCGCCAAACGAGTTCAGCAGCTTGTCTTGGATTTCTTCCCAGAAGGACGGATACACACCACTGGAGCGGGCAATTGTTCCTTCTGTTCCGTCCTGCGTCATTGCCTTATGTACCGTCACATCACCCAGCTCGAAGCTTTTCGACTTGTCCCGCAGCTTTTGGTTGTACATTTTGATATACCAGTACAGTACGTCTTTGGGCGTTGCCCCGCTGATCGAGTAGGCAAAGTGCAGGTCGTTCAGCCATGCCAGAGCTCCCTCGCAGTCATACGTGCGTATGCCATACATGTCCTGACTGTATCCCGTGACTTCTCCGTAAAAAAGTAGTTTGCTGTCCCGCCAGATCTTCACGCGGGACACCTTGCATGCGATCTCTTTGTACAGCGGATGCTGCGGGTAGATCGCAAAGGAAAAGCTGTCCACGCCGTTGACCACAAGCTTCACATCAGGATCTGTGACGTACTCCATGCCGTTGACACTGCCGGTGAAGCACAGCAGCTTCTCATCTACTTTGACCTTATACACTCTTACAGGCTCCTTTCCTGCAGCTTTATCGTCACTGTCAGATCACCCTCTCCGACACAGCAGAACCCGAACTCCTGCGTTGCCCCAGCAGGAATCTCAACGCCGCTGATCGCCGTATCTTTCCCGCTTGGCAGCGATTCGGATTCGTTCAGGTACGTGTCGCTGCTGCCGCCTGTGTGCCGCTCCGTTGCTGTGACATAGAAATCCTTGTCGCCGTTGAACGTCGGCACAGCAGGAACGCCGCCGGCGTTTGTGACGGAGGCGTGGATCAGGGTGGCAGCCGTACCACCAGCTGTACCAACGCCTTTTCCGACCGTGTGACCGGAGCAGGTCACTGTTCTAGCCTTGTTCTTGTACTTATACGGATCGCAGGTCGCCGTCAGCGTCACTTCCCCGATCTGCCCGTCAGGAGAGAGTTCCCCGACAGATACACGCCCCGTGTAGAAGTAATCCTTGTCATCGTCCAGCACGATTTTCACTCGCTTGCCGTTCAGGGCGTTTTGCAGCTTTGCATATGCCGCGTTCAGCCCGAAGCGATCCGCGATAAAGGTGAACTGCATCTTCAGTATGCGGCTTTTGTACGTCACGCCGCCGAAGTACTCCGTAAAGTCCACAGCCCCGTCTACGCCGGGGATCTCCACCAAGTTGGTGTTCGGCTCCGCTTCGCCGATGCTGTAGGAATTCAGAAAAAGCTGGTATGTGTCATACGAATGGTTCCCGTCAAATTTGATGCCTTTCATCTTATGTCACCCCTCTCCTCGCTTTGCTTTGCAGGCTGCCCAGTTCGCGGCTCATGTCGGAGGCGATCAGCTTCGCAAGCGTTCTGCCGTTGATTTTGATGTCATGACCGGACACCGCCACAAGCTGCGGGAAGTAGTCCAGTATCGCCGCCAGAATTTCAGACAGCAGCTCCATAACGCCGGCATTTTCGGCACGGACAGCTTCCTGTACATAGCCTTGCAGCGTGGCAATAGGAGCGACTGCTTCTGCACCTGCTTCGCCGCCGATCATGGCGTTGCCGGTACTCGGATTGATGCCGAATACGGTCGGCTGATGCAGCACGGCACCCTTCGCGTACCATTCCACGCTCAAATGCGGTGCGGACGGCGGATCGAGAGAAAAACTGCCCTCAATACTGAAATGCGGCAGCTTGATGTCCGGCAGATGCCAGTCAAAGTCGAACACGCCTTTCAGCCACTGCACAACGCCGTCAACCACTTCCTTTACGCCGCTGAACTTCTCGGAAGCAGAATCAAAGATGCCCTTGAACGTATCTTTCGCACCATTGAGGAAGCCTGTCAGATAGCCGGAAACCGTATTCCACAAGCCCATAAACGTGTTGGAAATACCGGTGCCCATTTCGCCGAACCCCTGCTTGATACGATCAGTATCTCCTGTAAATATGCCGACAAAAACATTGAACACGCCCTGCAAAAATTCGAATACACCGGAGATCGCCTGTATAATGCCGTCGATCGCGTTGAACAGCCCGTTCAGCAGCCCTGCTACGGTGGAAACTGTTGTCGCCACGACAGTGCCGATCAAAGCAATGATCGGTTGCAGCCAGCTTAAATTTTCGCCAATGGCTTGAATCTTCTCGATCCAGCCAGGCAGATGCTCTGCAATAGTGCTGCTGATCGTGGAAATTACAGGCGTTATCAGGGAGGACAGTATCCCGATTACGCCCGCCACGACCTGACACGCGCCGGAGAATGCCGCCATCGCCGTAGATGCTGCACCGCCGCTTTCGACAAATCCGGAAAACAGTTCGGTCAGCGGCGAGACTGCATCTTTCAGGTTATTCCATGCATCTTTCAGTGCATCGATGACCGGCTGGAAAGATTCCTGCACAAAGGCCGCAACTTCCTGTGCCTTTTCCCACCATTCCCTCAGCTTGTCTTTGAACTCGCCGATTTTTGGTGCGATGTCCTGAAACTTTTCCCGTGCAATATCCACCCATTCCGAAAGTTTCTGCATGGCGGGTGTGACAAACTCATCAAGAATCGGCTCGCCGACTTCCGCCTTGAACTGCCGCCATTTTTCCGTCAGATTGGCTTGCACGTTGGCGCACTGCGTGGATTCCTTTGCCGCCTGTCCGACAGCACCGGAAGCCTGCATCATGTTTTCTGCATATTCCAGACGTGTTGCCTGCTTTGTGGCTTCGTCCAGATTCGCCCAGGCTTTTGTCTCGGAGATGATGCCCTTTTCCACGGCGTAGGATGCCATCTGCGTATCGTTGGCAAACAGACCGATGGCTTCACCACCCTCATAGGATCCGTTGATGAAGCTGTTCAGATGCCCCATGGACTCGTCCAGAGACACATCCCAGAACGCTGCTGCGTCGGATGCCAGAGTCAAGCCGCCTGTCGCAAGGTCGGTGGCGTCTTCTATGCCAAATCCCAGACCCTTGAACTTTGCAGTGAGAGAGGTCATGCTCCCGGTTAGCCGGGTGGATACCACACCGGTGGCATCTGCCACCCCCTGCATCTTTTTCTGTGCAGCACCGGCATAATTGCCCATGATCTGGTCAAAGGCAGAATTTTCCGCGGACACCTCTGCCGCAGATTCTACAGAATCCTTGCCGAAATCCCAAAGTGCCTGTCCTGCCTTTGCGGCAAGATCGATCAGCTTTTCAAAACCGCTCGCCAATACATTGGCAATGGCACCCTTCATGACGGAAAATCCGCCTTCTGTGTTTTTGGCGCTGTCCCCCAGTTCCTTGACCGATTTTTTCGCCTTTCCGGCGGAATCGTCCAGATTTTTCTGTTCCGTGTTCAGCTGATCGGCGGCTTTCTGTGCCCGTTCCAGCTTTTTTTCGTTGTTCTTCAGTTCAGAACTCAGCTTTTCGATGTTGTCCGCACAGGCTTTCGCCTCGTCGGATTCCTTGCCGGTTTCTTTGCGAAGGTCCTTGTACTTGTCTTTCAGCTTGTCCAGTGTCGTCCGCTGTAGTTCCACCTTTTTGGTCAGGATTTGCAGAGATTCCTTGGTGTCAGAGATGTCACCTTTTTGTCCTTTAAACGCCTTTCCAAACGCCTGCCCGATCTTGTCGAATGCCTTAGACATTCGCGTCTCGGTCTTTTCGGCATCGTCCTGCGTGGTTTTCAGCTGTTTTCGCGCTTCACTGCTGTCTACGACGATCTTGCCGCATAGCTTGAAAATATCCGTTTTCCCTCACCTCCCGTCAATAGATTTTTTCTGCAGCACCGAACTGCATCTTCTCAAACCGGGCGATATTCTGCCGGATCAGCGCCGGCACATCTTCTTTCCGGATGTGCTGAGACTGTTCTTTTGCAGAACTGGTCTGTAGCCCGTCCATAAATTCCTGGAAAGACTTGTCGCGCACTTGATGCAGGAAAAACTCCCAGCACTGCTGCCGGGAGGATTCCTCATATATCTTGCAGACCGTCTCTGCGAACCGATTCTGCCGGAGAGCAGCGCCAAGCAGCCCCATAGGGTCAGCATACCGCCGCCAGATCAATTCGCAGAATCCGGTGATGCTGTCTCCGCTGCCGCAAACGGCAGCAATTCCGTGAAAAAATCCTTCATTCCCTGCGATGTGACAAGCTGCCGCAGCATGGCAGCGTATGTGCCTGCGCCGGACTTTGCGATCTCTGCCTCAGATTTCCCGGTAACCGATGCCAGCAGCTGCCGGAGCAGCGGCTCACACTTCCGATAGTTTCGGATGATAATAGCGGCCGCCTTTGCTGCAGCTACTGCACCAACCTCACGGAAATTTCCGCTGCCGAGCCGGGAAATGGCGGCGGCGATCGCCGGATCTTCTGTCAGAGCTGCGATCTCGTCCGAACCAATGGCGGATGCGATGTCGAACAGCATCCCCATATCCTCTGCAGTAAGTTCCCGCATATTTACCTGCTTCATACGCCTGCTCCTTTCACTTGGACGCTGCCGCGCTGGCAGCTACATTCTGGACATCTGCACTTGTTTTCGGATAATAGATACGGATGTTCAGACTTGTCATGCGGTCGCTGTCAGAATACGGCCGGTATGCCTCAAATGTCAGCGGCAGCACACTCGCTTCAAAACTCTTGCCGTCCACCTTTGCGCCGCTGGTGCAGATGGCTTTATCGAAAACAATGACAATAGGCTTACGGTCTTTCAACGTTTCGCCCACATACGCCAGCTTGTCGATCCAGTGCTTTTCTTCAATCTTTTGTCCGGTCGTGCCGACCAGGTAGTCTTTTGCACCCTGCGATTCTACCAGATTGGAAAATAAGGCATGGTTCAGCAGCTCTGGCGTCATGTCCAGAGCATTGATGGTCATTGTGCCGGTCTCTCCGGTCTTTACCACACCGCCGTATACCTTGACGCCTACGCCGTCGATCGGCACATCGTACAGTGTGCTGGTGATCTCCAGGCTGTTACCGCCGGATGTCGCACACAACAACGTTTCTTTAAAATTGAACTGTGCATTGCCGCCGGAGGTGCCGGTCGTCAGCGTCAGTCCTTTGTGGATCGTCCCTGCGCCCAGCCAGATCCGCTCTAATGTATTTTGGGTCATGCCGTGTTGTCCTGCCTGCATATTACTCCACTCTCCATTCTATGTATTTCAGATTGATCTGTATTTTTTTCAGCCGTGCATCGTCGCACGGAACAGCAACAGCGCTGTTAAAGAACAGCACCACTGCATAATCATCACCGGATGTGCTATATCCGGTGACTCTGGGGAACGCCCTGCAAATTCTCTCCCGGGCAGTTATCAGTGCATCCCAGCTCGTCCCAACCAACGTGAGCAGGAACGTCCCGGACAGCATACCGCTTTCTTCTGTGACCGGGCTGCTGCTGCAATGTCCGACACAGTAAACTGGCGGCAGCTTTTCGGCAGTCTGATAGGTCTCATACTGATACGGTATTTCAGCTGCTTCAAGTCGTTCTTTTACCGCCGCCAGCAGTTCTTTTGTCATGACACACCTCGTTTCACAATTGCAGCCAGACGCTGTTCTGCTTTCGGCAGGTCTTGATCTGCTGCGTGCTGCAACGTGTGTTGCGCTGTCTTACCGTCCGTCTTGTAATATTGCACTCCGTTTTTTCCGTATACAACCGTGACCTTCCCTTGATATGTCGGTTTCCTTGACCCGGTGTATCCAGCAACAGGGACGTACCAAGGGGACGCTCTGCCGTCCCCGTTCGCTGCATGGGAACCTGTCCCAAACTCATTCCAGACGGCGTTTTCTAGGTTGCTGCCAACAGTAACGGAATGCTCTGCCGTGTCAACAACATAGTCCCATGAGCCTTTCAGCTGCCCCTCGTCTACGGGAGACATTGCCGCAGCATCTGCCGACAGCAGCGCACCCATTTCCGTGAGAAATTGTTCCACAGCGCTGTCAATCAGATCGGCAGCCTCCAGGATATGCGTTTCCAGTGATACTGTTTCCATTTTCACTGTGCCGCACCTCCCGTGTACCGCAGATAGATTTCCAGCTGTGATCCGTCTCCCATTTCCATAGGGTTGTCAATGTCAAGCACATCATACCGCTTTCCGCCACAACGTAAGCGGCAGTTCTCCGGGACAATGTTCTCCGGCAGTTGCACCCAGTCCGCCACAAAAATATGCGTAGACTGTTCCGTCTTGGCGTTGTACGTCGTGTAACGGCTATCGCTACCAGAGAGGTCAAGCCAGCCATTGAGCGTAAGCACAAGCGTTTCCTGTTCCACTGCCTCGCCGATCTCGTTGACCTTGCTTTCCACAAGCAGCAGTTCCGCATCTATATTTCCACCAATCAAGCCGTGCATTGTCAGAACCTCGCTTTCCGGTATCTGTCCAGGAATTTGGTCAGCCGTGCAGGAACGCCCAGAACTCCGCTGTAAGCGTCCTCGCCGGAAAAGGTCACGCTATGCCGGCTGATGGTTTCCGATGCAATTCCCGCCCTGTCGGCGGCGTTCTGCCCCGCCCTGCTAAGCTTGTACCGCAGAATTTCCACGCACCCCATTACCACGTCCGGCGGATATGCTACACGGTGCAGCACCGCAGAATCGGTGTCCGCCGGAGCAGGTGACAGCATGCTGTCCGGCAGTACCGTGTACAGTTGCTCGCCGATCTGCACGGTGTCCCCTGTCAGGATCCGCAGGCTCGGTGTCAGCATGACACCGCCCTGAATCGCCGTCACGTGCCGGAAGCCGCGTTCTGTAAAGGTGTTGTGCGTTTCCTGCCGGATCGCAGCTTCCAGTGCGGCAAGATGTTCCGCAAGCAGTTCGTCCGGTGTTTCGGTGTCCACAAATTTCCGGAGATGCTCCACTGTCATCAGCATGGTGTCCGCTCCTTACTTCTTGAACTTCGCCAGTACCACCTTGGAGGTGTCAGACAGTGCTACCGCATAGAACCGATCTGCGCTGATGTCTGTCTTTCTTGCAAGCGTCTCACGATCTACTTCTACGTTTGTGTCACGCTTCAGATAGATGGTCAGCGCCGCGGTGTCGTCCTCAGTCTCGCTGTCCTGATTCAGCTTGACGATGGGACAGAAGTAGCACGCCGTAGTGGACTTTGTGACCTTATCGCCGACCTTTGCAGCGGGCAGAGTTTTTCGGATCTCCGCGATGTTCACCTCAGTCGCCGCCGTACCGCTTTCGTCAAAGTAGTACCACTCGCTGTGCAGCGGCACTTTCTTGGACGGCACTACGCGGCAGTTTGCCACCATGCCAATTTCACCGGTCAGCATCACGCCGTCCTTGTACTTGTCTGCACTGAGGAAATCGCTGTCCTTCCGCAGCTGTGTCACCTGCTTCGGGTGCACAAAGATGACCTTGTCCGTATTCACTTCCTCGTCCAGCACGTCAATGGCGTCCACAATGCCGGCGTACTTGATCGCCGCCGCACTGCCGTCATAGGTCAGCTGTGCCCCCTGCAACGCAGCCATGGCATCGGCATCGACCTTCGCCGCGATGGACTTTCCGATCTGGTTATTGGTTTCTGCCACCGGATTGCCGTAGCCGGACAGCACAGACTCATCGGTCAGCTCCACTGCCTTCATTGCCTTTTTGATCTTCACGGTGGTGGTGCTGGTCTGGAGCTTTACGGTGTCTGCCTTTACGCCCTCGGCAACGTCCACCGCATCCCCGATGTAGCTGTACTGGGGCACGGTAATGGTGTCGCCTGGCACGCCCTGCAGGGTGGTGTCCACCTTTGCAAACGGGGTGACGACGATCTTGCTTGTGATCTTTGCGGAGATCATATCCGCCATGACCTGCGGATTTACGAGGTCCTTAATAGTTGTTGTTTCTGCCATGGTTATTCTCCTTTTCTCCCGGTAAGGGTGTCATAGGTCTCTTTGTCGGTCTTGTACAAGTCCAGCCGCTGGGCGTAGGACATCTTTGCAAACGCCGCAGCAGTGACCGCAGAGCCGCCGCTGTTGTCCGGCAGCTTCTGTTCCAGTATCTGCTTTTTCTCTGCCGCCGCGAACTGCGTCGGATACTGGGATTTCAGCGTTTCCAGCGTGGTGTCCCAGCCTGTCAGTCTGCCCTTGTCGTCCAGAGCCACGCCGTCCATGCCTTGCAGTTTGTACGCCAGATAGTCTGTGTCCAGTGCTCCGGCTTTCAGCAGTGCCACCTGCACCGCAGCATCCAGTTTCGCCTTGGCAAGCTCTGCTTCCAGTTCGGTGACGCGGGCGTTCTCCTGTGTCTGCTTGGCGGCGTTGTCTGCCTTTGTCTGCTTCTGGGCCTGCCGCAATGCGTCCTGTGCCTGTTGCAGCTGCACCTGCAACGCGTTGTACTCTGCCGCTGTGTAAGTCTTTTCCGGCGGCGACGCATTGGGTTCAGGCGGCTGTGCCGGATTCTTTTTCGGTTCGTCTGCCATTTGAATCAGTCCTTTCTGAAAATGGGTATAAAAATAGCACCTGATTGCTCAGATGCTGATTTTTCGATAAAAGAACGCCGTACCCACAGGCTGAATTGTTCTTGTTTTCCGCCCTCCGCCAGTTTTTGCCCGTGGTCGGGGCAGGTTTATGCCTTTTGTGTAATAGCGTTGCACACCTCTGCCATAGCACTGCACAACACCGCGTAGCCTTGCAGGTCGTCAAATGCATCAGGTGTTACTTCTGCCATTTCTTCCAACTTTTCCAGCAGGATTTCTTTTGCTTTTTGTTCCATAGGTTTCTCCTTTCGGGCATGAAAAAAGCACCTCGGGTGAGATGCTTTTTCTGTATAAGATTTCGGAAACACTATCGATTCTCTTCAAAAAAGAAAAAAGGCTTTTCAGCAAGGCGGATTGTCTCCTTGTTGATTTCTTTCGCTTTTTTCACAATTTCCAGCGGTGTGTTTTTGGAAAAGGTTCGTGTTTTTCCTTTTATCATATATTTACGCCATTCCATTGGATAATCAATCAGCATTTTCATTTCCTCCTTTGTGCAGCAAAGCTGCCACAACATCACGGGACATTTTTCTCGGCTTTTTGCTGCAATATTCTGCCACGCATTCTGAAATAAATTCGTCTAGCGATTCATCATCTATAAGTCCGTAAATGGACAGTGCTTCCTTTTTCAATTTCATTATAGCATCTTCGTCTAACCCTGTCAAGCTTTCAAAAAAAGCATCTCGAATGTCACGGACTTTTTTCAGTCTTTCCTCATAATCCGGAACAGTATCTTTCAAATGCTTTTGCAATGCATGACCAAGCTCATGGCGAAAAGCGTGATACGGGGAGGAACTTGACCATTTCCCCGTTTTTTTCATTTCAGCAGCAACTTTTGAAATTGTATTTTTCCCGTCTTTACCACCTGCACCGGAAATTGAGATTGTGCCGTTGTTGTCATTGTAAGTACCCCAAATTCCGTTGCTTTTATATGGCTCTATCAAAACACTTCTTACACTGGGTGTTTCTCCGAACTTCTGTCCAAAGCGGTCGTATTCATCAGAAAATTCCTTTGCAAGCTGTGGCGTGATTTCTTTTGTCCCGCTGACCTTATCAAATGCGATACTGTAATTTCCTTTTAAGTACCTGATTTTCTCCGCCCGATACGTCTTTCCCGTACCGCCGTTGTCCTTTGTTGCAGGCGGCGTGACTTCCACAGCATGTCCCGCAGGAACCGGAACCGTTCCGTCCGGCTTCCCTGCTGTTTCCTGCACGTATCCCGCACGATATGCCGCGTAGGATTCACTGGAAACCTTCACAAGGGCTCTGTGCTGGTTGTCATACTTGTAATCGCCGTCGGCTCTGACCGCCCATCTGGGGCGGCTGTAGGCGTGACAGCGGCAGTTGATGTCCTCGGACGCAATGCCAAACTTACCGGGTGCCTGTGCCTTTCTGCCGTCCACCTCAAAGGGCTCGTCCAGTTCGCGAACCTGCCCGTCCAGCTGGACATGGTGCGGGCGTGTCTTTTTGTCCATGGTGCTGTCCCACTGCTTCACCAGATCTGCCCCCTGCTGCTTCGCCGTTCTGGCGGCTTCCAGTCTGGCGGCGTTGGCGATGCGGTTTCCCTCGGTGCGGACGATCAGCTTCGCCCGTCCCAGTGCCCCGCCTCGCATAGTGGCATAGTTACCGATCATTTTGCCGGTGATCTGGTTCGCCATGTCCCCGTAGCTTGCACCAGATGCAAAGCCGGCGGAAACGATGTCGGTGATATGCTTTTTCAGTCCGGCAAAGTCCTCGCCGATGCTGTCATACAGCGGCTTTACAAGCTTCGTGTCGTTGACGGCAGCCTGACAGACCTTATCCTGCGGAATTGGCAGCGAGAGCCGCAGCCCGTCGCTTTGCAGTTCGTACAGCACCGCCGTGTGCCCTGTGAGATAGCAGTCCTGCAAGTACTCCTGCACGGTGCGGTACGTCTTGCTGTGCAGCTTTCCGAGAATGCGTTCCAGCTGCTTCTGCAAGCCCTGCTGAAACGCTTTCTGGTAGGCAACAGCCTGCCGGTTTTCCTCATCAGTCCGTTCGTCCAGCTGCCGGAGCCTGTCCTTGACATCTTCCAGTGCTTTCTGATACGACCGTTCCAGCTGCTCCATGACTTTTTTCTCGGAAAGCAGCTCATACTGCGTGGTCTGCTTCTGTGCCGGTGTCATCTGCCGCACCTTCTTCCAGCTGCTGCATCAGGCTGTCCAGCTGTGCACCGTCCGTCTGTTCCAGCGACTTCCGCACCTCTGCCTCGTCCAGTTCCAGCACCTTGCACAGCGGCTGCAGCACGGCTTCCACGCCCAGCTGTGCCGCCGCGGCAAGCAGAGTGCTGACCTTGATCTGCACGGCAGCAGCTTCCGCACTGCCGATCGCCGCATTGTCGGATTCGTTCGTGATACAGGTTCTTGTGAAGTCCATTTTCACGTCAGCACGGGTGAACGCCGTCCCCCTGTCCTTGTTGATCTGCTGCAGTACCACGTCGATGATGCCGCCCATCATCTGCCGCAGGTGTGTTTCCAGCTTGCCGCACTTGATGTCCAGCAGGGCGTACCGGGACTTGATGACCACGTTGGTGATGTTGCCGTCGCCAACCTGTGCGGCGTTGAAGCCCATGCCGAACTGATAGATGTTCTCTTTGTCCAGTTCCAGCTTGACCTTGCGGGCTTCATAGGGCACTTCTACCGTTTTCATATCCACCCCGCCGCTTTCGCCGGTGCCGATCACCTTCTTGGTCTTGATGTTCTGCATCAGTTCTGTCATGTCCGTGCCGCCGTATCCGGACACGACCACCAGATACTCTGCCGCGTCCTGCAGGTTGTTGGACAACCCGCAGGACATCAGGTCATAGTCGTCGATCAGCGACTTCACCGGCTGAAGCCCCGAAACGCGTTCGCGGTTGTTGTCGATGCGGAACCACGGCAGAAAGCCCAGCCCCTCGAAGTAGGTATCGTCGGAATTGCCCTTTTTGTAGAGCACATGCGGCCGTGGATTGGGAAGCCCGTTTTCCGGTTCGTCCAGCGTGATCGTGCCGCTGTCCGGCTGCGTATACGTCCACGTCTGCGTGTCGTCCATGACAAGCACTTTGTACACCGTGTGTCCGTACATGTCTGTCCGCTGCGGATACCGGTACAGCACATAGTCCCTGCCGTCAGAAGTGTATCTGCCGTCCGCTTCCACCACAGACAACGCATCGGCACACTGGAACGCCAGCCTGCCGTCTGCGTTCATATAGGCGTACAGCCAGCCCCAGCCGCAGACCACCGCATCTGTACAGGCATCTGCCAGCTCCGCCCGAAAGCGGTCGTTCTCGTTGAAGTAGCTGTCCAGTTCCTTTTGCAGCTGTTCATCTTCGGCGACCACGATCCTGTCACGGTTGCTGAGCAGATACTGTACTTCCTGATCTGCCAGTTCCGTGAAAAACGGGTGTGAGATTTTGATGTTGCTTCTGGTTTTGTCCTCTTGCAGCTCTCCGTGGGCATCATAGTAAAACAGGCGGTAGTTCTGTATTGCATGGCGGGCGTGGTAGTACTGCCGCCCGATGCGTGCCTGTGCCTTTTGCGGATCCCCGTATGCTGTGTTCAGCAGCGTTTGTATTTCTCCGATGTGAAGCATTCTTTCACCTCCTACACAAGCCACATGCCGAGCGGCTTGGGATTTTCATACACTCCGGTCAACGCGTCCGGTGCGTCGTCGTGGGCATTCTTGCCGGTACGCTGATAGGACAGCACCGCACCGGCAAAATCCCGCCAGCGGTCTGCCCAGTTCACCGGAAACAGCACGTTCTGCATCACGCCGGTGCTGTTGGATAAAATCCGTGCAGTCTTGTTCTTATGCTGGTGAAACCACGTAATTTTCGTGTGCCGGTTCCCCAGCTTCCGGCATTCCCGTTCCACGTTTCTGGCGAACCCTTTGCCGCCGTTGTTGGATTCGATGATCGCACAGCCAATGCGGTGCTCGGTCAGCATCTGTGCAGTCTGCGGCTCGGTGGTTTCCATGGGTGCACTGGTATAGAGCACGTCCAGCACGTAGTACGTGCCGTTGTACACGCCGTAGCAGATGCTGCACAGGTAGTCACTGCCCTCGTCTGCGGTATCGGTGTAGCACAGCAGATACTGGAGCAGGGATTCCCCGTTTTCATCCGTTGGCAGTGCGGTGTACGTTGGAATCCTGGTGTACAGTCTGCCCCTGATGTCCATGGGCTCCTGCTGATAGTTGGCGGCGGCGATCTCTTTTCCCATGGCACTCGTCTTTGCCAGATAAGACCTTTTGGTCAGCACGGCATCACATAGCATTGTGCCGTCGTCCTGCAACGCTTTCATACAGACGTGCCGCATCTTTGCACCGGACTTTCGGTAGTGCTCCAACGCCCGCCCCGCGAGGTCGTCTGTTGCCCAGCGTGTCATGATGATGAGCAGCTTTCCGTTTTCCTCCAGGCGGGACTGCATCGTATCCGTAAACCAAGCCCAGTGCTTTTCTTTCACCAGTTCGTTGTTGGCTTCTTCGGCGTTTTTGATGAGATCGTCGATAATCATCAGCGATGCCCCGAAGCCGGTCGCCGTACCGGTGGGCGATGTGGCAAGGTAGTTGTTGTAGCCGCCCTCCAGGCTCCACAGGTTCATTGCCCCGTCGCCGTGCTTGATGCGGGTGTCGGGGAACACATCGGCGTACACCGGTATGTACAAGTCCGCCTTTTGCTCGGAGATCGCGTTTCGCACATTCTTGGAAAACATGGTGGAAAGCGTTTCGTTGTAAGAGCCTGTCATGATTTTCTGAGAGGGATCACGGCCGAGCACCCACTCCACCAGCAGACCGGCCGTTCTGGACTTGCCGTGACGGGGCGGGAGATTCACGATCATCACCTCGTCATCAGATTCCACGAACGCCTGAAACTCCCTGCACAGCCGCACAAGATACTGCCGGTCAGGCTGATAAAAGTCAGGTGCCATCAGGCTGCAATAGGCAAAAAAGTCACGCCTTGCCAGTTCCGCCTTCGCACCGAGCACGATCAGCCGCTTATCCACTGTCGATCACTTTCCGCAGTTCTTCTGTGGTGAGTTCTGCAAACGGATTTTTCTGCACCGATGCCTCCACCTTTGTGGTGTACTCCCCCGTCATCTTGTTCAACGTGTCTACAGCACGAATGCGATCGGCTGCGTCATTGTGCTCATCTTTGGCAATATCAGATAGCAGTTCCTGCCGATCTCTTGCCGTCATGATGCGTGCGGTCTGGGCAGCCTCAGACAGCTGCTTGATGTAGGCGGCAATCTCCACATTTCTCAACAATTCATCGGTTCGATGTGCAGCATAGCTTTCGCTGTACCCGGCTTTCCTCGCCGCATCAGCACCGTTTCCGCACTGATAGTAGTATTCCGCGAATTTTCGTTGGCGTTCGTTCAATGCGGTCACGTCCTTTCTCTAGGCATACAAAAAACGCCGCAAGGAAATCCTCACGACGTTTTGCTTTTTTCGTCAGTATAAGTATAGCATGGAATGCGGATTACTGCAAGTGGTTTGGCGGTTATTCTCGGTTAGTTTCGGTTAGTGGCGGGGTGTTTTTTATCTTTTCGAATCCGGTGCTGTACAATTCTTTGGTTTTCTTATAGTCCCGATGCAGATGCCGTGTTGCGATCTGTTTCAGGGACAGCCCTTGCAGCAAGTACTTTTTCAGTGCAATCCGCATATCTACGGTTTCTTCATCGCTGCCGCAGAGTGTTGTGTTGATATGCTGCATGATGCTCAGCTCCAGCCGGTCACGCTCCTGCTGGAGTGCGGCGATCTTCTCGCTGATCTCTGCGGCATCGATCAGCTTTTTCTCTGTGCTGTTCCCGTGGGTTCCCTTTGCCTCACCGATGCTGTCGAACTGCACCGACTTTACAGACGTGCAGATTTCTTTGTCGATCTGGAGATCTTTTATCAGCTTGGGGATACCACGATAGCGTGTGATCTTTTCTTCGATGGTCATTACACATCACCTCAATCATTCTGCGTAAGCTTAATAGGCTGGATCATCTCCGGCAAGAAGTTAATCTCGTAATGATACGGATCAACGTGTGCTCCGCTGATGTCCTCTACTGTGTAGATCGTCCAGTTGTTCAGGTAGACATAATCCACCCTGTACTGATTCTCGGCAACTTCAAGCGTGATAACAAGCTCGTTGTCGCTGTTGTTGGACAGGGAAAAGTATCCGATCAGTTCCAAGATCGGCTTGTCCGTTCTGGCATTGATGACAGACAAACGCCGCTCTACGTTGAAATAGTCTGCCTCTTTCTGCACGTTGTACGTTGCTCTTTCCGCCTCTGTGCATCCTGTCATAGATGCGGCCATCATGCACACGGCAGTTACAGCTGCAATAATTCTTTTCTTCATGTGTAGTCCTCCTTGTTTTGTCTTTTCGCTCGGTTTATGCTCGGTCAACGCTCGCGTGCGTTAGGCTTACGCTCGGCGTGCGTTAAAATGTCACTGATCGTCGCATTCAGGACTGCCGCTGCCATCCAATAGAAAGTCCGTCTGTAGTCCTTATGCCACAGACACACTGCCGCTGCACCAGCGTCCAGCAGGATCATAGCAATCGGCAGTATCTGCGTGGCGTTGATCTTGGTCATTGTCTACTCCTTTCCGCCTGCATCTGCACACACGTCCAGCTGGTCTACGTCAATGCCATATGTTTTCCGCAGGTATGCGATTGCGTCATCTGCGGTCACGTCATGCCCGAAGATCTGCGGCAGATGCAGCAGCTCGTCCACGACACCGTACACACGTTCCAGACGCACCTTTCGCCAGCCGAACGCCTTTTCCAGTGCCACAAGTGCCACTGCTATGCCCTGCTTTGCTCCGTCACGCAGTGCCTGTTCCTGCATCTCGATGTAAGAGGATTCCGAAATGCGGACGGCGTAACGGTCTTTTCTGGTGTTCATCTGCACACCACCCCGCAAATCAGAAATCCTGCCACAAAACAGATCAGCCCGATTGCAGCGTAGGCTATGCTAGTTGGTTTCATGTTCCTCTGCCTCCTCGATCTCCACAAACACCCCCGGCACATCTGCCCAGAACTTCTCCACCACCGCACTGTAGATCTGCTTGTCATCGTTCCAGTAGTGCAGCCGGGTCATGATGTCGAACAGTGCCTTGCACAGGTTGTCCACGTCCGGCTTGTTGGTATAGGGTTCGCCGTTCTGGTGCTTTGCCTTTCTGGGGTAGCACCACTTCACCACCACCCGGACTGCACCGCTGTATGGCTGCTCCGGAATGTGCTTCATGAGATGGGCGGTCAGCTTCGCCTCTGCCTCGCCGTTCCTACGCTGGTAGAACCGGTGCCGTCCCTGCTTGTCGATGGTATGTCCCACCTGCTGGTGCGTACTGGTCGGCGGCAGCATGGGCAGGAAAAATCTTGTCATGTTCGTACCTCCATTTCTGGTTTTTTCGGGTTCGCTTTTGTCAATGTCAGACGACAAGTGTTACAAGAGTGCCGTGCATTCGCACTCTTGTTACTTGTTGTCATTGACTGTCACACAGGGACAGGGACAAGTATATATTTATATATACACTGTTGTCCCTCATTTTGTCCCACCATTATTTTCCACTTTTGACAGCTGAATGCTGTTGTCTGCAATAGTCAGTTCTCCGCAGTCCTTGACACGGCGGCGGACGGTTTTTTCACTGATACCCAGATACTCCGCCATGTCTTTCAGCGTCACTGCCCCGTCCATATTGCAGGCGTGAAACGCATTGAGCAGAGCCGCCTTCTTATCAGCTTTCTGTGCCGCATAGGTCTCCCTGGTTTTCTCTCCACGTTTCTTGTTCCCACGCTGATGCGGCGGCATCTCGCTCTCTGCCTGCAGGTCTTTCAGCACGCCCACAGTGTCCTCCACGTGCACCGGATACCGGAACCACAGGTTCTTCGGCTCGAACTTCGGGAACTCCCGGAGGGTGCCGTCCAGCCGCCATGCAGTCCGCTGCCGCACCGTCCGCTTGACCGCCTCGATCTCGCCGAGAAAGCCCTCGTACACCGCCGGCGGCAGATTGTCCCGGCACAGTTTCAGGGATTCCACATGGCTGAGCAGCTCGTCCGGTGCGGCATCTGCCAGCACTGCCGGAGCGTGCTGCCGCAGCTTCTCGATGCAGGCTTCACAGACGGCAGTGTTGGTCTCCTGTTTGAGAATCTCGTCCGTCAGCTCCAGCTCTGTCATATCAATGAGTGCATCCGGATCACGGGCAAACACGCCGCTGCCGGAGGCACGATCCATGCTCCGCTTGCCGCCCTGTGCCCCCTTGCTGTGGTGGTGGCAGTAGATCACCGCACAGCCCAGCTGGGTGCACACCTTGTCGAACTGGTTGCAGAAATGTGCCATCTGGTCGGCACTGTTCTCGTCGCCGGTGATGACCTTGTAAATGGGGTCGATGATGACGGCGATGTACTGCTTTTTCTTGGCTCGCCGGATAAGCTTCGGGGCAAGCCTGTCCATGGGTTCTGTCACGCCGCGGAGATTCCAAATGTCAATGCTCCGGAGATTCGCCGCCGGCAGTTCCATTGCCTGATACACGTCCCGAAACCGGTGCAGGCAGCTCGCCCGATCCAGTTCCAGATTGACGTATAGCACACGCCCTTTGGCACACTGCCAGCCCAGCCACCGCCGCCCCTCGGCAATGGCAATGGACATCTCAATGAGGGCATAGGACTTTCCGGCCTTGGACGGTCCGGCAATGAGCATCTTGTGTCCCTGCCGCAGCACGTTCTCGATCAGCGGCGGCGACAGCTCCGGCATATGCTCCCACGCATCCGCCATGCTCTCGAACTCCGGCAGATCATCGGTGACGCTGTCGATGTAATCTTTCCATTCCGCCCACGAACTCAGCCCGATGTTGGTCGCCACCAGAAACTGCTTTTTTCCGTTCCGCAGGATACCCGGCATACGGGAGAGCCGGGACGGGTTCCGGTTCTGGCGGTCTACCTTCAAACCGTTCTTGTCGCAGACTTCATAGAGGAAATCCACTCGTTTTCGGTATTCTTCGTAGTTGGGAGCGTCCACACGCACAATGGCGTGGAGGCTCTTGCCGCCGGAGTACACCAGACACGCAATGGGCAGCTGCATTTCGTGGAGAATGCCGTTCTGCCGTTCCACGTCCAGCACGTCCGATTCCACCAGTGCATAGCGGTATTCCGTGACGTTCTCGTTTTTACCGCCCTTGCCGTCCAGGGGATTGAACCGGATCCACGCTCCGGCTTCTTCGGCGTAGTCCCCGACGACTGCCCCGATGTCGCCGCCGCACTTGCCCAGAGCTTCCAGCAGCTGTCCGGCGGTACGGTCGCAGCAGCCCGATGTGGGCAGATACTTGTTGTCCTTGTTCTTCCACGTTTCCGTCACATAGCCCACGAAATCCTCCGCCTCGAACAGCGTTTCGATGTACCGGGAAAGCTCCTGTGCCGGATTCCACATCTGCGGCTCTGGAATGGGAATATCCTGTGCCTCTTTCCGGCTGGTGACCACATAGTCCTCCCCGATGTAATCATCCCAGCTGAGGGCTCTGGATTCTTTCGGGGCACTCTGGGGACGGTAGCCGTTTTCCAGTGCCATGTGTACAATTGTTCCGGCAGTGACCGGGTGCTCCGAGCCGGCGAAAGACCGCCACTTCTTTTCGCACTCGCCGCTGTGATACCGGGCAGTGTCACGCTGTGACCAGCTGTCCCAGAGGGAACAGTCATAGCCGGAATCTTTCAGTGCCATGCCCACACCGCACCACTCCTGATAGGTCAGGGCTGCCGGGTCGATGTAGTCCAGCAGTTCGTCTAAGTTGTCGTCTTTGTAATCCATTTATCCATGCACCTCCGGCACATACTCCGCCGCCGTGATCGACCGCGGCACACGCCAGCCGTTTGCGGCAATGCGGTTGATGAGATTCTTTGCCGCATCGAAGGGCCAGCCGCCAACGTGCAGAAAGCCGTACTTTTCCAGACAGCGTATCTGCTTCGGGGTAGCCAGTCCGCTGATCTGCCGCTGTGCCACTGTGCGGAGGATCTGTTCCGCCTTGCCGGCACTCTCCACTGCATCGGGGTTGATGCCCCGTTTCTCCAGGTCTTTCTTCTGCTTGTCCGTCGGCGGACTGGATTCCCACCCGAACGCCGGCACATAGCCGGTCAGATCCTGGGACTGGATCGACATCTCATACTGCAAGGGGTCTACCAGCTTCGACTTCCGCTTTTTCATGGATTCCAGCTGTTCCGCCAGCTTGGACTCCCGGTCTGCCACCACGTCCTCAGATGCTTTGTTTTCAGCTTCCTCGATGTCCACCGGCACGCCGGGCTGCTGTTCCAGCTGCTGTGTCATTTTCTGCTGCACTTCTTCGTCCTCGCAGATGAGACACGCCGGTCGGCACAGCTCGTGCTTTTCCGTGTTCCACAGGAAATCCAGCAGCAGAAGATGTTCTTTCCCCTCTGCCAGCCGTGTGCCACGTCCCACCATCTGGCAGTACAGGGCACGGACCTTGGTCGAACGCAGCACCACCACGCAGTCTACCTCCGGACAGTCCCAGCCCTCGGTGAGCAGCATACTGTTGCACAGCACGTTGTATTTGCCGTCGGAAAAGTCCTGTAAAACCTGTTCCCGGTCGTCGGATTCGCCGTTGACCTCTGCCGCCCGGAATCCGTGCTGACAGAGAATGTCCCGGAATTTCTGAGACGTTTTGACCAGTGGCAGGAACACCACCGTCTTGCGGTCGGCACAGTGCTTTGCCATTTCGGCGGCGATCTGGTCGAGATAGGGGTCTAACGCCGTGGCAATGTCCCCCGGCTTGTAATCTCCGGCAGCCGTCCCCACATGGGTGAAATCGATCTGCACCGGCACAGTCAACGCCCGGATCGGTGTTAAGTATCCCTCGTGAATGGCTTGCGGCAGGGTGTATTCATACGCCAGACTGTCGAACACCTTGCCCAGATTCTGCTTGTCGCCCCGGTCGGGCGTTGCCGTTACGCCCAGCACATGGGCATCAGCAAAGTGATCCAGTATCACCTGATAGCTGCCGGAAATGGCGTGGTGTGCCTCGTCGATGATAATGGTCTGGAAGTAGTCCGGCGGAAACTGGGCAAGGCGTTTCTGCCGCATAAGGGTCTGAACGCTGCCCACCGTAACACGGTACCACTCCCCCAGACAGGTCTGCTCCGCCTTTTCCACGGCACATTTCAGACCGCTGGTGCGTTCCAGCTTGTCCGCCGCCTGCTGGAGCAGCTCGCCCCGGTGTGCCAGGATCAGCACCCGGCTGCCGCTGCGGACTTCGTCCTCGGTGATCTTGGCAAAGACAATGGTCTTGCCGCACCCGGTGGGCAGCACCAGCAGCGTCCGGTTTCTGCCCTCGTCCCACTCCCGATGCACGGCTTCTCTCGCCGCCTGCTGATATGGTCGCATTTGCATTTTGCATCACTCCTTAAAACTGTCCCCTGTTCCAGCCACCCTGTGGGGCGTTCTGGGGCTGCTGCCACGGCTGTGCGTTGTTCTGTGAATACGAGGACTGGGGTGCGGTGTAGGGCTGCTGTGGGGCATTCTGGGTGATCTGGGGCTGATCGTAGGACGGGTACAGTTTGTCGATCTGGTTTGCCTGTCCGGTTCCGCTGCCGTCCTTTTTGTCATAGGTGCGGATTTTCACATGGCACACGCCGGACTTGCCGCACACCTGTGACCAGTTCATCTGTGCCGCCTGCCCTTTCTGCTTCATGCCGATGCTGGCGAAAAACTCGGACAGCTTCCACTCCATTTTCGTGTGCAGGAACAGGTTCTCCTGCAGGAGGACGCTGCTGCCGTCCGGACTGAACACCCGAAAGTGGACGATTGCCTTGTTGCAGGGCGGAATGTTTGCCGAGCCGGCATGTCTGGCACGGTCGAATTTCTCCACGGTAAAGCGGTAGTCGCCCTCCGGCAGCAGAATGAAGCTGCTCTCCTGCTGGATCTCGTCGTCCCAGCCAAGTTCGTGTCCCTGGGGATTTGCGGTTGTGTTGTTGTATTCGTTCATGTTTGACCTGCCTTTCTGAGGTTGTGATTTAAGTAATGATACGACTCCTCCGCCCTAACGGGCACCTCCTCTATGAGAGGAGGCTATTTGGCTCCCCTTTAGGGGAGCTGTCACCATAGGTGACTGAGGGGTTGTTCCAAAAGATAACGTTCCTGCAATATCACGCCGTTTTCCGGTTCTGCTGGATCATGCCTACGATGTTCTGCCACCACGGAATGCACCAGCCTTCCACGAAGTCCTGGGGATAGTTCTGCACGGGCATATCTGCCGGAAAATAGCCCTTGCTGCCGACCACTGCCTGCAGTTCCGCCGGCTGCACCTGTGCGGCTGCCATAAGCTGTGCCAGCTGAGGTGCGATGCCGTCCAGAATGTGCTGTGTCTGGACATCTTCGGCGGTCTGCCGGGGCTCTGGCAGCTGCCCGTCTGCGGTAATCAGCAGCTCCGATTCCGCCAGATCCTTTTCCGTGGGCAGTCCGGCAGCCTGTGCCTTTTCTATGACCTGCTGTGCTTTCGGAACAGGTGCGGCAGCTGGTGCAGGTGCAGCGAAGACGGACGCAATGGACGCATATTCCAGGGGCAGCATCTCCGGCAACCCGAACCGGTTTTTCGCATCCCACCACGCCGTTTTCGTGGTGTACATCACACGGTTGCAGGCAGTCGCCTTGTGTTTTTTGCCCTTGTCGTCGGTGGCGATGACGTGGGTCTGGAACGCCAGAAACAGAGTGATGTCTGACCACTCTTTCAGCAGCGGTGCGATCTTGTTGGTGGTCTTGTTCCCCAGTTTCAGTTCCCAGTGGTCGAACTCTGCGTCGATCTCCGGCAGGGACGCCTTTCGGGTGACGGCGTGGCAGAGCAGTGCCACATTAACGCCAGCCTGCACAAGGCGTTCTGTGCTGTCCAGAAACCGTCCGATCTCCTCCGCCTCGTACTCCCAGCCCTTGCCGTAGCCGAAGCCCTCAATGCCGTTGACCTGATGCTTGCCGCACAGCTGGGCAATGGCGAGGCGTTCTGCCCAGTCGAAGGTGTCGATGCACAAGGTCTGATACTGCCGCTGTGCGTGGGATTCCAGCACAAAGTCCACTTCCTGCTGGAGCATCTCCCAGCTGGTGGGCTTGGGCAGCCGCCGGACGTTCATCTTCGAGGTGCTGCCCTCGCAGTCCAGAAACACTGCTCCCGGCAGCTGTGCTGCCAGAGAGGTCTTTCCCACGCCCTCCTGTCCGTAGATGACCAGTTTCACGCCGGCACCGGTCTGAATGCCGTTTGTTTCTTCAAAATTCATGTTGCTTTTTCCTCACTTTCGTGCACCGTTCTTCTCTTCAAATTCTCTGAGTTCTTCTTCGGTAGGTTCATCATTTTCTAAGCCGTACATACATCCACTTTCAAAGCTACAGTCGCACAAGTCGTCGTATGTTTCTACCCAATCCGGATATTTAATCCAGCCATACTGACACCCTTGACAATACTTCATGACGGGATCTATGCAACGAGTCGGTTTATCCATTTAGAACGCTCCTTTCGTCCATGCTTTTTGAATGATCGGCGGTGTCAGCGGCTCGGTCTGCACCGGCTGTGCCGGACGGGTGTCCACAGAATAGCCGTCCTCAATGATGACACTGCACTCGTCCCCGGTAGACACACGGGTGGCAATTGCCTGCAAGCCCTCCTGTTCCAGCCACTGCCCGAACTCCTGCAGGGTGACGCTGTCCATCTGTTCCAGCTTGTCCAGCAGCACAAAGCCGCAGTCCGGATTCAGCTTTCGCACAATGGCAGCCGCCACTCGCAGCTGCTCTGAGCCGCTCATGCTGTCCCACTGCTTGCCGTGGTACTGTAGTGTTCCGTTTTCCACCGTCAGCCCTTCCAGCGGCAGGTCGGCAGCGTGCAGCAAGTCCTGTTTCTCCTGCCGCAGTGCGTGGATCTGCTCCGTCAGTGCCTCGTAGTCCTGCCGGTAGGTCTTTGCCTCTTCCTCGGCGTGTTCCTTGTTCAGATTGTCCCGAATCTTCATGTTGATGGCGTCGATCTCCGCAATGCTCTTTTCCAGTTCAGCGGTGGATTCGTCCTGCAGATCCCGTGCGGACATCTGGGCAGTCACAGCGTTCTGCTCTGCCAGTTCCAGACGCTTTTTGGCGGCGTCATAGGCAGCCTGTGCGGCGGTGAGTTCCTGTGCATACCGGGCAGCGTTTTCCCGTTTCCGCTGGTTCTCGCCGTTGCGTGCTAGAATCTCCTGCTGCCGTGCGATCAGCTCCGATGCGGAAACCGGCGTGTTCGGCACGTTCTCCCAGCACTGCAGCTCTGAGGCGTACTTCTGCTTCTGGTCGGCGATTCTGCCGATGGCGGTACGCTGGTTGTACAGCCGGCTTTCCTCGGATTCGATCTGTGTCAGCTGCTCACCCACGCCGATGATCTGCAGCAGGATCGCCGCTTTTTCCTTGTCCGATGCGTTCATGAACTTGGGCAGATCCAGTGCCAGTGCAGACAGAAACGAATTCAGCAGCTGCTGCCCTGCCTTGTTGCCGTTGGGATCGATGACTTTCAGACTGCTGTTCTTGCCCTTTCGCTCTACGATCAGACCGTTGGACAGTTCCACATGGAGAATGGGATCGGTGTATGCTCCGTCCCTTGCCGCAGCGGTAGGCTTGTACTTGTCGCCGCCCAGTGCCCACGCAATGGCATCCAGCACAGAGGTTTTCCCCTGATTGTTGTTGCCGCCGATGATGGTCAGACCATTGGCGGACGGTTCCAGCTTTACCGCCTTGATCCGCTTGACGTTTTCGATTTCCAGACTGTTGATCTTCACACTCATGCTTCTCCCTCCTCGTACAGCTCGATGTGGTCGTAGGCGAACTGGACCATATCCCCCAGCACCTGTGTCTTGGTGCGTCCGGTTTCCAGTGCGACTTCTTCCACCAGTGCGGCGTGTTCCAGACGCAGATTCACGCTGGTGAACAGCCGCCGTTCGCCGTTCTTCCTGCCGGCAGGCTCTTTCTTCTGCATTCTCAGTTTATCCATGATGTTCCTCCTCTGCCGGCTGTTCCGGCTTGTCCGGCGGCAGCAGCAGGCCGATGTGATCGGCACAGTGCAGCCGGTTGTCTAGTCCTAAGTACAAGGGTACGCTCCTGATGCCGCAGTTGACGCAGCGGTCTTTCTCGTTCTGGTTATCCACGCTTGCATGCCTCCTCGAATGCAGCTTTTTCCTTGTCAGCTATGACTGCTTTGTCGAAGTCAGCGATCAGCCGCCGCAGAATGTCCCGCATCATCACCTTGTCCAGCGTGTCGTCGTGCCGGATACTCTCGATCGCTGTCGCGTAGACGTATGCGTCTGAGTGGCAGGTTACAGTTTTCTCGGTTTTCATTTGACAAATTCCTCCGTTCGTGGTATGATAAGTATGGTTATTTTTTACCCATGCCCCCGTTACTGGTTGCCGCCGGTGCGGGGGTTTTCTTTGTGCTGCCGCCAGCCGCTGTGCCGCACACCGTCATACGCCGCAGCTTCTTCCAGTGCGATGCGGATATGCTCCAGACGGGCGGTCAGCTCCGTTTCCTGCTGATTCAGATAGCAGATGTACTCCTGTAGTGTGTCCTGCTCCGACTCTGCGGTCACTTCGGCGATTTGCTTTTCCTGTTCTGCCATTGTCTTTTCCTCCCTGGCTCTGTTACGTTCTTCTTCGCTCATTGCGACATACTTCCCGTAGGAAATCCCCAGTTCTGCGGCTGCCTGTGCAGCTGCGGTCAGCGTATCCCGTCCTGCTCTGGGCTTGTTGCCTTTGCAGTCCGGACACCGCTTTTGCCGTCCGCCGTTGGGCAGAAACGGCTTGCCGCACGTGATGCAGATCTTCTCAGTGGTTGGTCTTGCCATGGCTGCCTCCGATCGGCAGGAGCAGCACATCCTGCCAGTGCATTATCAGCTCCAGATCACCGTGCTCGTTCTTGTACGCCCCGCAGCACTGCAGCGACGGGCGATGCTCCACGGTATACTCTGTGTCGCCGTTGGTGTTGATGTGCTTTTGCTTGATCGTCATATGTCAGTCCTCCTTGTGTTACTTCGTCAGTTCCCGCAGCAGCTCGTCATACGCATCTCTGGCGTGCTCGTATGCCGTTCTGGCGGCGTTCCGCTTGTGCTCTGCTTCTTCCACACGTCTGGCGGTGGGCCACATGTCCTTGATAAGGCAGATGCCGCCGATCGTCCACAGGTCGGCGATGTCCTTCTTGCTCTGGACTGCCGGGTGGTAGCAGTAGATGTAGTGGATCTCGCTGAACTCTGCCTCTGTGTACGGGCGGCTGGTCAGGCGGTCAAATTCGGATTGCAGCATGGGTTAGTCCTCCTCTTTTTCCATGATTTCATCGAAGTGTACAAAAACCAGGGAAAGCCTTTTGAGCATTGCTCCCAGTACCTGCTTTGCATCGTGCTTACCGTTGCTGCAATCTGCCACGATATTGGCAACGTATACCGCACCTGCAAGATAGCAAGCTATCACGTCATCGCCGCTGACGCTGCTTATCTTTGAGTTCGGCGTGATCTGCTCGTTCTCGTCCATCTCGATGTGGATCTCAATGTGTTTCTTCTTTTCTTCCATGATGATACTTCCTTTCAGGTTTTTGATATGTATACTTCTGCCAGCTGGTGCAAACCATATTCCGGCTGCGTTCCAAGCACCGGCAGAAATACCGGCAATTCCGGCAGCACGCCGGCTCTTTCTGTTGCATGGGGCTTGTCCTTTCTGCCGCTTTCGCGGCGGGTAGTTATTCGGCTTCTGCGGCATCTTCGCCGGATTTCCACGGGTGTTCCCGTGCCCAGTCCATGGCGTCAATGACACGCTTCCGCTCCTCTGGGTGGTTGTGTATATACTCCGCAATGACCCTTGCGATACGCTTAGACCACACATTGTCCCAAAGGTCCTGCTTTTCCTGTTTGGTCAAGCTGTCCCACGGAACGATCTCGCCGGTTTCTTCTCGAATCAGTTTGCTTGTACTCATGCTGCACGCTCCTTTCTGTACAGTTTATGCGAGTGCCGGCTTGTCTGTTGTCACGCTCCGACCATCAGCAGCCGGAACGTTTCCCTGCCCTTGGGTGTGACAAGGTCCTGTGTGCCTTTCCACTGGGTTTTCTCGTTCATGCACTCTTTCCGCTCGAACAAGCCGTCTGCGAGGGGCTTTGCGTAGGCGGTCAGCTTGCCTTTCTTGTCGCGGTACATGTACTTCTTTTCCAGCAGGAACGTCACGAACTGGTTCTGCTTTACGCCCAGTTCTCCGGCGGTTTCCCGAATGCCGGTCAGCAGATTCCGGTCAACCAGTTCGTCGAAGTATTCCGCTTTCGGCTTCATGATCTGGTTTTCCACCGTCAGTGCGGAAACCGTGATCTGCATCTCTTTCAGCTTGGCATTCGACAGCTGCAAGGCTCTTGCCATGATCGCATCCGGGCTGTTCCACTGTTCTTCCACGGCAATGAAGTACTGCCGCATCTGCTTGCCCTTGTCTGTCCGCTGGAGCATGCAGAGTTCCTTTGCCATGGGGATTGTCAGCTGGTGGTCAGTTCTGGGCTTGCCTGCCTTGCCGTCAGACCTATCGCTCAAAAATGAGCAATAGTCCTTTCCCTCTGAAAAGCCGTACTCGCACATTCTCGGAAACCAGTCCTTGTAAGCGGTCTTGACTTCCAGTGCTTCGTGCAGTTCCCGTCCCGATACCGTCGGGCGGTCTGCGTTGTCGTAGTGGATCTGAATCAGGTCTTTCATGTTTCATCTTCCTTTCTGTTCACGCTCTGCTGTGCTCCTGCACATCGTCCTTGTTCTGCACCCGAAACTGCTGCCCCTCGACTTCCTCTCTGGCAAGCTTATAGCCGTCGAGAACGCCGGACAGATAGCTGAACCGTTCCAGCGGTGCGACTACGTCCAGTGCCGCGTGGATCAGCTGCTGTGCTACTTTGGTTGCTGTCATAGGTATCACCTCGTATAATAGATTTTAGGGTAGTTTCAAGAGCCCCCAATGAACCTGTGGAGCGTTCAGGAGTTGCACCCGAATCGTACTCGTCGCTCCGTCTGCGGCGGTTGTACCAGTCCGCCGCATGAAAAGAAAGGAGGTATTCGCCACAATGGCGATTGAAGATTGAAGATGTTGGTAAGCGGTTTTGCGTCATGCTCGGGACGGGGAAACGCGGTTTCATTACAATTTAATTACATTTTTGTCGAATCCTGTCGAGTGCTTGCATTTCACAAATGAATATGGTATAATAAAAATATCAATTTTTTAGGAGGATGTACCACTATGAAATGTCCGTCATGTGGCAGTGAAAACGCTGCCGGAACAAAATTCTGTAGCCTGTGCGGCACAAAGCTTCCGTTAGACGGTGCTGAACAGCAGACCACCGACCAGTCTGCACAGCAGCCCGTTCCGCCGACCCCGCAGCAGCCCAACAACACATATCAGAATGCTGCACCGCAGTACCAACAGTACCAGCAGTATCCGCAGCCGCCGAAGAAAGAACCGCTTAGCAAGCAAACTTGGTTTGTCGTGCTGATGCTCATTCTGGTGTGGCCCGTTGGTCTGATCCTGATGTGGTGCAATAAGAAAGAATGGAAGCTGCCTGTAAAAATCATCATCACTGCCTTTTTCGCCCTGATGCTTATCATCGGTGCCGCATCTGGCAGCAGCAGTTCTTCTGACGATTCCAGTTCTTCCCCCGCTGTGACTACGACAGCAACCACAACGGAAGAAGCAACGGAAACGGAAGAAACCACTACTGCACAAGCTGAAGATGCAACAGATGCACCGACGGAAGCACCGACAACTCCCGTTCCCACAGAAGATCCCAATGTCACAATCGGCATGAAAAATGCACTGAAAACGGCACAAAGCTATTTGAACATTTCTGCATTTTCTTACACCGGATTGATCGACCAGCTGGAATACGAAAAATATTCTGTAGAAGAAGCAACCTACGCTGCTGACAACTGCGGAGCCGACTGGAATGAACAGGCGGCAAAATGTGCACAGAACTATATCGACCTTACTTCTTTCTCCCGTGACGGGCTAATTGACCAGCTTATCTATGAGGGCTTCACACAGGAGCAGGCTGAATATGGTGCACAGGCAGTAGGGTATTGAACCGCTAAACGCATAAGCATAAACATCAACTTTTAGGAGGAATTTATATGAAGTTCAAACTCTTAGCACTTGCACTCGCCGCCGCATCTGTGCTCTGCTTTGCTGGCTGCGGCTCATCTACAAATGAAAGTTCTGATTCTTCTGCACAGGCAGAGGAATCCAGCATTGCAGAATCCAGTGCGGAGGAATCCAGCACCGAAGAAGCTTCTGTTGCGGAAACGATTCCGGCAGGAGATTTTACAGTGTCCGGAGATGGAACCGTGTACTTGTCTACCGCCGGCGGCACTACGGAAGATGGAAACGTTCCAGTTGTCAGTGCGTCCAGCGATACACAGATCAAACAGATCGGTATCAATGCCCACGGTTACGACGGCACCATGATGGCTTACATCTACATCGACGGCAGCTTCGCAGACAAGCAGCAGCTGTCTGATTCTCAGAGTTCTCTGGACTTATCCGGTGAAAGCCTTACAGAAGGCGTTCACAAGGTTGAGGTTGTCCAGTATACCGGTGATACGGTATCCGCTGACAATGTAGCGACCTATCAGACCATGCAGTACGAAATCAAGTATTAAGCAGATTTCTCTCTGCTTTCCCAAAAGCCTGCCGCTTTGCGGTGGGCTTTTTTGCTGCCTTGTCCGCAATGACCTCAAATGATTCTTCGTGACGGAAGATATAGCAAAACCTCGAAGTCTGTGGCAGGCAGTGCACTTTCTCAATTTGCCGTTTTTGTTTCGCACGGAGCTTTTGTTGTCGCTCGAAATGCGTTTCTGCCGGTTTTTTCAAACACTACAGCCTTGCACTGCTTAATTGCTTCCCGCTGATTGTTTGCCATAACAGACATGTGGTTCAGTTCCTCTTTGCCGTTCCGCTTTATCACATAAAATACCTGATAACTTTTTTTCATGTCATTCACCTCCTCAGTATCGTTTTCCCCTAAGGGGAGATACAGGATTTTCTTGTGAAGTCGGTCGAGATGACCGCCTTGCAAGTATTATTATACTACGAGATGACCCACTTGTCAAGATAAAAGCCAAGAAAAAAGTATACAAACTGACCGACTGTTTTTTGTGCAAAAAAACAAAACGACCGATTATAAATCATTTCTGTATTGACAAGTAGGTCAGAATGTAGTACAATAGAAACAAAAAGGAGGTGAATAAATTGAACATTGAAAATCTAAAAAGAGCCAGAGAAAACGCCGGACTTACTCAAACACAAGCTGCCCAAAAAATCGGGGTAAGTGATGGTACATATAAGAATTACGAGCAAGGGAAGCGTGAACCTAACGGCGACAAAATAGTTACCATTGCAAATGCTTTCGGCGTCACCACCGACTATCTTTTAGGCAGACCAGATGCCAAAGAGCCGGCCGATCCGATCGACAAGCTGATGACGGTGGACGAAATGGAAAAGGACCTGCTCCGAGAGTGGCTGAGTCTGGACGAAGCTTCCCGAAAGTCGTTCCTGGACGTACTGCGGAAGATCGTTGCCGCCGACCAGAAGCGTCAGACTGCCGCATCAAAACGTGCTGCCTATCTGCTCCACCGCCTGAGCCGCCACAAGGTTTCTGCCGGTCTGGGCTACAACCTGGACGACGATGATAACTGGCAGGAGGCAGAAGTTGCGGAAACCGCCGCCGTGCATCAGGCGGACTTTGCTGTGGAAGTAGACGGGGACAGCATGGAGCCGGACTATCTGAACGGTGACATTCTGCTGGTGCAGTCTACCCCGACGATTGAAGTGGGCGAAGTGGGCGTGTTTACGCTGAACGGTGACGGCTACGTCAAGGAACTGGGCGAAGGCGAACTGCTCTCCCGCAATCCGGAGTATGATCCCATACCGATCCACGAAAGCGACAGCCTGCAATGCTGGGGACGTGTCATCGGGAAGACGGAGCTGGTGTGATATAGAAACAACGCCCTGCCAAGACCGGCAGGACTAAAACAATAGAACAGGAGGAATTTCTATGAGTACAAAAGAAAAGCTTTACAGTCTGATCGACATCATCAACCCTGACGATCTGGAACTTGTCCTGCAAATTCTGGAACGCTTTGCACTAACGGCAGAGATCCCGAACGAAGAAACAGCAGAAGCGATGCTGGAGGCTGACCGTATTGCAAGAGATCCGAATGTCAAGGGCTATACCAGCATTGCAGAGTTGATGGAGGCACTGGACAAAGAATGAAGTACACTGTCAAATTCACTGCCAAATTCAAAAAAGACTATAAGCTGGCTCTGAAGCGTGGCTGTAAGCGTGAGAAGATGGAAACGGTTCTCACGCTCCTTGCAGACGGTAACCAATCCGAAATTTTGCTGGCCAAATACAAAGACCATGCTCTCACCGGAAACTGGAACGGCTATCGGGAATGCCATATCGAACCGGACTGGCTGTTGATCTATGAAATTGTGGATGATATTCTGGTATTGTCCGCATCCCGCACCGGAACACACAGCGACTTGTTCGGGAAATAACAGCCGGACAGGAGATATTCTGCATGCAAAACCGCCCTGCCGCCCACCACGGCAGGGCATCACTATAGAAAGGAGTGTCCCATGAAAATCGCAGCGGCGTACATTCGCGTATCCACCGACGACCAGATCGAATACTCCCCCGACAGCCAGCGGAAAGCCATTCTGGACTACGCCAAACGCAACGACTACATCGTGCCGCAGGAGTACATCTTCGTGGACGAGGGCATCAGCGGCAGAAGCACCAAACGACCGGCGTTCCAGCAGATGATCGGCACGGCAAAGCAGAAAAGCCACCCCTTCGATGCGATACTGGTGTGGAAATTCTCCCGTTTCGCACGAAACCGAGAGGACAGCGTGGTCTACAAGTCCATGCTCCGGAAACAGTGCGGTGTGGAAGTGGTGTCTATCTCCGAGCAGATCGGAGAAGATAAAACGTCCATCCTGATCGAAGCCCTGCTGGAAGCTATGGATGAATACTACAGTATCAACCTGTCGGAAGAAGTCGTTCGCGGCATGTCGGAAAAGGCACGGCGTGGCGGCACTCTTGGACGTGCTCCGTTTGGGTATACGGCGAAAAACGGCGAACTGCTGCCCAACGACGATGCAAAAACGGTGCAGTGGATCTTCAACGCTTTTTTAAACGGCACAGGAATGCGGACTATCGCCACCCAGCTGAACAGCAGCGGCATACGCACCGCATACGGAAAGCCTTGGGAGAACCGTACAGTGGAATATGTGCTGCGGAATATCACCTATGTAGGACACCAGCACTGGACTCCCGGGGGGACAAAAGACATGAAACACGCCGAAAAAATCAAAGGGAATACCATTGTCAAAAATAACGCCCACACCGCAATTGTGTCCGAAGAACAATTCGCCGCGGTACAAGAGAAGATCGCAGAGAACAAACGTAAGTACAAGAAGCACGAGCAGCCGGAAGTCGGTATCCCGTTTCTGGGAAAGGGCCTGCTGCGATGCAGCGACTGCGGCGGGGCACTGTGTATGCTTGGCCGTGGCAACGGGATCCAGTGCCACAACTACGCACACGGGAAGTGCAATGTATCTCACTATATCAAGCTGGAATATATTGACAAGATGATCGTTGATAAGATCAAAAGCGATGTGGAAGCACAGAATTTCCGCACCATACTGATTCCGGAAAACGCTGCGGAAAGTCAGGAGATGCAGGACAACAAGAGAGCGTTGGAGCGTGCCAGAAAGAAACTTGCCCGTGTCAGAGAGGCGTATGAAAACGGCATTGACACGATAGAGGAGTACAGGCAGAACAAAGCCAGAATCCAAAAGGAAATCGAAGAACTGGAAGCGAAGCCTGCTCCGCCGAAAGAAACCCAGGAATCTGCGGCAGAAAAGCTGCGGCAGCGTATCCTGTCAAACGTTACACTTCTGGAATCTGATGCACCGGCAGGGCTGAAAAACGACATGCTCCACACGTTTGTCAACAGGATCGTATTTGACCGCAAAAACACGCGGTTGGAAGTGGAGTATCACGGGTGATTTCTTATGCGTTCCGATTGTCAGCTTTTGCAATTTGGCGGCCCAGACGGAGAGCTGGCTGCCTCTCTGCGGTATATGCACCAGCGATACACGGCAAAACCTGACAAAGTAAAAGGAGTTTTGACAGATATTGCCACAGAAGAACTAGCCCATGTCGAGATGATTTCCGCGATCCTGTACCAGCTGACTGACGGGCTGACACCGGAACAGATCAAGGAAGCCGGATTCGACGCGTACTTCGTAGACCACACCCTCGGACTGTACCCCCAGAGTGCCGCCGGCGTACCATTCACGGCTGCCTATTTCCAGTCCAAGGGGGATCCGATCACCGACCTGACCGAGGATATGGCGGCAGAGCAAAAGGCACGGAGCACCTACGACAACATTCTCCGGCTGTGCGATGACCCCGATGTCCGCGACCCGATCAAGTTCCTGCGGCAGCGGGAAATCGTGCACTTCCAGCGTTTCGGCGAAGCCCTGCGGCAAGTGCAGGACGACCTGAATTCCAAGAATTTCTACTGCTGCAACCCGTCTTTCGACAGCAGCTGCGGCAAAACCGCCTGCCGGAGAAAAATGCGGTAACACACTTCCCATAAGGCAATACCGCACAAAGATTGTGCGGCATTGCCATAACTTTCAGATGCTGCTCTGTTTCCGGAGCAGCATTTTTTCTGTTTCCCTGAAAAGTTCACATACCACTCCTTGACTTTTCCCATATTTATGGTATACTAGCATACGGACAGTGTGATTTTCGCCTGTCCATAGAAGAAGGGAGAAGTGGGTATGATACAACTCATTGCAACAGATATGGACGGAACGCTGCTGGACGAGGAGAAGCAGCTTCCGGCACAGCTGCCTGCACTGCTGGAGGAATTATATCGCCGCGATATTACATTTGCCGTGGCAAGCGGCAGGTCGCACATGATGCTGACCAACCTGTTCGGAGAACTTGCCGAAGAAATCATTTTCATCTGTGACAACGGGGCATGCGTCATGTATCCCCATGAAGCACCGTTGCTGCACAGTCTGCCAAAAGATGTCATTCATCGGATTCTGGACGCGTGCCGCAGCCTGTCTGCCGGTGTGCCGGTGCTGTGCGGATTCCACCACATTTACTATCCGGAAAACGACAACGCTGCCATGCAGCATGAAATTCGGCGGTATTACCGCAATCCGCAGGTGGTTCCCTATGACGACCTGTACGCTGTTGACGAACCGATCCTGAAAGTTGCCCTGTGCGACACCAACGGACCGACAAAGGAAGCCTACCCTGTGATGCACGAAGCACTGGGCGATGCCTATGAACTGCTGATCTCCGGCGACTGCTGGATGGATATTATGTGCAAGGGTGTGACCAAGGGTGCCGCCTTGCAGGGATTGCAAGAGCGTATGGGCATCACACCGGCGGAAACCATGGCATTCGGTGACTATGACAACGACATTTCCATGCTACAGCATGCGGAATTCAGCTACGCTATGGAAAACGCCTCGGAGCGTGTCCGCCAGCAGGCAAAGCACATTGCTCCGGCAAACACCAAAAACGGTGTGGTGCGGGTGCTCTGCGAAACACTGGGGATCCATATGGAATCGCTGTGAGAGTGCGGCTGCCCGTAAACCAAAAATGGAATTTTTATAACAGAGGAACGGTGCCGGCATCGTCCCTCTGCGTTTCTTTCGCTGCAAAATTTTTGGCAATACCGCACAAAGAGCGTCTGGCGACTTTGCACGCCATCTGCTTGCAAATTTCCCTTCAGAGCCTGTTTCGTATCTTCCCGCACGCATCTGTCGCACAATCTTTGTGCGGTATTGCCTTTTCATTTCACCTGTTTTTTACCGGCACTTTGCAAAAAAAGCTTTACAAAACCACAAAAATATGCTATACTGTCCTTAACGTTCTGATGATATGGAACGTGAAGGAAACACTACATGTCAGACCGCAATCCGGCATGCTGTTTTACGTTTCCTGAAAGCACTTTTTGCATTTGTCGTCACTGACAGAAAGGAGTTTTGGAATGGAAGCATCTATGCCATTTCTGCTGTGGGGCGGCTTGTTTGTGCTGACGGTTCTGGCGGAATTCGCCACCCAGCAGCTGGTGAGCATCTGGTTTGCTGCCGGTGCACTGGCGGGCTTTCTCGCAGCCTGTTTCGGGGCTTCGCCGGTGGTGCAGATCGTCTTGTTCGTGGTGATCTCTGTGGTACTTCTGATCTTCACCCGTCCTATCGTCCGCCGGATTTTCTCGTTCGGCATCAAGGACACCAACAATCAGGAGATCGGCAGGATCGCCGTCGTCATTCAGACGGTAGACCCCATACACAACACCGGACGCGTCCGGCTGGACGGGGTAGACTGGATCGCAGTTTCTCAGGACGGCACGGTCATTCCCGAAAGCACCAGCGTCCGCATCGAAGCGATCAGCGGCACCAAGCTGCTGGTCAGCCGGCTGCCGCAGACAGAAGAACAAACTGTAAACAATTAAAGGAGAACACACATGGGACTGATTATTTTACTTCTGGCTATTTTCATCATTGTGATTTTTGTCACACGAATTCGCATTGTGCCGCAGGCAAATGTCTACGTCGTAGAACGTCTGGGTGCATTCTATAAGGCGTGGGGCACCGGTATCCACTTTCTGGTACCGTTCATCGACCGCGTGGCAAAGCGGGTTTCCATTAAGGAACAGGTCGTAGACTTCAAGCCGCAGGCCGTGATCACCAAGGACAACGTTACCATGCAGATTGACACGGTCGTATTCTTCCAGATCACCAACTCGGTACAGTTTGCCTACGGTGTGGAACACCCTATCGCAGCAATCGAAAATCTGACTGCAACGACCCTGCGTAACATCATCGGCGAACTGGAACTGGACGCAACGCTGACTTCCCGCGACCTCATCAACACCCGCATCACCGAAACACTGGACCTTGCCACAGACCGCTGGGGCATCAAGGTCATTCGCGTGGAACTGAAAAATATCCTGCCCCCTGCTGAAATCCGTGACGCCATGGAAAAGCAGATGAAGGCAGAGCGTGAAAAGCGTGAAAAGATTCTCCGTGCACAGGGTGAACGGGAATATCAGGTCACTGTTGCACAGGGTGAAAAGGACGCAAAGATCCTCCGTGCAGAAGCAGAAAAGCAGACTGCGATCCTGAAGGCAGAAGCGGACAAGGAAGCCGTGATCCTGCGAGGCGAAGCGATCAAGGAACAGAAAATGCGTATCGCTGTCGGTGAAGCACAGGCAATTGAACTGGTGCAGAAGGCACTGGCAGACAGCTTGGTCAAGCTGAACGCTGCAAATCCCAGCGAAGCTGTTCTGAAGCTGAAATCGCTGGAAGCATTCGAAAAGGCAGCAGACGGCAAGGCAACCAAGATCATTATCCCCAGCGAGATTCAGGGGCTGGCTGGTCTGGCTGCCGGTCTGAAAGGTGTCCTCTCTGACAGCCCCGTAACCGCAACGGCTCCTGCACCGGCTCCGGCTGGAAAAATGACTCCGGCAGCAGAGGCTCCGGCGGAAAACCAGTAAGCTTTCTGAGGCAGTACGGTACAAAGACAATACCGCACAAAGTCTATGCAGATTGCCTTGATTTTCCATAAAAATATTGTAACTAAAAAGGACGGCTTCGTGCCGTCTTTTTTTGTGGAAAAAAACGATTTTCCGCGAATGCGAATTCTTGGGGCTGTTCCCCTTGCAATCCTGTCGCAAATTGTTGTATAATAGGAGTTACGAGAGAAACGCGGAACAAAAGCATGCCCGCCATGCGGCGTTTCTCCAAAGTAAAAGCAACACCGTGATTCGATGCCGGATCATATTTGATATTCTGACAGAAACAGAGGTTATACACATATGGTTTTTTCCCGATTGTTTTTCATTTACCTATTCTTTCCCATTTGTTTTCTCTGCTATTTTGCGACAAAGAAAACCTCTTACCGCAACGCAGTGCTGATCGTCTTTTCCCTGTTGTTCTACGCCTGCGGGGACATTTCCTTTTTGTGGCTGGTCGTCGCCAGTGCACTGGTCAACTTCGTGCTGGGGCGTGGCATCGACAAATTCCGCGACAAGGCTCCCGCAAAGGCGTTCTTGGCTCTGGGACTGGTGCTGAATCTGGGTACATTGGTGGGATTTAAGTACACCGGCTTTTTCATTGAGAACCTGAACAACTGGTTCTCCCTTTCCATTCCCGTCCCCGACCTGCCGCTGCCGCTGGGCATCAGCTTTTTCACGTTCCGCACGGTTTCCTATCTCATCGACTGTGCGTGGGGCAAAGTCAAGGCGGAACGAAATTTCTTCACGTTCCTGCTGTACGTTTCCTTTTTCCCGATCACCATTTCCGGACCGATCGCACGGTACGAAACCATGCAGGCAGACCTGCACCAGCGGCGGGTGTCTGCCGACGACCTTAGCATCGGCTTCGGACGCATTGCCGTTGGTCTGGGCAAAAAGGTCATACTGGCAGACCGGCTCTCCGGCATCGTAGACCAGTTCCTGGGAAACGACTTCACCACCCAGACCACACTGGGTGTCTGGTACGGTGTAATTCTCTACGCCCTGCAAATGTACTTCGATTTCTCCGGCTATTCCGATATGGCAATTGGCATTGCCCGCATCTTCGGCTTTCATCTGGACGAAAACTTCCGCCACCCGTTCCTCTGCAAGGACATCACCGAGTTCTGGCAGCGTTGGCACATTTCGCTGGGAACGTTCTTCCGCGACTACCTGCTGTACGTACCGCTGTTCGGCAAACGCCGGAAAATCGGCGGGCTGCTGCTGGTCTGGTTCTGCACCGGTCTGTGGCACGGTGCCAGCTGGAACTATATCATCTGGGGCATTTACTACGGACTGTTCCTCATGCTGGAAATGGGCATCGGCAAAAAGGGCATGAAAAAGATTCCGGCAGTGCTCCGGCATCTGTGCAACAAGATCGTCATCATTGTTGGGTTCGGCATCTTCTACTGCACCGGCGGTATCGACCAGCTGGGGGATATGCTGCTGGCAATGGCAGGACAGAACGGCACCGGCTGGCTGGACACCATGCTGGTCACTTCCGTGCAGAACAACCTGCTCCTGCTGATCGCTGCCCTGCTGTGCTGCTTCCCGCTGCTGGAACTGCCGAAAAAGATCATGGCAAAAAATCCGGCTGCCAATGTTGCCCTGTCCGTCACCGGCACAGTGCTTGCCGCCGGCCTGCTGGTCATCAGCAGCATTCTCATGGTAGATGCCACCAACACCCCGTTCCTGTACACCAAGTTCTGATCCAAGGAGGGAGAACACCATGGACGAAAACAACAAGCCGCAAAGTGACTTCGATCTGGATGCGGCACTGGCAGAAAAATTTCAGCAGGTACAGCAGGACGCAAACCGTCTGCGTGCCATGAATGACAATACCGATACACCGGCTTCTTCGCCTGTTCCGGAACCGACTGAGGTGCCGCAGGAACAGCCGGAACCGGAAACCGGATCCCCTGCTCCGGAGCCGGAATCACCGGAAGAACCGGCAGAGGAATTGCCACAGTTCGACATCGGGGAAACACCCGAAAAACCGGCTGCTACCACTGAGGAGAACAAAGCCGCAGCCAAAGAGCGAAAAGCCCGCTACAAGCTGAAACGGCAGCTCCTGATCACAAATCGCATCGGTGCCGTTGTGCGGATCTTCGCCATAGGAACGATCATCTTCGGCGGCTCGATCTTCCTGCTGGTGGGCACACGCCCCACGGAATCCGCCGAGGAAAACCGAAAGCTTGCCACGCCGCCCAGCTTCTCCCTCGAAGCACTGGGCAGCGGCGACTATGTGAAAGACCTGATGCACTATTATGAGGACACCGTCCCCGGACGCAGCAGCTTCAAGCACATGATCAGCAAACTGGAAAGCTATCAGGGCTTACAGGGCGAGGACAAGGTACAGTTCTACGGCAACATTGCCCCCGTCAAAAAAGAGGAAACCGCCGATGCGGACAGTAAGACAACGACGACTGCACCGGTTGCCAGCGGAAACCGTTCCACAGAAACCACCACGGCGACTACCGTTGTCACCGAGCCGGAGCCGGAGCCTGTGGAGATCGGCGATGGCATTGTGCTGGTGGACAAGCGGGCGATCAGCATTTACGGCGGCAGCTTCTCCCGCGGGGAAAAGTATGCGGCAACGCTGAACGAATACAAGAAACAGCTGGGCAGCAAGGTCAATGTCTATTCGCTGGTGGCTCCTACGGCAGTATCGTTCTACCTGCCGGATTCCTACGCCGGCTACACCGGCAGCGAACCCGACAACATCGACCACATTGACGAAAACCTGAAAGATGTCAAGGCGGTCGATGCCTATGCAGCACTGGCGGCACACACGGACGAGGACATCTATGCCCGCACCGACCACCACTGGCTGCCGCTGGGGGCATACTACGCCGCAGAAGCCTTTGCCAAGACGGCAAACGTCAGCTTCGCTCCCCTGTCCGGCTACGCCAAGACCACCCTGTCCGGCTATCTGGGCAGCATGTACACGTTCACCAAGAGTGCCGTCCTACAGGAGAATCCGGAGGACTTCACCTATTATACGCCCCACAACCAGTACACCACCCAGTATTATGACACCAACTTCACCAACGAACGGGACGGCAAGCTGCTGATCTCGCTGGACAACGTGGAGCCGGTCAGCTGGTATCTGGTGTTCATGGGCGGCGACGAAAAGATCACCCACGTGAAAACCGATGTCACCAACAAGCGGACACTGGTGATCGTCAAGGACAGCTACGGCAACGCCCTTGTCCCTTATCTCACGCAGTCCTTCTCGGACATCTACGTGATCGATATGCGTTACTTCGACCTGAACGCCGTTTCCTTTATGCAACAGGTCGGTGCAACAGATGTGCTGTTCGCCATGAACACGTTCAGTGCCACCGGCGGCAACAGCGAATGTCTGGAAACAATTCGGACACAATAAGAGGTTTCACAAATGAAAGAACTGGAATATCCCTTTGACAGCAGCTTTCTGCTGCAAAAACGACGCAAACTGAAAAAAGCCCTTCTGGCAGACGGCTCTGCCCGCATGGAAAAACGCATTGCCGTGCTGGGCGGTTCCACCACCAACGACATTGTTTCCATGCTGGAACTGTTCCTGCTGAACTGCGGCATTCAGCCGGTGTTCTACCAGTCGGAATACGCACAGTACTGGCAGGATGCCATGTTCGATGCTCCGGAACTGGCAGCATTTCAGCCGGATCTGATTTTTATCCACACCACAAGCCGCAACATCACCGAAGCCCCGCTGCCCCTGTCCGCTTCAGAACAGGAAGTACAGGACGCACTGGAACGGCAGTACACCCACTTCACCCAGATGTGGGAACACCTCGCGGCAACATACCACTGCCCCATTTTGCAGAACAACTTTGAACTGCCGGCAACGCGGCTCATGGGCAACCGCGACGGGTGGGACTGCCACGGCATGGTGTGGTTCATCTCGGAACTGAACCGGAAATTCGGGCAGTATGCCGCCGCACACAACGACTTCTACATTCACGATATACACTATCTGGCGGCAAGCTACGGGCTGGACGCATGGCACGACAATTCCTACTGGTACCTCTACAAATACGCCATGACGCTGGACGCGATTCCGGAATTTGCCTACAGCCTGACACGAATCATTCGCTCCATTTACGGCAAGAACAAAAAAGTACTGGCTCTGGACTTGGACAACACCCTCTGGGGCGGTGTCATCGGCGACGATGGACAAGAGGGCATCTCTATCGGGCAGGAAACCGCCGAAGCGGAGGCATACACCGAGGTACAGGAATACTGCAAGGCACAGAAACAGCTGGGCGTACTCCTCACGATCTGCTCCAAAAACGAACCGGAAAACGCCAGACTGGGACTTTCGCACCCCGATTCTGTCCTGCACGAGGACGACTTCGTGGCAATCAAAGCCAACTGGGAACCGAAAGACCGGAATCTGGTACAGACTGCGGCGGAACTCTCCCTGCTGCCGGAAAGCTTCGTCTTTGTGGACGACAACCCCGCAGAACGGGAAATCGTTTCCGCCCAGATCTCCGGCATTGCCGTGCCGGAATTTCAGGATCCTGCGGACTGCATTCGGGTGCTGGATCACGCGGGCTACTTTGAAACCACCACGTTTTCCGCAGCAGATGCCAGCCGCAGCGAAATGTACCGTGCCAATGCCCAGCGTGCCCAGATGCAGCAGACCTATGCCAACTACACAGACTATCTGCTGGGGCTGGATATGCACGCAGACATTCGGGATTTTGATGCGGTAGCACTCCCCCGCATTGTCCAGCTGACCAACAAGAGCAACCAGTTCAACCTGACCACACGGCGGTATACCCAGAGCGAAATGGAACAGGTGGCTGCCGATCACAAGCACATTCGCCTGTACGGACGGCTGCGGGACAAGTTCGGCGACAACGGCATTGTTTCCGTCGTTATCGGAGAGATCTCCGGCGACACCCTGCACATCGAACTGTGGCTGATGAGCTGCCGTGTACTGAAACGGGATATGGAACTGGCAATGCTGGACACCCTTGTGGCAGAGTGCCGGAAGCAGGGCATCACCGCCATCTGCGGCTATTACTACAAGACCGCCAAAAACGCCATGGTCAAAGACCTGTTCGGGACATTCGGCTTTACGAAAACCGAACAGTTCGAGAACGGCGACAGCACATGGCGTATGGAAATCGCCGGCTATGAAAACCAGAATCATGTGATTCAAGTCAACGAAAAGGAGCATCAGCAAGCATGACACACGAAGCGATTATGGAGAAACTGAACGAAATCTTTCAGGACATTTTTGACGATGACACACTGGTCATCACAGAGAACACTACTGCCAACGACATTGAGGACTGGGACAGTCTGGAACACATCAACCTCGTCAGTGCTGTGGAAAAGGCATTCGGCATGAAATTCAGGATGCAGGAAGTTTCCGGCATGAAAAATGTAGGCGAAATGGCAGACATTATTGCTGCCCGTGCCGAAGAACCGAAGCCGAAAAAGCGGGGATTGTTCCGGCGGTAAGCGTTTTTTGCTGCTTGAAAAACAAAAATTGGAAACAAAATAAAACAAAACGCCTGAAATGTGCAGAAATAGCTGGACATTTCAGGCGTTTTGCTGTATAATGATGATAGATTTGTATACCATTCGAATCCACTCGAATCCACTCGGAGGAATCCAGATGCCAAAAGAACAGTTTTTATCTTATCAAAAAGAAAATCATCACCCGTCACAGCCGCCGGTACTGGACGCTGTCGGGTCGGTTCTGAATGCCCTGTGTGTCACCAAAGGATACACTTGGAAAGAGGCGTACTGCAAGCTGATCGCCGTCGCGGGAAAAATCGGGCAGATGCCCCAATATCCCAAAACCATTCGGGAACTGCTGCATGAAGAAGGGTTCTTTTTGCAGGCAAAAACCAATGTCAACAAGTGTATACGGGAGATCATTGCCGATTGCAACCACAGCTTTCATGACGGCGAAGTGGTCATACTGAATTTGTCCGTCGGACACACGAACACGGATGACGGGGAATATTGTCCCCTCGTGCCCCATGATCTGGGCGGACAGACAAAGTATGCCCTGCACTTCCTACAGGACAACAGAGATCGGATCGCCCGTGAAGTGTGGGTTGCTTGGAAAGACGGACAGGATCACAGCCCCCTGCCGCAGCAGCAGAGCCGTACACAGAGAAAAGAGCTGCAATTTCACACCGAAGAAAATGAATCGTTGGTAGTCCTGAACGAAAATCCCAACGACAACTACATTGGAGATTGTGCCGTCAGAGCCTTTGCAGCAGTTCTGGAGATCCCGTGGGCAGAAGCCATAAAAAGGCTTGCCGAAGCTCAAAACTACGCGGCGACCATTCTCAATGGGAAAAAAAACATCGATGCCCTTTTGAAAAAAGAGGGGTTTGAGAGATTCGATGCCATGAAGCGAAACGGAAAGATCCTGACCGGCAAGGAGTTTTGCAACCTGATTCACGACATGTTTCCGGCGGGAACAAGAATATACGCGTATTCGGGAAGAAGCCATGTAGTTGCCATTCTGGTGTTTGACGGGGAATACAAAATCGTGGACACGTGGGACAGCACCAACCGAAAAATCATAGAATACTGGGCAAAATATCCCCAAAAGCCCAAAAGACCGAGAAAAACAGAAGCACCGACAGAAAAACTCACAGCACTCTCTGTCGGCATGACCATTCAGCACAAAACCTTCGGGAACGGCAAAGTGACTGCCCTTTCTGATACCATTGCCACCATTCAGTTTGCCGGCGGTGTCGAGAAAAAGTTTGCAGTCGCTTGGGTGCTGGGGAATTGCAAAGGAAACACTGCCTGAACTTCCACCGAAAAAGAAAAAGCTGGTATCCTGTACAAGGGAATACCAGCTTTTTGTATTCAGTATCGCCTTTACTTCGACGCCATTTCGCCCAACGTCCGAATCATTTCCAGATCGTCCTGTGTCACACGCATGTTGGTGCAGAGTTCTCTGCCCTCGGCGGTAGTCAGACTGATCTCGATCACGCTGCCCTCGTTGATCGCCTTGGAAGCAGCGGAGAAAAACAGAGGCACTTTCGGGTGGTTCTGCCGAAATTTCGTCAGCATGGTTTTCAGTTGCAAAATCATTTTGGGATTCATCATAAGTCAGTTACTCCTTTTCTGGTATGCAGCGGACAGTGCTCCGATACGTGGGGAAACGGCACCGTGCGGAACTGCATTCGCAGTCCGTCCAGCACCAGCAGCTTTCCCGTCAGAAGCGACGGAATTCCCAGCAGATACCGAATTGCCTCCGCAGCCTGTATGGTGCCGATGATGCCGGCAGTGACACCAATTACCGGAATGGGTGCCGGTGTATTGTCCTCCGGAACCTCTCCGAAGATGCAGCGGTAACACGGCCCCTTTTCCGGCACATATGTCATCACCTGTCCGGAAAAGCCTGTGATGCCGCCGTGCACAAAGGGCTTTTCTGCGGAAACACAGACATCGTTGATCAGAAACTTGTTCTCCAGCTGGTCGGTCGCATCAATGACAATGTCATAATTCGGCAGCACCTGCCGCAGGTGTGCCCCGTCCATAAACTGAGAGTACGTCTGCACATGCACCTGTGTGTTCAGCCCGTGGAGAGATTTCGCAGCGGAAACGGCTTTGTTCTGCCCCAGACGGGATTCCTTGTGTAGGATTTGCCGCTGGAGATTGGACAGCTCCACGGTATCGCCGTCCGCAATGCCAATGGTTCCCACACCGGCTGCGGCAAGATAATACGCCGCCGGACTGCCCAGTCCGCCTGCTCCGATCACCAGCACACGGCTGCGTTTCAGAGTTTCCTGACCAGCTTCGCCCAGTTCCGGCATCATAATCTGGCGGGCATAACGTTCCTGTTCCTGTGATGTCAGCATGATGTTCCTTTCTCTGTTGCCTAAAGGCAATACCGCACAAAGAGCGTCTGGCGACTTTGCACGCAATCTGACTACGCATCTTACACACAAGCTTTATTCAGTGCTTCCTTAAAAGTGTGCCTGCAAGCCCGTCAGGTCTTTGATGACTTCTCCGGCAAGGATCAGCCCCGCCACCGACGGCACAAAGGCACAGCTTCCCGGAACCGGTTTGCCTTTCTCTGTCCATTCCGTCCGCTGCAACGCTGCCGGCAGTTCCTTGGAATAGACCACTTTCAGCTTGGGGATCCCCCGCTTTTTCAGTTCCCGCCGCATCACTCTCGCCAGCGGACAGACAGAAGTCTGCATAATATCTGCCACTTCAAACGCCGTGGGATCCAGCTTATTGCCAGCACCCATGGCACTGATAATGGGCGTTCCGGCGGCATATGCCTGCTCCACCAGTCCCAGCTTTCCGGAAACCGTATCGATCGCGTCCACCACATAGTCATACTGGGTGAAGTCAAAATCCCCTGCGGTTTCCGGCAGGTAGAATTTCTGATGCTTGGTCACGCGGCATTCCGGATACAGCAGCCGGATCCGTTCTTCAGCAGCGTCCACCTTTGCCATGCCAATGGTGGCACGGGTGGCAATGATCTGCCGGTTCAGATTCGATGTGCAAACAGTATCGTTGTCGATCAAGTCCAACGCCCCGACACCGCTTCGTGCCAGAGCCTCCACGGTATAGCCGCCAACGCCGCCAATGCCGAATACGGCTACCCGTGCCTGTGCCAGCCGTTCCATAGCGGCTGTGCCGAAAAGTAATTCTGTTCTGGAAAATGCATTCATATATGTCTATCCTGATACTTGGTCAAAACTTGACGAACTTCTTCTTTATGTGCCAAAAACGTTCCCACAATTTTCGGATCAAAGTGTGTCCCGCTGGATTCCTCCAGAATCCGGAACGCCTTTTCCACCGGAAACGCTTCCTTATAAACACGCTTGCTGGTCAGGGCATCAAACACATCGACCACCGCCATGATTCTGGCACAGAGAGGGATCTCCTCGCCGGAAAGATGATACGGATAGCCGCTGCCGTCCCATTTCTCGTGGTGGTACAATGCCATTTCTTGTGCCACTTTCAGGTACGAGTCACTTTCAATATCGGTCAGCGTTTTCTCAATGATCTCCCCGCCGGAAAGAGTATGAGTCTTAATGACTTCAAATTCATCTTCTGTCAGTCTGCCCGGTTTATTCAGTACCACGTCCGAAATCTTGATCTTTCCGATGTCGTGCAGCGGTGCCGCCTTGCACATGCGGTCCTGCATCTCCGGTGTCAGTATTTTTGCATACTCCGGCATTTCCGCCAGATATTTCACCAAAATACGCAGATATTCGCTGGTTCGCTTGACATGCTGACCAGTGAAATCATCTCGGGATTCCACCATATCGGCAAAACTGACGATGATCTTGTTCTGGATTTCCTGGAGCCGCCGGTTAGAGTCCCGCAGAGATTCCTGCTGCACAAACATCCCCGCACAGCTGTCCAGTGTCAGCACGAACTGATGCATTCTCTGCACCACGTAATCAAATGAATTGGCAAACACCACCAGATAGCCATACACCATCTGCTGATTGTGCACGGCATAAATGACCACAGGGTCTGTTCTTTCGGTAATGTAGTTCCAGTCCGGCACCAGCTGCCGCTGCGGGATCTCCTTGACTTCGGTGTTTTCCTCCCCGTAAAAAAAACGGAGTGATGTCACTTCTTCTGTAAACGGTTCAGTTTCATAAGTATGCCCGTTCTGATTCCCGTGGAAAAAATCTGCATTCACGCAGAGATAAGTATCCGAACGAATATAGTACCGGAGAATCTCATTGACTTTTTCCATATCCTGTTCAAATGTCAGCTTTGTCAGCATATTGGTCATGGAACGGTCGTACTGGGCACTGTTGTTCATGCGGGAATAGATCGAATTCACGGCAAGACCGACTGCCTTCATGGAGAATTTTCGGCAGCCGCAGGATTCGGAAACGTCCAGCGTGTACGGAAAAACATATTCCCGCTTCATTTCTTCTCCTGCATTGGCACGTTCTATCAGCTTGGCGAGAAAACTGCCGAACCGGTTCAGGTTTCTGCGACAGGTCGTCAGCCGCGGGAAATTATACTGTTCCTGCACAATGCCGTCGAATCCGGTCACAATCACATCTTCCGGCACACGAATGCCCCGTTCCTCCAGAATTTCACACACGGTGATCGCCATGGAGTCGTTGATGCAGACGATCGCCTGCGGCAGACCCTCCGGATCAGCAAGAAAGCGTTCCATGACTTCCTGTGTGGGAATGCTGTAGAAATTCCCATAGCCGAACCACTTTTCGTCAAACGGCACGCCGTGCTCTTTCAGCACGTCCCGAAAAATCATTTCCCGTATTTCCGAAGCGGGATTGCCCTTAAAGCCGGCAATGCAGGCGAACTTGGTGACGTGGTGCTGTTCGATCAGGTGCTTCACCAGATACCGGAATGCATCAGCTTCATCAAACGAAATGCGGATCCCGCCGGAATAGCGTTCTGTCGGTTCTATCAGAAATACCGGTTTCCGGTGTTTCTGTGCCGCCGTCAGAATGTCCTCCACGATCGCACGGCATTTCAGACACTGGGTATAGATCAAAACCACATCGATCACCGAAAAATCCATCAGCTGAAAAATGCTGGCTTCCCCGCGGTCGAACGCCGTATCCCGAAACAGATCTGTTGTCGTATTGAACAGCAGGCACCGCCAGTTCTTTTCCAAAAGCGACTGATACAGCGGGACTATCATGCTCTGTGTATTTTCGTTTTGTATTTCTGACACACAAAGTGCAGCCACCTTGTATCCATTGATCATATCCTTTTCCTCCGCCGAAAATTCCTCGGACAGCTCAGCCTACAGAACCTGTGAACTGTCCCTGTTTTCATTTTTCCCCATTGCAAAAACAACCCCGCAAAAAAGCGACAGAAAAGCCTTGTGCGGTGTTGCCTAAAATATCTCTTTTTTATTGTAGCATATTCCAATTCTGCTGTCAATCTGTATTTCCGGAATGTCCGGTGTGTCTGTTTATTTTTTTACAAACACGCAAAAAAAGCACCGCATTTTGCAGTGCTTTCATTCCGTGCAGTGCTGTTCTCACAACAGCAGTTTTCCCAGTGTTTCCACGCTGTCGGTCACCCAGTCTGCACCATATTGTTCCAGTTCGCCGGCTTCCGCGTAGCCGTACCGCACCCCGATGCAGGGCACGCGGCATTCCTTTGCTCCGAGGACATCGTGCTTCCGGTCGCCGATCATCACCGTCTGCGGCGGCTCCTGCTCCGGCAGTCCCAGCCGACGCAGTGCCAGACGAATCATGTCCGCCTTGGTTTCGCCCGCCCGATGAATGTCACAGCCGGCCACAGCCGTAAAGTACTTAAACAGGTCAAAATGCTCCAGGATCCGGAGCGTATAGACCTCCGGCTTGGAAGTCGCCACTGCCAGCACATAGCCGTGTTCCCGCAGCTTTTCCAGCAGCTCCGGAATCCCGTCATACACCGCATTTTCCAGCAGCCCTACAGTGGAGAACCGTTTCCGGTACTGTTCCACCGCAAAGGCAACACGTGCCGGCGGCATGCCGCAGAACTCCTGAAAGGAATCCAGCAGCGGCGGTCCGATAAACGGCCGCAGCTTTTCCGCATCCGGCTCCGGTGTACCGCATTGCTCCAGTGCATACTGCACACAGCGGAGAATCCCCTCTGCGGAATCGGTCAGTGTGCCGTCCAGATCAAACAGCAGATACCGGAGGTCTTTCGGTAACGCTTTCATGCTCAGCCTCCCAGTGCGATCATGCGGTCAATGCAGCAGCGTGCTTTGGCGATGGTCTTGCTGTCCAGCTGGATCTCCGTGCCCTCGCCGTCTTTCAGAATGTGATAAATATCCATCAGCGTGGTGGACTTCATGTTCTCGCAGATCAGCTTCTTTGCCAGCGGATAGAACCGCTTTTCCGGACAAGCATTTTGCAGCGTTTCCGCAATGCTGATCTCTGTGCCGATAATGAATTCCTTTGCGTCCGACTGCATGGCATAATTCACAATGCCGGAAGTCGAACCGATATAGTCCGCCTGCTCACAGACTGCCGGACGGCACTCCGGATGCACCAGCATCAACGCATGGGGGTGTGCTTCCTTTGCCAGACGCACGTCCTTTGCCGTCAGTGCCGCATGGATCGGGCAGCCGCCCTGCAACAGCTTGATCTTCTTTTCCGGCAGCTGCTGCTGGACAAAGGAACCCAGATTGCAGTCCGGAATAAAGAGGATCTTGTCATTGCTCAGCTGCGAAACGATCTTGACCGCAGAGGAAGAAGTCACGCAGACATCGCAAATGGTTTTCAGTTCCGCAGTGGTGTTGATGTATGCCACAACGGTATAGTCCGGATACTGCATCTTCACCGCACGGATCATCTCTTTATCCATCTGTTCTGCCATAGGGCAGCCTGCCGTGGGGTTGGACAGGTATACGTTTTTTTCAGGAGAAAGGATCTTCACAGTTTCCGCCATGAACCGCACGCCGCACATGAGCACGTTCTTCTGCGGTGTATCCTTTGCCTTCACGCTCAGAGCATAGGAATCTCCGGTAAAGTCAGCAATTTCCAGAATATCGCTGGTCTGATAGCTGTGTGCCAGAATACAAAAGTCGCGTTCTTTTTTCAGCCGCAGGATCTCCTCTTGAATCTCACGTATTTTCATAATCTCAATTCCTTTCGGGACAGTGTACTTCACGCCACAATTTCTCATCTTCGCTAAAAAATATGTGATTTATACTTGCATTTGCAAAAATAGATAAACTTATTCTAGTATAGCATAACAAATGGAGTTTGTCAAGATTTTCACAGGATATTTACATAGGGAAATGCTATGTTTTGTTTCTGTAAAATACAGGGAAACACTGAATAAAGCTTGTGCGTAAGATGCGTAGTCAGATTTTTCGGCAGATTGCATAGAAATTCCGCAGGCATACTGCCGTATGGCAAGGGATTTCTGGGCAATATGACGGAAAATCTGCAAGCAGATTGCGTACAAAGCCGTCAGGCGAGCTTTATTCAGCGTTTCCACAGTATAAAACTGCCGGACAGGCTTTCCATAGAAGAACGAAGGCATATTTCAGCCCTTCAAACAGAATCCACATTTTTCCCTTCGGAAATTTGTGCAAAAAAGGCACTTCACAAAATGCAAAAAGTATGTTATAATGAGATTATGCATCTCTTGTGCATTTCCAACAGATTCCGAAAGCAATTTCATGCTTCATTTTAACAATTTTACTATTCACAGAAAGAAGGCTCTGCCCATGCAAAAAGCAGCACGCATCATTGGTATATGTCTTTCCCGCGTACAGGAAGAATACAGACTGCAATGTATCAAAGCATTGAATCAACATGCTTCTGCAAAAGGATACCGCCTTTTCATATTCAACGCAAAATCCGACTTTTTTCTGCCGCCGACCCCGACAGACTTCGGCGAGATGACTGTATACCAGCTGATCCCCTATGATCTGCTGGACGCAATGATCCTCTTTCCGGATACCATTTACAGAGATTCCATTCTGGAAAACATTCTGGAGAACTGCCGCAGCCGGCAGATCCCAGTGCTGACGATCGATAAGGCTCTGGAGGGCTGCATCAATTTCCGGTTCGACTATGCCAACTCGTTTGAAAAACTCTGCCGCCATGTGGTGGAAGTCCACCACGCCAGAACGCTGTTCATGCTTGCCGGATTTGCAGAAAATAATTTTTCCAACGAACGGATCGCCGTATTTCAGAAAGTCCTGCAAGAATACGGGCTGCCGCAGGAGAACTGCCGTATTGCATACGGAGATTTCTGGGAAAAGCCTACAATAGAAGTCATGGAAAAGTGGTTTGTAGAAGATAAGCTGCCGATCCCTGATGCAATTATCTGTGCCAATGACACCATGGCAATTACAGCCAGTCAGTTTCTGCAAAACCTCGGCTATCGGATACCAGAGGACTGCATCATCACCGGATTTGACGGTATCTCACATGCAAGCTATCACGTGCCGCACCTCACCACCTGCACGCAGGACTATGACACCATGGGACGGCTGGTCATCGAAGCAGTAGAAAAGCTGTGGCTGGGACAGCCTGTAGAACCTTCCACTGTTGTGAATTTCTACGTGCGGTTCTCCCAGTCCTGCGGCTGTGAGGCAGTCGGCTCGGTCAATGTCAATACCATTTTGCAGAACGTGCTGGATCAGCTGAAGCTTTCCAACGAACGGCAGGAACTGACCTGTCAGGTACAGTCCGCTGTCACCAGCATGTCCTCACTGTCGGAACTGCCGGAGATCATTCTGGATAAATTCATCTTCCACACCATAGTCTTTGCCCTGAATGACGACCTGTTCCGTGCTCCGGAATTCGGCGAGGGAAAACAGAAAAAACAGGCATTCAGTGAAAACGTCAACGTCCTCTGCCAGCGATACTTCTGGAATCCCGAGGAACCCTGTGTGACCTCCCGAAACACACTGATCCCAGATCTGAACAGGCTGCTGGAACGGGAAGATCCTGTGATCTTCAGTGCCCTGCATTTTCTGGATCTCACTATGGGCTACTGTGCATTCCAGACGGACATCTCCTATGATTCCTACGAAAAGATCAACAGCTTCATGAATGCCATGGGTTCTGCACTGGGGATCTTCCATTCCCAGATGCACACCAAATCCATCAATATGCAGCTGAAAAGCGTCAACAGCGAACTGGAAAAGCTGTATGTGCACGACCATATGACCGGACTCCTGAACCGCCGCGGTTTCTACCGCCAGTTCCGGCAGCAGCTGACGGAGAGCAAGGGAAAGGACATGAGCGTGATCATCATTTCTGCCGATCTGGACGGACTGAAGCACATCAACGATACCTATGGACACACCGAGGGCGACAACGCCATCAGCACAGTGGGCAGAGCATTGATGACCAGTGCCATTCAGGGAGAAGTCTGCTCTCGTTTTGGCGGGGACGAATTCACCGTTGCCGGTGTCATTGCAGACATGGACGACAACTATTTCGAAAGCTTCCGTGAGAGATTCCGTGAGTATCTGCGGCAGTATAATCAGATCTCCCGCAAACACTATCTGGTGGAATCCAGTATCGGCTTCTGCTTTCAGAAACTGGAAGACGAGATTGATCTGGATCAGATGATCAAAATTGCCGACGACCGCATGTATGAGGACAAAGTGCAGCGACGAAAAGCCCGCCGCTGATCCGACAAAAAGGTGGTGACATTTTATGCATGAAAAAGAAATCGTTTCTTCTGCCCTGCTCTACCGCGATCAGACAGACCTCAAAAATTTTCTGAAGGAACAACGCCGCACAGCTCCGCCGGATTGTTCATGGCTGGTTCTGATACATACCTGTTGTCACAGTCCCGCCAGTGCCGTCGCGATCGCACAGCACGTGAAAGAAGTTCTTCCCGATGCCGCAGTTCTCGGCACCAGTGCAGCCGCCGTCATTCATCACGGCAGCATCTATACGGACCAGTGCCTGCTGCACATCACCCGATTCCGCCGGACACGTCCGGAAATTTTCCGGCTTTCCCTGGACGGCAAAACACCGGAGGAACTGGCGGAAGAAGCCGCAGAGAACTTCCCCGCAGACAGCCGTGCCCTGTTTGCATTTTTCACAGATCAGTACATGCACATGCAGCCGTTCCTGCAACATCTGGAACAGCTGCGGCAGCACATTCCCGCTACCGGCGGTATGATCAGTGCCAACACATTCGGTGCGTTTTCCTTTGATGAAAGCGGGGTTTATCCTCACAACGCCGTGTTTGCCGTTCTGTGCGGCACCACGCTACGCACATGGAGTGGTGTAGTTCAGGGGCAGGAAGCATTCGGCGAAACATATACCATTACCAAAACCGAGCAGGACAGTATTCTGGAAGTAGACCACCAGCCGGCATCTCAATGGTTTCAGCAGAAGCTGGAGGAGATCTGCCACACTAAGCCCTGTCCGATCTGTTCGGAACTGCTGATGCGGTTTCCGCTGGCATTACAGCAGGTGGGTACACAAAGCCAGTTTTTGAGCTATAGTGAACCGCAAAACCGCATACAGACCTATTCCAACTGGCTGCCGGCAGGCACACGCTTCCGTATGGCATATCTCAGCCCTCTGACTGCTGTGGCAGAGCTGCGGGAGTGCTGTGCAGAACTGAACACCACGCCCTGTCAGACGATCCTTGCCTATCCGGGAACGCTGCACTACTCTGCCATGACAAACTGCACTGCATGGGAACTGCGGGCACTTCGCAGCAGCCGCATTTGCGGAGCATTTCTGCACGGAGAGATCGCCGCGGCAGAAAAACACAATCAAGTCTATGTGGGAGCTGATACGCTGTTCGGTCTGACAGAATCGGAACACGACTATCTGCCCATTGACCAGACCCTGCTGGACGATTTACAGGGACTGGATGCCGACTGGCACAACATCGATCAATATCTGGAACATGCACAGCAGCAAACAACGATTTCCTCTGCTTCCCGACAGATCATGCAGCAGGAGATCCTGCTTCGCAGCAATACATTTTTAGATAAGGAAACGGAGCTGGAAAATCTCGTGAAATTCAAGTTCGACGACAAAAAACATCGATACAACAAGATCTGCATGATCTCCATTGAAAAGGGGATCCTGATCTCCGGTCGCCGTGGTTCCAAGGTATGGAACCAGCTGATGCGGGAAAATATTCAGCAGGTGATCCGTACGCTGCACGACACGGAGCTTTCCTTTTACTGCAACGATAAATGGTCGTTTTTCTTCACCGCCGAGCCGGAATATCCGGACGATAAATTTCTGGAACAGGCAGAAATGGCGTTCCATGAATGCGGCTATTACTTCTGCAAGGAATTGAACATCACAGCAGTCAACGCCTTTTATGTCGTCATCGGCGAAACCGATCTGCTGGAAAAGATACAGCTTTGCATGTCTGCCACGGCAGACCACAATGCCCGCTTTTATCTGTACAACAAGGATAATGCCGAAACCATGAAGCAAATGGACGAAAAGCTGCGTATGACCAACATCATCAGCGATGCCATTTTGTATGACCGCATTGTCCCCTACTTCCAGCCCATTCGTGACAACCGCACACAGGAGATCACCAAGTATGAAGCCCTGATGCGGCTGTCCGACAAGGATCATAACATCTATGCTCCGGGGCAGTTTCTGGAAATCGCCAAGGACTATCACCTGTACCTACAGCTTTCCCAGCTGATGATCAGAAAGGTACTGGAACTGTTCCGCGACCGCACAGAAAGTGTGTTCCTGAACCTGTCCGCCTATGACATCAGTTCCGAAGCCAGCCGTTCCATGCTGTATGAACTGTTGAGCAATCTGCCGCAGGAAGCATGCGGACGCATTACCTTTGAAATTCTGGAATCGGAGAAAATCCGCGACTTCAACGAAATGGTGAACTTCCTGAACGAGATCCGCAAGTTCGGCGTGAAAATTGCCATTGACGATTTCGGAGCAGGCTTCTCCAACTTCACGGCGATTCTCCGCGTCAATCCGGACTTTATCAAGATCGACGGCGACCTCATCATCAACTGCGATAAGGATCCGATGAAGCAGCTTTGTTTGCAGGCAATCTCTGACATTGCCAAGGGTATTGATGCGGAACTGATCGCAGAGCACGTGGAAAACAGCGGCGAACAGCAGACGGTAGAATCTACCAATATCCAGTATACACAGGGGTACTATTTCTCCAAGCCTTTGCCTTATCAGAATCTGGAGCAGAAGAAAAAGGACTGATCTACGCCCCAATTTCAAGTGTAAAAAGGGTAGTGTTACGGCGGCGGCAGCCGCCTGTATGCCCCGCCGGGGGATTTTTGTTGATAAGAATTTATGAAGGAAAGTTTCTTGTGTA